>OIZF01000073.1_pt1 | contig 64476 bp, 50 predicted proteins | sample 1588471 | NCBI WGS metagenome assembly OIZF01 (sample SAMN03283279) | human gut metagenome | biome: human-associated habitat; material: feces | host: Homo sapiens | place: Peru | collected 2012
AAAGCGGTACGCGAGCTGGGTTCAGAACGTCGTGAGACAGTTCGGTCCCTATCCGTCGCGGGCGTAGGAAATTTGAGAGGAGCTGCCCTTAGTACGAGAGGACCGGGGTGGACGTACCTCTGGTGTATCAGTTGTTCCGCCAGGAGCATCGCTGAGTAGCTATGTACGGATGAGATAAACGCTGAAAGCATCTAAGTGTGAAACTCGCCTCGAGATGAGATTTCCCATTCTTTATGAAGTAAGACCCCTCAGAGATGATGAGGTAGATAGGCTAGAAGTGGAAGTGCGGCGACGCATGGAGCGGACTAGTACTAATGGTTCGAGGACTTAACCAAGTTGAAAACGTGGTGTAAGGCTCAAACGAAGTTTGATTTACAAATTATGATTCAGTTTTGAGAGAGCTAATATTTTCTCAATTAAATACCGTGTCGTGACGATGGCATTGAGGCCACACCTGTTCCCATACCGAACACAGAAGTTAAGCTCAATAGCGCCGAAAGTAGTTGGAGGATCGCTTCCTGCGAGGATAGGACGTCGCGATGCAACGTAAACCGTACCAGAAATGGTACGGTTTTTTTGTGCAAGTTACGGTCGAAGTCCGCAATATAACTTAAGCGGGGCTTCCTAAACTTTGTTATAATAAACAACAGACATTGCGGGATGGTCTCGCAATCAAAAAATGACGCCCTACCCATTCGTAGTGGCGGGAGGTATAAGAAAAATGGCAGATAAGAACACATTCTACATTACGACGCCAATTTACTATCCATCTGGTAAGTTGCACATCGGTAACACTTACACAACGGTGTTGGCTGATGCGGCTGCGCGTTACCACCGTTTGTTGAATGAAGATGTTTACTTCTTGACGGGAACTGACGAACACGGTTTGAAGATTGAGCAAAAGGCTGAAAAGCTAAACATGACGCCGCAACAATACGTTGACGGCATGGCTGCAGATATCAAGAAGTTGTGGGCAGACTTGGATATTACCAACGACGGTTTCATCCGTACGACGGACGAATATCACGAGAAGGCTATCCAAAAGATCTTCCAACAATTCTTGGATCAAGATGACATCTACAAGGGTGAGTACGAAGGTTGGTATTCAGTTGATGACGAAGAGTACTTTACTGAGTCACAATTGGCTGAAGTTTACCGCGACGAAGACGGCAACGTTATCGGTGGTAAGGCACCTTCTGGTCACGAAGTTGAGTTGGTTAAGGAAGAGTCATACTTCTTCCGTATGGGAAAGTACGCTGACTGGTTGTTGGACTACTACAAGTCACACCCAGAATTTATCCAACCTGAGTCTCGTATGAACGAGATGATTAATAACTTCATCAAGCCTGGTCTTGAAGACTTGGCCGTAACGCGTACGGCGTTCAAGTGGGGTGTACCAGTTCTATCTGACCCTAAGCACGTTGTTTACGTGTGGATTGATGCCTTGTCAAACTACATTACGGCACTTGGATACGGTTCAGATGATACGACTTTGTTCGATAAGTTCTGGCCAGCAAACGTGCAATTGGTAGGTAAGGAAATTGTTCGTTTCCACACGATTTACTGGCCAATTATGTTGCACGCCTTGGGCTTGCCATTGCCTAAGCAAGTGTTGGGACACGGTTGGTTGACGATGCGTGATGGTAAGATGTCAAAGTCTAAGGGTAACGTTGTGTACCCTGATACATTGGCTGATCGTTACGGTATCGATGCAGTGCGTTACTACTTGTTGCGTGCAATGCCATACGGTAACGACGGTATCTTTACACCTGAAGACTTCGTTTCTAAGTTGAACTACGACTTGGCAAACGACTTGGGTAACTTGTTGAACCGTACTGTTGCGATGATTAACAAGTACGAAGGCGGTGTTATTCCTGCACTTAACACAGGTGCGACTGAATTTGACGCTGACTTGGTTCAAACGGCTAACGATGTTATCAAGGCTTACAACGAAAACATGGCTGGTTTGCGTACGGCAGATTCTTTGGCTGAAGTTTGGAAGTTGATCTCACGTGCTAACAAGTACATTGATGAGACAACACCTTGGACGTTGGCTAAGGATGAAGCTCAAGCAGATAAGTTGGCTTCTGTAATGGCCCACTTGGCTGCTGCATTGCGTGTTGCAGCTATCTTGTTGCAACCTGCTTTGACGCGCGCTCCTAAGCAAATCTTCCACCAACTTGGTTTGGCAGAATCAAACTTGCAAATCGCTGATTTGAAGTTTGAAGACCTACCAACGGGTGGTAAGGTTGTTGAAAAGGGTGAGCCAATCTTCCCACGTGTTGATGTGGATGCCGAAGTGGCTTACATCCGAGATGAGATGACGGGTGGTGCTGCAAAGCCTGCTGAAGAGGCTGAAAAGTCATACATTGAAGTCCCTACAAAGGATTTGATTGAATTTGATGACTTTGACAAGGTTGAGATGCGTGTAGCTGAAATTCTTGAAGTTACTGAAGTTGAGAAGTCAAACAAGTTGTTGCGCTTCAAGTTGAACGACGGTACTAAGGATGGTCGCACGATTTTGTCAGGTATCAAGAAGTGGTACCCAGAATACGCTGGTTTGGTTGGTAAGAAGGTTGCCTTCGTTGCTAACTTGAAGCCACGTAAGATGATGGGTGAAATGTCAGAAGGTATGTTGTTGTCTGCTGAAAAGGACGGTAACGTTATCTTGACGATTTTGCCAGATGAAATCGAAGCTGGTTCAGAACTAGGCTAATCATTAAAAATTAAGAGAGCAGTGTGTACGTCACACTGCTCTCTTTTTGTTAGAATAGACCTATTAAAAAAAGATAGGAAAGATAGTATGACAATCTTTTACACATTGGTGCCAATGATTTTGACAATTGTTGTCGCTAATCTACTGTCACAGGTAATGCCACGAATTCCCAAGGCATTTTGGCAGATTTTAGGTGGTATTATCTTGGCGACGATTCCGGTGCTAAGCAAGTCAGTCGTTGAACTTGATCCGGAATGGTTTATGATGCTGATTATTGCGCCATTGCTATTTTATGAAGGTCAACGAACTGATGTCCGTTTGGTGTCAAAGAATTTCCGGGCAATTATCAACTTAGCCGGTATCATTGCCGTTATGACTGTTGTTGTCTTGATGTTGTTTGGTCACTGGGCAATTGGCTGGGCTTTACCAATGGCTTTGGCGCTAGCTGCCATCGTAACGCCAACAGATGCAACCGCTCTAGAATCTGTTACAGATGGATTGGAAGTGCCAAAGGGTATCGGACGCGCACTGAGTTTAGAGTCATTGTTTAATGATGCGACTGGTCTAGTTGTATTGGAGTTGGCTTTATTGTGGATGAACACTGGCACGTTTTCGTTCATTCATGGCTTTGAAGAGTTTCTTATTGTTGCCCTTGGTGGTGCTGTTGTCGGTGGTATTGCTGGCGTGGTACTTTTGTATATTCGCCAACATTTATTGCGCGCGCAGTTTGATGATACGGTTGCTCACGTAATGATTTATTTCTTGTCACCTATTCTGGTGTACGGACTAGCGGAACATGCGGGCGTGTCAGGTATTATCGCCGTGGTGGTGATGGGAATCATCTCTAATGAAGAAAAGCACCACACGCAGTTTATGTCATCGCAATTAAATAACTTGAATAATCAGCTGACGATGATTGTGTCACAACTCCTAAATGGACTGGTGTTTGTGTTACTTGGTATTTCGTTGGTTCGCGTATTTAAGACTTATATTCACTCACCATTAACGACGTGGTTAGGGTATATCGGAATTGGCCTCGCAATCTACGGCGTTATGGCAGTCTTCCGTCACATTATGATTGAGCGTGTTCGTCAGGATTCACCGATGTCATCAATGGTCGATCAAACCCATAAAAACCGTGATGCTTGGATTTTCGCGTTGGGTGGGGTTCACGGAACAGTAACGATGGCGATGGCCTTCTCATTGCCGTTGACGCTTGATAATGGTCAGGCCTTTCCACACCGTGATATGTTGTTGCTGATTGCGGCAACCGTTATTATCGTCAGTTTGGTGGCACCGTTGTTGATCTTGCCACGGATGTTGCCTGAAATTAAGCCTGAGTATGACACTAGCGAATATTCAGAAGCGCATATTGCTATGATTAATGCGGCCATGTCATATGTGGAATGGTTAGATGTGTCTAACTCGGTTAAGCGAAATGTGATTGATCAATTGCAGGATCAATTGGGATATGGTGGTGATCAATTAGATCGCACGATTTGGCAAAAAGCCTTAACGGATATTCAAAGCGTTACCGATGAGGCAGTTGAAGCGGCGATAAATGCCGGTATCGTATCGCAACAAACGATGATTTATTATCGTAGAGTGAAGGCCAATGCTGATTCACGCTGGGCACGTGGGTCAAACAATGTGCGGATGTGGTTCCGCATTTTGGAGCGCGTTGTGACGAGTTTGATGCGTTCACGGCGACTCAAGCCCGAAGAACGTATGCGTCGTATCAATCAGAAGATGCAACGACGTATAGATCGCTTGCAACGTAAGGCAACACGACGAGGACTGACCGAACACGAACAACATGATTTGAATCAAACGTTGGCGATGCAAAAGAAGTTTAAGGCTGTTAAGAAGACGGGATACTTAAACCCTGATGACGCCGTGCAAAAGTATCATTCAAGTCGCGAACTAGTCTTTACAGAAATTGCTGAGATTAGCGAGCCTGCGGTGGCTGACTTCATTGCACAGGCTGAGGCAGAAAGTGAAGATCCTCGTTATGTAGTTGCATTACGTGATGTCGCGGCACAAGAACGTGACCGTATTCGAGACCAGCAAGTATCTTCGGCTGAGGAGCAGGAAATTTTGTTGGGGGCATTGAGTGCAGAATTGACGTTCATACAAGAGCGACGTCGTGATGATCGTTTCAGTTCAGCATTGATTAATGAATTGTATAACGAAGTCACGTCAGCACAGGCGCTTGTACTGGCAACTGATGCAGAAGATTAATTGATGAGAGGTCAGGATTAAATCCTGGCCTTTTTTGCAGGTCTCAATTCGTATTCTCTGGGTTTCTTTGATAAAATAGTAAGTATTACAAACGTTTAGAAATAGGAGATATCATGGCAATTTATGATCCAACAAAGCGTCCAGCGGATAGCTTTGATACACACACGCACTTGAACGACGAAGCTTTTTGGCATGACGTCGCAGCTTACTGGGCCCGCGCACGTGAATATCGTGTCGTTGAAATGAATGTGGTTGGATATGACACAGTTGGTAATCAACGTGCCATTGAAATCGCCCACGAATTTGAAGGTGTTCACGCCATTGTTGGTTGGCAACCGGGTGAGAGTGGCGACTTTAAGCCAGAAGATATGGCCACGCTACGTGAACAATTAGCTGACCCAGCAGTTGTTGGTATCGGTGAAATGGGCTTGGACTACTACTGGGAAGAGAACCCAACGCCAGACGTCCAAAAAGCATTGTTTAAGGCGCAATTGGACTTGGCTCGTGAATTCCACAAGCCCGTCACGATTCACACGCGAGAAGCCACGGCTGACACGTATGAAGTGCTAAAGGATGCCAACGTTGCTGAGTTTGGTGGTGTCATGCACTCATTTACGGGAACGGCAGAAGAAGCTAAGCAATTCTTGGATTTGGGTATGTACATTTCATTCTCAGGAATTGCAACGTTCAAGAATGCTAAGGATGTCCATGAGACATTGAAGTCAGTGCCATTGGACCGTTTGCTAGTTGAGACGGATGCACCTTATTTGGCACCAACGCCAATGCGTGGTAAGCAAAATGAGCCAATGTTCGTCCGCTACACGATTCAAAACATTGCCGACCAACTTGGGATGACATATAACGAGTTGGCTGACATTACAACGGCGAATGCACACCGTTTGTGGCACTTGGATAAGTAATGAAGATTCAGGAAGTGATTGTCGTTGAAGGTAAGGCTGATACTGAGGTTTTGCGTCATGCTGTTGAAGCGGACACAATTGAGACTAATGGTTCAGCGTTGTCAGAAGCGACGCTACAAGCAATTCAGCGTGCAGCGAAGTCACGTGGGATTATTGTGTTTACGGATCCGGACTTCAATGGTGAGCGATTGCGGAAGCTTATTACGGCGGTCGTGCCAGATACGAAGCACGCATTTCTAACGAAAGATGAAGCTGGTCGCCAGATTAAGCATCATAGTTTAGGAATTGAATACGCCTCGGCGGATGATATTCGCCAGGCACTTAGCAAAGTTTATACAGCCAGTGATGTCGATATGACGTCAGACATCACGCGTAGCGATTTGGTGCGTTATGGACTGATGGCTGGTGCAAATGCTGCACAACGACGTGAACATGTCTCAGAACGCCTTGGATTGGGCTACGTTAATGGTAAGCAATTGCTGAAGCGACTAAACATGTTTGGCGTGACAAACGAAGAATTAAAGACCATCTTACAAGAGATGGATGAGGAGAATTAAATGTCTGATGTACCTGATATTGCGACGCCGGTGCGCACGCAAGCTATCATGAATCAATTTGGTATCAACACCAAGAAGTCACTTGGTCAAAACTTCTTGACGGATATCAATATTTTGAAGAATATCGTCGCAGCCGGTGACGTAAAGGATACGGATAACGTTGTTGAAATTGGACCTGGTATTGGTGCGTTGACGGAGCAACTTGCCCGAGCAGCCAAGCAAGTCGTCGCTTTTGAAATCGATGACCGTTTGATTCCAGTATTGGACCACACAATGGCGCCATATGACAATGTCACAATTGTGCACAATGATATCTTGAAGGTTGATTTGGAGAAAGAATTCGCCAAGCAATTTGCTGATACAACGGCACCATTGAAGTTGGTGGCCAACTTGCCTTACTACATTACGACGCCAATCTTGATGCAAGTGTTGCAATCAGGTATTCACTTTGACAACATTGTCGTGATGATGCAAAAGGAAGTTGCCGACCGTTTGTCAGCTGAGCCTGGTACAAAGGACTATGGTTCTTTGACGTTGGCAGTGCAATACCGAATGAACGCTAAGTTGGCCTTTACGGTATCACGAACAGCATTTGTGCCAAACCCTAATGTTGATTCAGCAATTATTTCATTGACGCCACGTGAGCCATTGGCGGTTCAACCACGTGACGAAAAGCAATTGTTTGAGTTGTTCAAGATTGGTTTTGTAATGCGTCGTAAGACTTTGTGGAACAACTTGACGACTGCTTTTGGTAAGGGCGAGGCAATGCAAGCTAAGTTGACGGCTGCACTTGAAGCTATCGATTTGGATCCACGTACGCGTGCTGAAAAGTTGTCATTGGAGCGATTCATTGAATTGCATAACGCATTATATGATGCGGGTGTGTACAACGCTTAATTCTGTTATAATGTTTATTACGAAAATATTTTTATTAAAGAAGAGGTAAACCAATTATGGATTCCGGTCCGTCTATTATGATCAATATTGTTGTTATTGTTGTTATTTTGTTGTTGGCTGTTTTGTTCACGCTAACTGAGTACTCACTAGTTAAGGTGCGTCCATCAGCTTTGCGTGCGTTGCAAGAAGCACGTAACAAGCCATCATCAAACTTAACGCACGCCATTAACATGACTAACCACATGACAGAGTATCTATCAACTGCGCAAGTTGGTATTACGCTGACATCATTGATTTTGGGTTGGTTGGGTGAAGCGTTCATCGCTGACTTGATTATTTCATCACATCTATTGCCAGCAGCTATCGCCCACAGTGTTGCGTCAGTAGCCGCAATTTTGATCTTTACATTTATCCACGCTGTCTTTACTGACTTGGTGCCAAAGAACATTGCCATTGACCAACCGGTTAAGGTGTTGTTGTTCATCGTGCGTCCAGTTATGTTCTTCCACATCGTACTTTACCCATTAATTTGGTTGTTTGACCGTACGGCTGCTGGTGTAACAAAGGTGCTTGGATTTAATGCTCACCCAGATGAAGACATCTACTCACAAAACGAAATTATTTCGTTGTCTGAGGATGCTGCCCAAGCGGGTGAGTTGGACGAAGAAGACTTAACGTTTATGAAGCGTGCCTTCTCAATGAATGACAAGGTTGCAGTTGATATTATGATTGACCGTACACAACTAACAGTTGTGGATGTTACGGACACAATCGGAGATGCATTGAACTTGTACCTAGAAGAAAAGTTCTCACGTATGCCAGTGGTTGCTGACAACGACAAGGACAAGATTTTGGGATACGTCTTCTCATATGACTTGGTCCGCCAAGGGCGTTTGAGTATGGATGCATCAGTTCGAACTGTTTTGCGTAATTTGCCAGTCGTTTCTGAAAACCAACCTATTACGGAAGTTTTGCAAGAAATGATTGAGCACCGTGCACCAATCGTTGTTGTTAAGGACGAATATGGTGGAACGTCAGGTATCGTTACTGATAAGGACGTTTATGAAGAGCTGTTTGGTACGGTGCGTGACGAAATCGATGATGTTTCTGATGATTTGGTTCAAAAGATTGGATCAGATGAAGAAGGAAACATGCACTACAAGGTCTCTGGAAAGATGACGTTGTACGATTTCGAACGATTCTTTAAGACTGAAATCCGTTCATTTGAGGATTCAGAAATGGTCACGTTGACAGGTTATGTCCTTGATGAGCATCCTAACTTTGAAGTTGGTGAAGCTATCAAGATTAATAACTTTGAGATTACAGCTTTGGATTTCAAGGATGCTTACATCAATGATTTCGAAGTTGTGGCGTTGCCTGAAGAGGATCCTGAATCTGACTCAGAAGACGAACATTAATCATACGCGAGTGAACACCTGATAAATATCAGGTGTTTTTTGCTATAATGGTGTCATTGAATTTGTACTAAAAGAAAGTAGGGAATAACATTGAGTGAAGGTGAGTTATTAATTTCGGTTATTGTCATCATCCTAGTCCTATTGTTTGCAACGTTGTTCGTTGCTGCTGAATTTGCCTTGGTTAAGGTGCGTAAGAGCGCCTTGGTTGAGTTGCAAGAAGAACGTGAAAAGCCATCACGTCAAATTGCAACGGCTATCCACATGGTTGAAAACCTAAATGAGTATCTATCAACGACCCAAGTTGGTATTACGTTGGCCGGGTTGATTCTTGGTTGGATGGGTGAAGAGACAATTGCCCACTTATTGCTTGAAGGTGGCTTCTTGAAGGAAGTGACAGGGGCAAGTGCCGGCGTGATTGCATCGGTTATTGCCTTGGTATTTTTGACGTATGTTGAAGTGGTCTTCACGGAGTTGGTGCCAAAGAACGTGGCCATCGACTTCCCAGTGAAGGTCGCATTGTTCGTCGCAACGCCATTGCGTCTATTCCACGTTATCTTCTATCCATTCGTGTGGTTGTTGAACGTCTCAGCGACTGGTGTGACTCGTTTGATGGGCATGAAGCCCGCTAACGAAGGGGATGAGGTTTACTCAGAAGCCGAAATCCTAAGCTTGTCTCGTACGGCCGCTCGCAGTGGTGAGCTTGACGATGCGGACTATGTCTTTATGCAACGTGCCTTTGAGATGAATGATAAGGTAGCAGTTGATATCATGATTGATCGTACGCAATTGGACGTGGTTGATATTACGGATTCAGTGCATGATACCTTGCAACGTTACTTTGAAACGAAGCACTCTCGTTTCCCGGTTGTGGCTGACAATGATAAGGATAAGATTTTGGGATACGTCTTCAACTATGATTTGATGCGCCAAGCCCAAATTGATGACACATTGTCTGTTCGTAAGATTATCCGTCACATGCCAACGGTTCCTGAGAATATGCCAATTCAAGATGTTTTGCAAAAGATGATTGCGCGTCGTACGCCAATCGTTATTGTGAAGGACGAATATGGTGGTACGTCAGGTATCGTGACTGATAAGGATATCTACGAAGAATTGTTCGGTTCAGTGCGTGACGAGATGGATGCAGTTGCTGATGACCTAGTTGAAAAGCTAGGTGCTGATGAGGCTGGTAACATGCACTACAAGGTCTCTGGAAAGATGACGTTGTATGATTTTGAACGTTACTTCCATGCGGACATTCGCCCATTTGATGACTCTGACATGGTGACATTGACGGGATTCTTCTTGGATGAGAATTCTGATACGTCAGCAGGAGATACCATCAAGGTGCTTGATTTTGAAATTACGGCCCTTGATTTCAAGGATGCCTACATCAATGAGTTTGAAGTTGTTCGTGTTGCACCAAAAACGGATGACGACATGACAATCGAAGAGTAAAAGAAAAGCCCCGATCCGCTGATGCGAATCGGGGCTTGTTTGTTAGGCGAAAGTAATCTCGATGTTATCCGTCAAGATATCCGTGTAACTGAATGAGGCACGGTCGAACTCGTTACCTTCTTGCTTCAAGTCTAGGACGAATACTGAACGGAACGTCTCACGTACAACGGCTTCGTGCTCGATGTTACGGTGACGGCTCTCGTGAGTAATCAAAGTAATTGGCTCACCAAGGTGATCGTCTAATTGTTGCTTAATTTCTGCTAATGCTGCAGGCATAAGAACTCCTTTCGTGAGGCTATCCTCACATCCAGCGACAAATGAAACCGCTGCGTAAACGAGTGTGTTTTATGACACACTAAGGTCATTTACAATTTTATCATAAAAAATGTAAATTCACAACGGAAAATAATATTATGCACTTCTTTTTAACGAGAGAGTTTAGGCGCGTGAAAAATTCCATTTTCTAAATGATATCGATTTGTTGATAGCCGTAATTTTCGGGCTTACGGTCATTTGGGACGGTTAAAAATTTGAACATTCGTAACTGGCTGATTTTCAGACTGTGTTTATGATGTTCTGTTCGTTTAATATGCGAAAACGGAATAAAATCACGTACGAACTTAAAAATCAAGATTTGAAACGTTCGATTTTGTCGGTTATTATAGGAGTAACGAAAATAAATCGATGGGGAATAATGATGAAAGACGAACGAATTGGTTGGCCGGCTTACTTTATGATGCAAGCGGCTATGCTGGCATCACGCAGTACTTGTACGCGCCTACATGTCGGCGCGGTAGTTGTAAAAGACGGACGTATTATTGCGAGTGGGTATAACGGATCGGTTACCGGGACACCACACTGTACAGAAGTTGGGGATTTAATTGTTGATGGGCACTGCATCCGTGCGGTTCACGCGGAGCAAAACGCCTTGATGCAACTAGCAAAAATGGGGATTGCGGCAGAAGGCGCTGAGATTTACGTCACAGATTTTCCTTGCGTTCACTGCACGAAGTTTTTGTTACAAGCGGGTATTAAGAAGATTAACTACATCCGTAACTACAATAATGATGAGTTCGCGACATCATTAATCCAAGCTAAGGGTGTTGCACTCCAACAAGTGCCACTAACAGCCACGGATGTCGCAATGATTAATTTTGACAAGTACGTAACTGAAAACAACTAAGGGGATAATGACATGAGTCGTAATGAACAAGCATATTTGGATATGGCACGTGAAGTGTTAGAAACGGGGAATGTGAAGGGTGATCGCACGGGTACGGGTACACGCTCAGTATTTGGCCGTCAATTGCATTTTGATATGGCAGAAGGTTTTCCATTGCTAACAACGAAACGTGTGCCATTCGGCTTGATTAAGAGCGAATTGCTATGGTTCTTGCAAGGTAACACCAATATTCGTTTCTTGTTGGAACACAACAATCACATTTGGGACGAATGGGCATTTAAGAACTGGGTTGAATCCGATGAATACACGGGACCTGATATGACTGATTTTGGGCGTCGTGCGTTGGTAGACGAGGAGTTCAAGGCTGCCTATGATGAACAACACCAACTCTTCGTTGACCGCATTTTGGCAGATGATGCCTTTGCGGATAAGTTTGGTGAATTGGGTGACGTATACGGCGCGCAATGGCGTCACTGGCGTAAGGTGCAAGGCGGTTTTATTGATCAAATTGATGATGTAGTGAACCAAATTAAGACGAACCCAAATTCACGTCGTTTGATTGTTAGTGCCTGGAACCCAGAAGACGTCCCATCACAAGCATTGCCACCGTGCCACACGTTGTTCCAATTCTACGTGGCAGATGGTAAGTTGAGTTTGCAACTTTACCAACGTTCAGCTGACATCTTCTTGGGTGTGCCGTTCAATATTGCGTCATACTCATTGTTGTTGCACATGGTGGCTGCACAAACGGGGCTTGAAGCGGGCGAGTTCGTGCACACATTTGGGGATGCACACATCTACTCAAATCACGTTGACCAGGTGACTGAGCAACTTTCTCGTGAAATGGCTGAGTTACCAACACTTGTATTGAACCCAGATGTAACCTCAATTTTTGATTACACAATGGACGATATTAAGGTTGAGAATTATAAGCCGGCTAAGTCAATTAAGGCACCCGTGGCAGTTTAATGTTTAATTATGAAACAAGCTTAGTTAGTGAGAAATGCTGACTAGGCTTGTTTTTTGGTATAGAATAAATAAGTTACTATAAGCTTTTTTAAAGGTGAAGGCTTGTATAATGTCCAAGATACCGTTTTTGCGCTATCTTGAGAATTATAAAAATTGTTATTAATCAGTATTAAATACTACTGGATTGAAGAGAGGAGTCGCTCATGGAAAATGAGCCACAATCACGTACGGCACGGCGTGAAGCGGAACGTATGGCTAGCGGACATAAAAAGAAAGTTCGTGGTCCCCGTGGTCCAAAGCGCCCAAGGAATGGTCGGAAATTTAAATTAGTGCGAAATATTATTTTATCAGTTATCGCTGTCTTAGTTTTGGCGGTTGGTGTGGTAGCCGGCACAGCCTATAAGAATACAAAGAATGCGGTTGATAATGCTTTCCAAAGCGCTGGTGTTAAGAAGGCGCGTGATGTTTCTGGGGTTTTGGCTGATGGAAAGCCCTTCTCAATCTTGCTATTGGGTACTGATACTGGAGAACTAGGTCGAACATATAAGGGACGTACTGATTCACTAATGTTGGTGACGGTTAATCCTAAGCAAGACAAGGTGACAGTGATGTCATTGCCACGTGACTCAGTTATCGCTCCGATTGGCTATGAGGATCAGTTCCCTCAAAAATTGAATGCGGCTTATGAATTGGGGTCTGCTAAGACTACGATTAAGACCATTCAAGATTGGCTAAACGTACCGATTGATTACTATGCAATCGTTAACATGGGTGCGTTGGAAAAGATTGTTAATGAGTTGGACGGTATTGATGTAAAGTCTCCGTTGACCTTTGACTATAATCCAGATACGGCTCACGCTGATCCGGGAAATCTTTATAGCTTTACGGAAGGATCATCTACCTACACGCACACAGGCGAGGACGGCGTAACCCACACGTACCACAAAATGAACGGGGCGGCTGCGCTTGCGTTCTCACGTATGCGTTACGATGACCCACAAGGTGATTACGGTCGTCAAGCACGTCAACGACTAGTGCTTGAAGCGATTGTGGAAAAGGCTAAGAGCAATCCAACTAAGTTGATTAACGCAAAGTTCTTGAACACGATTTCTGATTCAACGAATACAGATTTGACGTTTGATGATATGTTGACGATTGCGTCAAAGTATATCAGCGCAGCGAAGACAATTAAGACGGATCACTTGCAAGGTACTGAAGTGAACTTGGTTTCAGGTTCATCAGAATTGATTCCTCAGAGTGAAAAGCAACGTGGAACGAATGTTTTGCGTAAGTCACTTGGCTTGAAAGCAGCGAAGACGGGACCAATGTTTGCCGGCGAAGTTAGTTCAGCAACGCTTGCAGCTAACGGTTTGACTTCATACGTCTATGATAGTTCTGATGAAACGACTGACACGACTTCAGAAGATGGTAGCACGGTGGACGATGGTTCTGGAACTTACGGTTCTAGTTATTATTCATACGCGCAATAAAGATTATGAAAACGCATCTACTTGCAAAAGTAGGTGTGTTTTTTTGTGGATTTTCTAAGTTAAACGTTTAACCAAATTATTACCAAGGGTAAACCGTTTAACAAGTCGCTTACTTTTGATACACTTAAGTTTGTTAAGTTGTTTTACATAAATACCCCTCAAGGAGAGTAGCGATGCTATTGTTGATGAACATCCTTGGAATTTTTGTATTCCTAGGGGTGGCATATTTATTTTCTCGTGATCGCAAGCACATCCACTGGCGTTCAGTTGGTGTAATTTTGGTCATCCAATTATTGTTGGCATGGTTTTTCACGAGTTTCACGATTGGTCGAGACGCTGTCTTGGCTGCAGCTAATGGTTTCCAGTGGTTGACCAGTGCGGCCTTTGACGGAATTTCATTTGCCTTGCCAGACTGGGTAAAGCCAGCGTCAGGTTCAATGAACTTCGTGACGTCAGCTGTTTTGCCAATCATTGTAATCATTCCAATGTTTGATATTTTGACATACCTTGGTGTTTTGCCATGGTTGGTTAAGTGGGTTGGTCGTGGCTTGTCATTTTTGACGGGTCAACCAAAGTTTGAGTCATTCTTCTCAGTTGAAATGATGTTCTTGGGAACGACGGAAGTTTTGGCCGTTTCTAAGCTACAATTGCAACAAATGAATGCCAAGCGTAATTTGACGGTTGCCATGATGTCAATGAGTACAGTTACGGCGGCTATTGTTGGTTCATATGTTGGGATGATGCCTGGTCAATACGTATTGACGGCGATTCCGTTGAACATTTTGAGCGCAATTATGATGACAACGATTTTGAATCCGGTCGAAGTACCTGAAGAAGAAGATATAATCGCAGTATTGAACCACGAAGAGGCGTTGGATAATGGTAAGACACAACGCCAACCATTCTTTGCTTTCTTGGGTGACTCTATCCAGGGTGCTGGATTGGTTGCGGTGATTATCGTTGCGACGGTTATTGCCTTCGTTGGTTTGGCCGCGTTGATTGATAACTTGTTGTCATTGACGACGTTGCCATGGTTGTCATTGGAGAATATTTTCGGTGTGATTATGTTCCCATTTGCATGGTTGCTAGGTTTCAACGTGAACGATGCCTTCCAAATTGCCCAATACATGGGAACAAAACTGGTAACGAACGAGTTCGTTGTCATGGGAGAAGTGTCAAAGGATGTTATTCACCACACGGGAATGTTTGCCTCAGCTCACGCGCGTGCCGTTTTGACGGTCTTCGTCACGAGTTTTGCAAACTTCGGTACGTTGGGGATGATTATCGGATCATACAAGAGCTTGGTTAACCGTGAAAAGGCTGATTTGATTGCTGCAAATGTACCGTTGATCTTGGTATCAGGTATCTTAGTATCATTGATGTCAGCTGCTATGGTTGGTTTGTTCAGTTGGTAAGATAGACATAAAAAGCGCCGGTTAGGATTGTTTCCTAGCCGGCGCTTTATTTTGCATTAAATGTCGTCGTCGTAACGGTGTGGTGTGACGTCTTTGCGATCATCGTTATCACGGTACTCGTAGCGATTGTGGCTTGATGGTTCAGGCATAACCACAGCTGCAATGAAATACAAAACAACCAGTGGGAAAAAGAACACAGCGGCTGTTGCGAAGATAATACGTAGTAGTGTCGCGTCAATCGAGAAATACTCAGCGAAACCACCAAGGACACCGCTCATGACCTTATCACGAGACTTTGTTAATTGCTTCTTTGCCATAATAGATACCCCTCTTAAATGCCATTAGAACTTGTTGTATGGTGTTTGCCTTTACAACATTAGCATTCTTTCTTATACTGAGAGTATATTATATGACTTATAGTATTGTAAAGGAAAATGAATTATGGCGATGCAATTATCCAGTGATTTAATGGATGGGTTAGTATTGGCGTTGCTTTCTGACGAAGATTTATATGGCTATGCGTTGACGAAGCAGGTGCAAGAGCGTTTTGCAGTTTCCGAATCAACGATGTATCCAGTCTTACGTCGTCTCAAGTCTAAGGGTTGGGTGACGACATACGATGAACCTTTTGAAGGGCGTAATCGCCGATATTATAAAATTTCCGATGAAGGACGTTCTGAAGTGGTGCGAATCCAAGATGAGTGGCGAACTTTCAGCGGCAATGTTAATGAAATTATGATGGCGGAGAGGGGAGACAATGGAGAATAACATTTACTTCACACAACTGCGCGGACATTTGTTTGGTCTGACAGAAGATGAACGAGATGATGTCCTTGCATTTTATCGAGAATACGCAGCGGATGCTGGACTTAGCGGCGAAAAGTTAATCGCTGAGTTTGGGACACCTAAGCAATTAGCCCGCCGTGTCTTGGTGGATTATTCAATCCGCTATGATGATGTCGCTGATCAAGAGGCACCAGACGAAGGTAGTTCTGCAACGAAGCAATTCAAGTCACGTATTCAGCGACAACTAAACCTATTGTGGGTGGTTATCGTTGGATTGGTGACATCAGTTGTTTGGATTCCAGCAATTATTGCAATTTTGCTGGGCTTGTTTGGTGTTGTCTTGGTAGCAGTAGCAGTTATCATTATTTTGCTCTGGTTGCTCTTTACTGGTTTCTTCCAAGTCTTTGGTGCAATTGCGATTGCCGGTCAAAGTTGGCAAACTGCCTTCTTCCAAGGAGGCTTAGGCTTGATTTGGATTGGTCTGCAATTTATCGCATGGCCAATTGGCTTCGTGGTTGTTCGAACGGTGTTCCGTGCCTTGATGAACTTTGTTAAGTTTATCGGCCGTCGCTTTACTCGCAAGCCACAAGGAGGTGTGAAGCATGCCTAAGATGCTACGAGTTATCATTATCGGCTTTGCTGTCGCTGCACTGGGTATCATGTTGTCAGTGATTGGTTACGTCAATGGTGGCCAAAATAGTTTGGTTTGGCGTGATGGTCATTTTGTGTTGCCACAGGAAAAAGCAATCAATCAAAAATTCGATACCATCAAAACGATTGATGCGACGGCGGTTGAATTAGATGTTCACGTTGTTGCGAGTGATAAGAATGAGTATCGTGTGAAGGGAACTGTTGGGGATGCCACGCAGCTTAACCTCACAGACAAGGATGGCGCCTTGCACATTCGTTATACTGGGACGCAAAAAGATAAGTACCGGGTTGGCTTTAATAAGCGTGTTGAACACGTTTTGACGGTTTATGTTCCGAAAAAGGCCGTGATGAAATACGTGCATATTCGAAACTACTCAGGTTCTTCATCGCTACATGATGTTGAGACGAAGAATTTGACGTTGAATAATACGTATGGTTTGGTAACACTTAATGGTGTGAAGTCACCTGAGACAACGATGAACCTGGCTGATTCACAATTTTCAGCCAAGCAAGCAACGCTCGGCAAGGCATTCGTTTCAGCGTCTGACACTGATATGCAACTGAAAGATGTTGTGATGAATGACGGGGTTGTGCAGTTGAATTCTGGTAATCTAACCGTCCAAAATGCGCAATTGACTGGTGTGAATGCCTGGACGTTGCGTGAGGGTAACTTGGATGTAACGAATATGCCCGTGCCTGGGTTACAGATTCAAGCTAACAACGGTGACATTAAGATTCAAGGCAACCGCTTTGTTGGTAGTTACAGTCGCGATGAATCAGCGACTGATCGTCTAAACGTTGTGACGACAGACGGTGATACTATTTTCAATTAATCAGTAAAGAAGTCCCTCAGGTATTAGGTGTTTCTAGGTTGGTTTGGTAAAGTAGTACTGTTGATATTTAAAAATAAGGAGCAGCATATGCTTGATTTGTTGAAGTCTCTTGTAATTGGTATTGTGGAAGGATTAACAGAATTCTTGCCAGTATCATCAACGGGGCACATTATTATCGCTGAATCATTGATGAACATTCCAGGTGGTTCAGTTTGGACAAAGAGCTTTACAGCGATGTTTGACTACGCTATCCAATTGGGTGCTATTTTCGCGGTTATCCAATTGTACTTCCACAAGTTGAACCCATTTGCACCATCAAAGTCTACGATTGAAAAGAAGCAAACGTGGACTTTGTGGTTCAAGGTGATTGTCGGTGTTTTGCCTGCCGTAGTGGCCGGCTTGGCACTTAACGACTACATGGATGCGCACTGGTTGAATGCTTGGGTTGTGGCATCTATGTTGATCATTTACGGTATTTTGTTCATTGTCGTTGAGCGTTACTTGGCTAACAAGGATGCTTGGTTGACTGACTTGAACACGATGACGTTCAAGATGGCGTTGTTCATCGGTTTGTTCCAAGTGCTTTCAATCGTACCTGGAACGTCACGTTCAGGGGCGACTATCTTGGGCGCCTTGATTTTGGGAGCGTCACGATTCGTGGCTGCTGAGTTCTCATTCTTTATGAGTATTCCAGTTATGTTTGGTGTGACGATTTTGAAAGTTGGTAAGTACCTCCTTGATGGTGGTAGCTTCACTGGCGCACAAGCTGGTGTTATGGCAGTTGGATTCATCGTTTCATGGATCGTGGCTTACTTCGCGATTAAGGTTATGATGAACTACATCAAGAATAATGACTTTAAGGTCTTTGGATACTACCGAATCGTTGTTGGTATCGTTGTATTGGCCTTGGGAACAGCTGGCATGCTTACAATGCACTAAAATAGTAAATTAAAACGCCTTGGATTTTTAAGTCCAAGGCGTTTTTTTAGTGATGATGATAACGTTTAACTTGGCGGACCACGACTTCAGATAGCACAAAGCCGACCGCTAAAGCGACGGCGATGGTAAGCGTGGTGATAACGCCCTCTTGTGCCAATGCGTAATGCCCTAACGAAAAGTTCTTCATCGCTAAGTAGATAGTGCCACCGGGCACTAGTGAAACCAGGCTGGGAATGTAAATCATGTTGACCGGTACACGGTACTTAACGGCGAAAATATTCCCAAGCAAACCAATAATAATGGCTGCAATCATATTAGCGATAAAGACGTTGTCTTGTGCGTAACCGTAGGTAATGTAGCCACTCCAAGCTAAGGCGCCGGTTAGACCGGCAACTGGTAAAGCACGACGGGGGATGTTCGTGATGATGCCGAACCCGACTGTCGAAACGAAGCTAATCAGAAAATGGATGATTAATTGCATTTTGATTACCTCCTATAATGTCGTGCCAAAGTGGACTAGGGTAGCAGCTAAGACGACGCCACCGCCGATGGCAGCTGCAATCAACAAAGCGTCCAATGCTCGAACTGTACCGGAAATCATATGACCAGCCATAATTTCGCGTAATGAATTCGTTAAGGCAACGCCAGGAACCAACGGCATGACGGAGCTTACGATGATGTTCTCGGCATTTGTGCCCAGGTGACCGGCGACTAACAGCCACGCCAATAGCGAAATTGTAAAGCCACCGGCAACTTCCTTGGCATAAGGTGTAGCGGTTGCTTTACGTCCAACGTACTGTGCAACTAGGTAGCCGGCAATACCAACGAAGAAGGCGAGGGCTAAATCGAGCCAGTTTGCTTTGAAAACCAACATTGGTGCGACGGATACTAAGCCAGCGCCGATAATCTTAGTGGGCCAGTTGAAATCAATCGCGTATTCATCGATGGCGTTAACTTGTCGCGTGACGTCATCGAAATCAACGTCACCAGCCACGAATTGGCGTGAGAGATGATTAATTTCATCAACTTTTTGCAAGTTAAAGCTCCCAAGCTTTGTCTTGGTTAGTTGAGTGGTTGGCTGATCAGCGAGCGATACGAAGACAGCCGTCAGTGTCACGTAGCAGGATACGCTAACACCGGCCGTCTTGCCGATAATTTCAACTGTTTCTTCGATACGAGGCGTCTCCGCACCGCTTTCTAGTAAGATGCGTCCAGCCTGCGCACAGGTCTGTAGAACGCGTTGTTCATAAGTGTTCATGGTTTCGCACTTCCCCAAAGTGTTTTATTCTTGTCTTGATTTTACTGGAAAAAAGCGCAAAACAAAACCGCCTATGTTGGTTAGGCATAGGCGGTTTCGGAGTCTAGTCCGAAGACGACTCTTTTCCTAACGATACGTTGGTTAGGCGCATCGTTACCATAGGTGGTTAATCCATGGTAAATAGGTATTCTTAAGGAGTAGGTTGTAGGTTGGTTAGACCTACATGCCGAGCTGGTTAGACTCGGCGATATGAGTAAGTTGCTGTCTCAAATGTTAAATGGAAACGTTTTCCTCTTTAACAAATATTATAATAACGCGCAAAAATGAATTATACAATAAATAACTCTTAACTTTTTCCATTATTTCGGATAATTTTTCTACTGAAGTGCTTCAAAATGGCTTTCTTATCACGTTTTGAGGGGAAAAGTTCCTCTAAACTTGCTGTGACAATTGTACCAATCAACGCAGCTATGGCAATGAAATTAATCCAAAGCAAAACGATGATTGCCGAACTAAGGGCTTGATAAAAGGTGTAAGCCTGTGAGGCCAGGTTCACGTACCACCCGAAAATCTTCGTTAACCACAAAACGAGGGCAACTTGGATGGTGGTACCAGTCAAAGCCCACTGTAAACGGGGCTTTTTGACCGGTAGTACCCAATTGAAGAGAGCGGCGCCAATGAACAATCCAGTAGCAACAACTGGTAACTTGGCGGACTCGATTTGGCGGACGATGTGACTGCTGATTGGCAATGCTTCAAGAACGTTCGATCCAACGGAAGCAATCAAGATGAGAATGCCCATAATACCAAGAACTAGAATCATCCAGGCCATTGAAATGAAGCGGTCGATGATGGCAATATTCTTTGGTTGCACGCCATAGATGCCATTTTGGGCAGTGCGGATTGAAGCAACGACACGTGAAAGTGACCAAAGTGTAATCACGATGGATGCAGACAATACACCAACGCCATTATGTCCGAGAATTGACTCGATAATTGGGCGCACGAAACCATAAACAGATTTTGGCACGGCCCATTGCACATAACTAAGGGCTGTCGTGATAGTTAGTCCAAAGTAGGGTAATAAGGTCGCGATAATGATAATCGCTGGGAAAATCGACAATAGGCCAAAGTAAGCAACCGAAGAACTAGCCGTTACGATATCGACACGCATCGAAACGTCAATGATGGTTTTCACATAGCGGTTATTGAAGATGGCATTTAGTGCTTTTTTCAAATTCGGTTACTCCTTTCGACACTGATAGTATTTATTTTAACAAAATAAACCGGTATCAGTTAGTTCTGATACCGGTTTTGTTCATAGTAATTAATGTTGAATCATCGCACCGTGTGGCACAGCACCGGTTGCAGAATCCTTCGCGCGTTGGTGAAGCATGCTTTCAATTTCTTCAAGCGAACGACCACGTGTTTCGAAGACGAAGTGCTTAACGAATAGTGAACCAAGGACACACATAACAGCAAAGGCACCGAAGATAATCGGCATTGAGAAGTGTTCCAACAAAACGGGGAACATCAATGATACAAGTAGGTTTGCCCCCCAGTTAATCAATGATGAGAAACCAACTCCGACACCGCGGACAGACAATGGGAAGACCTCACCAATCATTGTCCACATGATTGGGCCCCAAGTTGCACAGAAGAAGATGAGGTAGAAGGCCATGGCAACGATTGTAACGTATGACATGATGCCTGTAACTGATAGGCTAGTTAGGATAGACAAGGCAATCAATGAAACGGCCATACCGAAACCACCAATCAACAACCATTCCTTGCGACCGCGAGTTTCCATCACGCGAACGGCCCAGGCAGTGATCAAGACGTTGACCGTTCCAAGACCAACAGTTCCCATCAGTGAGGCGCTATCGCCCATGCCAATGGTCTTAAAAATAGTTGGGGCATAGTACAAAACGGTATTGATACCCATGAATTGTTGGAATATAGCCATACCGACACCGATAATTAAGGCAGGACGAACGAACTTTGAGAACAATTCCTTGAAGCCGCCAAGCTTGACGTCTTTAGCGTTTTCCATTTCAGCCAATTCAGCCTTAGCCTCTTCAGGCGTGCGAAGCATGTTCAAAACTTGCAACGCTTCATCGAATTTCTTAATACGACCTAGGTAACGAGGTGACTCAGGCAAGAAAACACCACCGATGAATAGGATTGCTGATGGTAGGGCTGCGAACCCAAGCATCCAGCGCCATGACACGGTATGTGCTAGGCCAGAGAAACCAAGGTTAACCAAGTACGCCATCAAGATACCCGTCATAACCATCAATTGGTTAAGTGAGGTTAGTGAACCGCGCATTTTAGCAGGCGCAACTTCGGCTAAGTAGGTTGGTACAAGGGCTGAGGCACCACCAACGGCAACACCAAGAACGACACGGCTAGCAACCAAAACACCAAAGTCAGGTGAAAAGGCTGAACCTAGCGATCCAATGAAGAAAATCAAAGCTGCAACCATGACCATCTTCTTACGACCAAAGCGATCTGACAGAGGGCCGATTGACATGGCACCAATCATAGCGCCAAGCAAAACTGATGAGACGACGATTCCTTCTTCCAAGGCGTTTAGGCCAAGGGTACGTTGCACGTAGAGAATGGCACCTGAGATAACCCCGGTGTCATAACCGAATAGGAGACCACCTAGGGCTCCGAAAAAATAAATTAAACGAGGTGAGATTTTACGCATGATTTGCATACTCGCTTTCTAAAAGATAATTTCTAGATTAACGTTACTTTTTTCACTATTTATGAAAACGGTAACAACTCAATCAACATAAACAACTATACGCTTACTAAAAGGAATTGTTAATAGTGATTGTTATTATTTTCACAAAAAAGTGTGCGAAATACGACACACAATGTGTCTGATGAAGGAAAAGGGTGCAAAAAAACGCCTAACAGAAAATCTGTTAGGCGTTTTGGTTATTCAGATATTAGCCGAAGCGTGACTCTGAAGCTTCCCATGAGTATGATCCGTCTTCAAGTTGCTTGTCGCCAAGCTCCTTGTAGTCGAAGTAGTCGAATTCAGCAGTAGTGTCGTAACCTGAGTAGTCGACAGCTGCCAAACCAACGTAAGCACCCGTGAAGAATCCACCGTATGATTGTACAACGTAGTCATCTGACAAGACTGCGGCGTCCAATACAACTGGTACTTCAGTCCAGTCAGTACCGTTGAATGAGTACTCGTACGTGTATGATTCCTTACGAACCTTCGTCTTGAACCATACGTATTCAGTACCTTCAGGGATAACGATAGCATCGTCCTTCAAGTATGACGTGTAAGTTCCGTTACGTTGTCCACCCTTGTTCTCGGCAACTTCGATTACGCTTTGACCTTCGTCGTTCTTCGTAATGAAGATCCATGACCAGTGTGAGTGGTTGTAGTAGTTCGTCAAACCAGCCATTGATTGGTATGAGAATGGGTTGAACTTAACCTTAGTTTCAGCATCGAAGTAGAATGCTTGCCAACGACGAGCAATCAATGACAAGTCGTGGTAGTTAACCAATGATCCGCGACCGATCAACTTCAATGAACCGTCACCAGTTGAACCGAACTCTTCTGAGAATGGTACACGCAACGTGTTCCAGTTCATGTCCAACTTAGCGTCAGTAAACTCATCGTGTTGTGAGTGGTCTGCAGGAGCTTCAGTCAAGATAGCATCCTTAGGAGCTTCAACGAACGTTTGCCCACCGTGTCCACCAACAACGCGTGGCCAACCAGCTTCGTCCCATTCAACCTTTTGGATTGACGTCTCACGTCCCAAAGTTGACCATCCACGTGGGTCAGTTGATGACTCAGTCTCGTGGTTCCATGGACGAGCAGTCAATGATGCGTAGTACCACTCACCACCTGGTGTGTCGACCAAAGCACCGTGACCTTGCTTTTGCAAGTAAGTGTATGGCGTGTCGAAGTTCGTCAAGAATGGGCCATCAGGCTCAACAACGAATGACTTCTCATCCAAGCTCTTTGAACGAGCAACAACTTCTTGGTGAGTGAAGACAGTTCCACCTTCAGCAGCGAATAGGTAGTATTCACCGTTGATCTTGTACAAGTGAGGACCTTCAACCAACTTAACGTCAGTTCCTTCGAAGATCGTGCGAGCCGTTTCTGGCTTCAACTTCATCGTATCAGTATCAAATTCAGTCAACGTAATACCATCAAATGGGTGGTGGTATTCACGGTGATCCCAAGTTTGTTGTACCAAGTACTTGCGACCGTCTTCATCGTGGAACAATGAAGCGTCGAAACCAACTCCGTTAACACGGATAGGTGCTGACCAAGGACCTTCGATGTTCTCGGCAGTCGTCAAGTAGTTCGTCATATCCTTGAAGGCACCGTCAGTGATCTTAACGTCAGTGTAGATCAACCAGAACTTGCCGTCTGCGTATGACAAGTCTGGGGCCCAGATACCACCTGATGAAGGGTTACCCTTCATGTCCAACAATTCTAGACGATCAAGAACGTTAGTTACCAAGTTCCAGTGAACCATGTCCTTTGATGCGTGAATACGTACACCTGGGTACCATTCGAAAGTTGACGTTGCAATGTAGTACGTGTCTTCAACACGGATGATTGATGGATCTGAGTTGAATCCAGGCAATACAGGATTTTGAATTTGCATTGTGAGATGCTCCTTGTGAGATATAGTGTGTATGTGTCCCGATACGTGTGAGAGTCGGGCAGCAACGCAGTTCGTGAGATGCGCTGTATAAAAGTTTCAATCACTGATTAACCCTTTTATACAGCGGACTTTAACGATAATGTTAATGTCTGAACAACTCCGTGAAAACGTTACCATTTACTGTGTACACATAATATAACACAGTTAGTTTGTTTAGACAACCAACCACTTGAAAAAATATTCACAAGAATGGCATAAGTACCAAAAAAGCCGTTAACCCTGAGGTTAACGGCTTTTCGTGAAATGTTTTTACAAATTACTTGTTACGACGTGCTTCAATTTCGCGGTTCATCTCAAAGACCTTATCGTCAGTCAATGGGTAAATCTTGATAATGATAGCAGCCAAGACAGCCATGATAATTGGCAACCAAACAAGTGACCATTGCAATCCCATCAAAGCTGAAGCAGATTGCGTTGCCTTTGTTCCGTTGAATCCAGTGAATGAGTTGATGAAGGCTGGCAAGATACCACCCAAAGCCAAACCAATCTTGAAGAACAATCCCATCACGGCGTTGATGATACCAGCAACACGCTTACCTGACGTGTACTCACCGTATGAAACAACTTCAGGAACCAAAGCCCACATGAATCCAGTTGCTGAAGTCAATCCCCATTGTTGTAGGAAACGACCAATGTAACCGAAGGCGATGTTGTCTGGGTTCTTAGTCCACCACCACAAAACAAGTGATCCAGCTGAGAACAAGATAAGGAAGAAGTAGAAGAATCCCTTCTTACCGAACATCTTGCGGAATACGGGCCAAAGTGAAACCAAAAGGATTCCAGGAATTGAACCAATCAATGAGATTGAACCGTTCCATTCTGAGTGGCCGATGTTGTATTGCAAGAAGAATGGCCATGCAGTTGATCCAAGGAAGTTGAACGTAAATCCAACCAAGAAGAATCCACCCAAAATTTGCAAAGGCTTGTTACGCTTCAATTCAGCAAACAAGTCTGAGAACTTAACTTGTGGTTCTGACTTGTCTGGCAAAACGCGTTCCTTTGTCTTTGAGTAAGTAACCATCAAAGCCAAGAATCCGATAATCATGTATACGGCATAAACCTTAAACCATGAACCAGCTGATTGTGGTGAAGCATAGTTACCCAAGTTCAAGTGAATACCAAACATTCCGATATCCTTTGATTCGCGACCAACTGACGTAGCCAATTGCACGAAGATAGGGAAGAATGTGTAAACCAACAAGTTGGCCGTGTTAGCCAACATCATACGAACCGTCGTCAACTTAGCGATTTCATCGTTATCACGCGTCAATGAAGCGTTCAATGAACCGTATGGGATGTTAACGAATGAGTAAATCATAGCCGTTGCCAAGTATGACAAGAAGGCATATGGCACCTTAAGTGCTGGGAACCATTGTCCAACTGGCAAGAATAGCATTGCAGCCAAGATAACCAATGGGATACCGAAGTTTCGGATGTATGGTAGGTACTTGCCACCCTTTGGGTTACGACGGTCAACCGTCGTACCAACCCAAGGATCCCAGAAAACATTAACCCAACGAACAATCGTGAAAATGATTGCACCAGTAGCTGAAGACAAACCGTCAACAGTTGTCAAATAGAATAGCAAGAATCCGCCGACAGTACCGAAAATCAAGTTTTGAGCGAAATCACCCAAACCGTAAGAGATTCGATCCATCATTGAAAGCTTTGCAAACTCGTCGTTCTTTACGTTTGCATCCATAACGAATAACTCCTTAAAAATGTGTGAGAGAGATGTTTGTCAAAAGGGGAAATGAAAATATGTGTAATCGTGAGCTTTTCCTTGAAAACGTTATCATTTCCTTTTGCATAGTAATAATAACGTGGTTAGTTTAGCAACGCAACTAACTGTGTGATAAAATATTCACAAACTATGCCACTTTTGTTCATTTATCCGTCCCGGTATTGGGAATGTCTACATAATTCGGACATATTAAGAAATTAACCGTACAAACGACAGCTTTTTCGGTAGAATGAATACTTGAGTGTGAAATGAAGATTAATTTGGTGATAGGGATAGGCCAAAAATAAAATAACTACCTATAATATGGAGGAGAAAGAATGGTTTCTAAAGTAGACCAAGATGCGATGCGTGATACGAACCGTAAACTGATGCTGCAAGCGTTGTTTAATGCGCAGCAAACGTCGCGTAGTGAAATTGCAGAACAGATTGCTTTACATAAATCGACGGTCACGACGATTTATCGTGACGTCGAAGCGGATGGATATATAGAAGAATTAGGTGAAGGAACCGTTTCAAAGGCTGGTGGACGTAAGCCAAAATTGATTCGCTTTAATCGTCACTATGGCTACATTGTTTCATTTGACTTGGGACGCAATCATCTACGCTACTTGGTGGCCCGTATTACTGGTGAAGTTATTTCTCGTGGCCAAATGACTGTGCTTGGGATGCGCTATGCTGATTACAAGCGTGCGATGCTTTCATATATTGCACAGTTAGGTGATATGCAAACGGATCATGGATTAATCGGGATTGGGGTTGCCATCCACGGTGTTGTCGAAGATAACAAGGCACGCTACACGCCGTTCCATACGGAATTAGTAAATGAAGACTTGGCCAAGGATTTGGAAGAGGCACTACACGTACCTGTTATATTAGAAAACGAAGCCAACTTGGCTGCCATCTACTTGCGTGACTATCATGACTATGATTCAGACGAAATATTCCAAAACTTTACTGTTGTTAATATCCACAACGGTATCGGTGCTGGAATTATCCAAAATGGTCGTTTGTTCCGTGGGCTACATGGTGAAGCGGGAGAAATTGGTCGTCAGGTTGTATTGAACAACGATCAACTGGCTAAGGGTGATTTTGACGATACTATTCATATAGAAGATTTATACGCTGAAGATGCGATGCTTAGTCGCTTAGCTTCATTAAAAGGCCAAGAAGAAATTACTCGCGAAGATTTTCTTTCCTTATATATGGGTGGCGATGCGGATGCAAAATCATTGATTGATGAATGGGTCCATGCAATCTGTCGCACAATTTATAACTTGGCACAGTACGCAGCGCCGGAAGCAGTGTTTGTTCATTCGCGCTTCATTGCTGGTACACCTGAGTTGCTTGATTACCTATTAGAGACGTATCGCAAGATCGAACCTGAATCGGAAACGCCTTTGTACTTTGCTAAGAAGTCAGTTAACCGTGCCACGCTTTCTGGTGGTGTTGCCTTGGTAACGCGTACTTTGCTGGATATGATGGGTTACGAGTTAAACTTCGCGCTCGAAGAAGAAGACGCAGCCGAGTCTAATTGGTTGTAAAAATTGCACAAATGCGCTAATGAGAGCGTATTCAAAAATTAGAGTTTTTATAATTTTAAACGTCTAAACGCCTATGTTTAGGCGTTTTTTCTATGTTTTTGAACGAATTGCGAAATTAATCACATACAAACGCTTGCATTCTGTGAATAGGTACCCTATAATAAATCTCGTAAGTTAGTTGATTGCTTAAACCAACTAACCAAAGCCAACCGGCTTTGATGATTAAAACAGATGATTTAAGAATTTTGGAGGATGACATAATGTCAGAATTGTTCGACTTTCCTAAGGTAGAATTTATCGGCGGAGCAAAGGGATTGAACTTTGAAGCATCAAAGGGATACAACTTCTACAACCCAGAAGAGGTTTTCACTATCAACGGTGAGACTAAGACGATGAAGGACTGGATGAAGTTCTCAGTTGCTTACTGGCACACGATGGACCAACGCATGGTTGACCCATTTGGTGAAGGTACTGCCGAGCGTCCATGGGACGTTAACGGTGTTGACGACATGACTGACTTGGACCACGCAATCGCTAAGGTTGACTACATGTTCGAGTTCATGGACAAGTTGGGTGTTGAATACTTCGCATTCCACGATCGTGACTTGGCTCCTGAAGGTAACACTTTGGCAGAGACGAACGCTAACTTGGACGCCGTTGTTGACCGCATCGAAGAAAAGATGAAGGAAACTGGCAAGAAGTTGTTGTGGAACACTTCATCATTGTTTACTAACAAGCGTTTCATGGCTGGTGGAGCTACTACGCCATTTGCTGACGTATTTGCTTACGCAGCAGCACAAGTTAAGCACTCATTGGAAATCGCTAAGCGTTTGAACTCAGAATCATACGTATTCTGGGGTGGTCGTGAAGGTTACGAGTCATTGTTGAACACTGACACGAAGCGTGAGTTGGACCACATCGCTAAGTTCTTCAAGTTGGCTAAGTTGTACGCTAACGAAATTGGCTACACTGGTCAATTCTTGTTGGAGCCTAAGCCAAAGGAGCCAACTGCTCACCAATACGACACTGACGTACAAACTACTATCGCCTTCTTGAAGACGTACGGTTTGGAAAACGACTTCAAGTTGAACTTGGAAGGTAACCACGCTTACTTGGCTGGTCACACTTACGAGCACGAAGCACGTTTTGCACGTGAAGCTGGTATGTTGGGTTCATTGGACGCCAACATGGGTGACAAGCAAACTGGTTGGGACATCGACGAATTCCCTAACGACATCTACGAAGCTACTTTGGTTATGTACGAGTTCATCAAGAACGGTGGATTGCCAACTGGTGGTTTGAACTTTGACTCAAAGGTTCGCCGTGCTTCATTCAAGATGGATGACTTGTTCTACGCACACATGGCCGGTATGGACGTTTACGCTGCTGGATTCCGTGTTGCTATGAAGATGATCGAAGACAACTTCTTGGAGAACATCTACAAGGAGCGCTACTCATCATTCGATTCAGGTATCGGTGCTGACTTCGAAAACGACAAGGCTTCATTCGCTGACTTCGAAGCTTACATCTTGAACAAGACGAACGACGAGATCTTCTCAACGATCCAATCAGGACGTTTGGAAGCTATCAAGGCTACGTTGAACAACTACATCTACTCAGTTTTGGGTTCAACTTTCTCAAAGTAATCCCAACCGAATAGGTTCCTGGTAAGAAAAGGCTTACGCTAATGCAAAATTAGCACCGCCACGTCGACTCCTTTTGAAATAATGGTCGATGTAGCATCTCTCAATCTCAAAAAATCTCAAAAATAATCTCAACAAAAGCGATGTGAGTGCCTATCTCACGCTCACATTGCAACAAACATAACAGTAGGGCCAATCCCTACGGCGACGAGGGCTGGGCCATTAAATTAGCCCAGCCCTCGTTGTATACATAACAAAGAAAGAGGACATAAACATGAGCGAAGTCGTATTGGGTGTTGACCTAGGAACGTCATCAGTTAAGATCTCAGCTGTTGATCGTCAAGGAAACATCGTTGCACAACAATCATATGATTACCCACTATCACAACCAAAGCCAGGATACAGCGAGCAAAACCCAGAAGATTGGGTTAACGGTACGACTGTAGCCATCGTACGTTTGATTTTGGATGACGGCATCAAGCCTGAAGACATTGCTGGTATTTCATACTCAGGTCAAATGCACGGTTTGGTTTTGTTGGATGACAACAACCAAGTTTTGCGTCCAGCAATCTTGTGGAACGACACACGTACTACGCCACAAACTAAGGAAATCGCTGAGAAGATGGGTCAAGAATTCATCGATATCACGCGTAACAAGGCTTTGGAAGGATTTACTTTGCCAAAGATCTTGTGGGTTAAGGAAAACGAGCCAGAAATCTTCTCACAAGCTGCTTCATTCGTAACGCCTAAGGATTACGTGCGTTACCGTATGACTGGTAAGTTGGCGATGGAAATTTCTGACGCCGCTGGTACGGTTGCAATGGACGTTGCTAACCGCACTTGGTCAAAGGAAGTTCAAGAAGCCTTTGGTTTGAAGCCAGAATTCTTCCCTGAGATTATCGAAGGACCAGAATTCGCTGGTACTATCTCACCAAAGTATGCTGCCTTCTCAGGTTTGACGACTGATACTAAGGTATTCGGTGGTGCAGCCGACAACGCTGCTGGTGCCATCGGATCTGCAATCTTGCAACCTAACATGGTGATGTCATCAATCGGTACGTCAGGTGTTGTTTTGAAGTACGAAGACAACGCAGATGCTGATTACAAGGGTAAGGTTCACTTCTTTAACCACGCTATCCCTGGCAAGTTCTACTCAATGGGTGTTACTTTGGCCGCTGGATACGCTTTGTCATGGTTCAAGAAGACGTTTGCTGCTGATGAAGACTTCACGGCAATGGTTGAATCAGCTGGTAAGTCAACGGTTGGTGCTAACGGTTTGTTGTTCACGCCATACTTGGTAGGTGAGCGTACGCCATACGCTGACGGTGACATCCGTGCTTCATGGACTGGTATCGACGGAACGCACAAGAAGTCTGACTTCGTTCGTTCAGTTTTGGAAGGAATTATCTTCTCATTCAAGGACATCTTTGATATCTACGAAGAAGCTGGTACTGACTTCGATACTGTTGTTGCCATCGGTGGTGGTGCTAAGTCACCATTGTGGTTGCAAATCCAAGCTGACATCTTCAACAAGAAGGTTGTTTCATTGAAGAACGAGCAAGGACCTGGAATGGGTGCTGCAATCTTGGCCGCTACTGGTTTGGGTTGGTTCGACACTGTTCAAGACGCTGCTGCTGCATGGAACTCATTTGACAAGGAATACTTGCCAGATGCAGATCGCGCTGCACGTTACGCAGAAATCCACGCTATCTACAAGCAAGTTTACGGCGCAACTGCTGAAATCTCACACGAGTTGTTGGCATTCCGTCGTTCAGCTAAGTAATTAAAAATGAGGGGGGACGATACAGTGATGTGTCGTCCTCTTTTCTGTTGTCGGTTCACAAAAAGGCCAAAGTGTTTAAAAAAACATTGTTGCCAACAACGAACTGTTCTTTTTTCATAAACTAAGTGATAATCTGAATTTAAGAATTAAGTAGAATAAGGAAATATTAACCATGGAAACAAAGCAACCACGACGATTAAAGTTTTGGCTACTCGTAATTTTGGGTTACATTTTTTTTGTTTGTTGTCGGTTTCACGCTACCAGTTTTGATGAATAGTATAACTGGTGGGGCACAACGAGAAACGACAAAAACAGCTAAGGTGGCCTCAAGCAGTTCGAGCGATCAAGAAAAATCAGCAAGTGAGGATGGTTCAACAACGGAATCAGAGGCGCAAACTGGTAATGAAGCGGAATCAGGCACTAGTTCAGCTGAAGTGACCGCTAGTGAAACCGAAGCTGAGTCAAGCAGTTCAGCCGCAACAGGGACGACGATTACCGTTCCTCAAGGCGCAACAGCTTATTCAATTGCGAAGCAACATGGTTTAACATTGGCACAACTTCAGGCACTCAATCCATCAGTCAATATGAATGCCCTACAAGCTGGTGAAGCAATCGTTGTTAGTGAATAAAATATATAGCTCGGAACGTAGTGTTCCGAGCTTTTTTGTTGGGATTAGAACTTAAGGAAAATTTTACTTACGAAGAATTTGTTTTTATGCTTCAATAGTACAAGTGTTCAAAAAAGGAGTGAGAAAATGACAGAAAAAGTTTCACCACGAGTCGTTTGGTCGATTGTTGCGACAGCGATTCTTGGGTTTGTCGGTATTTTGACGGAAACGTCAATGAACGTGACATTTCCGGATTTAATTAAGCAATTTGGTGTTCCAATGGGGACAGTGCAATGGCTAACAACAGCTTATTTGTTGATTGTGGCGTTGATGATGACGACATCAGCCTATCTAAAGGCTGTGATGAGTCCGCGTAAGATTTTTATTTGGGGTATGATTTCATTTGTAATCGGTGATATTATTTCCATTTTTGCCCCAAGTTTCTGGCCGTTGTTGTTTGGTCGTCTAATCATGGCGGTTGGAACTGGAATTGCTTTGCCATTGGTCTTTAACGTGATCTTGATGAGTATTCCACCAATGCAAATTGGCAAGTACATGGGCTTTGGTGGTTTGATTTTGTCACTAGCGCCCGCACTTGGACCAGTTTATGGGGGTTTGGTGACCTATTGGCTCGGTTGGCGTGCAATTTTCGTCATCGTATTGCCAATTATGCTGATTAGTTTGGTGTTGGGATGGCGCACATTGCCAAGTGAACACCAAGCTGAAGAGGCTAGCTTTGATTGGTGGCAATTCATCGTTTTGGGTGTGTCATTGACGACGGCTTTGTTGGCACTTGGTGAATTGGAATCTGGTAAGATTTCAGCCACGATTATTGTGTTGGCAGTGATTGCTGTTGTGGCCATGGTGCTATTTATTCGTATTGCCGGTAAGTCAACAAAGAAGTTGTTGAACTTGTCAGTATTCAAGAGCAAGGGTATGGTCTTTGCGTTGCTAATTTATGCAACGTCACAAGCAATTAACTTGGCTGTGAACTTCGCAATTCCACAATATGCGCAATTGACGCTGGGTGCAACGACGATGGTCGCTGGTGCGGTGTTGATGCCAGGTTCATTGTTGGGATCAATTTCATCACCAATGTACGGTGCATTTTATGACCGCGCCGGGGCGACAAAGCCATTGACGATTGGTTCAATTAGTTTCTTCGTGGTCATGGTTATCTTTTCAATCATGGCACCATCAATTACGTCAATTGGTTTGACGGTGATGTACGCCTTGTTCACGTTAGGACGTAACTTAGCATTCAACACGTCAATGACGGCTGGTGTTGCTGAAGTGCCTCGTGAGGTGTCTGGTGACGTTAACGCCATTTTCAATACGATTCAGCAATTTGCTGGAGCGGTTGGAACCGCAGTCGCCGCCTTATTTATTAAGACAACTAGTACAACGCCTGCAGAAATTGCGCATCAAACAGCAACTGGGTTGGGTCATTTGTTCTGGTTCAGCACGGTATTTGCTGGGTTGAGTTTGATTTGGCTCTTTGGTTTCACAAAGACGAAGACAGGAAAATAGTTTTTCAAGACAGCTAGCCGTTTGGCTAGCTGTTTTTGTATGTCTAGACATATTCACAATTTATTCCTTTTGTATCCGTTTTCATTCGATAAAATGGGCGCATAAAGGAAAAGGGGGATGTCACCATGAAGAAAGTGACAGAGTTGCTGGAACGTTATTTGATGCCAATTGGTTCAAAATTGGCTGCCAATAAGGCATTGAATGCCGTTCGTGATGGAATTGCGTATGCGATGCCATTGGTTATTGTAGGATCTTTGACGATGTTGATTGCCAACGGGTTCTCAATTGATTCGTTCAAGACTTGGTTAATTGATAACGGAACGTTTGACTGGTTGGTTAAGATTACTAACGGAACGTTCGGTTTGATGGGGTTGGTAGCGGTATTTGGTATTGCTTACCGTTACGCACAAGAATTGAAGGTTGATGGTGTATCAGCAGGTATCATTGCCTTGTCTGGTTACGTCATTTCAACGCCAACAATTATGGCTAAGGCTGGGGAAGGTTTCCCATTGACTTATATGGGAGCTGCAGGATTGTTTGCCTCAATCTTGATTGCCTTGGTTTCAACGGTCATCTTTGCTTGGTTTATGAAGAAGGATATTCGCATTAAGATGCCTGATGGTGTGCCACCGGCTGTTGCAAACTCATTTGCAGCCTTGATTCCGGGAGCGGTTATCGTCTTGCTTTGGGGGGCTATCTACGCCGGTTTGGCAGCTACGCCAATGGCATCAATCCACGGTATCTTGCAATTGGTATTGGGTGGTCCATTGTCAGCCTTTGGTGGTTCATTGGCCGGCGCGATTGTCGTTTCAATCGTGACGTCATTGTTCTGGTTCATCGGTGTGCACGGTGGTAACGTTACCGGTGCCATCATGTCACCAATCTGGCTAGGATTGATGGCTGAAAACGCTAAGGTATACTCACAAAACGCTGATGCAACGATGCCACACATTGTAACGCAACCATTTATGGATTTGTTCGTTTACCTTGGTGGTGGTGGGGCAACAATTGGTTTGGTTGCTGCCATGATTTTGACGGCTAAGAGTAAGGAATTCAAGACGTTGGCTAAGTTGATCACGCCACCTGGTTTGTTCAACATTAACGAGCCAACGATGTTCGGAACACCAGTTGTCTTGAACGTTTACTTGTTGATTCCATTTATTTTTGTACCAGTTATCAATGCCATCATCGCATATGTTACGATGGCAACAGGGATTGTTCACGCAACGGTTGGTGTCGTGATTCCTTGGACGATGCCACCAATCATTTCTGGATTCTTGGCGACTGGTTCACACATCTCAGGTGCGGTTTTGCAAATTGTTTTGTTCGTACTTGATACGTTGCTATACATCCCATTCTTCAAGTTGGTTGACCGTCAACGTCAAGTACTTGAAGGGCAACAAGTTGCAGACGAAACGCCAGAAGAAGTGGCGATTCAAGAGAAGGTAACGGAGGCCTAATCAATGGGGGAATTAGGTATTTCAGTGTATCCATCACGTGCCAGCGTGGCGGATAACATTGCATACATCGAAAAGGCGGCCAGCTACGGCTACACCCGCATTTTCACATCATTGTTAGAGTTGACGCCAGATATGACGGATTTGTTGGATCAATACAAGCAAGTCATTATGCGCGGAAACGAATTGGGGATGAAGACGATTTTGGATATCAATCCGGAATTGTTTGAACAACTCGGAACAAGCTACACGGATTTGCGCCTATTCTCAGAAATGGGTGCTTGGGGACTTCGTTTGGATTTGGGTTTCACGGGTGCTGAAGAAGCGCAGATGACGCATAATCCGTATGGGTTGAAGATTGAGTTGAACATGTCACGTGGTCAACACTATATCGATTTAATTATGGATTTTGGCGTTAACCGTGATAACTTGATTGGCTCACACAATTTCTACCCACAACGTTTTACGGGATTGGGACGTGACTACTTTGCAGAAACGTCAATGCAATACCGTCGCTACGGGTTGCGCACAGCGGCGTTTGTAAACGCGCCAAGTGGCTCATTTGGTCCATGGCCAGTGAGTGATGGGTTGGTCTCAATGGAAGATCACCGTAACTTGCCAATCGCAACACAAGTACAAGAATTGCGCTTTAATGGATTGGTGGATGACGTATTGATTGCGGATGCATTTGCGGATGATGCTGATTTGCAAGCAGCGGCTGAGGCGTTCAATCGCACGATGGTTGGGCTACGTATTGTGGAGGAACCTTTGGTATCTAAGGTTTCAAAGCAAGTGTTGTATGACCAACCACAAATGTATCGTGGTGATCGTTCTGACTATGTACTACGCTCAACGCAAACGCGTGTGAAGTACAAGGCTGAAGATTTCCCAGCGTTCAACACAGTTGATGTCACGCGTGGGGATGTTATTATCGACAACAATGACTATGGACAATACAAGGGTGAGTTGCAGATTGCGATACGCGATTTGCCGAACGACGGCCGCATCAATGTGGTTGGTCACATCCACCCCGAGGACATGGCATTGTTGTCATTGATTCAACCATGGCACGGTTTCACATTGGAACCAGCTGAAAAGTTGTAATAGATGGGAAGACAGTACTGATTTGGTGCTGTCTTTTTTAGTTGGTGGTGTAGGGCTACTAACTTCCAGTTCAAAGGTGATTCTCATTATTTTAGAAGAATTCGTGATACTTTCCACAAAAAGGTGCGGTAGTACTGTAATCGTGTTATTATAATTAGATTAGAAACTAGAAAGTGGGAGTCGGCACAAATGCTAGCAACTTTAATTAAGTCCCGTGACGTATTGACGACGGTCAGCGAAAATGCGACGTTGCAAGATGCCTTGGACATCTTTAATAACTCAAATTTCCGTGCAATTCCAATCTTGGATGAGAGTGGTCAATTGTTCCGTGGTGCGATCTATAAGATGCACATCTACCGACACCAAGTTGATGGCGGAGATATGAATCTGCCGGTGACAACTTACATGCGTAACATGACGAAGTTCGTTGGGGTTGAAGCGACGTTCTTCGAGATGTTCTTTACGCTTCGTGATTTGCCATTCATCTCTGTTTTGGATAAGGATAATCATTTCATGGGGATTATGACGCACAGTCGTATGATGAAGTTGATGTCTGATTCATGGCAAACAGACGATGGACGCTACACATTGACGCTTGTGACGGATGGTGAACGCGGTAGCTTGGAAAAGGCTGCCAAGATTATTACGCGTTATACGCAAATTTCATCATCAATGACGTTGAATCCTGATAACAACCCACGTACGGTGCGTATTTTGTTTACGTTGCCTGACTCAGTTAATGAAGGAACGTTGTCAAAGATTATCAAGGTGCTGTCACGCAAGGGGTTCCACTTGGAGTCGTTGGAAGACTTATCAAAATCAAATTATATGTAAAATAAAAAACCAGCCAATCGTGGCTGGTTTTTTGTTTTAGACTGGTTAAATTAGTTGAAAGTAATTAGTTCGTGAGGAGCCATGAAGCGACTCTTCATCAAGATTTCAGCCAATTCCTCGGGTGACTCTGGCTCATCTTTATCAAGCCAGTGACGTACGATATTTAAAATGCTGTTGAGGGCAATTTCTTTGGTGTAATCGATGGGGAGTTCACTTGAAAAGCGACCATGATTTTGGGTTAGCTGACGAGTAAATAGGTGATCAACCAATTCTTTGATGCGGTTGAAGAATTGGGGATGCCCATTTGGTGATAATAAAGCGCGCATTGTATCACGCTCTTGATTAACGTATCCAAGTGCCTGGTTGAATACTTTGTAAGGCGCACCGGAGAAATCTTCAGGCGTGTGATTAGACAGCGGTTCAGCTAGGTTAGCTGTTAAGGCTGCGGCGATATTATCAATCAGTTCATCTTCAATTTTAGTTAGCAGTTCAAACTTATCGGTGTAGTGGACGTAGAAGGTACCACGACTCACGCCAGCTTCACGCGTGATGTCTGAAACAGTTAAACTATTAAAGCCTTTTTCATTAATCAAATGAATGAAAGCTTCTTTAATGAGTTGCTGTGTTTGTGCATTTCGTTCTGCCTGTTTCATGTTCCCCTCCATTTATTGAACACACTGTTCAAAACTGTGTATTGTACTCACCTTTTATAAGACTTAATATAATACAAGTAAATTAATTATTCAACAGGTTGTTCAATAAAAGGAATTAAAACCAAAAAGGGAGGTAGCCACTGTGTTTAAAGCAGAATGGGAATATTTGAAGAAGCACAAGTTCTTCATGTTGGTTATCGTCGTATTGTTCTTCGTACCATCGATATACGCGGTAACCTTTTTGAGCTCATTATGGGATCCATATGGTCAGGTGAAGAACTTACCAGTAGCCATTATTAATAAGGATAAGTCAGTCACTTATGAAGGGCAGAAGCTTGCAGTCGGCGATGACCTTGAAAAGGAGCTACGCAAGTCGAAGGACATGGATTTCCATTTTCCTTCAGAAAAAGAAGCTAAGGCTGGCTTGAAGGATGGCAAGTACTACACAGTCATCACGATTCCAAGCGATTTTTCTAAGGACGCAACGACGCTCTTGGATAAAGATCCAAAGCAAATGAAGCTTGATTATGAGACGAGTTCAGGTCACAGTTTCATCGCCGGTAAGTTGTCAGAATCAGGCGCTAAGGAAATCAGCCAACAAATTTCAAAGCAAGTCACGAAGACATATGCCAAGACGATTTTTGCTGAGATGAAGAAAGTTGGCAAGGGGATGAACACGGCTGCGGATGCCAACAAGCAATTGGCTGATGGGACAACCCAAATCAAGTCAGGTTCTGATCAATTGACGAGTGGGTTGCAGACGTTATCTGCAAGTACGTTGCAATTTAACGGCGGTGCCCAAACGTTGACGCAAGGCTTGTCACAATATGTTGACGGTGTTGCACAAGCCGACTCAGGTAGCCAACAAGTAACGGCCGGGCTAAGCCAATTGAACAGTCAAGTACCAGCATTGGTTGGTGGTGTTGGTCAATTGGCAACCGGTAGCCAGGATTTGGCGACTGGTGTACAACAATATACAGATGGTGTGACCCAAGCGGCGACTGGTAGTGAGCAAATTACAAATGGCGTGGATCAATTGAATCAAAAATTGAAGGATCAAGATTTAGCGGGCAAAATTACAACGTTGCAAACACAAATTGCCACACTACAAGATATTGCTAAAGATATGCCTTCGCAAAGTCAGATTCAAGAGCAATTACAAACCGCTCAGTCCCACCTAGATAATTTAGCCAAGGCAAACGCGACGGATGCGGCAGCGATGCCGGCGAATGTTGATAAGGCGTTTGCGGATGCTGGCGTGCAGGTTACGCCGGAGCAAAAGGCTAAGATTGCCGCCTCTTTGACCACGGATGTTGCGAATAGTGAAACATCTAAGCAAATTGAACCCGTCGTTAAGGATATTGAGACGCTTTCAGCTCAAATTGTCACGTTTAATAATGCACACGGTAATCAAATTCAACAATTAGCTGATTCGGCAAACAAGACTAGTTTGAATGATGTTAACAACCAGTTGGAGCAATTGAAAGTTGTGCCAACAGCTATCAACACTCTGGATGGTAAGATGCATGAGTTAACAAATGGCTTAGATACCTTGGTCGGTAAGTCAGGCGATTTGACTAACGGTGCGACAAAGGTGTCAGGCGGTTTGGATACGCTAAACGGCAAGACTGGTGACCTATCGAATGGCGCTAGTCAATTGTTGGCCGGTTCAAGTCAATTAACGACTGGTCTGGATACGCTAAACAGCAAGCGTGGCGAGTTGAGTAGTGGTGCTGGTCAATTGGCTGATGGCGCTCGCAAACTTAATGGCGGTGCTAACCAATTGACGGCTGGGGCTGAACAATTGAGTCCAGCTTTGGCCAAGGTACAAGCTGGTAACCAAACGTTGGCTGATAAGATGGGTTCTGCAGCTAAGCAAGTTAACGATACAAAGGCAACTAACAAGACGTTCAAGCAAATTGCTGCACCGGCAACAGCTAAGCAAACCGAAAAGGACCACGTTGCTAATAACGGAACTGGTATGGTGCCATACATGTTCTCAGTTGCGATGTTCGTCGGTATGATGGCATTGAACTTGATGCTTGATATGATTTCACCACGCACGAAGATTAGTTCTTTGGCTGCCTGGATGGGATCAAAGATGGTGATGTTGTTCGGTATCGCCGTTATGGCAGCGACTGTTTTGTATGGTTTGAGTATTAGTATTTTGGGACTAGACCCAATTCATCCATTGCAAACGTATGGCTTTATGATATTGATTTCATTGATGGACGCTGCGCTAGTAACGGCTATCTACATGTGGTTCGATAAGGCTGGTGCGTTTGCTGCCATGGTGCTATTGGTCTTCCAATTGAGTGGATCAGCAGGAACATACCCAATTCAATTGTCTAATGCCTTCTTTGAGTGGTTGCACCCATACTTGCCAATGACTTATACGGTCGATGGTTTGCGTGAGACAATCATGATTGGTGGATCAGCAATGCCACAAGTTGAGGTACTGTTTAGTGTCTTCGTTGTGTCTGTCATTGCAATGGTGATTTACTATGTCAGTCACCGTCGCCACTACAGCATGATGCAAGATATTGCTGAAGCATAAACCCAGATATAAAAAATCTTACGAATTAAATACTTTGAGAAACGCCCGCTCGGCTAGGTTGCTGAGCGGGCGTTTTTGCGTGTTCAAAATTTTTTCAAAAACTTTGCTCAAAAAATAACAAATTCGGCAACTGTCCGAGCGGAAGTGTGAAAAAACAACATATTTTCTCAGATATGGATTTCATATCTCTAGCATATGATTAAAAGACAATCTCTGAAACGAACAGTTTTGCAGGGAAAAGAAAGAGGGACCATGATTATGCTGAAACCACATGTACTGAACGAAAGCTTACAAGCTGCATACTTGTTCAATACTGGTCAGTCATATTGCGCAGATAAATTTTTGGGTGTAACACGCAACGGACAGGAATTAACTTTCCGTGTTTGGGCGCCGCACGCCGAAGAAATTCACTTAGTGTCGGCACACTGTGATTGGGCGATTCACGACGACTTTGCTATGACCCCGTTAGAGGAGACGGGTGTTTGGGAAGTTACGACTGACGTATTGGACGAGGGTGATTATTACAAATACGCCATTAAGACACGTGATGGTGAAGTGCTGTTACGCACGGATCCATTCGCGCATGAATACGAAAAGAAGCCGGGTATTGCGGCGATTGTAAACACGGATTCGTACAAGTGGCATGATGGCTTATATCGTGGTCGCCAAGGTCGACGCGACAAGTTGAACCAACCGGTCAATATCTACGAAATGCACATGACATCATGGCGTCGTCACATGGATGGGTCATACATGTCATATCGTGAACTGGCAGATCAATTGATTCCGTACGTTAAGGAGATGGGCTACACCCACATTGAAATGTTGCCAATCACGGAGCATTTGTTGGATATGTCATGGGGCTACCAAACGTACGGATTCTTCGCAGCGACATCACGAATGGGACGCTTGCAAGATTTGCAATATTTTGTGGATGAAGCACACAAAGCCAATATTGGTGTGATTTTGGACTTTGTGCCAGGTCATTTCATCAAGAATTACGATGCACTCTACCAGTTTGACGGTACGCCAACGTTTGAATCTGGTGACCGTACGATTGCTGAGAATGTGCGTTGGGGCACTTGGAACTTTGACTTGGGAAAGTCACAAGTACAAAGTTTCTTAATCTCAGCCGCATTGTTCTGGCTAGAGGATGTGCACTTTGACGGGTTACGTGTGGATGGTGTGTCAAATATCATCTACATCAACCAAGATGCAGGTAAGGAAGACTGGCGCAACGAAGATGGCACAGCTTATGACTATGCAGGAATTGCATTCTTGCAAAAGTTGAATGCGATTATTCATGACCGTGTGCCAGCAGCGTTGATGTTCGCTGAAGAAGCGACTGCCTACCCTGGGGTGACGTCACCTGAGGGATTGGGATTTGACTTCAAGTGGAACATGGGCTGGATGCATGACACGCTTGATTTCTTTGAACTGGATTACCTTTACCGACCAGGTGCATTTAACAACTTAACGTTTAGCTTCATGTACACATTTGATGAGCAATTTACGTTGCCACTCTCACACGATGAAGTTGTTCACGGTAAGAAGAGTTTGATGCACAAGATGTTCGGTGATCGTTATAACCAATTCGCGAACCTACGCACAATGATGGTTTGGATGATGATGCATCCAGGTAAGAAGTTGCGCTTTATGGGGAGTGAATGGGGACAATTCTTGGAATGGCGCGATGAAGAACCATTGGAATGGCGCGACCTTGAAGACGGTCTAAACCGTAGCATGCAACACTTCACGGCCGAACTTAACAAGTTGTACCGTGACCAACACGCTTTGTGGGAACAAGATTTTGTACCTGAAGGGGTTGATTTCTCACAAACCGACGAAGGGTATCGTGGCACCATGGCGTTTATGCGTCGTGGTAAGAAAGCCAACGACACACTCATCATGGCGATGAATACATTGCCGGTACAAAAGAATGATTACCGCGTTATCGTGCCTAAGGCCGGTAAGTACGAGGTGCTCCTAAACACGGAAAACAGTGACTTCGGTGGTACTTGGAAGCACATTCCAACGGAGCACGAAGCCTTCTTGGCCGGTGACCATTATGAAATTTCAGTTATTTTGCCTGCAACTGGGGCATTGATTATTAAGCAAAAGAAGCAAACACGGGGAAAGAAAAATGAAGGATAAAGTAACGGCTTTGATCCTCGCAGGGGGACAAGGAACACGACTAGGCAAGTTGACGAAGAACTTGGCTAAGCCAGCAGTGCCATTCGGCGGACGCTACCGCATTATTGACTTTACGTTGAGTAACTTGGCGAACTCAAACGTGACGTCAGTTGGGGTAATCACACAATATGAACCATACGAATTGAACCAACACATTGGGAACGGCTCAGACTGGGGACTAAATGTGATGGATGGCGGCGTATCAATTTTGCAACCGTACTCAGACGGTGAAGGAAACAAGTTCTTTGAGGGAACGGCCCACGCCATTTACCAAAACATTGGGTACATCGACCGCCAAGATCCTGAATACGTGATGATTTTGTCAGGTGACCACATTTACAAGATGGATTACACCGACATGATTGACGCGCACAAGGAGACGGGAGCTGATTTGACAGTCTCAGTTATGCCGGTGCCAATGGACGAAGCATCGCGTTTCGGAATCATGAACACGGACAACGACAACAAGATTGTGGAATTTGAAGAGAAGCCAGCTAACCCAAAGTCAAACTTGGCGTCAATGGGAATCTACGTCTTTAACTGGAAGAAGCTACGCGAGTACTTGGTAGAGGGGTATGAGCAAGGTGAGGACATGGTCGACTTCGGTAAGAACGTCATTCCAGCTTACTTGGCAAATGACGAAAAGGTTTACGCCTTTGCTTTCCGTAACTACTGGCGCGACGTTGGTACGATTCAATCATTGTGGCAAGCAAACATGGAGTTGTTGGAACGCGACAATGAGTTGAACCTGTCAGACCGTGCTTGGCGTATCTACTCACACAGCACGAACCAAAACCCAATGTACGTGGCACAAGAAGCACAAATTCACGACAGCTTGATGGTTGATGCCGTGTACGTTGCGGGCCGTGTTTCACACAGCCTGATTTCAACTGGTGTGACGGTAGAAGATCATGCAGTGGTTGATCACAGTGTGATTATGCCAGGAGCAAAGATTGGCGCAGGCGCAGCTGTGTCATACGCAATCGTTGGTGAAAGTGCTGTGGTGGCACCAGGTGCCGTGATTGTTGGAACGCCTGATGATATCGCAGTTGTTGGTTGCGATGAATATTATGCAGAGACGCAAGTAAATGAGGGGGTATTGTCGAATGCGTAATCAATTAAGTGTCATTCTCGATTTGAATGAAGCGCACTGCCATACTTTGGGGCAATTGACGGTTGATCGTCCATTGGGAAGCGTGCCATTCGGTGGTAAGTTCCGATTGGTTGATTTCCCGCTATCAGCCGCAAGCAATGCGGGTGTCACAAAGACAATGATGGCCATGCCAGACCGTTGCCAATCAATTTTGGACCACGTTCGTACGGGACGTGAATGGCAAATGGATCGCTTGGGCGGTGGTTTATTTATGACATTTCAGTCAGATCGTGGTTTATTAAAGGACATCCGTCGCTTTATTAATCACGCCAAGACACCATATACGGCAATTTTGGGAACGTCAGAAGTGGCGAACTTGGATTTGAAGTCAATTGTGGCGAACCACGAAGAACAAGCACAACCGGTTACAGTTGTTGCGCGTTGGATGGACGTGGCTGATTTGGTGCCAGGTATGCAAGTGCTTACGTTGACTGATGAAGGATTGGCTCGTAACTTTGAGCCAGCCGAAAACGTGCGTCGTTCATCTGAAGAGCAAGTATTGGTTTATTTGCAAGCAAGTATTGTTGATTCAAACATTTTGCAAGTGGCTGCTGATCGTGAAATCGAACATGCGACGGGTAAGAATGTTCAAGGTTTGACGCGTCAATTGATGAGCGACTTTGGTGCTAACGTTGTTGTGCACGAAGGCGTTCACTTGCCAGTGCACGATGTGAAGAGTTACTTCGAAGCAAACAAGGCGCTGTTGGATTTTGACAACTACCGTAGCTTGTTGATGGAGCGCCCGGTTCATACGAAGTCAAAGAACGAGGCGCCAGCACACTTCATGCCATCAGCTGAAGTGCACCGTTCATTGTTTGGAACGGGTGGCACGTTTGCTGGGTCTGTGTCAGATTCAGTTGTTTTCCGAACGGTTGAAGTAGCAGAAGATGCCAAGGTGCGTCACTCAGTTATTTTGCAAGGTGGCAAGATTGGCGCTGGTGCTGATTTGTCATATGTCATCATGGACAAGGACGCTGTGATTGAGCCGGGTGTTGTGTTGCACGGTACGCCAGAAATGCCAATTATTGTTGGCAAGGAAGCGGTTGTGCGTGCAGCCAAGAAGCAGGTGACTGTCTAATGAAAGTACTGTTTGCTGCAAGTGAAGTAGTGCCGTTTTACAAAACGGGAGGCCTCGGGGATGTGGCCGGTGCTTTGCCTAACGCGCTAAATGCGCAAGGCGAAGATGTGCGTGTGGTTGCACCGTACTACCATGAAATTTTTCCAGAAAAGTACCGCGACCAATTGATGGATTTGCACTGGTTTACAGTGTGGATTAACAATCATGAGGAATATGCTGGTGTGAAGACGATGCGCTTGAACGGTGTTATCTACTACTTTATCGATAACCAATCATATTTCTCAGGTAAGAAGCTTTACGAACACTGGAATGACGGTGAACGTTTTGCCTTCTTCCAACTTGCTGTTATTGAAATGATGCAAGAAATCGACTTTATTCCAGATGTCTTGCACGCCAATGACTGGCACACAGCGATGATTCCAGCTTTGTTGAAGACGCGTTATGCCTGGCAACAACCGCTACAACAAATCAAGACATTGTTGACGATTCACAACATGCAATTCCAAGGGGCTTATGCGCCTGAAACGTTACAAACGTTCTTCGATTTGGATTGGAATTTGTACGCGAGTGGAGAAGCTCGCTTTGGGGATGGTAGCAACTGGTTGAAGACGGCAATGGTATTCGCCGACCGTATTAACACAGTTAGTCCAACGTATGCCGAAGAGATTAAGACGCCTGAATTTGGTGAGCACCTTGATCCGGTTTTGCGCATGTACGAAGGTAAACTATCAGGAATCGTAAATGGGGTTGATACAGAACGTTACAACCCAGCCACTGATCCAGATTTGCCATTTAACTATGATGTAACTGATATGAGTGGTAAGGAAAAGGATAAGCACGCGCTGCAAGACGAATTCGGCTTGCCACACGCAGCTGGTCCTTTGATGGTCATGGTGTCACGTTTGACCCCACAAAAGGGAGTGCATTTGCTAGCCGAAGCCTTGCCATATTTCTTGGCAACGCACGACGCACAAGTCGTTATTTTGGGAACAGGGATTCCTGAACTGGAAGGCCAGTTGACGAACTTGGCAGCGCACTACCCAGATCAATTACGTGTCATCATTGATTTTGATGTGCATTTGGCACAGCGCATGTATGCGGCAGCGGATATGTTCCTAATGCCAAGTGCGTTTGAGCCATGTGGTATTTCACAAATGATGGCGCAATTGTATGGCACGTTGCCATTGGTACACGAGGTTGGTGGCTTGTGTGACACAGTGGTGCCGTATAACGAGGTTTCAGGAGAGGGAACCGGATTCGGGTTCAAGCAATTTGATGCTAGCACCCTTGGTTGGATGATGGATTACGCGCAACAAACGTTCTTGAACAAGCCAGAAGCATGGCGCAGTTTGCAAGAACAAGCGATGGCAGTTGATGTGTCATGGACACAATCAGCCAACGCCTATCGCGAACTCTATGAACAACTATAAAGATTATTGAGGTGAGTGTATGCAACAAAGCGATAAGGTAACTATGCTGAAAGACAGTTTTCTAGCCGAATTGGAGGGGACTTTCGCAGTCAGTTTGGCAGATGCGACAGATTTGCAACGCTATCAAGCTTTGGCCACGGTGGCCAAGAAGTTGATTGCTAGCAAGTGGCGTCGTACAAAGGAAAACTACCGAGACACCGGCGCAAAGCAGGTGTACTACTTCTCGATTGAATTTTTGCCAGGTCGTTATTTGCGTGCGAACCTGCTAAACCTAGGATTGTTGACGGAAGCAGAAGAAGTGATGCAAGACTTGGGTGTTGATTTCAACGCCTTGTTGGAAGCGGAAGTTGATCAAGGTTTGGGTAATGGTGGTTTGGGCCGTTTGGCGTCAGACTTTATGGATGCCATGCCAAGTATCGAGCTTGCTGGAAACGGAAATGGGATTCGTTACCGTTACGGTTTGTTCCGCCAAGCCTTTGTGAATGGCTACCAAGTGGAATACCCAGATGATTGGTTGAAGAATGACAACATTTGGGAAGTTCGCCAAGACAGTGAAGCACAAGTTGTACACTACGGCGGTAGCGTCTACATGGCTGAAACGCCAGAAGGATTGCGTCCGGTATACCAAGGCGGTGTTGATGTTTTGGCTGTGCCTTATGATACGGGGATGATTGGGGCCAACAATGATGTCGTTAATACGCTTCGCCTGTGGTCTGCTGAAGTGCCGGAAGGGGTGCAAGTCTCGGTTTCTGAACGTAGTGTTCTGGAAAGTATTTCAGGCGAATTGTATCCTGATGACTCGAATGAAGAAGGTCGTCGCTTGCGTTTGCGTCAAGAGTACTTCTTCAGTTCAGCTGGTGTGCAAAACATTATTAAGCACCACTTGGCAGATGGGTATTCACTACATTCATTGCCATTCCAAGTAGCCATCCACATTAATGACACGCATCCAACGGTTGTGATTCCAGAAATGATGCGTATCTTGTTGGATGAACATGGGTTGAGCTGGGAAGAAGCATGGGGCATCACGACGCGTACGGTCAGTTACACGAACCACACGTTGTTGGCGGAAGCATTGGAACGCTGGTCACAAGGTCTATTCCAAGCTGAATTGCCACGTTTGTTCCAATTGATTCAAGAAATTGATCGTCGTCACCGCTTGGCAGTCGCTAGCGAACACGGGGAAGATTTTGCATGGCGCACGTCGCCATTGCAAGATGGTCAAGTTCACATGGCGCGTTTGGCAGCAATTGGTTCACACGCTATTAATGGTGTGGCACCATTGCACAGTGAATTGTTGAAGGACAAGGTGTTGCATGATTTCTACACGTTGTGGCCAGAAAAGTTCTCAAACAAGACGAATGGTATTACGCACCGTCGTTACATGCATGCAGCGAATGAGTCTTTGTCAGCTTTGATTGATACGAAGATTGGCGAGAGTTGGCGTTCATTACCAAAGGACATTACCAAGTTGAACAAGTTCGCAAAGGACGAGGACTTCTTGGCAGAGTTGCAGGATGTAAAGCACGAGAACAAGGTGCGCTTGGCCGAATGGGTTAAGCGTAACATGGGCTTGGAGCTGAACACGGATGCCATCTTTGATGTGCAAATCAAGCGTTTGCACGCCTACAAGCGTCAATTGCTACACTTGCTCGGCATTTTGACGGATTACTTGGCGTTGAAGCATGACAAGAATGCCTACGTAGCGCCACGTGTTCACATCTTTGCTGCTAAGGCAGCACCGTCATACTACTATGCAAAGCAAATCATTAAGGTGATTAATGAAGTTGCCAACATGGTCAACAACGATGCAGCGGTTAACCAAAAGATGCAAGTTGTCTTTATTCCAAACTATGGGGTATCACTTGCCGAATTGATTATTCCGGCAGCTGATGTGTCTGAACAGATTTCAACAGCTGGTAAGGAAGCATCTGGAACATCAAACATGAAGTTGATGGCCAACGGTGCCTTGCAATTGGCAACGATGGACGGGGCTAACATTGAAATTATTCGCGCAGCTGGTGAAGAAAATGCCTACGCCTTCGGTATGGATACAGATACGGTTTACTCACACTATGAGAAGCACGATTATTCTGCCCAAGGTATTTATGACAACAACCCAGTTTTGCACCGTGTCTTGGATGCATTGATTGACGGTACGATTCCGAATATCGAAGAAGAAGGACGTGCCGTGTTTGATTCATTGATTCGTGATAACGACGAGTACTTTGTCTTGGGTGATTACGCCTCATACGTTGCGACGCAAACACGTTTGGGTCAAGACTACCAAAACAAGACGGCATGGACGCGTAAGGCGTTGGCAAACATTGCAGCAAGCGGAGAGTTCTCAGCTGACTACACAGTTGCTGAGTATGCTGATGAAATTTGGAATATTCCACACAAGGCGCTTGCACAACAAGAAAGCAAGTAAGGTGTGACCACGATGGAGTTTGATTCATTTTTGTTCGCAAACCGCGATCCGTTTGGAGCAGTTATTGTCGGTGAAACTATCACGTTGCACACGCAAGGACATGCTGAAGAAGTACGGCTACGTGTTTACGATGACGAAACGGGTAAGGTCACTTGGTACGATTTGCATGAAGAAGACGAGGATAACTGGGTTGTTGAAATTTCAGCAGCCCATGCCGGTTTGCTTTACTATCGTTTTGAAGTGATTGATGGGTATAACCAGTACTGGTTGGCTGCCCAAGGAAATAACTTGGGTGGGGCAGCTGAAGTTTATGGTATGCATCACGCATCAATTCCTGACTTTCAAATTACGGTGATGGCCGAGTTGGAAGAGTTGCCAGAATGGTATCAGGAGGCGCGTTTCTATCACATCTTCGTTGACCGTTTTAACAACGGAAACAAGGACATGCACGTTAACAATCCAAAGCCAAATTCGTTCATTTATGCGAATAAGCGTGATACGCCATTCTATGTGCGTGATAAGCAAGGTGAGATTGCCCGTTGGGAATTCTTTGGTGGTAACTTCCAAGGAATTGCAGAAAAGCTAGATTACATTCTGGAATTGGGATGTAACGCTATTTATCTGAGCCCGATTTTTGAAGCTAATTCAAATCACCGTTATGACACATCAGACTATCTGGCGCTAGATCCTATCTTAGGTGACGAGGATGATTTCAAGTTTTTGTTAGATGAGGCGCACAAGCGTGGCATGCACATTATTTTGGATGGTGTGTTTAACCACGTTGGCCAATATTCGCGTTACTTTAATAAGGACGGTCACTTCAAGGAGCCGGGGGCATATCAAGGCCCATCATCAAAGTATTATCATTGGTTTGATTTCACGGATTTCCCAGATGAGTACAACTCATGGTGGGGTGTGAAGGATTTACCGGTGATTAATAAAAGTGAAGCGAGTTATCGTAAGTTTATTTACGGTGATAAGGACTCGGTGATTAACCACTGGAATAACTTTGGCGTGGATGGCTGGCGTTTGGACGTGGCCGACGAGCTGCCGAATGATTTCATTGCTGGTATTCGTGATCAGATGAGTAAAGAACAAGTGTTGATTGGAGAAGTTTGGGAAGATGCATCGAATAAGGTTGCGTACGACCAGCGCCGTCAATACTTGCTCGGCGGTGGGTTGCAAGCAACCATGCACTATCCTTTGCGAAACCTGATTTTGGATTTCATGCTAGAAGAAATCGATGCACGTGTCTTCACGACCGTTTTGATGACCTTGGAGTCTAACTACCCAAAGAATGCCTTTTTCGGGGCGTTTACGAACATGGGAACACACGACACAAAGCGTTTGTTCACTGAAATGGGTGAAGACGAAGAGAAGTTGAAGCGTGCCTTGGAATTGTGGTTGACGATGCCTGGTGTACCATGTGTTTACTACGGTGATGAGATGGGGATGACGGGTGGTAAGGATCCTGAAAACCGTGGTTACTTCCCTTGGGACGAGCCACGCGGTGAGATTTTCAACAAATTCCAACGCTTGCTACAATCACGACCAACGTGGTGGCAATCAGCGGATTGGTTTGAATGCCACGCGATTGATTCAGATACACTTATTTACGCCTTCCACAAGGATGGGCAACACGAAATGATGCAATTTAGTCGCAAGACTGGGTTAGCTATTATTAAGCAACAATAATTAGAAGAGGTGTAACGTTCTGGCGTTGCACCTCTTTTGTTGTTTGTGTCGAAGCCGGCCACCGACCCTAATTTTAAAATTTCAATTTAATGGAAAAAATAAACAAGCCTAAATCCTAGCCACCACGTATTATACAATGTATAGTATTGTTCAAATAAAGGTATACGGAGAGATTGTGATGCTTGATAAGTTACAAGAGAAGTATGGGTTGACGAGTTTTACGCTTAAAATGATTGGAATTGTGTTGATGGTCGCTGACCACACGCACGAGATGTTTAGTTATGTTGGTGCACCAGATTGGTTGAATATGTTGGGACGTATTGTAGCGCCAATCTTCTTGTTCTTGGCAGCGGAAGGGTTCCACTACACGCACAGTCGGGTTGGTTATTTGCGTAATCTGTTGATTGGTTTCTGGATTACCAATGTGGTGATTATGATCTTGCAACAAGCTTTGCCAAATGATCATGTGGTGATGATTAATTCAATTTTCGGGACGCTGTTCTTAACGATTATTGCCATGTGGACTTGGGATAGTTTGAAGCACCCAAAGCAAGAACCTAAGCGCTTTGCATGGGGATTGTTGGGATTGGCCTTCTTGGTGTTCGGACCAGTTCTGGCGTTGACGTTATTGAACGCCGCGTCAGCAAGCCAAAACATGTTTTTGATTATCTTGAGTTCAAGCGTTATCCCAACTGCACTTACAGTTGAAGGTGGTATTGGTTGGATTTTGCTTGGTCTAGTGTTCCACATTTTCCGCGATAAGCGTTGGATTGGTTTGACGATTTTCGTCATCTTTAGCTTGTTCTTGTTGTGGCAATCAGCCATGCACGGCTTTAGCGATTACCAATGGATGATGATTTTTGCCACACCGTTGCTTGCGTTGTATAACGGCAAGCAAGGACGTAAAGATAAGTGGTTCTTCTACATCTTTTACCCAACGCACATTGCTGTTTTGTACATTATCTCAACGGTATTTTTTGCCCACTAATCCGGGAAATAGGGTAAAATATTAGTATCAATAAGGCATTAACAGGGTAGGGTCATCGTGGCTCTGCCCCTTTCGTGCGTTTAACGCGCGTTTCAAATAGGAGATGATACTGATGAAGATGATTGTTGGTTTGGGAAACATTGGTAAGGAATATGACCGTACGCGTCACAATATTGGCTTTATGACAGTTGATGCGTTGGCAGATAAGTACAGTGCATCCTTTAAGCAAGATGGGGCACATAACGCATTTGTAGCTGATGTGCGTATTGATGGCGAGAAGGTTTTGTTGGTAAAGCCAACGACTTACATGAATGATTCGGGTCGTGCAGTGCGTCCATTGATGGATTACTACGATTTGGACATCGCTGACTTGCTGGTTGTACAAGATGATATGGATATGGATCTTGGCCGTTTGCGTTTGCGTCAAAAGGGTTCAGCCGGTGGTCACAATGGGATTAAGAGTATTGCGCAACACTTGGATACGCAAACTTTCAATCGTTTGAAGTTTGGTATCGGGCACCCTGCTCACGTACAAAAGGCCGTTGTGGACTTTGTCTTGGGCAAGTTTGGTAAGGATGAAGAGCCTGAGATGCTTGGTGGTATTGATAAGTCACTCGACATCTTTGAGGCGTTCGCATCTGGGGCTGACATGCCAACATTGATGAACAAGTTTAACTAAGAGGTACAGCATGGAAATTACAGGTCTACTTCAGCAAGATGCTGAGTTTCAACAACTCGCATCTGGTCTGAAAAAAGGTGGCCGTCATTTGATGACCGGGATTTCCGGCACCGCGCGCACGGTGTATTTGGCGGCATTACAACAAGAAACCCAACGCCCAATGGTTGTGGTTGGTGATAGCCAGTTTCACGCGGATCAATTAGCTGAAGATTTGGCCGCCATGTTGGGTGATGAACACGTCGCGGTTTTCCCAGCTGAGGAAACGTTATCTGCAGAAGTGGCCGTGACATCATTAGACACGCGATTGGCTCGGGTGCAAGCGTTGCACCTATTGCTAACGGATCCACAGGCAGTGGTTGTGACTGGCGTTGCGGGTGTCATGCGATACTTGCCACCAGTTAAGGCGTTTGCGGATGCTGCGATTACGCTTGATTTTGACCATGACTATGAATTAGCTGAGTTGCAGGCGAAGTTGGTTCAGATGGGATATCAGCGTAATGGATCAGTTGAACAACCGGGTGAATTTGCTGTGCGTGGTTCAATTGTTGATATTTATCCATTGGATGCCGACAATCCGGTGCGTTTGGACTTCTTTGATACGGCATTGGATTCACTACGTAGTTTTGACGCAGAAACGCAACGTAGCCTAGAAAACCTGGACAGCATCACGATTTTGCCAGCAACAGATTTGGTAATTGATGCGGATGATTTAGCAACAGCCACGACAAATTTGGAAGTTGCCATGACCGAAGCCCGCGATAAGTTGGACGGCGCTGATAAGCGTCACTTGACTGAAGCGATGAGCCCATTATTGTCAATGATGAGCCAGGGTGGTTTGTTGCCAGAAATTCGTCAATATTTGCACATCCTTTACCCTGACGCAGTGAGTCTGTTGGATTATTTGCCTGCTGATGGTATCGCGGTGTTTGATGATTATCCACGTGCGTTGGAAAACGCCGATCAAATCACGTTGGATAACCAAAATTGGTGGACAGATGAGATGGCCGAGCAACGCGTCTTGCCAGATCCTGATTTGGGTTGGCAATTGGCAGATTTGGCGCGTGATGTGCAACAAGCTAGTTTGGTATTCTCGCCATTGCAACGTGGAATTGGTCAATTGCGTCAGACAAGTTTGACGAATTTGACGGTGCGTCCAGCGCAACAATTCTTTGGCCAAATGCCAATGCTGAAGAGTGAAGTGGCACGCTGGCAGAAGTCGGGTGAAACCATTATCTTTTTGACGAATACAACCGAGCGACAAGCTAAGTTGGTCCAAACCTTGGCAGACTTTGGTGTCAAAATTAATGAGGTTGCGCCGGATGCTTTGGCGCCCGGGCGAACCCAAGTGACGACCATGCCGCTGAGTGCTGGTTTTGAATTGCCAGCCCAAAAGTTGATTGTGTTGACAGAACGTGAATTGTTCCAGCAAGTTCGCAAGAAGGCTCCTAAGCGCCAAACGCTATCAAACGCGGAACGTATTAAGAGTTATAACGAGCTAAAGCCCGGTGACTATGTGGTTCACGTGAACCACGGTGTCGGTGTCTATGAGGGCATGCAAACGATTGAAAACCGTGGCGTTAAGCAGGACTACATCACGATTGCCTACCAAAAGGATGCGAAGATTTTCATTCCGGTCACGCAATTGGACTTGGTACAAAAGTATGTCGGCGCGGCTGAGAAGGCCCCTAAGATTAATAAGTTGGGTGGCACGGAATGGCAGAAGGCGAAGGCCAAGGTTGCTAAGAAGGTTGAAGACATTGCGGATGAATTGCTCCAGCTATATGCCGAGCGTGAGTTGAAGCAAGGGTATGCCTTCGCACCAGATGATGATGTCATTCGCGCCTTTGAAGATGCTTTCCCATACCCTGAAACCCCTGATCAAATTCGTTCAACGAAGGAAATCAAGGCTGATATGGAAAAGTCGCGTCCGATGGATCGCTTGTTGGTCGGGGATGTTGGTTTTGGTAAGACGGAAGTTGCCTTGCGCGCAGCCTTTAAGGCGGTGCACGATGGTAAGCAAGTTGCGATGTTGGTGCCAACGACGATTTTGGCCCAGCAACACTATGAATCAATGTTGAGTCGTTTTGATGGGTTTGGTGTTAACGTGGCCATCATGTCTCGTTTCCAAACTAAGAAACAAATGGACGAGACAAAGGAAGGGCTGAAGAACCACACAATTGATGTCGTGGTCGGTACGCACCGTATTTTGTCTAAGGATATTGAGTTTGGTGACTTGGGCTTGTTGATTATCGACGAGGAACAACGTTTTGGTGTGAAACACAAGGAACGTTTGAAGGCATTGCAAACGAATGTTGACGTCTTGACGCTAACTGCCACGCCAATCCCACGTACTTTGAACATGGCGATGGTCGGCGTTCGCGATTTGTCTGTTATTGAAACACCGCCGGCCAACCGTTATCCAATTCAAACGTATGTTATGGAACAAAATGGGCGTGTGACGGCAAGCGCGATTGAACGAGAAATGGCGCGTGGCGGCCAAACGTATTACCTCCACAACCGTGTGGAAGATATTGAACAAGTCACGGCAATGATTGAGTCCTTGGTACCGGATGCGCGGGTTGGTTATATCCACGGTCAAATGACCGAGGCCCAAATGGAAGGTATTCTGGTTGATTTCATTAACCGTGAATACGACGTTCTGGTGACGACAACCATTATCGAAACAGGTGTGGACATTCCAAACGCGAATACGCTGTTTGTTGAAAATGCTGATCACATGGGTCTGGCACAACTTTATCAGTTGCGTGGTCGCGTTGGTCGTTCAAACAATATTGCCTATGCGTACTTTACGTATCCGGGAACGCGTTCGTTGAACGAGGAAAGCGAAAAGCGTTTGACGGCCATTCGTGATTTCACGGAGCTAGGTTCTGGTTTTAAGATTGCGATGCGTGATTTGTCGATTCGTGGTGCGGGTGACCTACTGGGTCAATCACAACACGGCTTCATTAACGCGGTTGGATATGATTTGTACACGCAAATGTTGAATGAAGCCGTTGCTGAAAAGCAAGGTAAGCGTAAGCAAACGTTCGATGCCGAACTTGATGTGCAAGTTGAAGCGTACTTGCCGGCCGACTATGTAGCAGATGGTCCACAAAAGATTGATTTGTATCAACGTATTCGTAAGGCTAAGACATCCGCTGAGTTCGAAGAAATTGAAGATGATTTGTTGGATCGCTTTGGCGAGTTGCCAGAAGCTGCGCAACGTTTATTGTTGGTTGGACGTCTTAAGGCGGCAGCTGACCGCGTTGGTATTGCAACGATTCGTCGTGACTCTAAGCGTCAAAACATTTTGGTTGTGACGTTCGATGCCCGTTCAAAGTTTACGGCGCAACAGTTTACCCAAGCGTTGGCACTAGCCAAGGTGCGTGGCCAGGTTGTCGTGCCAGATCCAGTTAAGGCTGAAGTGCCAATTCAACCAAATCAAACGGCTGAAGAATGGCTAACAGGCTTGTTGACGGTGTTTAACACGCTAGCTCCTGAAGAAGGAGTTGCCAATGCCTAAAACAAGTCAGAATTTGATGGCCGGTGCCGGTGTTTTAGCGGTGTCAGGCTTAATCGCCAAGGTGCTGAGCGCGGTGTATCGCGTGCCGTTCCAAAACCTAGTCGGTAATACTGGTTTCTATGTTTATCAGCAGGTCTACCCAATCTACGGTATCGGTATGGTGCTAGCCTTGAGTGGTTGGCCATTGTTTATTTCAAAAATCATTACAGAGCAACCGGATGAAATGCATCAACAACTGGTGGCACGACGTTTGTTTTGGTCGCTAGTTGGCATTAGCGCCGTGTTATTCACGATTGTGTATGGCGGTGCGGCGCCCTTGTCATTGCTGATGGGTGGCGATTTGAAATTGTACCCAGTTGTACGCGCCGTTGCCTGGATGTTCTGGTTCATGCCATTTTTGGCAATCGGACGTGGTTATGCGCAAGGACAATTGAACATGGTGCCGACAGCAATGTCACAAGTGATTGAACAAATTGTCCGGGTGGCGATTATTATCGGGGTGGCCTGGTGGGGTGTTCAAGCCAACTGGTCCGTCTATCGGATTGGTGAGTGGGCAACCTTTGGTGCAACGATTGCCGGACTAGCCGCAACGTTATTCTTAGCAACGTCGCTACGTCACATTTGGTCACTGCCGATTGATGAGACAGTCAAGCAGAAGAAAACATTAAGCTGGCGCCATTTATTTGGTCGTTTGTGGCGCGAAGGTGGGTTGTTAGCGATGCTAGCGGCATTGTTGGTTTTGTTGCAACTGGTTGATTCGTTCTCAACAAAGTTATTGCTACAAGACGCCGGATTAACAGCACACCAGGCTGAGTTCACTAAGGGAATTTATGATCGTGGGCAACCGTTGGTTCAATTGGGGATGGTCTTGGCAACTGGTCTTGGCACATCATTGTTGCCGGCCTTGCGCCAGCATGTCATTCGACGTGATGAACAAGCGTTGCGTAATGATTTCCAATTGACGATGCGACTTTCTATTTTACTTTCCGGTGTTGCGACGGTTGGATTGGTGGCCATTATGCCATCGGTTAATCAATTGTTGTTTGGTTCATCAGCTGGCAGTGACGCACTGGCGCTGTTCACGATTAGCATTGTGCCGGCGACACTGATTGTTGTGTCGACAAGTGTTTTGCAAAGTTTTGATAAGACGCGTGGCTTGGGCTGGTTTGTCTTACTAACCATGTTAGTGAAAGCGGGGCTTAACATCTGGTTGGTACAAATTTTTGGTATCGCTGGTGCGTCGCTGGCAACGGTTGGCGCATTGCTCCCATTCTTAATATTTACGCTCGTTCGCTTGCCTAAAAGCCTGTGGATAAGTTGGGTGCCAAAGAAATGGTGGCGCAAATTGATTGCAATTTTACTCGCGGTTGGCATTTTGGCCCGTCTTGCGTATATACTAGGGCATAGCCTATTTGGTGCGACGCGCCTAGCGAGTGTTTTGACGACAGTCGTTGGAGTGGGTGTCGGTGCGACTGCCTTTGTTTTAATGTTGTGGTGGACAGCACTACTGGAAGAGGCAGAGTGGGATGCTTTGCCTAAAGGTCGCCAAATTTATCAGTTTATAAATCGAGGAAGAAAATAATGCGTTTGGATAAGTATTTGAAGGTTTCACGTATCATTAAGCGCCGTACGGTTGCTAAGGAAATCGCCGATCAAGGTCGTATTGATATCAATGGTAAGACAGCGAAGTCTTCCAATGACGTTAAGACGGGTGACGAGTTGACGATTCGTTTTGGAAACAAGACATCTGTACTTAAGGTTGAAAGTACGGCCGAAGTTGTGCGTAAGGAACAAGCAGAACACATGTATAGCATTGTGTCAGAATCATACGAGCAAGACTTCAGTAACGAAGAAAATTAAGTAAGATGAAAAGACGCCCAAAATAGGGCGTCTTTTTTTAGTAAATGTTATAAAAATGTGGTGAAAGGTGCTTGTGGATAACTATCCGTTAGGTTTTGATACGAAAAGGTTAAGGAAAGGTAATCCTGCTTAAGATTATCCGGTGTCTACTGTACAGTAAGAGCATAGGAGAATTGGTTAATGGTGTAGGTCTAAATTAGAGTGTCCGCTCAAATTATCTCGGGGAGGTCAGCGGAATGATGGCAGTTAACAAACAATCAAATATCACGCCGCTGAACGCTAAGAGCGCCAACCAATTAAATCTTGAAGAGCGCAAGATGCGTTACCATCAAGTAGTGCACTTACGTCGCCGTGTTGTATTAGTCGCGGTGATGGTCGTTGTCACGATTTTCGCGATGGTTAATTACCATACGCAGTACGTTAAGTACGAGGCGGCTTCTCAGAGTCTTGAGACAGCGAAGTCAAACCTAGATAAGGCTAACAAAACTAACGCGAACCTCAAACAAGAAGTTAAAGACTTGGGCGATAATTCGTATCTGGAAAAGCTGATTCGTGAAAAGTACATGTACAGTAAAGACGGTGAAGTTGTCTTTAACTTACCGGGTGAATAAATAATAATCAACAAAAGGGACAATCAGACGACTGATTGTCTTTTTATTTTTCGATTAGCGATATAATAATGGCAAGTATTAAATAACGGGAGAGAATCATGCAAGATAAAGTTGTGCGAGCTAATTTAACGCGAATGATTCGGGAAGAAAGATTATTTGATAAACGTGACCATGTGTTGGTGGCAGTTTCGGGTGGTCAAGACTCACTGCATGTTTTGCGTTGGCTAACGGACAATTCATTGCCGGCTGATATTCAACCAATTGTGAGTGCGGCATACATCAATCATCAATTGCGTACGGATGCGGATGCCGAGCAAGCCTTAGTCGAACGCGTATTTGCGCAAACACCTAATTTGGCAAGCGTGACGATTCGCCAGCTCACTTGGGATACGGTGCCGACGGCTGGTGTTGAAGAATTGGCACGCGAAAAGCGTTACGAGGCATTGGTCGCCATCGCACGTGAAGTTGGTGCGAACGCAATTGTCACGGCCCACCATAAGGGTGATCAGGTCGAAACAATTTTGTACAAGTTGGCACGCGGCAGTCGTTTGACGCAGTTGTTGGGGATGGCCAAAAAGCAACAGTTGCAGGGTGATATTGATTTGATTCGTCCGGTGTTGCAACTTGATAAAGCGATGCTGGGTCAGTTGGTCAATGAACCGCTAGTTGAATGGGTTGAAGACTATACAAATGCGGATGAAACGTTTGCCCGCAATCGTATGCGACATACTGTTGTGCCGGCACTAGAAGAAATTAACGAGCAAACAAAGGACCACGTCATTGCATTCGCTGATCAACTTGCGGCATTACAGAAGCTGGCGAGTGGTTCGATTAATGTGCACGTAAAGGCGTTAGAAGATGGTCGCTTGGATTGGCGCGTCGACGAGTCGGTCTTGTTACTGGTGTTGCAGACGTGGTTGACTAAAAAACACGTTTTTGCTGTAAAAGATAGTCAGTTAACACAAGCAATTCAGTTAATGCGCAATCCGAATGTTAACCGAGGTTTCATTGACCTTGGGAATGGCTTGCAGTTAGAACGTTTCGAAAACTACTTATTGCTTTCACGAAAAGAATAAAGCGTTCACATTTCTTTTAGGTGTAGCACTAAACATTTACCATCAAACATGGTATTCTTAATGCTATGTAACGATAGGGGAATTAAGATTTAGGAGATTGAAAAGACATGAACCAATGGGACATGAATAACGATATCGAGCGTGTGCTTTATAGCGAAGCTGATATTGCCGAAGCAGCAGAGCGTGTTGGTAAGCAACTGGCTGCCGATTACGAAGGACGTACACCAATCATTTTGTCAGTTTTGAAGGGTGCCGTACTTTGGACGGTCGACGTTATGCGTCACATGCAATACGCTGAAGTTGAATTTATCGACGTTTCTAGTTATAACGGTGGCGTTGCTTCATCAGGTGAAGTTCAAATGGTCACTGATTTGCAAACCGACATTTCAGGTCGCGATATCATCATTATGGAAGACATCGTCGACACTGGTCGTTCATTGAAGTTCATGATCGACTTGTTGATGGAACGTGGTGCGAAGTCAGTTAAGGTTGCCAGCTTGCTTGATAAGAAGGAAGGCCGTGTTGTTGAAGCAACGGTTGATTACATCGGTTTCGATGTTCCAAAGGCGTTCGTAGTTGGGTACGGTTTGGATTACAAGCAACTGTACCGTAACTTGCCATATGTTGGTGTCTTGAAGCGTGAAGTTTATGATCCTGCCCACGCGGACAAGGTCGATACAATCGACATCACGCCTGAGCACTAATTTCTGTCTCGGAAACATAATAATGATGCAACGAAGGTAGTAGTAACTATCTGTAGGAGGAATAGATGAAGAATCAACGAAACGGCAATTTTGTCCGGAATAGTTTGTTCTACGTAATCGTAGTCCTCGGTATTATGGGTTTGATTTACTGGGTAGCCGGTCCTTCTCAAACGACTAGTACGAAGACTATCTCTACGTCGACATTCATGACGGAATTGCGCGACAAGAAGATTAAAACCATCACGATTCAACCTGGCGCTGGTGTTTATGACGTTAAGGGTGAATATCGTAAGGCACAAACGGATAAGAGTTCAAAGGATGATTCTCTTGTCTCACTAGTTGGTGGTGCTTCAAATAAGGTGACGGGATTCGAAACCCAAGTCATTAGCAACGATCCAATTATGGAGAGCTTGCAAAAGGCTGCGGATAAGACGAAGACTGAAATCACAACAAAGCCAGAAGCTTCAAACTTCTGGGGTAACATGGCCATTTCATTCTTGCCAATCTTGTTGATGATTGGTGTGTTCTACTTGATGATGGGTGGCATGAGCCAAGGCGGACAAGGCGGTCGTGGCAACATGATGGGCTTCGGCAAGTCAAAGGCTAAGCCAGCTGATCCTTCAGAGAACAAGGTTCGCTTTGCGGACGTTGCTGGTGCTGAAGAAGAAAAGCAAGAATTGGTTGAAGTTGTTGAATTCTTGAAGGATCCTAAGAAGTTCTTGAAGTTGGGAGCTCGTATCCCATCTGGTGTTCTTCTTGAGGGACCTCCAGGAACAGGTAAGACATTGTTGGCCCGTGCCGTTGCCGGTGAAGCTGGCGTACCATTCTTCTCAATTTCAGGTTCTGACTTTGTGGAGATGTTCGTCGGTGTCGGTGCCAGCCGTGTCCGTGATTTGTTTGATAACGCTAAGAAGGCTGCGCCATCAATCATCTTTATCGATGAAATTGATGCGGTCGGTCGTCAACGTGGCGCCGGCATGGGCGGTGGTCACGATGAGCGTGAGCAAACGTTGAACCAAATGTTGGTTGAAATGGACGGGTTCTCAGGTAGCGAAGGTGTCATTGTAATGGCCGCTACTAACCGTTCAGATGTCTTGGACCCAGCTTTGCTTCGTCCAGGTCGTTTCGACCGAAAGATTTTGGTTGGTCGTCCAGACGTTAAGGGTCGTGAGGCAATCTTGCACGTCCACGCTAAGAACAAGCCATTGGCTGACGACGTGGATTTGAAGGAAATTGCCAAGCAAACACCTGGTTTCGTTGGAGCCGACTTGGAAAACTTGTTGAACGAAGCGGCCTTGTTGGCTGCTCGTCAAAACCACGATACGATTTACGCCAAGGACGTGGATGAAGCTGAGGACCGTGTTATTGCGGGACCAGCTAAGAAGGACCGTGTTGTTTCTGCTAAGGAACGTGAGACGGTTGCTTACCACGAAGCTGGTCACGCCATCGTTGGTTTGGTGTTGAATGAAGCTCGTGTTGTCCACAAGGTAACGATTGTGCCACGTGGACGCGCCGGCGGATATGCAATCATGTTGCCACGTGAAGACCAAATGTTGATGAACAAGACGGACGCCATGGATCAAATTGCTGGTTTGATGGGTGGACGTGCGGCCGAAGAAATCATCTTCGACCAACAATCATCAGGTGCCTCAAACGACTTTGAGCAAGCAACTAACATTGCCCGCTCAATGGTTACGGAATATGGTATGTCAGACAAGCTTGGTATGGTACAACTTGAGAATGGTGGTCAACCATTCTTGGGTCGTTCATACGGTGAGTCAGCTGCCTACTCTGACGAGACAGCTCGTTTGATTGACGAAGAAGTTCGTCGTATTACGACTGAGGGTTACAACAAGGCGCACGAAATCATCGAAGAGTACAAGGACAAGCACGCAGCAATTGCGAAGGCTTTGTTGGAGTACGAGACGTTGGATGAGAAGCAAATCTTGAGCTTGTTCGAAACTGGTAAGATGCCAGAGACGACCAAGGTTGAAAAGAATGTTGAAACGCCAATGTCATATGATGAAGCTAAGGAAGCTGCCAACAGTAAGTTGACGGCCGATGAGGATGCACAACCAGCTGTTAAGGTTGAAGTTTTGCAACCACGTAAGCTTGATCAAGAATAATGACTATTAGAGACGTGAATGAGTAATCGTTCACGTCTCTTTTCTATATGGTGAATGTGTTAAACTGGTAGACAGAAATATACGAAAAATAAGAGGCATGAAAAGATGACAGATACACTTGTACGTGCGGTGACGACTGACGGAAACTTCCGTGCGATTGCCATCGACGCAACAGAAATGATGCGTGAAGTTGCAACGTTCCACGAAGCATCACAATTGGGTACGACGGTTCTTGGTCGTGCATTGTTGGGTTCTTTGATGGTTTCAAACGCTGTCTTGAAGGGTGAAGAACGCTTGGCGGTTGTCATGGACGGTAACGGTCCAGTGGGTAAGATTGTTGTTGAAGCATCAGCACAAGGTGAAGTGCGTGGTTACGTGACGAATCCAACTGTTGAATTGCCATTGACGGCGATGGGACAACAAGACGTTGCTGGAGCTGTTGGTAACAACGGATTCTTGTCAGTGACCAAGGATTTTGGTGAAGGTGAGCCGTTTACGGGTCAAGTACAATTGGTAACTGGTGAGATTGGGGATGATTTGACTTACTACATGGCAAAGTCAGAACAAATTCCTTCTGCCGTTGCGGTTTCGGTTTTGGTTGATCCTGATGGTACAGTTGCTGCCGCTGGTGGGTTCATGATTTCAGCGTTGCCAGATGCAGCTGATGAGGATATTACAGCTTTGGAAGAGAAGTTGGCCCATGTACCAGCTATCTCATCACAATTGCTTGAAGGTCACGCCCCAATGGATTTGTTGGCTAACTTGTTTGGTAAGGATAACGTTAAGCAATTGACGACGACTGAAGTATCTCTTTACCCTGAAATTTCAAAGCGCGAGTATGAGCGCATGCTGGCTACTTTGCCAATGAAGGATTTGCAAGAAATGCTTGATGAAGACCACGGTGTCGAAGTGGTTGATCGCTTTACGGGCAAGAAGATTCAATTCGACGAAGCAGAGTTGGCAGGTATTATTGCAGCTAAGGATGCCGAAGGATTGTAATTTTGGGCGAGGCACTTGCAAAAAGTGGCCAATATTGGCAAACTAATAAGTATCTGTGGTAGAAATACCAACACAAATTATTGAAAGAAAAAGAGGCAACATAATGGCTGACCAAGAAGTGTCATTGAATGACCAAATGATCGCACGCCGTGACAAGATGGCTGAAATGCGCGAAGCTGGCATGGATCCATTCGGACACCGCTTTGAGCGTTCACACACGGCTGCAGAATTGCACGAGTTGTATGACAACGCAACTGCAGAAGATTTGGAAGAGCAAGCTATCGAAGTAACTATCGCTGGTCGTATGATGACGAAGCGTCGTTCAGGAAAGATTAGTTTTGCGGATATTAAGGACCGTTCAGGACGTGTCCAAGTCTTTGTGCAAAAGCCAGTTGTAGGTGAAGAGCAATACGAGTTGTTGAAGAAGGCTGACTTGGGAGATATCCTTGGTTTCACTGGTACGGTTATGAAGACGCGTGCTGGTGAGTTGTCAATCAACGTCACGTCAATCACACACTTGTCAAAGGCTTTGCGTCCATTGCCAGACAAGTACCACGGTTTGACTGACGTGGAGACTAAGTACCGTCAACGTTACTTGGACTTGATTGCTAACGACGATTCATTCGATCGCTTTGTTAAGCGTTCAAAGATCATTACGGCTATTCGTCACTACTTGGATGGCGAAGGCTTTATTGAAGTTGAGACGCCAATGCTTCAAAACGAAGCTGGTGGTGCGTCAGCTCGTCCATTTATCACACACCACAACGCTTTGGATATCGACTTGTACATGCGTATCGCATTGGAGTTGCACTTGAAGCGTTTGATTGTTGGTGGCATGGAACGTGTTTATGAAATTGGTCGTGTTTTCCGTAACGAAGGAATGGACCCTAAGCACAACCCTGAATTCACGGTTATCGAAACGTATGCTGCATACTGGAACTTTGAAGATGTCATGGTAGAAACTGAGAACATCGTCAAGGCCGCTGCAGCAGCTGTAACTGATGACTTGAAGATTACGTACCAAGGTCACGATATCGACTTGGCAAAGCCATTTGCTCGTAAGCACATGGTTGATTTGATCAAGGAAGAGACTGGCGTAGACTTCTGGCAACCAATGACGTTGGAAGAAGCACGTGCTATCGCTGACGAAAAGGGTGTTAAGTATGAACAATACTGGGGTGTTGGGCACATCATCAACGAGTTCTTCGAGACGTTTGTTGAGGATACGTTGATTCAACCTACATTCGTTTACGGACACCCAGTGGATGTATCACCATTGGCCAAGAAGAACGAAGAAGACGACCGCTTTACGGATCGCTTCGAATTGTTCATCGTCGGTGCTGAATATGGTAATGCCTTTACTGAATTGAACGACCCAATTGACCAACGTGAGCGTTTTGAAGCACAAGCTGCAGAACGTGCCGCTGGTAACGATGAGGCGGAAGGTATTGACGAAGACTTTATCGAGGCTTTGGAATACGGTATGCCACCTACTGGTGGATTGGGAATCGGAATCGATCGTTTGGTTATGTTGTTGACTGATACAGATACGATTCGTGACGTTTTGTTGTTCCCAACAATGCGTTAATAACAATTAATAATTAAGGAGCGATGCCTAGATTTGGGCATCGCTCTTTTTTGCGCAAAATATATGCAACAAAGTTTGAAGAAAGTGTTGACAATTGGTAACTGTATCTGTAATATAGATTAAGTTGTTACGGGGTACGAGTTATCCGCGTGACACACTTCAAAAAAATTATCTTCAAATAAGTTGTTGACATTCGTTTCATCAACTGTTAAGATATATAAGTTGTCTGATGAGGCAACGACGTAGGTCATTGAAAACTGAATATCGTTTCGATGAAACAAATGTGTAGGGTCATCAAGCTAAGCTTGATGCAAAAACATTTGCGAAGTCAATTCGCTAGTAAATTCGTTTAACTTCTGTTAAACAACAAAAATTGAGTTATACTCAAACTTCAAATTGAGAGTTTGATCCTGGCTCAGGATGAACGCTGGCGGCGTGCCTAATACAT
>OIZF01000075.1_pt1 | contig 64237 bp, 52 predicted proteins | sample 1588471 | NCBI WGS metagenome assembly OIZF01 (sample SAMN03283279) | human gut metagenome | biome: human-associated habitat; material: feces | host: Homo sapiens | place: Peru | collected 2012
AGCTGGCAGCGTTTCCCAGAGACATTTTTTTATGTTCCTCCAGTGCAGCATCCAGGGCTTCCTTGTGTTCCAGGACATCTTTTTCCGCCTGACGGCGTGCTTCGTCCACGGAGGTGTCATAGAAGTGTTTAAGCTTCTCTTCAATTGTCATAATATCACCTGCCTATAATTTTAATCCGATGGCCTCATTTACATAAGAAGTAATGAAATCAGGCCTGCGGCCGGTACCATGTCTGTCAGGAATTTCAATGATGAGAGGTGTTTTGTGATGAAGCTTGACATCATCGATGATCTCAGGAAACTCCCGGCCGAATTTCTCGGTCAGGAGTATGATTCCGATTTCTTTATTGGAGATAGCTTTCTGCAAAGCATCTTTTAATTCATCATGTGTGTGTACGACTACGCCCTCCACACCTGCCAGTCTCATCCCTGTGTAGGTATCGATATTGTCGCTGATCAAAAACATCTGCATCTTATAACTGTCCCAGGATCATGAAGGAGATGATCAGTCCATAAAGGGCAACACCTTCTGCAAGACCTACGAAAATTAAAGATTTACCAAGTACGCTGGAATCTTCACTGATCGCACCAAGGGCAGCACTTGCAGCACTTGCTACGGCGATACCGCCACCGATACAAGAAAGTCCTGTAACAAGAGCGGCTGCGATATATCCAAGTCCTGTTGCAAGTGAACCAGAAGCAGCAGCTGCATCAGCGGCATGTACAGTTGGTCCGCCAAGCATCATGATCGATGCGATGGCAAAAGCACCAAAGAAGAAAAATGCGTTGACACCGATAGTGCGTTTATAACGTTTTTTGTTTTTTTCTCCGATTAAGTAATATCCAAAAGGAATGATGATGCTCAGTACGAGAGCGACGATAAAAATAAGTTTTGTTGCAGTTGTCATAATAAATGCCTCCTATAAAATGATAATTTATTTCTTTGAGTTTGATCCAGTTTTTTGTGTATATGGTGAAAATGCATGTCCGGAACCACTGTAGAATCGACTGAACATTTCATAATATTCCAGACGAAGAACCTGGATTCCGACGATCAATCCCTCCATACCACACACGAACAAGTTACCAAGTACAATGACGATCCAGTTTGGATTACCCTCTTCGACACCGGCAAGCATCAGTACAACTTCCATCATTGCAGCATGACTGACAGCGAAAGCACCGATACGGACAAAGGACAAGGTGTTGGAGAAGTAGCTGAGCAGTGTTTCAAATAATTCAAAAAATCCCTGAATGAGGAACATTGCTTTGCTTTCTTCCATTTTGTTACTTTTCTTTTCAATCTTCTTGGTGAGTGGCTCACGGAATAAGATTAAAAGAAGAGGGATGCCAAACATAATGGCAAGAACCCATCCGGCAGGGGTTTTATGGCCTGTCATAAATAAAACGATAACAGCTACAATGGAAGCATAGAATACAAGTCCTGCAACACCGTTGATATCAAACCAGGTAGCTTCTACGTCGTGGCTGCGAGCTGCATTTATAATATGGAGAATCATAGCAAATATAATGACACCCATACCAAAAGCAACAGCGACAATAAATACGGTATTTAACTTACCGATAAAAGGTAATGTCGTCATATGGTCAATTGGTCTTAACCAAAGCGGCTGAATGATATCTTCGAATCCGAAAATGCTTCCGAATAAAAATCCAAAAATGGTGGAGAAGAAACCGGCACAGGATACAATTCCTGCCAGAGGAATCTTCTTAAAGTGATATAAAAGCCCGCCTCCGATCAAGAGGAGAAGTCCCTGACCAACATCACCGAACATTGCACCAAAGATGAAGGAATAAGTCAATGCGACGAAAATAGTAGGATCCATTTCATTATGCGCAGGCAAACCATACATCTGTACATACATTTCAAAAGGTTTAAATAATTTTGGATTTTCCAGTTTTGTTGGCGGTTCTCCAAAATATTTATCTCGTTCTTCCTCTACAACAACAAAGACTTTGTCATCATTTTTAATTTCTTCTGTAAATTTTTCGACATCGTCTTCTGCCATCCATCCGCATAAAATGTAATAATCTTCTTTGTTTTCTTCCATGCGGGCTGCCATCTTACGAACATCAAAGTTATTAGAAAGCTCTTGCAGACGTTTTTGTGCAGCAACCAGCTGAGGTCCCTGTTTTGCAAGGAAATCGGCAATCTGTTGATTTAGAGCTTCAATCTCTTTTTGTGCTTTATCAATCTCACGTGAAAGTGCTCGATATGCCTGTGAAGGTGTTCCTTTGTATTCATCTGTCAAAGTGATTCGTTCAAAATGCAGCGAACGGAAAATAGCATCCGCTTTCGGGGCTTCACCAGGCGATACGAAGTAAGCTCCGTATACATAAGTATCATCACGTTCGCCCTCTACATAAATAGCATCCAGGTCATCAGCCAGATATTTCTGCATTTTATGATAATATTCAATAGGAAGTTTTCCAAAACGGTAAGCAATAAACCGATAATTCAGTACCTCCTGAAGATTGCAGTCCAATGGCTGGAAAGGGGAAATAATCTGTTGTTTCTGCTGGGCAGCTCCAATAGCCTGCTTCTGTTTTTCTTTTTTCTCTTGCAAATGTTCATACTCCTCATTTGCAGTGCGTACAAGTTCAAACATATCGTCTAGCGCAAGAGTTGCATCCGGTTTGATCTTGTCGGGATTGTCTAGATAGCCAACAAATTTATTAGCCATACTGAGTGCATCCCGATATGGATTGAGTTCAACAAATGGTCGGAGATTGTCGACTGTTTTTAATTCAGACAATGCCGATTCCAATTGGATTTCATATTTGGAAAGGTATGTGTCGGTCACGCGGTCGATATCATTTCGAGGACCCGAAATGTTGATAAATTTCATTTTTACAATCATAGAGTTTTACCTCCAATATACGCTAACGTTTCACCAGGAGATAAATGGTAACGTACACATTCCATGGCAGTTGTCAGCTTTCTTAATTCTTCTTCTTTTAAGAACAGATATGTGTTAATCGTGGCAATAGAATAAGGATTCCTGCGTCGGTCTACCGTGTAAAGATGGTAAAGACAATCACGATACATCTGTTCAATTGTTAGTGTTTCATTAAAATCATAGTGCCTCCAGTAAGAAGTTTTTCGGAGAATATGATCAAATTCTTCTATAGAAGGCGTTTCAACCAGTTCTTTAACAAGTTCGGTTGAAAGTTTATAATGAATCGGTACTAATAATGCATAAATGTCTACCGGTTTCATTTCATAATATTTCTTCGCTCGATAAATCCATTGAAGATTCAACAGATCAATCTTTGAACCATAATCTCGAGTGAGAATCTCAAGCTCTTTTTTCTTTAAAACCTTTTTTCGTTTTTTCCAGACCTTGGCAAATGCATATTGATCCAGAGCAAGGTCATAATCAAAAAGAGTAATGTTAGGTTTTTCCTTTAATCGCTTCAATGGTTCATAATATTCCGTATCTTTCAAATTCTCGATCAATTCATCTGTTGTACGTGATGTGATCAGTTTATCGATAGAAATCTGAGAATATTTATCGAAGAAATTCTTCTTATAATTTAAATCGAAAGGTTCGGAGTAATGATTGATCACAATGCGGAAGCAATAATTGATTAAGTCTACTTCATAGCGGGAAGCATAAAGTTCCAGAAATTTTCGTTGTTCCAGCCCGCAAAAACGATAGATTTTAGAATAATCATAATATAATTGTCCGATTAAAACTTTCTCAATATTACCACGATGAAGCTGCTTGTCAGACAAATCATTTAATACAAAGCTGTAAGAAGATTTCTCCTTTAAATAAGAAACAATTTCCGGGACGCTGTGAAGCTCGGCAATTTCTTCAAAATTTTTATCATTCAGAAGCCTTGCTTCCATTGCACGAATCTTAGTTACAATACCACTGTATGCCAGTAAATTTCCCATGTTTGTCACCTCGTTTGCATGAAAATGTGTTGTTACTTATAGTAAAATGTAAACAATGATGTGAAAACCTGTGATTTACACGGTCGTAATACGTGCTAAGATTTCCTGTGCATATTGCGAATGCCTTTCTTTATAATCCTTCTGCAAGGCAATGGTTGCAGAATTGTTATCACTGCTTTGTCCATTCAAAACATTTTGTGTATCAGTTTCCAGATGATCACGGATCTTCTGAATCTCGGACATGGTACGACTTTCTAATTCAATATCAAAGAGCCGTCGCTTTTCCTGATATTCTTTATCCAAAACTTCCTTTTGTGCTTCAGCATGCTCCACAATGGAAGAAGCTGCCGATTCGATTTCGGATAGTTTTTTTACAATAGAATCCATAAGAAGCCTCCCTTGTTGATTTTTACTTGTGATGTTTTTATCATACACCTTTTTGAAAAAAATACAATAAAAACAGTGGAAAACAAACGACAAAATTATACAAAATTACCAGAAAAACAGGAAATGAAAAAATATTATCAAAAATTGACCGGTAGGATTGGTTTATGATATGATGAAAAAAATTAAAAATAAAAATGATAAAAATGATGGGAAAATGGAAGGTCAAACGAAGAAAGACCTGATGAATGCTAGATAGTGGGAGGAAGTAGTATGAGACTTAGAAATATTCCAAGAGCGGAAAGTACGATAGAGGCGCATGATGCGGTAATCAATCAGCCAGAGGCAGAACGAGGAAAGTGGGCAAAGGTATTTGGGAACAGTAAACCAATTCATATTGAGATTGGGATGGGAAAAGGCCAATTTCTGCTGAATATGGCTCTGGCTCATCCAGATGTAAACTATATTGGAATCGAACGTTATTCAAGTGTACTGCTTAGAGCAGTGGAAAAATTTGACAGAGATGAATACAGAGAACTTGAAAATATCCGTTTTGTTTGTATGGATGCAAAAGAATTGGATAAAGTATTTGCGCCGGAAGAAGTGGACAAAATTTATCTGAATTTTTCAGATCCATGGCCAAAAGCAAGACATGCAAAACGAAGACTGACATCGAAAGAATTTTTAAAGAGATATGAAGGAATCCTTGTTCAGCATGGAAAAGTTGAGTTTAAGACAGACAACACAGAGCTGTTTAATTTTTCCTTAGAACAGATAGAAGAAGCAAAAGGCTGGGAGCTGCTAGCACATACATTTGATCTGCATCACAATGAGGAAATGAATAAAGGCAATATTATGACAGAGTATGAAGCAAAATTTTCAGCAAAAGGCCAGCCAATCAATAAGTTGATCGCAACAAGGAAATAAAAAGATAGTTGTTACATATAATATAGAAAGATTACGTTACTGTTCACAATGTAAAGTGAGCAGTAACAACATTTGTGGGGATGTGTAAAATGAAGAAAAAACGCAGAACCTGGAAAGTGGCGTTGAGTCAAAAGCTATATTGTAATGTAAAGTGGAATAAAATTGTAGTGCGTGTGAAGGACTCGTTGGACGAAGTAAGCAAGGTCTTGAATTCTATAGGAAGAAAATGTTAAAGTAGCTTGTTTGAAAATGTAATTATTACCTTTGATAGGTGCAAAAATTAAAAAAATGTTCGAAATATGAAAAAAATATAAAAAAATACTTGCATTTTTTAAAAGTCTCCGATATAATATCTATTGTGTCACAGATAAGACATACAAATTTAATAAAAGACGCGCGATTAGCTCAGTTGGTAGAGCACCTGACTCTTAATCAGGGTGTCCAGGGTTCGAACCCCTGATCGCGCACTCAGGAATCACTGTTTTTGACGGCTGCGAACGTTGGGGGCGGTGGTTTTTTTCTGCGTTCTGGGAAAAAATCCATGTGCTTCAAGAGATAACTGAAAAATATATTACATGCGAAAGTGCTGCGAGACAGTTGCAGGATGGTTCGGATTGTCTGACTGAACAAGTACGCCTTTATGCAATGACAGGACAGAGCGAATATGGTATAATATCCTAAAATGTTGATTATAATACGGTTATAAGGTTCCAAAATGTTGATAAACTTACATTTGTACTTTCTAAAATGTTGATATGCAATAGCAGATGCTCTTTATAAAAAAGGGTATCAGTTATATTTTTATAAAAACGAAACATCAAAAAAGGAAATCGATGTGATTATCCAACAAGATGGGAAAGTAGTTCCTATAGAAGTTAAGAGTGGGAATACACGAGCCAACTCATTGAAGTCGCTTATGAGAAAAAATAAAGATATTTGTTTGGGATATAAGTTCATAGATGGGAATATAGGTGTAAGTGAAGACGGAATAATCACGTTACCATGATATATGATCATATTTGTTTGAAGTTAGTTTCGATAACGATGGAGATAAGGAAGTCATATGAAGAGATATCGATTCTTCAATATAATGATGAGAATTCCCTTAGCTGTACAATTAATCGTGCTGTTTTTCATATTCTTCTTTAGGACAATAAGCGGGAATCCTCGGCAATTCAATTACCGAGATGAAAGCGCAAGATTGTGCATGTCTGCACCTTAAAAATCATATAATAATCTCCCTACCCTTGATATTAATGCTGTAACCGGCATATAAGAAACCGAAAATATGTTCGGTTTTCCATTGCGCGTTTTTACTCCTCATGTTATACTATGTGTATGAAAGAAAAACTTATACATTATAGGACTTGCGTGTGTAATATCAATTACCATATGGTATGGTCGGTGAAATACCGGCGAAAGATATTAAAACCAGAAATCGAGGAATATCTTCAGGAACTGGTGCAGCAGATTGCTGCGGATAAGGGATTTACCGTCCATCTATTCGAATGTGGTGAAGGTGATCATGTCCACTGCTTTGTATCTGCTCCACCGAAGTTGTCCATAACAGCAATCGTTAAGTATCTGAAGGGAATCACTGGAAGAAAACTGTTTGAACGTTTTCCGGAAATAAGAAACCAGCTATGGAAAGGAGAGCTGTGGAATCATTCCTATTATGTGGAAACAATCGGATCTGTATCTGAAGAAAATATCCGCCGTTATATTGAACATCAGAGCAAGTCGTATTAATTCAAGATGGAACATAAATCTCTATCCGCAAGAATGTCTAGGGGGAAGAAGAATGCTGTTGTCACACAGAACATCTGTAAAAATCCGGCCGGAATATTCCAATATCATAGGGCATATGTGTTATGCAGCTTCTAAACTCTGGAATATCTGCAACTATGAACGTCATCATTATAAAGAACTGGGTCTGGAAAAGTATCCTGACTGGTATTATCAGAAAAAAGCATATAAAGGAAATCTGTGGTACAGACAGCTTCCGTCACAGACAGCGCAGGAAATCTGTAAACAGCTGGATAAAGCATGGAAATCTTTTTATGTCCTGAAAAAGACTGGGGGAATCAAAGAACCAAATCCGCCCCGTTTTAAACAGGGCAATATACCTGTTACATACATACAGATGGGGATCCGGCATGAGAAAGGTTCAGACCAGCTGCGGTTGTCTCTGCCAAAGGATCTGAAAATCTATATGGAAGAAACATACGGGATCCATGAAAAATTTCTATATCTTGAAAATAAGATTTTCAGGGACATGGATCATATAAAACAGCTGCGGATCTATCCACCGGAAAATGAAAAATGTGACATTATCGTTATCTATGAGATTGAAGAACCAGAGCAGCTTTCCCAGAATGGACATTATTTATCTATTGATCTTGGTCTTCACAATTTGATGACCTGTTATGATTCTGGAAATGGCAGGACTTTTATTCTGGGAAGAAAATATCTTTCTCTGGAAAGATACTTTCATAAAGAGATAGCCAGAGTACAGTCTGTGTGGTATGTGCAGCAATCGAAAAAAGGAATAAAATATCCAAAATCATCAAAACATATCCAGAGACTATACAGGAAAAAGCAGAATGCGGTAAAAGACTACTTTCACAAAGTGACCAGATGGATTGCGGAATATTGCAGAAAAGAAGATATCCACTGTGTGGTTGTGGGTGATATTCGAAATATCCGTAAAGAAAAAGATATGGGGCATAAGACCAACCAGAAGTTTCACGGAATGCCATATGACAGGCTGTACATCATGCTGGACTATAAACTGAAACTGTATGGAATACAATTGATAAAACAGGAAGAAAGCTATACAAGTCAGTGCAGCCCATTATCACCAGAGGTATCAAAAAGATATGCAGAAGCATCAAATCGAAAAGAGCGGGGTATGTATATAACTAATGGAGTAAGATTTAATGCAGATGCAATAGGCGCCTTCAATATCCTGCGGAAATATCTTTCCGTATCCGGAAAGCAGAAGAAACTGTCCATGACTGGACTAAAAAATCCAGAAATAATAAAAGTAGCTGCATAGCTGAAAGGTAAGCAGTATTGGTGTCATGGACGCACCCTGAAAAAAGGCGGTATCCCGCCAGAATTCAGATGCTCTGGTAACTTAGTTGCCGAGTAGTTCACTAATTTTGCAGGACTTATGCTATACTGTGGATAAGTTAAAATGTAGAGGAGAGGATGCAAATGGGAATCTATTTGAATGGGACAACAGCATATACTTTGTACAAAAGCGAAACCGTAAAGCCTTATTTTATAGATAAAACAGCTTTGTTAGAGCAATTATTTCCTTTAGTAAATGAAGGAAATAATTATATTTGTATTACCCGACCACGAAGATTTGGAAAAACAGTTACAGCCAATATGATTGCGGCGTTCTTTTCAAAGGCAAAAAACGCAGATGACATATTTGAAAAATGTACGATATCGCAAAATGCGGAATATACAAAATATCAGAATCAATATTCAGTTATTCATATATCCTTTAATGATTTACCTAAAAGATGTAAATCGTATGAAGAATACATTGAGAGAATTGAAAACAGATTGATAAAAGATATTTGTTTAGAATATCCAGATATTGAAATTTCGGAAGACGAAGCCGTTTGGGATATTTTAAATGAAATATATGCTTATGATATTAATGCGCGATTTATATTTGTATTTGATGAATGGGATTTTATTTTTCATCAGGAATTTGTTAGTGAACAAGATAAAAGAGAATATCTATTGTTTTTACGTAATTTATTAAAGGATCGTCCATACGTATTGTTGGCATATATCACAGGAATTCTTCCAATCGCAAAGTATTCTAGTGGTTCTGAGCTTAATATGTTTATGGAATATACGATGATTTCAGAAGAAAAATTCAGTGACTCTTTCGGTTTTACAGATTCAGAAGTTGATGAATTATATAAACGATACAAGAAGAATACAGCGCAAATAAAAGTAAGTCGTGAAGGACTCCGAGCCTGGTATAATGGATACCATACATTCCGGGGCGAGAGTGTATATAATCCACGTTCGGTTGTTTTTGCACTTGTGAATAATAATCTCGCATCTTATTGGACAAGTTCAGGACCTTACGATGAAATTTATTATTATATTGAACGCAATATAGATGATGTGAGAAATGATCTGGCTCTTATGGTGTCAGGCGAAGCTGTTCCTGCTAAGATTCAGGAATATGCAGCAACCTCAATGAATCTTACTACGCGAGATGAAATTTTTTCGGCAATGGTGGTTTATGGATTTTTAAATTATGAAAATGGAAAAGTCAGTATTCCAAATAAGGAATTGATGGATAAGTTCTCAGCCATGTTGCGAAAAGAATCTTCGTTAGGTTATGTTTATCGTCTTGCACATGAGTCTGAAAGAATGCTATACGCGACACTACATGGTGACATTAAAACCATGAATGAGATTCTGGAATATGTTCATGATACAGAAGTCCCACTTTTGTCTTATAATCACGAAACAGAGCTTTCGGCAATTGTCAATTTGATTTATCTTGCAGCGCGAGATCAGTATCGTGTAGAGCGTGAGGAAAAAGCGGGCGTTGGATATGTTGATTTTATATTTTATCCATATGATAAAACAGCAGATTGTCTAATATTAGAATTAAAAGTAGATCATACACCAGAAGAAGCGATTCAACAAATTATAGATAAGAAGTATGCAATGCGTTTTTCAGGAAAATTCGGAGAAGAAAAAATGTATACAGGAAGAATCCTTGCTGTTGGAATTGGATATGATAAGAAGACGAAGAAACATGATTGTAAAGTTCAAGCGCTTTAGTAGAAATGAAATCGTTTGATGAAAGGAAGCGTATGAATAACAAAAGAAAACGAATTATAAAAATAATAATACCATTAATAATTGCAATATTGTCAGTTTTTGTATTTGCCCGATTCACAACATCTACAGAATATCATGCCAAAACAATACAGTCTTTGGATGAAAAGAAGACAACGGTTATGGAATTGACAGCGGCTTCCACGGCAGCTTCAGCGGCAATCACGTTGATTCCGGGAGATACAGGAACTCCGATTGCGGAAAAACTGGCAGATTTGAGCTCATATTTTCTGATTGTATTATGTGCGTTGTTTTTAGAAAAATATTTGTTGACGATAACGGGCTATGCAGCATTTATGATATTAATTCCAATTGCTTGTGTTCTTTATTCTGCGAGCGAGATACTAAAAAAGAGTGTATGGAAAAGTTTTGCGTATAAGCTGATTTTGTTTGGTCTTGGAATTTATCTAATTGTGCCGGTTAGTGTAAAGGTATCGGATATGATAGAGATAACATATCAGACATCTATTGAGCAAACAATCGATTCGGCAAAACAGACGACAGAAGAAATCAAAGATAGTAGCGACGAAGAGGAAAGCAGTGGTGTGAGTGGATTTATTTCCAAAGTGAAAGATGGAGTATCCACGACAACATCAAAGATTGAGAACATACTGAATGACTTTATCGAAGCGTTGGCGGTTATGATCGTAACTTCATGTTTGATTCCGATATTGGTAATGATATTCTTTGTGTGGATTATTAAGAGTATGCTGGGAATGGATATGACCGGATGGAAGCGGATTGAGAGAATATAAGATATGTATAGAAAATGCTTCAGAAGGAGACGAACCTTCAGGAGCATTTTCTATATTTAGCGGCAGTGAACGTGTGAATGCACAGAATGAAGTAAAACCATCACTTGTGGATGTGGAATAAGAAAAGTATAGAGTGAATATGGCATAAAAAACGAGGTGCTGTGAGTGGAAAAAACTCATAGAGCTTCGTTTTTTATATATCAGCTAGCTGCGTATAAGACAAATATATATCAATATTGTCTTGTGCACAAGACGATATTATGAATCCATATATAGGATATGAAACAATGCATTTATTATGGGAAATACTTATAAAGTCTGTTATAATTAATAAGCAATAATAAATGGAGCGCATAATATAGAGCGAGTGAAAATAAAAGGAGGGAATACGAACATGCAGAAAAAAAGACTTCCGCTTGGAATGGAGAATTTTGAAAAATTGATGCAGGAAGAGTTTTATTATATAGATAAAACGGACTTAATTATTGAACTGTTAAGAAACTGGGCAGAAGTGACTCTTTTTACCCGTCCGAGACGTTTTGGAAAAACATTAAATATGAGCATGTTGAAAAGCTTCTTTTCAATTCATAGTGATCAGACTCTATTTGAAGGACTGAAAATTACAGAAGAAACGGAATTATGTGAAAAATATATGGGGAAATTCCCAGTTATATTCATTTCCTTAAAAGGGATTGAGGCTTTAACTTATGAAGATGCATTTCATGCAGCAGTACAGACGATAAACAGAGCGGCTTCAGAAGTTGATTATCTTGAAAAAAGTGATGTCTTATCAGATTCAGATAAAGGATTATTTAGAGAACTGCTTAACAGTGAGATGAGTGCACCTGCATTTATGGGGAGTCTTTTGACACTTTCTCGATTATTGACAAAGCATCATGGAACGAAAACAGTCATATTGATTGATGAATATGATGTACCACTGGCAAAAGCATTTGAACATGGATATTATGAACAGATGGTGAGCTTGATACGAGGATTTTTAGGTAATGCTTTAAAGACGAATGATAATCTGCAATTTGCCGTACTGACCGGATGTATGCGTATCTCAAAGGAAAGTATTTTTACGGGACTTAACAATTTTAAAATTTATTCCATTACAGATAAAAGGTTTCATACAGCTTTTGGCTTTACAGATACAGAAGTAAGAGAATTGTTGCATTATTATGGACAGGATGAGCATTACGAAACAGTGAAGGAATGGTATGATGGATATCATTTTGGTGGTATCGATGTATATTGTCCATGGGACGTAATTAACTTTTGTAGTGACCATCTTGAGGATGCAAAGCTGTCTCCAAAAAATTACTGGGCGAATACCAGTGGGAATAGTGTGATTCGCCATTTTATTGAAAGTGTCAATGAACCACAGATGCTGACGAGGATGGAACTGGAGCGTTTAGTGAATGGCGGAATGGTTCAAAAGGAGATTAATCAGGAACTTACTTACAATGAACTATATGATTCTATTGATAATCTCTGGAGTACATTATTTATGACGGGGTATCTGACACAATGTGGTGAACCGGATGGAAATAGATATAGTCTTATTGTTCCAAATCGAGAAATAAGAAATATTATTACAGAACATATTTTGAAAATGTTTAAAGAGAAGATTAAGAATGATGGAGAGACACTAAATGCTTTTTGTGAGGCATTGATGAATCAAAAGGTAGAAAAGGTAGAAGAACTTTTTGCAGAATATATGAGAAGGACTATTAGTATAAGAGATACATTTGCTCAAAAGCCGACAAAAGAGAATTTTTATCATGGATTACTGCTGGGGATTCTTGGTTTTAAAGAAGACTGGTCGGTGCTTTCAAATCGCGAATCGGGTGATGGATTCAGTGACATTTTAATTCAGATTGAAGATGAAGATATTGGAATTGTAATTGAAGTGAAATATGCGGAAGACGGAAATCTTGAAGAAGAATGTCAGCGGGCAATGAAGCAGATTATAGATACACGATATGTCGAAGCCTTGAAGCAGGAAGGTGTTCATACGATTCTAAAATATGGAATTGCATGTTACAAAAAGACGTGTAAGGTTGCATTGGAGACAGAGAGGATGATATCATGATTAAATTAAATGACTACCTATATTCAGGAGATACCATATTCCGTATCCTGGATAAGTACATAGCAGATTTGCGAAAAGAAGCAAAGCAGACACACAATGCGATTGATCTGACACATTGTAATTTTTTACTTCAGATCAGAGGTCTGCTGGAGCATAACGATTTCCTGACAGCACAGTCACAACAAATCCGAGAATTTTATAAATATATGGCAAAAGAATATCCATTTCTTGCATTTACTTTTAAAGGACGTATTAAATCATTAATTAGGGCAGAGGCAAAGTTTAATGGTTATATAGTAGAATATATTTATGATTACTATGTGGAAAGAGGAACGTATCCGTCTGTATCAGAAATTAAGGATCGGTTGAGCTGTTTTCGTGACTTTATTGCATATCGTATTGTCATCTCAATGCCAAAATGTCATTATCCAAATGAAGAAAAACGGAAAGCAGAGGAGTTAAAATGTTTGTACGAAATTGCAAATGTATTGCCGGGATTTTTGGAGGAACGCGGATTTAGTGCCGAATCGGCATATGGTGTAAAGATAAGTGAATCACCACTCCTGAATGAGGAAGTGAGACCTTATTATCGCGATTATATTTCCAATCAAAGTGCAAACGGCTATCAGTCGTTACATATTACTTTTTTTGATAATTCATCCAGAAGTTTTATGGAAGTCCAAATTCGAACAAAAACAATGGACGATATTGCGGAGATAGGACAAGCAAATCATACAGCATATGAGAAGAAACAAAAAAAAGAACGTGCAAGGCGAGATGTAATTCCAAAAGGGGAGTGCAGATATTTTGATGAAGCATATGAACGAGGAATGGATCTGCTGGGAATAGAACTGAATAAATTAGATGTCAATATGTTCGGGGCAGTGGATAACAGTTTAATTAATGATGGATGTGGATTATATCGCGGACGATTGATTCTGCCGTATGAACATTTGTCGCGTTTTCAAAATGATTTAATAGATTAGAACCAGAAGGAGCCGATTGGGCAGGCTGTTCGATATTATCGGACAGCCTGCCCAATCGGCTCCTTCTGGTTCCCCTATTTGGTGGATTTACGATAAAGAGGAAAATGTAGTTGATAATATTCTGGTAAAACGTAAAATTTGTTGCGCGCCAGAGGTTGATTTTCCTTAGTGTAATGAATCGATTCTAATAAAAGTGCCGGAGTTTGTTCAGGGACTTTTAGAAATTCAGTTTCCATATGATTAACATAAATTAATTTAATCGTTGTGTCCATTCGTTCTGTATGTGTAAATAATGTCTTTAATATAACTTCACGAATAGAGTCTTCTTGAGCAGTGTCCAAAAGAAGCAAATCAAAAAAAGTTGCTGGAATCTGTGTGAAGGAATAACTTAAGACAGTTTGACCGGAATGAAATACACAGTTGCATGCTAAAACTAAATCACAGGTTGTGAGTTCTAGTTTATCTCTTGCAATATCCGTTGGAGCACCGTAGTTATAAGATAATATCGTATCTGTTATAGGAAGCTTACATTGAGTTAGAAGCGGATGTTCCAAAAGATTCGTAGGGGAGGATGGAGAATGGGGAGCTATTAAAGTTCCTTTTCCTTGAGATTTAATAATCATACCATCTTCTTGCAAAATAGCAAGAGCTTGCCGAAGAGTATTTCTGCTGACACCATATTTCTGAGATAAAGCAGTTTCTCCAGGGAGATATTCTCCAGGTGGATAAGTTCCGTCCATAATATCCTTATATAGAGAATTGTACACATCTAAATATACGGGAATATTATCGGTATATAGTCGTGTTTGCATTATTCGACCTCCTTTGTTCAATCTTGGTGAACAAGTTAATCATATCATGTTTTTTTTGTTCGTGCAATTATAATTCTGACAAGTGGGAAATGATAAGAGACTGGAAATACAAAATGCACAAGATTGTATGTTAAACCTTGTGAGAAAGTTATAAAAATTAAAAAAGTATGGAGGAAATGTTGACAAATAGATAAGAACAATGCTAATCTTTGAACAAGATGAACATGTTCAACAAGATAAGAGGAGGAGGATACATGATACGTCTTTGCGAAGAAAAAGACAGGGGGCAATTATTAAACTATTTGCAAGAAAATCCGATTTATCATACATTTTTGCTTGCAGATATGGAACAGTATGGATTTAATCATTCATTTCAACAGATTTATGTGCAGGAAGAAAATGGAGAATGTCAAGGAGTTTACTTGCGGTATTATCATAATTTGATTCTTGCAGGTGAACCGGACTACATAGATGGCAGAGCGGTTGCACAGTTAGTAAATAGAGAAATTAGTACCATAATGGGAAGAGGGGAACTTGTCAAACAAGTTTTAGATTATTTGGATAGTACATGGAACATGGTAGAAAGTAATTTGTATGTACAGCCTATTCCAGTACAAATTTTGGAAAAACCAATGGCAAACTTAAGAATTGCAAAATTGGACGATGTAGATGCTATTTATCAGTTTTTGATGAGTTTTCCAGAGTTTGTAGCACCATATGGTGAAAAGGCGATGATTGTAAATCGTATTACAAATAATGAAGGAATTCATGTGATACTTGAAGAAAATGGGAAAATTATTGCACACGGAAACAGTGCAGCAAAAACAGAAAAATCCTGTATGCTGGGAGGAATTTGTGTGGATCCTGCATATAGAGGAAATGGGTATGCACAGAAGGTTTTATCTGTATTAAGTGAATACATACATCAAGAAGGAAAAATGCCTTGTATTTTTGCACCAGCAGATTCAGAATACTCAATTTTCGAAAAGACTGGATTTGAAATTTATGGGACATGGGCGGTTGTAAACCGCATTAAGTAGGAGGGACTCATGGAAACGATAAATAAGAAATTGAAAACAAAGGATATTTTAGGGTATACGATAGGATCTATTGGTGATAGTACATCATACAATTTTATTTTATCATTTTTATCATTTTTTATGACAACAGTTGCAGGGGTGAGTCCAGCAGTAGCTGGAACTATTATTTCAATTGCAATTGCATGGGATGCTATTACTGATCCGATTATTGGGTATATTGTAGATAATTCTAGAAGTAGCAAGGGAAAACGTCGCCCTTGGATTTTGCGGTCAGTAGTTCCACTCGGTGCTTCTATGGTACTATTATTTTTAAAAGTGGACTTTCCGGCTGCACAAAAAAATTTGTATTATTTGATTTTAGTTCTTGTTTTCTGGACAGCGTATACAGCATTTAATATTCCATACTATTCTTTTGGATCAGTACTTACAGATGTTGATAGTGAGCGTGTAAAATTGGCTGCTTTTCGTGAAATACTTGGATATGTTGGAATTTTTTGTGCAAGTTCTGTTCCTACTTTTATTGTTGGAAAAATGGTGGCGAGTGGTTTCTCAGATGCAAATTCATGGTTTACAGTAGGTGTGATCACAGCAGTTATTTCTGTCATTACAATTTCATTAATGTGGTGGATGACTAAAGGAAAAGAGCCAATTGAAGAGGTCGCTGAGACTGAGAAGATGAATATAAAAGGATTTTTCGTACAGGTTTGGAGTCTGATGAAGATGAAACCATATGTGCTTGTAATTCTTTGTGCACTTTTAACTAATGTGTACATGACATTATTTAACTCTAGTCTGATGTATTATGTAACGTACAATATGGGGTTGGCTGAAACACAAGCATCACTGATGTTTACAGCTATGAATATCGTATCAATTGTATTTATTCCATTTGTAACAAAAGGGGTGGAAATTTTTAGTAAAAGTAAGGTGTATGTTGGTTGTGCTATTTTTAGTGGAAGTATTATGATACTTACAATGTTTACTGGCATTCCTAATATTGCAATGGGATGTGTTTATGTAGTACTGGTTGGCGTAGGAACTTGTGCTTATTGGATGTGTATTTTTAACTTTTTATATGACGTTGTAGATTATGATGAATTTCAACGAGGAAAAAAACGTGACGGAATTATTATGTCTTATTACTCGTTTTTGTTAAAACTTGGTGGTTCTGTTGCTGCAGCGGTACAGGGTATACTGTTGGAACAGAGTGGATTCGATCCAACTTTAGCTATGCAGGGAGAAAATGCACTGAATATGATAAAAATAATGTTTACTATTCTTCCAGGGGTATGTTTATTTGGAGCTGGTGTAGTTATGGCAGTTACTCCATTAAAAGATAAGAGAATGAGTGCATTAAGAGCAGCTTTAGAGAAGAAACGATTAGGAGAAAGTTATTCAGTAGAAGGCTTTAAAGAATTATTAGATAATCAACAATAGACTGATATAAAATTTAAAATTGAGGAGGAAAACTATGAATTCGAAAGCAGCAATTGTAATGCAAACAGATTTTACAAAGGATATTTCCGTATGTACTATGCAGGGCGTGTGTATGATGGTGGATTCGACATTACGTGTTTTTGATAATACACATGATATTAAGAGTTTTGATACATATCAGGCTTCTACATGTTTAAGTTACGTGGTTGATTTCTGGCCAGCAGGTACAGTTTTTGTTTCTGTTGTAGATCCAGGTGTGGGAACAGATCGAAGAGCGTGTGTTGCAAAATTAAAAAATGGTAGTTATGTTGTAACTCCGGATAATGGGACTCTTACACATGTGGCAAAATATATCGGTGTAGAAGCTGTTCGTGTAATTAATGAAGAAACTCATCGGTTAAAAAACACAGCGCAGTGTAACATTTTTCATGGAAGAGATGTATTTGCATACTGTGCTGCAAAACTGGCGTCGGGAATTATTACTTATGAAGAAGTTGGACCAGAGTATCCGATTGAGGAAATGGTTTTACATGAGATTATTCCATATCAGTGGGAAGAAAATAAATTTTTTGGAATGATTGATACTGCGGATTATCATTTTGGATTAATTTGTAGTAACATTCCGGCAGATGTATTTGAAGAAGCAGGAGTTTCTTATGGAGATTTGTTAAATGTTAAAATTAGAAAACAAGGACAAGAAGAGCCGGTATTTTCTGGAAAAGTTCCATTCTGCGATTCGTTTGGTTCAGTAGCCGAAGGGGAACCACTTTTAATGGTTAGTGAGACACTTCAGATACAAATTGCAATTAATTATGAAAATATGTCAGAAAAATATGGAATTCAAGTAGGTCCAAACTGGACAATAGAGATGGAGCTTTGTGAAAAAGGGGGAAAATAGGTATGAAAAAACCAACAATAGTTATGCAATCGGATTTTGGGATTGATTCAGGATTAGTTGCGTGTATGCATGGAATGTGCCGTTTAGTAGATTCAGAATTAGAAACACATGATATCACTCATTTAATTCCAGCTTTTGATATTGAAGCAGCTTCTTATTGTTTACAATATACAGTTCCGTTTTGGCCAGATGGTACAGTTTTTGTATCGGTAGTAGATCCGGGAGTTGGAACAAGTCGTAAAGCATCTGTTGCAAAATTAAAAAATGGAAGTTATGTTGTAACTCCGGATAATGGAACATTGACTTATCTGAAAAAGAGAATTGGAGTAGAAGAAATACGAGAAATTAATGAGGAAATAAATCGTTATCCATTAACAAAAGATGTGCATACTTTCCATGGAAGAGATTTATTTGCATATTGTGCAGCAAGACTTGCATCAGGAGTGATTTCCTTTGAAGAAGTCGGACCGGCATATCCAGTTGAAGAAATTGTATGTCATGAGTTAAAATGTGCGAAAATTTCAGACGGTTTGGTGGAGACAGAAATTAAGAGTTATGACCCATTCGGAAGTGCTGAATTAACTGTTGAAAATAAAGAATTTCAAGAAGCTGGATTCCGAATAGGAGACAAAGTAAGAATGGTTCTTTTAGATGGCGAAGAACAGATACTTGATACAGTGATACCATATGAAAAATCTTTTGGATATGTAGAAAAAGGTGAAGATGTTATCTTTAATGATTTAGCTTCATATGTTACTATTGCAGCTAATGAAGCCTATTTTATGAAAAAATATAAGTTGGATCCAGAAAAAACATACCAGGTACGTTTGATAAAAGAATATTAAACCAGATAGGGATGGGGAGCCGATTGGCTCCCCATCCCTATCTGGCTCCCTTCTGGTCTGTTTTTTGTTTCAGAATAACATAATATCGATACACATCCTCCACATTCATAGTCTTTAATTTATCGCAGAATTCCGCAGAGTTTTGTTGAACTGAACTGAGATAAAGCATCATATCGAATAATTCATTTTTCATAGTAAATTTCTCCTTTCCGGTGAATCTGAGTATCTGAAGAAAGTTGTAAAATAATTCTACTAAAATAAGGGTTTCAAACATCTTATAAATAATATTTATGTTAATATGATAATAACGCAAAATAAAAGAAGAATATATTTAAATAACGACTAAAATATGGTAAAATAACGCCAAATCGAAAGGTGAAGGTGAAGAAATAGTATGATGATGTTTCCGGAAGATATTATTCTTACGTCTGCTAATAGAGAAGAAATTCATGAGATAAAATCAGATTATCCATTTTGCTTGAGAAATATTATGACGAGATTAGGAGATATGCAGGTTGTAACCTGGCATTGGCATGAAGAGTTTGAGTTTGTTTATGTGTGTGAAGGTGAATTAGAGTATTGGGTTGGCGGAAAATGTATTTTGTTAAAAAAAGAAGAAGGAATTTTTATTAATAGTAATGTGATGCATCAAGTAACTGTTCCGTCGTCAAAAAGAAAAACGGAATATCAAGTATTTATGTTTCGTAAAAATTTTTTGGCGGAAAAAGGAAGCTTGTTAGAAAAACAATATATTTATCCTGTTCTTGCAAAGAAAGAATTTCAAGCAGTTGTATTTCATAAAGAGAATAGTGAACAGAAGAAACTTTTAAAAGCGTTACAGGAAATCTCAAAAATACAAGAAGAAAAAGAGTTTGCTTTTGAAATGAAAGTACGAAATGCTATTTCGAATATGTGGGTTGATTTTTTGCAATTATTAAACATTGATTCGGATGATATAACGATAAAGGCAACCGGGAAAGAAGAACGACTTAAAAGGATGTTGTCTTTTATACAACAAAATTATATGGAGGTTATTTCTCTTAAAAATATTGTGGATGCAGCACAGATTAGCGAACGTGAAGGGTTGCGGTGTTTTCAGGAAGAAATTCATACGACTCCATTTACTTATTTGAAAGAATATCGGATTCAGATGGCGTGCATGTTATTGCAGAATACGCAGGATACGATTACGGTGGTTAGTGGAAAATGTGGATTTCAATCGAGTAGTTATTTTGGAAAGGTATTTCGGAAGTGCGTGGGGTGTACACCATATGAATATCGAAAAAGCAGATAGGGACAGGGATTGGGAGCCAATTGGCTCCCAATCCCTGTCCCTATCTTGTTTTAAAAATAATTGTTGAAAAATTGATGCAAACATGCTATAGTACTTCTTATAAAAGATAAGAGGTATTACCTTATACCTCAAAGAACGAAAAATATATTTTAAAAGGAGAACAAAAGATATGAAACAGTCACATGAATACTATTTAGAGCGTTGTATCGAAGTTTCAAAACATTCACGCGAAGCAGGAAATACACCTTTCGGAGCAATACTTGTTGATGCAGAAGGAAACATTTTGATGGAACAGGAGAATGTAGAGATTTCTACACACAAAGCAACAGGACATGCAGAAACACAGCTTGTCGAGAGAGCATCTATGGAATACAGCAAAGAATTTTTATGGAATTGTACATTATATACAACAGCAGAGCCATGTGCAATGTGTGCAGGAGCAATGTACTGGGCAAATATCGGAACTGTTGTATATGCAATGACAGAGAGAGATTTGTTAGCTCTTACAGGTTCAGATGAGCAGAATCCGACATTTGATCTTCCATGTCGCGAAGTATTTGCACGTGGCCAGAAAGACATTACTGTTATCGGACCTTTCCCAGAGTTGGCACCGAAGGCAGCAGAAGTTCATAAGGGTTACTGGAACAACTAAACAGCAAAAATAATAGACTATGAAATGAAGACGTGAGGGCAGAAGAATGGAAAAAGAAAAACAGATAGATAAAGAATATTCACTTTCTACCGTACCGCAGGAAGAACGTAAAAGTTACGCTAGTTTGACAATTATCTGGATGGGATTTGTATTTGTAGTAACAAGTATGATGGCCGGAGGAGGTCTGGCAGAAAGCTTAAATTTTAAGCTTATTTTGTTAGCTACGTTAATAGGAAATGTTTTCCTTTGCCTGATTGCATGTTCAGTAAGTTATATTGCATGCAAGACAGGATTAACATTTGCACTGATGACAAGATACAGTTTTGGTGAAAAAGGATCACGAATCGCATCCTTCTTTGTACCGATCGTAAACCTTGGCTGGTATACGATACAGGCTGCAACTTATGGACATTTTGTTGCAACAGTTCTTCATTGTGGACAAATTGGAGAGTACATCTGTATGGCATTAAGTGCAGTGATTATGGGAATTTTCTCATTTAAAGGAATCAAAGCAATTACAATCCTTGGATATGTTGCTATTCCGGCAATCATTTTCCTTTCTCTTGGAACATCACTTAAAGGAATCAACATGGTTGGTCTGGCAGGAGTAATCGGCTTTACACCGGAAGGAAGCATTACACTCGGAAGCGGAATCACAGCAATTATCGGAACATGGATTCTTTCTACAGCAACATGTATTGCAGATATTATGCGTTATGCAAAATCGACAAAAGCTGCAATAGGAGCAACTTTGACAGGTCTTTTGATCGGTAATGTATTTATGATTCTGTGTGGAGCAATTACAACAATTGCCGTTGGAAGCAGTGATTTGACAGAAGTTCTTCTTGCTATGGGACTTGTTATTCCAAGTTTAATCCTGATGACAACAAACATTTTTACAACAAATGCATCAAACCTGTATTCAACATCATTGAACTTGTCAAATGCATTGAAAACAGACAGAAAGAAGATTATTGTTGTATTGCTTGTTCTTTCTGCATTAGCTACACTGACAAAACCATATCAGATTGGCTTCCTGTTCAGTTTCCTTGATCTGCTCGGAACAGTTGTACCACCACTTGCAGGAATAATCTTGGTAGATTTTTATTTGCTGCATAAAAAGAACTATCCAATGCTCGAAGAAACAGAGTTTAAGGGCTTTAATGCAATGACTTGGATTTCATGGGTTGTTTCCATTGTTTTGGCAAATGTTCTTCCTATTGGATTACCATCTTTGACAGGACTGGTTCTCGGCGGAATTATTTACTTCATTTTAATGAAAGTAACAGGTAAAAAAGTATTCAGAAAAATAGGAGAATAAGCCAATGAAAAATATGTTGAAATATAAGATTGCAGCTTTAATCGGAATTATATTAATGGGATGTGGATCTTTTATGACATGTCTTTCTACATCTGCAGGTGTTGTCATGACAGGAAATGTATTACTGGTGATCAGTTTGATTATCACAATTTATGCATTTAGTGTGTGGCAGCCATAGAGGTAATGTGTAGTACAATATAGTAAAATAAAAAGATAATTAAAATTGTTACTGTTCATTTTGTGGGCAGTAACAATTTTTTTGGCTCTGAATAAAGGCGGAAATGCTTGACGATAGATGTTGTACTCGAGTATCATTCTAGATAGGAGATGAAAATGGTATGGCAATTAAAAAAGTTAAAAAATTAGATTTAAAACAGACAGTAAAGGACATGCTGCTGGATCATATTTCGCAGATGGATCTTTCTGTAGAAACAAAGCTTCCAAGAGAAGAAGAGTTGGCACTTATGTTTGGTGTTAGCCGTATTACAATCCGTAGTGTTCTGGATGATCTTGCAAATGAAGGAATAATTACAAGAAAACATGGGAAAGGAACCTTCGTAAATCCTGTATCGGCGGGAATTCAGGTTAGTTTTAATCCGGTTATGCATTTTTCGGATATGATTCGAAACAGTGGATATACACCGTTTGTCAAGATTATTGAATGTCGCACGGAAGCTGCCTCTAAAGAAGTGGCGGTGGCATTGAAAATAAAAGAAGGGCAGGATGTGGTCGTCTGTATAAAGGCATTTTTCGCAGATGATAAGTTATGTTCTATTGTGCAGGATTATGTAGATATAGAATTATTGCCGGATTATGAAGATATGACAACAGAAGATATGGATTCATTATTTTATTATATTTATCATAAAACCGGACATACGATTCAATGGGACAAAACAGAGATTCAGGTAATCTACAGTAAGGAAATTCCAGAAATACATCATATTGTAAAAAAATATGGCGGGGATGATAAATCTTATCTTCTGCTCAAGGGTGTTAATTATGATGAAAGAGACCGAGAAACATTGTATGCATTGGAGTATGTGGATACGGATTTGATCAAGTTTAATCAGATACGGAAGAAGGTAATTACGTATTCATAGGAGCAGACAGGGAGCCGGGGGAGCCAATTGGCTCCCCCGGCTCCTTTGCCTAAGAAATCATTCCAAGAAAAGCTTCGTGGACTCGCGTATCTTGATCTAACTCGGGATGAAATGCGAATGCCATCTGGTTCTTATACTTCACTCCAACAATACGGTCTTGTACAATGCTTAGTATTTCAGGTGTATTTCCGGAAGAATCAGTATGAACGGATTCTACGAAAGGTGCCCGGATGAATGTCATTGGAATTTCACCGATTCCGACAGCCTCTGCATTTGTATGAAAACTTCCAAGCTGGCGGCCATAGGCATTTCGCTTGACAGTCATAGGTATTGTTTTGAAATGGCTTTCCTCTTGTTCTGCGATATCAGAAGCGAGAAGAATCATTCCTGCACAAGTGGCAAGAACAGGCATACCGGATTGGATTTTTTCTTTTAAAGGTTCGAACATACCGAGATCTCTCAAAAGCTTGCCCTGGACGGTGCTTTCACCGCCGGGCAGGATAATTCCATCAAAATCTTTTTGCAGATCAGAAATCTGCCGGAGTTCAATTGTATCAACGCCAAGTTTCTGAAGTATCTGTTCATGTTCTATGAATGCCCCTTGCAGGGCAAGTACTGCAATTGTCATTTTATTTTCCTCTTTCTGCCATAAGAAGCTCGATTTCCTGTTCATTGATACCGACCATAGCTTCACCAAGATCAGAAGAAAGTTCAGCAATCAGTTTTGCATCCGTATAGTTTGTGACTGCCTGCACGATAGCAGCGGCACGTTTAGCCGGATTTCCGGATTTAAAGATACCGGAACCAACAAAGACACCTTCGGCACCTAACTGCATCATAAGAGCAGCATCGGCAGGAGTTGCAACACCGCCGGCAGCAAAGTTTACAACCGGAAGTTTTCCATTTTCGTGAACATAAAGGACAAGCTCATAAGGAACCTGCAATTGTTTAGCTGCCTCGAAGAGTTCATCTTCACGCATGCTTACTAATTTGGAAATTTCGCTGTTCATTTTACGCATATGACGGACAGCCTGAACAATATCTCCTGTTCCAGGTTCTCCTTTTGTACGGATCATGGAAGCACCCTCGTTGATACGTCTAAGGGCCTCGCCAAGATCTTTCGCACCGCAGACAAATGGAACATCAAACGTTCTTTTATTAATGTGATATACATCATCAGCAGGTGATAAAACTTCGCTTTCATCGATATAGTCAATCTCAATTGCCTGAAGGACCTGGGCTTCTGCAAAATGTCCAATTCTGCATTTAGCCATAACAGGGATAGAGACAGCTTCCTGGATTCCTTTAATCATTTTTGGGTCGCTCATGCGGGAAACACCACCGGCGGCACGGATGTCAGCCGGAATTCTTTCCAGTGCCATAACAGCACATGCACCAGCAGCTTCTGCAATCTTTGCCTGTTCCGGAGTCGTGACATCCATAATTACTCCACCTTTTAACATCTGTGCCAGATTTTTATTCAGTTCATAACGTTCATTTGTTGTATTCATTTTTAAAATCTCCATTTCTTTACGAATTTTATGAGTAACAGTATAATGATAAAGTGACTATATAAAAATACTCAGTTTCAATATATTCAAAAAGGTCAGAATGGAGAAATAACGAGATATGTTGACATATAATTTTGAAAATATAGGGTCAGATACCCTCTATGAATATTTGTATAAATCTATAAAAAACGACATTGTTCAAGGGAAAATCAAGAGTGGGGAGAAGCTTCCATCGAAGCGTGCACTTGCAAAAAATCTGGCTGTAAGTGTGATTACTGTAGAAAATGCTTATGGACAGCTTGCAGCAGAAGGATATATTTATTCCGTTCCAAAGAGCGGATTTTATGTGGCAGATTTGCGTGATGATAGAATAAAAAATGAAAAGTGGTTATCAGGAAATAGAATTTACACAGATAAGTTAAGTCTCACTGGTGGTGAGAATGCTTATATTGCAGATTTTACAAGTAATCAGACAGAACAGAGCGCATTTCCATTTTCCATTTGGACAAAGACGATGCGTACAGTAATGAATGATTATCAGACAGAACTGATGCTCAATCCACCATGTGGAGGGGTAATGGAATTAAGACAAAGCATTTCGGATTATTTGAAAGCATTTCGAAATATGAATGTGCGACCGGAGCAGATTATTATCGGAGCCGGGACAGAATATTTGTCTAGTCTTTTAATCCAGCTACTGGGAAAAGAATTGAAGTACTCGGTTGAAAATCCGGGCTATCATAAGATAGCAAACATCTATCGAAGTATGGGTGTTTCCTATGAGTATATAGAAATAGAAGAAGACGGACCGAAGGTAGAAGAACTGGAGCAAAAAGAAATCAATGTGATACATTGCTCCCCATCTCATCATTATCCGACAGGAAGAGTGATGCCAATCAGTAAACGTTATGAATTGCTTGGATGGGTGACGAGAGTAAAAAATCGATATATTATAGAAGATGAGTATGACAGTGAACTTAGACTAAATGGTAAACCAATACCATCGCTTCAGAGCATTGATGTGTCTGGAAAAGTGATATATATGAACACATTTTCAAAGACCTTGTGCTCAACGGTGCGAATTAGTTATATGGTGCTGCCAGATGAATTGACTGAGCGGTTTTATAGAGAACTTTCTTTTTACTCTTGTACGGTCTCAAACTTTGAACAGTATACGTTGGCACAATTTATGAATTCAGGTGCATTTGAAAAACATATCAATCGTTTAAGAAATTATTACCAGCAGAAGAGAGACAGAATTTTGGAAACATTTCTTCAAGGACCATTGAAAAATAAAATAACAATTCGGGAAGAAGATGCAGGAGTCCATTTTTTGATGTATGTGGATACCAAATTAAGCGAAGAAGAGTTTTTGGAGAAAGTCAAAAGTAAAGGAATTAAATTGTCTCCATTATCTTCCTATTATCATTCCTGTGAGGAGAAGCAAAAGTTTGAAAATATATATGTTATGAACTATTCGTTTGTAGATGGTGACAAAATGGAATATGTAGCCAAGATAATAGGAAACTATTGTGAATGAGGTGGGGAGCCGGTTGGGGACGGGGTTAGTGAGCCGATTAGGGACGGAGTTTAATGGCTTTTTTGCGAGCAAAAAAGCCATTAAACTCCGTCCCTAATCGGCTCACTAACCCCGTCCCTATCTGTCTCTCCTATCTGGTTTTTGGGTGAACATTATGATAAAATATAAAAAAATAGATAAAGGCAGAGTAATCATATGCAAAGACAATATATTTTTACCAAGAACGGATTTTATCCGGAAGTTACAGATGAAAACACAGAAGAAAAAGAACCTGCCAAATTGCTGTATGATATGAGTAAAATCAGCAATCCGTTGAAATTGACTGCATCAGGACATTTTCTATATCTGATTTCAGACACATTTTTCAAGGAACTGACAAAGCTTCCGGAACTGGAACTGGCGAGAGAGCAGATAAAGGTAATGCTATCGCAAGAGTGCATCGATAAGCTTCTTAGGGCGACTCCGTATGCAATCGGCACAGAGTTCATAGATAAACAGTGGATTCAAAAGAGATTCGAAGAGCTGGAACAGATTTTTCATAGGGAAATCAGTACATATAAGGGAACTGTTGCGATGTATCTCGCAGAAAGAAATCAGAATCTTCATGTGCCGGAGCGTATTTTTCTTCATCTTGTTGAAAATAAAGGGGACGATATTCCATTTGCATTTCTTGCAACGTATGCATCAAGAAAGCCTGACGGAAGTGTACAACATATGCCATTACAGTATGCATTGACAGAGTATAAGGAAGAGAGAGAAAAACTCCTTATTCTTCTTTCGAGTCTAAATCGAGCAGCAGAAGTTTCACCATTGATTGCGGAATTGATGGAAAATGGAGAGATGTTCCATCCCTTGAAATTAACAGCAACAGAAGCATATTCATTTTTGAAAGATATAGAGAAAATCGAACAGACTGGAATTTTGTGCCGCATACCAAACTGGTGGAGAAGGAAAAGTGAAATGTTATCCGTTAATGTCAAGCTGGGAGAAGAAAGACCTTCCATGCTAGGGTTTGATGCCTTGATTTCATTACTTCCTTCTCTTGAAATTGATGGAGTCAGATTGACTCAGGATGAGATAAAACAGTTGCTGCAACAAACAGAAGGTCTGGCTTTCTTAAAAGGAAAATGGATAGAAGTAAACCATGAAAAACTGAGAAGATTACTGGAAGAAATGGAAAACATTCCGGAGAATCTTTCTTTTAAAGATGCGATTCAGCTTGAGATGGGAAATAATAAAGTCTTACCGGATGTTGGGGTTATGGTATCTAATGGTACATGGTTATCGAAAATGTTGCTAGACCTCAGAGAACCTGGAAGAATACGAAGTCTTGCTGTCCCAAGAAGTTTGAAAGCGACTCTGCGACCATATCAGAAAAGTGGATATACATGGTTGAATTACATGAATCAGTTAGGTTTTGGCGCATGTCTTGCAGATGATATGGGACTTGGAAAGACAATTCAGGTTTTAGCTTATCTGGAAAAATTGCGAAAAGCAGATAAGAAAGCGAAAGTATTATTGATCGTACCAGCATCACTTATTGGAAACTGGCAAAAAGAGAAAGAAAAATTTGCACCAGCAATGGAAAGCTGCGTCTTACATGGAAAAACATCGACAAAACTGGAAAAAGAGGCAAAAGAAGAATTACCATTTTTGACGATTACTACATATGGAATGGCGACAAAGCTGGAGCCATTAAAAGAAAAAGAGTGGGATTGTATGATTCTGGATGAAGCACAGGCTATTAAAAATCCGACGACAAAGCAAACAAGAGAAATTAAAAAGATGAAGAGTAAGATGCGGATTGCTATGACAGGAACTCCGATTGAAAATGATTTAACCAATTTGTGGTCGCTATTCGACTTTTTAAATCATGGATTGCTTGGTTCATCGAAAGAATTTCATGAATTCTGCAAAGGATTGGAAGCACATCCGGAAAAATATGCAAAGTTGAAATCAATGATTAGTCCGTTTATGCTTCGAAGAGTGAAAACGGATAAAAAAATCATATCTGATCTTCCGGAAAAAGTGGAATTGCTTGATTATGCAGTTATGTCCAGAAAGCAGACCGTATTGTATCGAAAGGCTGTAGCCGATATGGAACAAAGAGTCGCTGAGGCTGAAGGAATTGAAAGACGTGGAATTGTTCTTGGCACAATTATGAAACTGAAGCAGATTTGCAATCATCCGGATCAATATATGGGACAAAAAGATTATCTTCCGGGTGAGAGTGGAAAATTTGCATTGTTGAAAGAATTGTGTGAAACCATTTATGAAAAAAGAGAGAGAGTAATCGTATTTACACAATTTAAAGAAATTACAGAATATTTGGCAGAGTATCTGGCTGGAATTTTCCATTCAAAAGGTTATGTAATACATGGAGGGACTCCGGTAAAACGCAGAACAGAAATTGTGGAGAAATTTCAGGGAGAACGTTATGTACCATTTATCGTGTTGTCTGTTAAAGCAGCAGGAACAGGATTGAATTTGACAAAAGCAAATCATGTAATTCATTTTGATCGTTGGTGGAATCCGGCGGTGGAAAACCAGGCAACCGACAGAGCATTTAGAATTGGGCAGACAAAAGATGTTATGGTACATAAATTGGTGAGCAAAGGAACGATTGAAGAGAAAATTGATGCACTTATTAATTCAAAGAAAGAACTTGCGGAAAATGTGATTGGATCCGGTGGAGAAAAATGGATTACAGATCTAAATAATGAAGAGTTGTTTTCATTACTTCGTCTGGAAGAGTAGTCCGGAATAAATGTAATTTTGAAAATAATAAAATTGGAGAAGGAAAATGAAAAAATACTGGGACGAGAGTCAGGAGTATAGTCAGCCAAGCGGTGAGCTATTAAAAAAGAATGCAGGCGCAAGTATAGAGAAACAACGAAAAAAAGGAAAAGAAGTACATCCGATTGTTGTGAAAGGAAGAAATATTACAAAGACCTGGTGGGGAAATGCCTGGTGTGAAAATCTGGAACGATACGCAGATTATGGGTCACGACTAGAGCGAGGCAAACGATATGTCAGAACAGGAACCGTTGTGGATCTTCAGATAAAAAAAGGGAAGATTGAGGCAAGAGTGCAGGGAAGAAGAAAAACTCCTTATAAAGTGGAAGTACGAATCAGTCCATTAAATCAAGAACATTGTCAAAATGTCATGGAACAATGTAGTGAAAGAATCGAAAGCATGGAAGAATTACTGGAAGGAAATTTCCCGGTTAGCATGAAGGAACTATTTACCGGAGTAAATGGATTGTTCCCTAAGCCAAGCGAGATTAGTTTTAGCTGTAGTTGCCCTGACTGGGCACTGATGTGTAAACATGTAGCAGCAGCGTTGTATGGCGTTGGTGTCAGATTGGATGAAAATCCGGCGTTATTCTTTGAATTACGAGGAATCGATATAGACAAATTTATTGATGTAGCATTGGAAAACAGAGTGGAGATAATGTTGGAAAATGCAAAAAGACCGAGTGATAGAATTATTGCGGATGGCGTAGATATTAACAAATTATTTGGAGTATTTTAGAACAGGTGAGCCGGATAGGGACGGAGTTTAGTGGCTTTTTTTGCTCGCAAAAAAGCCACTAAACTCCGTCCCTATCCGGCTCACGAATAAAAGGATGAATATTGGTAAACCATATGATACAATAACTAAGAAAGAAAAAATATTTTGTGATTGCTATATTATAAGGCAGGTGACGCATATGAGTTTATTTGTAAATCCAGATAACAGTGCATTTCAGGCAGCTTTAAATGCCAGTATTTACGTAGATAAAACAGAACTTATTCAATATACAAATAGTATTCTTGAATCGACAGAAGCATTTATATGTAATAGTCGTCCACGAAGATTTGGTAAATCAATTACAGCGGATATGCTTACAGCATATTACAGTAAGGGATGTGATTCCGAGCAGATGTTTTCAAATCTGCAGATTGGACAGGATAAAAAATGGAAGGAATATATGAATCGATATGATGTGATTCATTTTGATGTGCAGTGGTGTATGGAACCAGCTGGGGGCCCGGAGAATGTGGTTGGTTTTATTACAAAAAATATTCTTTCCGAATTACAAGAGATATATTCTGAATACCTTCCGGAGGAAATTGCTTCACTACCGGAAGCTCTGTCTTTGATAAATGCATCTACGAAGAGAAAATTCGTAATTATTATTGATGAATGGGATGTTTTGATTCGTGATGAAGGCGCGAATCAGAAGATACAAGAAGAATATATTACATTTCTCAGAGGAATGTTTAAGGGGACGATGCCAACAAGATATATTGCCTTAGCATATTTGACAGGAATTTTGCCGATTAAGAAAATACAAACACAGTCAGCACTTAACAATTTCAATGAATTTACGATGTTAGATGCAAGAGGATTTGCAAAGTATATCGGTTTTACGGAAGAAGAAGTCAAAGAATTATGTCAGCAGTATAATCGGGATTTTGACAAAGTAAAGCATTGGTATGATGGTTATTTATTAGAGGAATATCAGGTGTATAATCCAAAAGCAGTAGTAGAAGTACTGTTGTGGAATAAGTATCAGAGCTATTGGTCAAAAACCGGTACATATGATGCGATTGTTCCATTGATCAACATGGATTTTAATGGCTTAAAGAGTGCAATTATTACTATGCTTTCAGGGGCGCAAGTCGAAGTTGATGTTTCGTGTTTTCAGAATGATACAATAAATTTTACGAACAAAGACGATGTGCTTACCTACTTGATTCATTTAGGATATTTGGGATATGATCAGAAGACACAAAATGCGTTTATTCCAAATGAAGAAATTCGGCAAGAACTTACAGCAGCTACAAGAAGAAAACAATGGGATGAAATGATTACATTTCAGAGAGAATCGGAAGAACTTCTTGATGCGACATTAGATAAAGCATCAGAAACGGTTGCTGAAACAATTGAAAAAATTCATATGGAATATGCTTCAACAATTAAGTATAACGATGAAAATTCATTGAGCAGCGTTCTGACGATTGCATATTTGAGTTCTATGAAATATTATTTTAAACCGATGAGAGAACTGCCAACAGGAAGAGGATTTGCAGATTTTGTGTATCTTCCTAAACCAGAATATGCCGGAGAATATCCAGCGTTGCTGGTGGAATTAAAGTGGAATAAGAATGCTATAACAGCGATACAGCAGATAAAAGACAGACAATATCCAAAAACATTAGAGAAATATACTGGAGATGTCCTTTTAGTTGGAATTAATTATGATAAAAAGAGTAAGATACATGAGTGTGTAATAGAAGAATACTATAAATAGATGCCAGAAGCCGGATAGGGACGGAGTTTAGTGGCTTTTTTGCTCGCAAAAAAGCCACTAAACTCCGTCCCTAATCGGCTCATAGAACAGGCTCACCTGTCTGGTTTAAAAAGAAACATTTTTGATTTTTGTGAAGAAATATAGGTAAACAATTTTAAAACTCGTTAAAAATACGGATAAAACATTTTTGATTTTCGTGAAAAAAGGTATAAATTAGAGGAGGATATGTTATTAAACCCCGTCCCTATCCGGTTTCTCAACTTACTTCTGATATTTACTTTCTGGAGACACTTCTGCATGTGGACACTCGATTTTCTCCTTAATCGGAGCAGCAGGTGCAACCCAGCGAATTGCATTCTTAATAATCTGTAGTACATGTGGATTATGGTAGGTAGGATTTGTCTCATGTCCAGGTTGGAAATAGAAGACTTTACCATATCCTCTTGTCCAGGTACAGCCAGAACGGAAAACTTCTCCGCCACGGAACCAGCCAGTGAAAATGACATCATCTGGTTTTGGAATGTCAAAGTATTCTCCGTACATTTCTTCCACATCTAATTCAAAGCTTGCAGGAATCACCTGTGCAATTGGGTGAGTCGGAGCTGTTGTAAAGATTCTCTCAAAATCACCTTCACGCCATTGCAGGGTACAGCTTGTACCAAGCAGGTAACGAAGTGGTTTACAAAGATGAGCAGAATGTAGGGCAATAAATCCCATGCCTCGAAGTACACGATCTTGAATTTTACGGGCAAGTTCGTCCGGTACTGCATCATGTCCTACATGAGCCCACCAAATTAGAACATCCGTTTTTTCAAGGAGTTCATTAGGAAGTCCAAATTCTGGCATATCGAGAGAGACAAGTGTCACGGATACATCATCCATTTGGGAAATATAATTTTTTAATGTTCCGCCAAGTCCAAGCGGATAAGCCTCTTTGATTGCTTTGAAACCTTTTGCGTGATATTGTTCCACTTCAGCTTTTTTATCTTCCGGAATATGAACAAAACGATAATCCGGAGTAGGCATTTCTTGAAGTTTTTCATACCAAATAGTAACATTTATCATAGAATAACAACCTCACTTTCTAAAAATACTGATTTTATTATAGCATAAAAATTCAAACAGGGATGGAGTTAAGCTGTTCTTATGTGAGCTGGTACGCTTGAGTCACTACAGATTACAAGACTTTGAAAGGTCAAGATTACTGGTATAGACACTCTGATCGGTTCTGGGCAAAGAGTGTCACTTTATTTCGTGACACCCCTGAAATGATAAAGTTATCGTTCCTGTACTTCTTTGCCGCTGAGATATTCAATCTCTATTTCAAAGAGCTGTGCAGCTTTCCCAGCCTGTGCAATTTCTTCGTCTGCCATTTGTTCATTCGGATAATATTTCATTGCAACCATTTTCAACAATGTCATTGCTCTTTCACCATTTTCAACCAAATGACATCTGCCGAACACAACAGTGCTCTGTATAAAAGGCGCCCAGACTTCTTCTTTGATGGTTTCGTTTCCATAAACAGTGAAACAGACCTTATCACATGCTCTTAAAGAATCGATTTTATGTCCAGCGCGCGCCCCGTGAAAATAAATTTTATTATTTTCTTTGTCATAGACATAATTGATTGGAATTGCATATGGGTAGCCATCATCCCCATTCACTGCAAGAACACCTCGCCGACTGTTCTGCAAAAGCTTCTCTGCTACATTGATATCAAGTTCATTTTTCTTTTTACGAATTTTTCTAAACATTTTTCTCTCCAATCACATATTTATATCAGTTAGTTCCAAGTAGGTTTTTTAGATTGCTTTATCTTTAATTCCCTTTCACATAAAAAGCAAAAAAAGCTCTCGTAAACACATCTTCCAAGACCTACTGATGTGTTTGCGAGTGCTTTCGCACCATTGTTCTACCCGGTGGCAGTTACAATACCGTCAAAATACCATAGCAAAAATAGAAAGTCAAGCAGAATTTATTTTGATGTAATTGTTCAGAGGTGATATTGTTGCTGTTCACAGGTACTGTAAACAGTAACGTGATATTTATGTAGCCCGATATATGAAATATTGTGGTATTCGGGAATGAGCTGTCTAGCTTAGATGTGTAGTGCTCATAAGAAAATAGTTCCCTAAAGTAAAAATGAATGATATAATGTTATATGATATATTATATATTATGAATCGCAGAATTTGGGGGATTATGTAAATGATGCTTGAAAAGAATTCAAAACAACCTTTGTATATACAGTTAATGACTGAACTGAGAAATAAAATTGAGTCGGGTTATTATGCAGCCGGAGATAAAATTCCAACAGAGGCAGATCTTGAAAAAACATATGGTGTTAGTAGAATTACGATAAGAAAGACGATAGAAGAGTTGTGTCGTTTAGGATACTTAGAAAAACAACAAGGAAAGGGAACTTTTGTAAAAGCACCAAAAATTTGCAGGAAGATTGAAATGCGCAAATCTCAAAGTTTTTCAAAGACATGCATGAACGCCAATGTCCAGGCAGAATCACATGTACTTGAGACGGAAATTATTCCTGCGGATAAAGGAAAAAGAGAGTTCTTAAATCTTGAAGAAGGTGATCGTGTTATTTATATAAAAAGATTAATGCTGGCAGATCAAATTCCTATTATTCAAGAAGAATTATATCTTTCAGAAAAAATATTTTCAGGCTTTGATGTATCGAGATTGGAAAATGGGTCGCTATTCGAAACTCTTATGCAAGACTTGAAATTGAATGAACCTCCCGTTGGAGTTTCCAAAATTGAAGCGGTAAATGCAAGCATGGAACTCGGACAAGTATTGAAGATAAATACAGGTGATGCAGTACTCAAAATGACGACTTATTGGAGTGATACAGAGGGAAATCCATTGTATATTGGTTATGAGAATATTGTTGGGAATAGATACCGTATTACAATTTAATAAAAAGAACTATAAAAGAAAATCTGTGATACAACAGGAGATGTTGTATTGCAGATTTTTTTAATATATTAGGAAAGTGCTTTCCTAATATATTAAAAACGCTCCGCTTAGGATGCACACTGCGGCATACAAGGTAGATGTCGCAAGCGACCGCCGCAGGCACATTCTTTGTTATTAGGTGTATTTGATAAACTTTATTGATTCTATATATAAAAAAGTGAAATTTAGTTGGCAATATGTACAATTAAGGTTGTGGAAAATTGTATGAATTTAATAAATCGTTAAAATGATGTAAAAATAGACTTGAATATAACGATATATAATGATATAGTCAAATCAATCGATATAACGTTATATGATGATATGTTTAAAATGAACAAACAAGGAAGGAAAAATCATGGAAAAATTATATACTTATATAATTAGTTCTGAGCATGTATTTGATTCGGTTTCAGACACTACTTATCCAGGATATGTTTGTGTGAAAGGTAGAAATATTGTTAAAGTCGAAAAAGGCAAACCAGATCAAGAAGAGTTAGAAAAGGCAGAAAAAGTGATTCAATTAAAAGATGAATTAATTATGCCGGGAATAATTGATACTCATACATTTTTTACAGGATATGCAATTTTTCATGTAGGGGTAGATGTTTCAGAAGTTCAAAATTCTGAACAGGCGAGGGAAGCAATTGAGAATTACGTAAGAGAGAGGAAAACTTCAATCATTCTTGGGCATGGATGGAATCCAGAAAACTGGGATAAAGAGGAAGGTGAAAAGTTCCTTGAAGAAACTTATACTGATTTGCCGGTGATTCTTTTTGCGGCAGATAGAGGTAGCTGCATTATGAATACAATAGCAAGAAACAGTTACAAATTCGATTCCGAAAGCTGTTATCCGGAAAGCTACTATAGAATCATGCAGGAGTATTTAAATGACAGAGAGTTTATTGATGGTGAGCTTGCAGATTATACAAGCATGATGAATGCCAGAGGTGTAACAACAGTTAAAGAAATGGGATTCGACGATTTTTATGGATTTACAGATGTGCTGAAAGAAAAGGAAGAAGACTTAAATATTCGCTTTTTCTTCATGTCTCAGCCGGTTGGCGCTCCAATGAATCTGGAATATGCAAAGGCTATGCGAGAGAAGTTTGTAGGAGATAAAGTACGATTCAGTGGATTCAATCGAATGACAGATGGAACGATTGCAGATAAGAAAGGTTGCTTAAAAGAACCATATGAAAATGAAAACTTCAATTGCGCTATAGAGATTGACTGGGATGAAATTGAGAGAGATGTTTTAGCTGCAGATAAGGATGGGTTCCGTTGGTCGCTTCATTGCCAGGGAAATCAGGCAGTACAAAACGCAGCCTCTATTTTCAGCAAATGTGAAATGGAGAACGGAAAATTAAAAAATCGTCAGGCACTGACTGATATGGAATATTCCGATGCAGAGGATATTCAGAAACTTGGAGAGATGGGAGCATGTGCAGAGCTTTATTTCCAGATTATGAGTTTGGATCCGGGGGAAGTCATTCTTGAAAATATCAAAAATACAATCGGAAAAGAACGTGGAAAAAATTATTGGAATAGAGCAAAAATGTTACAAAGTGGAATGACTTTGTGTGGTGCAACAGATTTGCCTCTTATGCTTACCAGCCTGCAAGAATCTATTTATTATTCATGTTTTGGAAATCTGGAGGGTGGAAAAACATTCCAGGTAGAAAATACGATTCCTGTTCCTGCAATGCTAAAGGCGTGGACCATTGGTGGAGCAACAAATCTTGCTATGGAGAATAAGGTAGGAACATTGGAAAGCGGAAAACTTGCAGATATTACAGTGTTTGACAGGGATTTTACAGAACTGGATGCGGATGCGTGCCGTTATGTAAAAAATATTATGACAATGGTAGATGGAGAAATTGTTTTCGAAAATAATTAGGAGGAAAGGATAGATGACAAAGGAAAAAAAGAAATTGCATATGCCGCATGTTCTTACATTGATTTTCTTACTGATCGTACTTGTGGCTATCATGACATGGATTGTTCCTAGCGGCTCATTCGAGAGAGCGATGGTAAATACAGCAGCAGGAGAAAGAGAGGCTGCTGTGGCTGGAACTTATAGTGTTGTAGACAAAGTAACTGCGGATGGAGATTTGAGACAAGGAATCCAACAAGTTCTGCAAGCTCCTGGAAAGGGAATACAGGCAGCAATTGAAGTAATTGCATTTGTATTTATCATAGGTGGTGTATTTGCCATTATGGATAAAACAAGAGCAATGACGGTTGGATTAAAAAAATTGGTTGCCAAATTGGGAAATAAAGGAATCATTTTAATTCCAATATTAATGCTTTTGTTTGGTCTGGGCGGTTCTACTTTTGGAATGTCTGACGAATTGGTACCATTTTATTTGATTTTAATGCCGATTATTTTATCTATGGGATATGATTCCATGACAGTATTTCTCATTGTATGTGGAGGTGCAACAATGGGATATGCAGCATCTACAATCAATCCGTTTAGTGTATTGATTGCACAGGGAGTTGCAGGAATCCAGGGAAATCCGCAGCTCGTATTCCGTATGATTCAGTTTGTAATCGTTATGGCAATTATTATTGGCTTCACAATTTTCCGTGCAAAAAAAATCAAAATGCATCCGGAAAAGTCAATTACTTTTGAAAATGATAAAATTAGAAGAACTAAAATGAATACAGAAGTCGCAGAGGATGAAGAAGAATTTACAGGAAGACAAAAAGGTGTATTAGTTATATTTGTAATCGGACTGGCATTAGTAATTTTTGGTTTGCTCAAATTTGGCTGGTATATGAATGAACTTTCAATGGTATTCCTGGGTATGGGAATTCTGATGGGAATTGTTGGCGGATTGAATGAGCGTGAAATTGCAGAAGAATTTATTGAAGGTGTAAAAGGAATCGTATTTGCAGCAATGGTAATCGGTTTCTGTAATGGAATAATGGTTGTTGCACAAGATGGTATGATTATTGATACAATATTAAATGCAATGGCAGGACTTTTGGAAGGAGCATCAAACTTTATATTTGTAGGAAGCATGTATGTTGTGCAGAGTTTATTAGCATTATTAGTACCTTCTTCATCAGGTCAGGCAGCACTTTCAATACCAATTATGTCAGCACTTTGTGACCTTCACGGGGTAAATCCAGAAGCATCTGTAACAGTTTTGCAGTATGCAAACCAGATGACAAACATTATGAGTCCGGTTGCAGGAACTACAGTTGCAGGACTTGCTATCTGCCAGATTTCTTTTAGTAAATGGTGGAAAACTTTCTGGAAATGTTGGGTAGTATTAACAATCGTTATTTTAGCATTTTGTACGATTTCAGCAGGACTGTAAAAAGTACTGTTGATTGAAATAGTAACTATAAAAAATATATTTCATAATTTTAGGAGGAAATAACAATGAATGGAAGAGCAGAAGAATTAATCAAAAACGTATTAGCAACAAGAACAATTAAGGATGTATTCCTTACAGCATGTGGAGGATCATTAGTAGACCTTTACCCAGGATACTATTTTGTAAATGCAGAATCAGAAACAATGCATGCACATTGGCTGACAGCAAAAGAACTGGTCGTTTCTCCATCTAAATTCTTGAATGAGAATGCACTTGTATTGATTTGTTCTCATGGTGGTAACACAAATGAAGCTGTTATGGCAGGAAAAACGGCAGCAGAAAAAGGCGCAGCAGTTATTACAATGACTCATAACCCAGACTCAATTTGTGCAAAAGAATTTGATTCAATTGTTTACAATTGGGAGCCAGAGACAAATGAGAATGAGAGACCGCAGGGAATCGTAATGCGTATTTTAAATGAAGTAATGAAAGCTCAGGAGCCAGGTTATGCAAAATATGATGCAATTTTAGATGGTCTTGAAAAAGCAGATGGTATTGTCCGCAAAGCAGTAGAGAAAGTTCAAAATCGTACATGGTTGTTTGCAGAAAAATATTATGACGAGAAATTCTTATATATTATGGGTTCAGGTGCTTCTTATTCACAGGCATATGGTTTCTCTATTTGCTCTCTTCAGGAGATGCAGTGGATGGATTGCTGCTATCTTCACAGTGGAGAATATTTCCACGGACCATTTGAGTGTACAGATGAGGATCATTTATACGTATTACTTATGGGAACTGGTGCTGCAAGAGTTATGGATGAAAGATGTCTCACTTTCCTTGAGAAATATGGAAAGAAATATGAAATCATTGATGCAGAAGAATTGGGAATCGGAGAAATTGACGAGAGTGTTAATGAGTATTTCTGCCCAATGCTGTTCTACAACATGACAGTTGCATATCGTACAGCTTTACAGAATAAACGTCAGCATCCACTTGATATGAGAAGATATATGGGAGTTGTTGAATACTAGGAGGAAAAAGCGATGGCAGAGCATAAAGTAAAGGTATTAGGATTTGGTGATAATGTAGTAGATATGTATGAACATTCTCATATGATGTATCCAGGAGGAAATTGTGTGAATTTGTGTGCATACTCAAAAATCTTTGGAGTAGAACGTGCTGCATACATGGGTTATTTTGGAAATGATGACATTGCGGAATATGTAATTTCTGTTATGGAGAAGCTTGGAATTGAAATGACAAAATGTAAACAGCTGGAAGGTGAAAACGGCTGGTCAAAGTGTACACTGAAAGATGGTGACAGAATTTTCGGTGATTATAATCAGGGCGGTGTCAGAGGAAAAACACCATATGTTCTTGATCGTTTTGACCTCGCATATATGAAAGAGTTTGATTTTGTTCATACTGGAAATTATTGTTATACAGAATCACAGCTTTCCAAAATGAAGGAAGCTGGAATTAAAGTTTCATTTGATTTTTCAGATGACTCATCCAAAGAATACTATGAAACATACGCACCATTTGTAACATATGCATTTTGTTCATTTGATGGAACGGATGAGGAAGCCAAAGAACATCTTAAATTTATTCATTCTCTGGGACCTGAACTTGTATCACTTACAAGGGGGTCAAAAGGATGTATCATGTATGATGGAGAACAGTTTTATGTTCAGCCGGCGAAATTGATCGACCATGTAGTAGATACAATGGGAGCGGGTGATTCATTCCTTACATCTTTCATGGATAGTTATATGGATGGTTTACATAATGGAGTAGAGAAATCAGAAGCAATTAAAAAAGCACTTCAGGATGCAGCAGAATTTGCGGCAAATGTATGCCAGATGGAAGGTGCATTTGGATACGGAACACCATATGAAGATTAATGATTGGAGAAAAAGATGATTTATCATGGAGACGCAATGTCTTATATAAAGGAAACTCCGATTATATTATCTGAAATAATTAAAAACAGCGATGAAATAGTGAATGCTCCTGCATTGTCCAGATTGGACAATGCAGGAGATATTATCATTACGGGAACGGGCTCTTCTTATAATGCAGGAATCATGGTTCGCGAAGCAATGCAAACTATTTTAAATAGAAGAGTTACTGTGGTATATCCGTCAGAATTAGATTCAGAACTTAAAATCAGCTCAAAGGATGCTTTAGTAATTGGAATTTCGCAGCAAGGAACCAGTGTATCTGTTATTGAAGCTTTAGACAAGGCAAATAAACTGAATCGAAGAACGATTGCAATGACAGGAGAAACCGGGACAGAGATTACCAGACATGGTGACCAGGTGATTATGATCGAATGTGGGGAAGAGGACGCAGGAGCAACGACGAAAGGATTTTCAACAACGGGATTTACGTTACTGCTTCTAGCCATTGCTCTTATCGGAAAAGATAAAAATCGGGTAGCTGAATGGAAAAATAAAATGGAGGAAATTCCGATAGCAGTTTGTAAAGCACTTAATCTGGATAAATTAGACCAAATAGCGGAAAAACTAGATGGGTTTAAACAGTTGATGATAATATCTTCGGATTGCTTTAAAAATTTAATGCCGGAAATCGTATTAAAATTTAGTGAGACTTGTCGGAAACCTGTTGTAGGTATGGCAGCGGAGATGTTTTGCCATGGAATGTATAATGCAGTGCAGCAGGATACTACGTTTTTATTTATTTCGATGGACGGAGATAAAAAGATACAAAAATTGAATAACTACTATAAGGAATATGGAAACCGGACAGTGTTATGGAATATATCTCATGAGAAATCAGAGTTAGAGGCTCTTTTTTCAGCGACAATTGCTACACAATGTATTTGGGTGCAGACATCAAGAAAAATGGGAGTAGATCTGAATATTCCAAAAGATCCTGATTTTCATAAAATTATGGGAAGTAAAATTGAAATTGATGCAGATTGTAAAAGAGAGAATATTGGAATTATGTGAGGAAGAGCATATGAAAAAATTGATTAATAGAGACCAAATTGCTGGAATGAATATTCATTATTTATTTTATTCACTTGAGTATTTTTTAGATACACAGAAAGAACTTGGATTCGAAACAATTGAACTTTGGGGTGGAGCACCACATTTCTATCTGGATAGTATGGGCTATGAGGATATTAAGGAAATAAAGAGAAAAATCACAGAGCGTGGCTTAAAAGTGAATGTACTTACACCGGAAAACTGCACATATCAGTATCAGGCAGCAGCACAGACACCATTTCTTTTTGAGAAAAGCTACAATTATTTCGAAAATGGACTTCGTGCTGCAGCGGAACTGGGCTGTAAGATGATGCAGATTAATTCTGGATGGGGATATTGGAATGAGGATCGTGAAGAAGGATGGAAACGATCAAGAGAAATGATCAGCCGTCTGTGTGATAAGGCAGGGGAGTTGGGAATTTACATCGCAATGGAAACACTTCGCCCACAGGAATCTAAATTGGTTGTGTCGTTAGAAGACATGAAGAGATTCCGAAAAGAAGTAAACAGTCCAAATTTAAAAGTTTTACTTGATACTACAGCGATGAGTGTACAGGGAGAGACTATTGATCAGTGGTTTGATGCTTTTGGAGAGGATATTTGGCATATGCATTTCATAGACAGCAATCCGTATGGTCATCTTTATTGGGGAAATGGAAATCGAAATCTGGAAGAATATCTGGAAGCATTAGAGCGTCATGGATACAAAGGTGGACTTGGACAAGAACTTACAGAATTTGATTATTTTGACGATCCAAGAGAAGTAGACAGAAAAAATATGGAGGCATATAAGCCATTTATCAGATAGGTGCTAAGCGATGAAAAAAGGAAGCTTTCAAAAAATAATAGTTATAATTTTAAGTATGATATGTGTTCTGGGAATTTCTATGAATGTCCGGGCACAAGAGAAAAGAACACTTACGGTAGGAACAAATGCTGAATATGCACCATTTGATTATCTTGATGAAAATGGAAATATTACAGGATTTGATATTGATTTGATAGAGGCAATTGCAAAATCACAAGATATAGAAATTGTTTGGCGAGATCTTCCTTTTGATTCGTTGATTGGCTCTATGGAAGCTGGAGATCTGGATGTGATTGCAGCTGCTATCGGACCTACCAGTGAACGAAAAAAAAGCGTGGATTTTTCAGATGTATATTACACCGGTTCACAGAGTATTATTTGCAGAAAAGGAAATGATATCAAAACATTTAAAGATCTTGCAGGCTTAAAGGTTGCGGTTCTGGAAGGATCCACAGCAGACTTAATTGCATCCGGCGAAAATCAGGATTACGGAATTGTTGAGGATGCACAGGTAGTGAGATTTAAAAATGCGTCTAGTGCTGTAATGGAATTGCTAAATGGAGGTGTTGATGCAACACTGATTGACAGCATTATGGCAGAAAATTTTTGCGGGCAAACAGAAGGGCTGATGCAGACAGTAGTTAAAGGTACAGAAAATGATTCTGTATTCTGTGTGCAAAAGGGAAACAGTGAGATGCTAAAAATCATCAATACAGGGCTTGCAGAGATTCGAGAAAATGGGACGTATGATGAAATTTATGAAAAATATTTTGGAGGTGGCGAGGAAAGTACTGTGGTAATGGATTCGCCTTCAAAAGGGTTTCTGGATACAATGAAATTTGTATTTGTAGATGGAAACAGATGGAAATATTACGTAAAAGGACTTGGTATTACTTTATTAGTGTCACTATTTTCCGTTGTGTTTGGTGTTTTGCTGGGATTAATTGTCGCAATTATAAGAATTAATGAGGAAAGAAAAAATAAGAAAACAATAGGGGGCACCATTGCTGCGGTTTATGTAGATATCATCAGGGGAACGCCTTCAGTCCTTCAATTAATGATTATATATTTTGTGGCGTTTCATAGTAGACTGGGATTTATAGCTGCAGTTGTCAGTTTCGGGATTAACAGTGGAGCTTATGTATCAGAGGTGATTCGAGGAGGAATCCAGTCAATAGACAGAGGGCAGATGGAAGCAGGAAGGTCATTGGGATTAAGCTATGGTGATACAATGAGATTTATTGTAATACCTCAGGCTGTTAAAAATATTCTTCCGGCAATGGGAAATGAATTTATTCAGCTTATTAAGGAAACCTCTATTTTAGGTTATGTAGGAATTATGGATTTAACCAAAGCTGCAAACTATGTTTCGTCAAGAACTTATCAAATGTTTATTCCGTTAGTCGTAGCAGGAATTATTTATTATTTAATCGTAAAAATCCTGACTTGTCTCTTGCGAAAATTTGAGAGGGGGTTAAGAAAAAGTGATTAAAATAAGAAATTTACAGAAGTCATATGGAAATGTTTCTGTGTTAAAAGGTATTGATGCAGAAATCAAAGAAGGCGAGTGTATTTGTGTGATTGGCCCTTCGGGATCTGGTAAATCTACTTTTCTTCGATGTATTAATTTAATGGAAAAACCGGATGCAGGTTCTATTATTGTAAAAGGAACAGATATATTAAAACCGGGACTTGATGAAGATAAATATCGAACACAAGTTGGAATGGTGTTTCAGCATTTTAATTTATTTCCGAATATGTCAGTTGCAGAAAATATTATTCTGGCACCATGCCGACTTGGAAAATGGACGAAAGAAGAATCTAGAGATAAGGCAGAAAAATTATTGAAGAGGGTTGGTCTTTCAAATAAGATGGATGTATATCCGAATAAACTTTCTGGTGGACAAAAGCAGCGAGTTGCAATTGCGAGAGCGTTGGCAATGAATCCAAAAGTATTGTTGTTTGATGAGCCTACATCGGCATTAGACCCGGAAATGGTAGGAGAAGTTCTAGCTGTTATGCGAGAACTCGCTTGCGAAGGGATGACAATGATTATCGTAACACATGAGATGGGATTTGCGAAAGAAGTGGCAGATAGAGTGTTTTTTGTAGACGAAGGAGTAATTGCGGAAGAAGGAGCACCCGAAGTTCTTTTTAAGAATCCAAAAGGAGAACGATTAAAAAGTTTTCTGAGTAAAGTATTATAAATTCAATATAGTACCGGACAGGAATCCGGATGGTGAGCCGATTGGGGACGGAGTTTAGTGGCTTTTTTGCAAGCAAAAAAGCCACTAAACTCCGTCCCCAATCGGCCTTCGCTGTCTGAAATAGGTTGCCTATAAGTGCAGAATATGGTATTGTTTGTGTTGCATTGCTAAGTGTTTAAAGTAGGGAGTGAATCCGTTGGAAAATACAAAGAAAAAATATAGAAAAAAAACAAACAAAAAAGAACAGGCAAAAGAAACTCTTGTTGTAAGAGATATTTTAAAGGAAGAAACAGTTGCCTTTCTGGATACAGAATTTCTTACGTCTCAGCGTAAAGGTGGTGCACCATCAAAACTAGTATCAATAGGATTTGTAATCTGCCGCAAGGATTTTAAAGAAGTGGACAGATTTCATTCGTATATCTATATGGATGACGAATTGCATAATCGTTTCCGGGAAGTGACAGGGATTACGGAAGAAGATTTGTTGAATGCACCAGAGTATGAAATAGTGATGGAAGAGGCTGCGCAGCGTCTGGCCATCTGGAATGTAACGAGAATCTTTGTCTGGGGGCCGGATCAGACAGTCATTCAGAGAGATCTTCAGGCATACCGGGGAGATATTTCTAAACGAGCAAGAAAATCGGTCAATCGAATGATACGTATGATCAAGGATATCGAAGGTATTTATTCTAAAAAGTTAAAAATACACAATATAGGAATCGCAAATTTGAAATTACTCTGTGGACTTGGTTCGGAAGTGAGCCATGATGCATTAGATGATTCGATTGATCTGAAAGAAGTGGTACGATATCTTGATACAAAGGGATGTCCGGATTATATGGTACAGGCAATGAAAACGTACTTATCGGACAAGGAATTGTATTGCCGTTATCGCAGATTTCATGAGAAATGGGATGAAGTACCTGAAAATCTGCTTAAAAAAAGTAAGGAATTGCTGTTGGAGTTAGAGAAGATCAATTCGATGGAAGCGAAAGCACTGCGAGATGATATTCATGTAATATGTACAGGGAAAGATACTATATTTCCTACACCGGAAGAATATCTGGAACAAGAGTTGTTATAAAATATTGTACTTGCGAATAACATAGTATTGTGGTAGAGTAATGAGCAGACGAACGAGGGCGTTTGAAGTATGGAGATACTTTGAACGCTCTTTTTTGTTGTAAAAGCTTTAATAAAAGAAAGAGGAGGATGAAAGATGAACACGGGAGATACAGCATTTATGATGATTTGCACAGCATTTGTATTTTTTATGACACCCGGACTGGCATTTTTTTATGGAGGACTTGTCAGACGAAAAAATGTTGTTAATACAATGATGGCATGTGTGGCAATTATGGGATTGTCAGTAGTTATGTGGACATTATTCGGCTATTCATTATCATTTGGTGGAAATCATGGAGGAATTATCGGAGATTTCCGCTGGTTTGGGCTAAATGGAGTTGGAATGGAACCAGGACCATACGCAGATACGATACCGCATTTGGTATTCTGTGCATTTCAAATGATGTTTGCGATGATCACACCTGCTTTGATTACAGGCTCTCTTGTAGGAAGAATGAGATTTAAGGCGTTGTTCTTATTTGTAGCATTGTGGTCAGTTGTAGTATACTATCCACTGGCACACATGGTATGGGGAGAAGGCGGATTATTGGCAGCAATCGGTTCTGTAGATTTTGCAGGCGGCGATGTAGTACATATCAGTTCCGGTATTACAGCACTGACATTGGCAATTATTCTTGGACGCCGTAGAGGCTACGAAGTGATGACATATCGAATCCACAACATCCCATTTGTTGTATTAGGTGCAACAATTCTCTGGTTTGGCTGGTTCGGATTCAATGCAGGAAGTGCACTTGAAGCAAATGGTTTGGCAGCCCATGCATTTATGACATCCGCAATTTCAGCTGCATCGGCATTGCTTTCATGGATGCTCTTAGATGTATTGAATAGTGGAAAATCAACTTTGGTCGGTGCGGCAACAGGTCTTGTTGTTGGGTTGGTTGCAATCACACCGGGTGCAGGATTTGTCCCAATCTGGTCCTCCTTTATTATTGGAGCACTGGTAAGTCCAATCTGTTATTATGGAGTTGCATTAATAAAGAAAAAACTGAAAATTGATGATGCGTTAGATGCTTTTGGCTGTCATGGGATAGGCGGAATCTGGGGCGGAATTGCAACAGGTATTTTCGCACAGAGCTCAATCAATGACGTTGCCCGTTGGGATGGATTAGTATTCGGAGACTATCATCTGTTTGTAGCACAAATCGTAGGAATCATCATTACAATGATAATTGCTGTTGTAGGAACATTAATTTGCGTAGCTATAGTAAAAATATTTACGCCTCTTCGCGTAGATGTAAAAGATGAGCAGGTAGGTCTGGATATTTCACAACATGGAGAAAGTGCATACCCAAGCTTCAATGGATTGGATCAGTAAAATAGTTATTTAGGAGGTCACTCAAAATGATGATTAAAATAGATGCAATTGTGAGAGAAGAAAAGTTTGAAGATGTCAAACAGGCATTGCAGGATATAGAAGTGAATGGAATAACAGTGTCGCAGGTAATGGGGTGTGGTGCTCAACGAGGATACACAGAAATCGTACGTGGTATGGAAATTGGGATTCAAATGAGACCAAAAATAAAATTTGAAATTGTTGTTTCTTCTGAAGAGTGGGAGAAGAAAACGATTGATGCGATACAGAAAGCGGCATATACAGGAGAAATGGGAGATGGAAAGATATTCAGTTATGAAATTCGTTCGGCATTGAAAATCCGTACAAAAGAGACTGGATATGATGCCATTCAAGTGACAGAATAAAGGAAAAATCAGCTTTACATTACAATAATAATGAGGATATTGAAAAAAGATAAAAAAAATTAAAAAAAAGCTTGCATTTTTCAAAATGCTATGATAATATAAATTTCGGCTGTTACAGACGGCACAGCCGAAATGAATAAGGCTCCATGGTCAAGCGGTTAAGACATCGCCCTTTCACGGCGGTAACACGGGTTCGATTCCCGTTGGAGTCATTTAAAGTGCTTTATGCACTTTTTACATATAGAATAAGGCGCAGTAGCCAAGTGGTAAGGCGTGGGTCTGCAACACCCTGATTCACCGGTTCAAATCCGGTCTGCGCCTCTTACAAAAAGCTCGAAAACATGTAGTTTTCGAGCTTTTTTGCTCTGTATTCATACAAATGATTATCAAAGAAAAATGTTGTAATCCGATTATTGATATGGCATAATAAAAATGGCAATGTTAAAAATATGCCAAAAGAAAGTAAATAATAAGTAAAAAAATAGTACAGAAGATGTCGTCCCCGGACATTAAAAGGGGACATCAAAGGAGAAAGTTATGGCAATCGTTTCAATGATTTTATCTTTGTTGAGTGGAGTGGCGCTGTTTTTGTTTGGAATGTCACTTATGGGAGATGGACTAAAGTCTGTCGCAGGTAATAAGCTGGAAGCATTTCTTTACAAGATGACGAATACTCCGCTGAAGGGAGTCGCACTTGGTACCGGAGTAACCAGTGTTATTCAATCTTCCTCTGCAACTACGGTTATGGTAATCGGTTTTGTAAACTCTGGTATGATGAAGCTAAAACAGGCTATCGGTATCATCATGGGAGCTAATATCGGAACAAGTATTACAGGATGGATTTTATGTCTCTCCTATATTCAAGGTTCTAACGGAGTGGCAAGTCTTTTATCTACAGCAACAATTTCTGCAATAGTGGCAGTAATTGGTATTATCCTGCGTATGTTCGGTAAAAGAACAGTGCATAAGAATCTTGGTAATATCATGTTGGGATTTTCAATCTTGATGACAGGTATGCAGACCATGAGTGGGGCTGTGGCACCATTGAAAGAAAGTCCGGTATTCGTAGATATGCTTACAATGTTCTCGAATCCATTGGCTGGTATTTTAGTAGGTATCTTGTTTACAGCAGTATTGCAGAGTGCATCCGCAACAGTCGGTGTACTGCAGGCATTATCAGTAACAGGATTATTAACATTTGCAAGTGCGTTTCCGATTGTTCTTGGAATTGGTGTAGGTGCTGCCTGTCCAGTTTTAATTTCAGCTATCGGAGCTAATAAGAACGGTAAAAGAACAGCACTTGTATATTTGATGAATGATTTATTCGGTTTGGTTGTATGGTCAGTTATTTTCTATACAGTGAATGCATTTGTTCATTTTACATTTATGGATATGGTCATGTCACCAGTAAGCATAGCACTGTTAAATACAGTATTCCGTGTAGCAACTGTATGTGTGCTCTTCCCATTTATTCCGAAGCTTGAGCAGTTAGTATGCTATCTTGTAAAAGACAGTGCGGAAGAATTGGAAGACGAAGCGGATTTTGATCTGTTGGAAGAACGTTTGATCAATTATCCGGCATTAGCTATCGGACAGTGTCACAGAGCTATGAACGGAATGGCAAAGAAGCTTCGTAAGAATGTAAACAGGGCGATGAACCTGATCAATAATTATCAGCAGGATAAGTTTGATAAGGTACAGCGAAAAGAAGATTTGATAGATAAATACGAAAGCCGACTTGGTGAGTATCTTATTAAACTGACAAAACACGAGATGAATACACTGCAGACTACACAGGTATCTTTGTATCTGCATACAATCAATGACTTTGAACGAATTGGAGATCATGCATCTTATATCGCACATTTATCGAATGAGATGCACGATAATCATATTCAATTTTCACAGTCAGCATGGGATGAATTGAATGTGGTAATGGAAGCTGTCCGTGAAGAAATCAATATAACATGTAATGCATTTATGAATGACGATAAAGAGGCTGCTGAACGTGTGGCACCATTGGGTATGCTTATTACAAAAATGTGTGACGAGTTGAAACTGCACCATGTAGCACGTCTTAGTGATGGTCTTTGTGGCCTGGAAGAGGGAACGGTATTCAATGATATTTTGAATAGTTTTAACCGTATTGCAGCACACTGTGCCAGTGCAATGGTAGCGTTGATGAAGAGTGGAGAGGTAGATTCAGATCCACATATCCATGACTCTAAGATTTATCCATCGAATAGTCCGCGATATCTTGAGTATCTGAAAGAGTATTGCGAAAAATATGATATGAAAAATGAAGGTCACGTGTTAAGCATGGAGCCTGAAGAAATTGAATAATAATTGATAGTTCTATAAAAAATCACCGGCAGAATCGTTTGAACAGATTCTGCCGGTGGTTTTTTCAAATTAATCCAAGTGTTTTTAAAATATACAGCCACCCTGTCACGGTAAAGGAACTAAACAATGTTGTCAGCATAACAACACTGGATGTTAATACACCCTCATGCCCCATATTACGAGACATGACATAGCAGGCAACAGTTGTTCCTGACCCGAGCATTACGAGTATCGCAAGTAATTCTTCGTTTCGAAATCCAAGCAAAACTGCAATCGGAAGAAATATGGCACAAAGCCCGATAAGTTTGATAAAAGTTGCGGTAACTGCAGGTTTTGCCTTGCCAAGAGCCTTGTGGATATCAAACATAGCTCCCATAGCCATTAACCCAAGCGGTGTTGCGGTAGCTCCAATGCTGGTTGCAGTCTTATTTAAAATCTGTGGCATTGGTATTTTTAGTGCAGACCATATAAATCCGGCAACAATACCAAGAATAATCGGATTTGTGAGAATCCCGATCAGAGTCTTTTTCAGAACCTTCGAGTCAAGGCCTTTTTGTTCCGGCTGAAAAAATGACAGGACGATAACTGCCATAATATTATAGAGAGGAACGCTTCCGATGATCATAAGCGGAGCCATACCGGTATTGTCGTATATATTTTGAATAAATGCAATACCGAGAATGGCGGCACTGCTTCGGTAAGACGCCTGAATAAACTCTCCCTGGATGGTTTTGTCTTTCCAAAGAAGAGAAAAAAGAGCAACTAAAATAATACTTAGCAGTGTTGCTGTAAAACAGAAAAGAACGAATTTACCATTCCAGGCACTTTTAAAGTCAACTTTTGCCAAATCAGCAAATAGCATAACCGGGAGTGGGACACGAAATACAAAAGCATTCATTTTCGTGGCAAATTCTTCATCAATCCAGTTCAATTTTCGAAAAAATAGTCCCAGAACCATAAGTAAAAAGATTGGGACAGTAGCATTCAAGCTAAAAATTAAATTATCCATTTAAATAAGCCTCCTAAAACATATGATTATCATAGCATATGTTGAAGGAAATGGCGTGTTTTTTGTATAAAACAAAATGTGGATGTTAAAAAAGAACAAACTAAAATCCACTGCACTATCATAATAATTGTAGTACAGTGGACTTTAAATTATTTCATCCATCGGATGTTGTCCTCCTTATTTATTTGATATCTATTTAAAACTATTATCTCAAATAGTATTCTTATGGTATTTTATTTTAATTTCCCATTGGATTTTACCTCTTTCACGTATTTGAATATTCAGTTTTTATTTAGTATCCCATTGGATTCTACCTCTTTCGTTAAATTTGTATTCGAATATTTTATTTAACGTCCCATTGGATTTTACCTCTTTCATTAAATTAAATATTGGTTTCTATGTCTGTCCCATTGGACTTTACCTCTCTTTCATTAATATTGTGTCTGTTTTTAAATTACTCTTTCTGGTGGTCCGTACCTCTTTCTTTAAATTTTATCTTTAAATAAGATTTATTTTCTTAGGAGTTTTTTGTTCTCCTTGTTTTGTTGTCTTTATAATATCTTACTATGCGGGAAAAGTCAATAGGAAATCAGAAAAAATATTAAAAATATTTAAATTAACAGATAATTAAAAAGAAAACAGATAAAAAACAGATTTAAAAAACAAGGTGAAAGTATGTTACAATTAGAATATGTAAGGAAATCGTTGCGAAAGGAGTCAGAAGATGTTCAATTCACAGGAACAGAAGATTTTACATTTATTAGTAAAAGCGGAATATATGACAGCAACAGAATTGTCAGAAAAGCTCGGTATTGGTGTTAAAACGGTGAGAACAAGAATTAAAGAGTTAAATTCAAAACTGACGCAATATGATGTGGCGATTTCTTCAAAGCCACGTTATGGATATTATTTGAATAAGGAAGAAAAAGAACAGATAGAGGTTCTTTTGAAAAGCAAGGTTCATGATGAAGGACAAATTCCGGCAACATCAAGGGAACGTATTCATTATTTACTTGCATATTTGTTGAATCAGAAGGATTATGTAAAGTCCGAGAATTTATGTGAGTTTCTTTACATTTCGAAAGGAACTCTTACGAATTCGCTTCGTCAGGTAGAGGAAGTTTATCAAAAATATCATATTACTATAGATAAGAAACCGAACTATGGAATTAAGGTTAAGGGACGAGAATTTGATATCCGCCAATGTATGATGGATGTGTTTGTTAAAAAGGATGGTTTAGAAGGCGTTGGAAGAATTTATCAGACGCAGGAGATTCAGTCGCTTGGCAAACACGTCTATCAGTGTATGCAAAAGTACGGAATAGAATTTTCGGAAATTGCATATAATGATTTTATTGAACATATTTATATTGCAATTCGAAGAATCCGTCAGGGACAATTTGTGGAGGAGATGCAGGGTCTGAAAACAGGACAGGCCGAGGCAGAGTTTATCAAAGAGCTGGCAGAGTTTATTGAGGAAGAGTATCATGTGACATTTCCAAAAGTGGAGCAGGAGTATCTGTTGTTGCAATTGGCGGGAAAAGGTATTGTGAAGGAAGGGCAGCAGCAAGACAATTTTGTGATGCAAAGCGAGATGGATGAGCTTGTAGATCAGATGCTGAATATGGTCTACAGAGAGTTCCAAATTGATTTTCGCAACAATCTGGGGCTGCGTATGGAATTGAACCAACATCTGGTTCCGCTTAGTATTCGATTGAAGTATCATATTTTTTTAAGAAATCCGATGTTGGAAGAAATTAAAAAGAATTATATTTTTGCATATACAGTCGCATCTCAAGTGTCATCTATTTTGAAAGAATACTATGAATGTGATATTTCCGAGGATGAAATAGGCGAACTGGCTGAGATTTTTGAACTGGCTCTTGAACAGAGGGAGAGTGACAAGAAGAAATATTCTATTTTAATCGTATGTGCTTCGGGTCGGAGCAGTTCCCAGCTTTTGAAATACCGATATAGCCAGGAGTTCAAAGAAAATATCAAGGAAATATATGTATGCAATCTGTATGAAGTGGAAACATTTGATTTTTCAAAAGTAGATTATGTTTTTACAACTGTTCCGATTCAGACATATGTGCCGGTGCCGATTTTGGAAGTGAGTTCTTTCTTAAAAGAGAGCGATATTACAGCGGTCAGAAAGTTGTTTGAGCAGGAAAGCAAAGAGTTTTTGAGAAAATATTACCGGCCGGAATTATTTTTTACAGATATTCACGGAACAACAAGAGATGAAGTGCTGGCAAAATTATGTGGCCGTGTGGAGATGGCTACGAGAAAGAATACAGTATGGGGAAATGTTGTATCTGCAGCCGAACTATTTGTATCTGTATTAAGCAGAGAAGAATTGTCTCCGACAGACTATGGCAATCTGGTTGCAATCCCGCATCCGGATAAAGTATTTTTAGAAACTACGTTAGTGGCAGTAGCGATATTAGAAAAGCCGATAATCTGGAATAGAGAACAAGTGCAAATAATTATTTTGACTCTGATAGGAAGTGAGGAAGATCCGGATATTCAGAAATTTTATGAAGCAACTACGGATTTATTGCTGCGAACAGAAGATATTTCAGAGCTTATACATAGAAGAACATTTGACGCTTTAATTGGAATGCTGAAAAAATAAAAAATCCGGGTTAGAATAGTAACACAAAAATTGGTTACTGTTCACAGTACCTGTGACCAGCAACGCATCTCGCCATTTTAAATCGCCTTTGGCGATGGGCGAGATGCCGTTCAAGATAAAACGTGCATCCTCCGTGTCAATCAGCGTAGTGATTGACACGGGAGTGAACAGTAACCTAATTGAGTCTGTTTATAAGTTCCAAATTCAAGTAAATTGAAAATCTTAATATTCTGATTATAGCAATTTCATGTCCATATGACCAGATGGGAATTAAAAATATCTTGTAAAAATATCTTTGTAAAATATGTTATCATTTATATAAAGAAGTGATACAATGAAAAAATGTTACTGTTCTATATTATAAAAACAGTGGCAGAGGGAGGGATAAAAATGGTAATGGATCTGACAAAGGAACATCCTGATAAAACATTATGGAAGTTTCTGCTGCCAATGATGATAAGTGTGATGTTTCAGCAATTTTATAATATTGCTGACAGTGTGATCGTCGGAAGATTTGCAGGGGAGGATGCATTGGCAGCTGTCGGGGCATCTTATCCGATTACGATCATTTTTATGGCTTTTGCAGTAGGAATGAATCTCGGAACATCAGTAGTTGTTTCACGCTTGTTTGGAGCAGGAGATAAAAAGGGTGTCAAACGTGCAGTGACCACTGCATTGACAGCGTGCTTGCTACTTAGCATGATACTTTGCATATTTGGGGTGTTTTGTTGCAGGTGGATGATGAGTGCGATACATACGCCGGAAAACATTATGGCAGAAGGAATTTTATATTTACGGATCTATGTGTTCGGCTTTTTCTTTCTGATGTTTTATAATGTTTGCACAGGTGTATTTACAGCATGGGGAGATTCAAAGACACCATTATATTTTTTGATTGGTTCTTCAATCGGAAATATTATATTAGATTACATATTTGTTGCGAAGCTTTACTGGGGAGTCGCCGGAGTTGCCTGGGCAACATTTATAGCACAGGGAGGTGCAGCAATTCTTGCTCTTGTTACAATGTCTGTGCGACTTAGGCATATATCGAATGAAAAACAGCCATTTGTGGACAAACACTTATTGTGGCAGATTATCGAAATCGCAGTTCCGAGTATTATTCAGCAAAGTGTATTAAGTGTAGGAAATTTATTTGTTCAAGATATTGTGAATCGATTTGGTTCATCAGTGATTGCCGGATATTCGGGAGCAATCAAGCTAAATACATTTGCAATCAATACATTTATGTGTCTGGGTTCTTGTTTATCTAGTTATACAGCACAAAATATTGGAGCAGGAAAGCAGGAACGGATCCCATTGGGGTTTAAAACAGGAGTTAAACTGTCAGAGATTACAGTGATTCCATTTTTTATATTATATTTTATATTTAGTCGTCAGATGATGGGCTTATTTTTAGATGATGGAAGTATGGAGGCAATCCAGGCAGGAATCTCTTTTTTAAGAATCGTTTCTCCACTATATTTTATTATAGCGGTAAAATTGATGACGGACGGAATTATCAGAGGTGCAGGCGCTATGATGTATTTCATTATCGCAACAGTACCGGATCTGATTCTGCGAATTTGTTTTGCACTTGTTTTATCATCTCGTTTCGGTAGTACAGGAATCTGGATGGCATGGCCGTTTGGTTGGATCGTTGCAACAGTATTGACGATTATTTTTTATCAAAAAGTAAAAAATGGAAAAGTGAAAGAATAATACTTTTGAACTTTACATTGACATGTTATAATTTACAAAGACAAATTGGATTTGGTAATAAAAGAAGGAGAATTCATATGATTTTAGCAATTGATATAGGCAACACAAATATTGTTCTCGGATGTGTAGATAATCATAAGACATATTTTATTGAAAGACTTGCCACAAATAAGACAAAAATGGAATTGGAATATGCAATTGATATTAAGATGGTACTTGATATTCATGGAATTGATGTAGAGACATTAGATGGGGCAATCATTTGCTCTGTAGTTCCGCAGATTACTTATGTGGTTAAAGAAGCAGCAGAGAAGATTTTGAAAAGAGAAACGTTAGTTATCGGACCGGGAGTAAAAACAGGATTAAATATTTTGATCGATAATCCATCCCAGCTTGGAAGCGATCTTGTGGCAGGAGCAGTAGCTGCAATTGCACAATATCCAACTCCACTTGCAGTATGTGATCTTGGAACGGCTACAACAGTTTGTGTCATTGATGAAAAGAAAAATTATCTGGGAGGTATGATTTATCCAGGCATCAATGTTTCATTGAATGCATTAACTTCCAATGCATCTCAGCTTCAGGGAATTGGTCTGGAAGCTCCGAAAAAAATAATCGGTAAAAATACGATAGATTGCATGAAGAGCGGAGTTATTTATTCAAATGCAGCAGCACTGGATGGCATTATTGATCGTCTGGAAGAAGAACTCGGACAATCAATAACGGTTATTGCAACCGGTGGTCTGGCGAATAAAGTAGTCCCATATTGCAAGAGAAAGATGATCATAGACGAGGAGCTGTTATTAAAAGGGTTGCAGATTATTTACGAAAAAAATAGAAAATAAATAGTAAAAGAGAAGATATAAGAGGCAGAGTACACAGAGCGTGTTCTGCTTCTTTTTTTATCTGAAAATAATTCACCAGAAAGGATATAGTATTCAAAACTACATAAAAAAGAAATAAAAACAAGATTAGCTTGACATTTCAAAGAAAAATATTTATATTATAAAATAGTTTTAATATCAAAATAAATGAAAATGAGGTAATCAAATGAATAAAATGAGAGAAAAATTTCCAAGTTTAAAAATCGGAGAGAAAGAAGCAAGAGTTCCGATTATCCAGGGGGGAATGGGTGTTGGCGTCAGCCGTTCTTCTCTGGCAGGAGCGGTGGCGAAAGAAGGCGGTGTCGGAATTATTTCCACAGCACAGATTGGTTACGATGAAGAGGGATTTGAAAAGGATCAGGCAAAAGCAAATCTAAAGGCAATACGCAAGCATATTGAACGTGCAAAAGAAATTGCTAAGGACGAGAATGGAGAATGTCATGGGTTGATCGGTGTTAATGTAATGGTTGCATTAAAGCATTATCAGGAACATGTCAAAGCTTCAGTGGAAGCAGGTGCAGATGTAATAATTTGTGGGGCAGGATTACCGCTGGAGCTTCCGGAATTAGTGAAAGGAAGTGAAACTAAAATTGCACCTATCGTATCTAGTGCAAGAGCATGCAGACTCATTTTTCGTCAGTGGGACAGAAAATACAAGCGAACAGCAGATTTTATTGTAGTGGAAGGTCCGGCAGCAGGAGGACATCTTGGCTTTCATATGGATGAGTTGGAAGAATATGGTTATTTGCAGAGAAAAGATAAAGAAAGTATGGAGCAGGCAAATGAAAAAGGACAGGCTGCAATGGACGAAGAGATACAGGAAATTATTAAATTAAAAAAAGAGTATGAAGAAAAATACCAATGTAATATACCTGTGATTATGGCAGGTGGTGTTTTTGAGTATAAAGATGTGAAGCATGCATTCGAGTTAGGTGCAGATGGAGTGCAGGTCGCAAGCAGATTTGTTGCAACCTATGAATGTGATGCTTCTGAGGCGTATAAGCAGGCATATTTGAATGCAAAAGAAGAAGACGTACAAATAATTAAAAGTCCGGTTGGATTGCCGGGACGTGCAGTACGCAATGCATTTGTGGAAAAGACAGAAAATGAAAAATGTAAAATTCAAAAATGCTATCAATGTCTGGCAAAATGTAATCCTGCAGAAGTTCCATACTGTATAACAAAGGCATTGGTAGATGCGGTGAAGGGTGATGTAGAGCAAGGATTGATATTTTGTGGCTCCAATGTAGGAAAAATACAGGAAATGGTGCATGTTGCGGATGTAATCAAAGAATTGACAGGAGAAAGAGAAAGAGAAAGATAGGATAGCACATGATGTGCTGTATAAAAAAATAATAAGAAAAAATGCACAAAGTGGAAGATGGAAACATATACTAAGCAGAGAGTGTATGAAAGTAGATATTACTGTTTGTAAAAATCTTAAGAACAGTATCAAAGAGGGTAATCGTTTATGCTGGTGAAAATGATGCAGGAAGGTGTGCAGCAAAATAAAGACCAGGCAGTGGACAGGGGCAGACTGCAAATTAGTGTAACATCAGAAATTACAGCTTATCCTATTGAAAATGCAACAATTTCAATCTCTTATACGGGTGTGCCAAATAGTACACTGGAACAATTGCAGACGAACCAGGTAGGGCAGACGGAGATTGTAGAGCTGGATACGCCACCATTGGAATACAGTCTGGACCAGACAATAGAGGAACAGCCATATTCAGAATATACATTGCAGGTAAATGCTCCGGGATTTGAACCGATCAGCATAGCAGGAGCGGAGATTTTGGCAGATGTTACAGCATTGCAGGATGTACGACTGCGTCCGCTCGTAGAAGATGCAGAGCCGGAAGTGTATGTTATTCCGGCACATACATTGTACGGAGAATACCCTCCTAAAATTCCGGAAGATGAAATAAAGCCAATCAATGAAAGCGGGGAAATTGTACTTAGCAGAGTAGTGATCCCGGAATATGTTATCGTACACGATGGTTCGCCACGGGACAGTACAGCCACAAATTACTATGTGAAATACAAAGATTATATTAAAAATGTTGCATCGAGTGAAATATATGCGACATGGACAGAGAATGCAATTCGGGCAAATGTGCTGGCAATTATGTCTTTTACATTAAATCGCGTTTATACGGAATACTATCGTAATCGGGGATACGATTTTACAATCACATCATCTACAGCATTTGATCATAAATGGATTCCTAAGCGGAATTATTTTGATACGATATCAACGATTGTAGATGAACTTTTCGCAGATTATTTGTCCAGACCGAATGTAAGACAGCCGATATTAACGCAGTATTGTGACGGCAGAAGGGTGCAGTGTCCGAACTGGTTAACACAATGGGGCAGTCAAAGTCTTGGAGAACAGGGGTATTCGGCAATAGAAATCCTGCGATATTATTATGGCGATGATATTTATATTAATACAGCGCAGGAGGTGTCAGGGGTTCCTTCATCCTGGCCGGGATATGATCTGGAAAATGGGGCGAGCGGGGAGAAAGTAAGGCAGATACAAGAACAATTAAATGTGGTGGCAGAAGCTTATCCGTTAATTCCTAAAATTGCAGTGGATGGGATATATGGACCGGCGACAGAAGAAGCTGTTCGTGTTTTCCAATCTGTATTTGGATTGCCTCAAACCGGAGTGGTAGATTATCGTACCTGGTATAAAATATCAGAAATTTATGTAGGAGTATCAAGAATCGCAGAGCTTAGATAAATTCAAGTCTCGCGGCTGCTCGACTGAGATAACAGCTATAAGAATGACTAATTATAGAAATTTAGAAATTCTTATAGCTGAAAATATCTAAAAATTTTTTAGATAAATCAAAAAAAAAAGCTGTTAGAAATCGGTTGAATTATAAAAAAGGATATAGTATAATCTTAACAATTTGAGCAGAAGTAAAACAAGAAAGGTTATAATGCTTAAAGAAAATAGCACAATAAGATGAAGGGAGCAGATGAACAGATGAAAGCGTTTCTAATTTTAGAAGACGGAACCGTGTTTACTGGAACAAGCATAGGTTCAACAAAAGATATGATCAGTGAAATCGTATTTAATACCTCAATGACAGGATATTTAGAGGTGTTAACGGACCCTTCTTATGCGGGACAGGCCGTTGTGATGACCTATCCACTGATTGGTAATTATGGAATTACACCAGACATGGAATCGAGAAAGGCATGGCCGGATGGTTATATTGTTAAAGAATTATCTCGTATTCCTAGTAATTTTAGATGCCAGGGAACAATTCAGGATTTCTTAAAAGAACAGGATATTCCGGGAATTGCTGGTATTGATACTCGTGCTCTTACTAAAGTTTTAAGAGAGAAGGGTACCATGAATGGAATGATTACAACAAACGAAAATTATAATTTAGAAGAGATTCTTCCTAAATTAAAAGCTTACACAGTAGGTGATGTCGTTTCTAAAGTAACCTGCGATGAGAAGTATACATTAGAGGGAACAGGGAAAAAAGTTGCCCTTTTAGATCTTGGAGCAAAGAATAATATTGCAAAATCATTAAATGAACGCGGTTGTGAGGTGACTGTTTATCCGGCACATACAACAGCAGAAGAAATCATTTCTTCTAATCCTGACGGAATTATGTTATCCAATGGACCTGGAGATCCGGCAGATTGCACATCTATTATCGAAGAAATCAAGAAATTATACAATACAGATATTCCAATATTTGCTATTTGTTTAGGACATCAGTTGATGGCCCTTGCTACGGGTGCGTCTACACACAAGTTAAAATACGGACATAGAGGTGGAAATCATCCGGTAAAAGATTTACAGACAGGTCGTGTATATATTTCATCACAGAACCATGGTTATGTAGTAGATGCTGAAAACGTAGATCCAAATATTGCAGTACCGGCATTTGTAAATGTTAATGATGGAACAAATGAAGGCCTTGCATATGTAGGAAAGAATATTTTCACTGTACAGTTCCATCCGGAGGCTTGCCCTGGACCACAGGATTCAGGATACTTATTCGACAGATTTATTAATATGATGGGAGGAGTCAAATAATGCCTAGAGATAATAGTATAAAAAAAGTATTGGTTATTGGCTCAGGTCCGATTGTTATCGGACAGGCAGCGGAGTTTGATTATGCAGGAACACAGGCATGTCGTTCATTAAAAGAGGAAGGTCTTGAAGTTGTTCTTTTGAATTCCAATCCGGCGACCATCATGACAGATAAAGATATTGCAGACCGCGTATATATTGAACCACTTACAATAGAAGTAGTTGAGCAGCTGATTAAAAAAGAGAAGCCTGACAGTGTGCTTCCAACACTTGGAGGACAGGCAGGACTCAATCTTGCAATGGAATTGGAAGAGGCAGGATTTTTAAAGGAAAATAATGTACGTTTGATCGGTACAACTTCAGAGACAATTAAAAAGGCAGAGGACCGTCTTGAATTCAAAGCTACAATGGAAAAAATCGGAGAACCTGTTGCAGCTTCACTTGTTGTCGAGAATGTAGAAGATGGTCTTGCATTTGCAAATAGCATCGGTTATCCGGTTGTACTTCGTCCGGCATATACATTAGGAGGAAGCGGTGGCGGTATCGCCCATGATTCACAGCAGCTTATTGAGATTCTGGAAAATGGTCTTCGTCTTTCTCGAGTAGGACAGGTTTTGGTGGAGAGATGTATCGCCGGCTGGAAAGAAATCGAATATGAAGTGATGCGTGATAGTAAAGGAAACTGCATTACAGTATGTAATATGGAAAATATTGATCCTGTCGGAGTTCATACAGGAGATAGTATCGTAGTGGCACCATCGCAGACATTGGGAGATAAAGAGTATCAGATGCTCCGTACTTCTGCATTAAATATCATCAGCGAATTAAATATTACAGGTGGATGTAATGTACAGTATGCTTTGAATCCGGATTCATTTGAATATTGTGTAATTGAAGTAAATCCACGTGTAAGCCGTTCTTCAGCTTTGGCTTCCAAAGCGACAGGTTATCCAATCGCAAAGGTAGCTGCCAAAATTGCACTTGGTTATACATTGGATGAGATTAAAAATGCAATCACGCATAAAACATATGCAAGTTTTGAACCAATGCTTGATTATTGCGTAGTAAAAATCCCAAGACTTCCATTTGATAAATTTATCAGTGCAAAGAGAACATTGACAACTCAGATGAAAGCAACCGGAGAAGTTATGAGTATCTGTGATAACTTTGAAGGTGCATTAATGAAAGCAATACGTTCTCTGGAACAGCATGTAGACAGTCTTATGTCTTATGATTTTACAAATCTGTCAGATGATGATCTGATGGAAGAACTTCATATAGTAGATGATATGAGAATGTGGAGAATAGCAGAAGCAATCCGTCGTGGTGTGTCATATGAGACAATTCATGATATTACAAAGATTGATATCTGGTTTATCGACAAATTTGCGATCATTACAGAGATGGAAGAAAGACTGAGAACAGAAGAACTCACACCTGAGCTTTTAAAAGAAGCAAAGAGAATTGAATTTCCAGACAATGTGATTGCCGATTTGACAGGAAAAGATGAACGTGAGATTCATGATATGCGTCATGCAAATGGTATCGTAGCAGCATATAAGATGGTTGATACCTGTGCAGCTGAGTTCGCAGCCGAGACACCATATTACTATTCTGTATTTGGTTGTGAATCAGAAGTCGAGAAGACAAATGCTAAAAAGAAAGTACTGGTATTAGGTTCCGGCCCGATCCGTATCGGTCAGGGTATTGAGTTTGACTTCTGTTCCGTACATTGTACATGGGCATTTTCAAAAGAAAATTATGAAACAATTATTGTAAATAATAACCCGGAGACAGTAAGTACTGACTTTGATATTGCAGATAAGCTGTATTTTGAGCCATTAACACCGGAAGATGTGGAAAGCATTGTAGATATTGAAAAACCAGATGGAGCAGTTGTTCAGTTTGGTGGACAGACAGCGATTAAATTAACAGAAAGTCTGATGAAGATGGGAGTTCCGATTCTTGGAACATCTGCAGAAAATGTAGACAAGGCAGAGGACAGAGAGCTCTTTGATGAAATCTTAGAAGAGTGCGAGATTCCTAGACCGACAGGTGGAACTGTATTTACAGCAGAAGAAGCAAAGGAAGTAGCAAACAGACTTGGATATCCTGTACTGGTTCGTCCTTCATACGTACTTGGTGGACAGGGTATGCAGATTGCGATCAATGATCATGATATTGATGAATTTATCGGAATCATCAATAGAATTGCACAGGATCACCCAATTCTTGTAGACAAATATTTACAAGGTAAAGAAATTGAAGTAGATGCTGTATGTGACGGAGAGGACATTTTGATTCCGGGAATCATGGAGCATATCGAGAGAGCCGGTATCCATTCAGGAGACAGTATTTCAGTATATCCGGCACAGAGTCTGACACAGTCAGCAAAGGATAAGATTGCAGAATATACAAGAAGACTCGCAAAATCACTGCATGTAATCGGTATGATCAATATTCAGTTTATTGTATGCGGAGAGGACGATGTATATGTAATCGAAGTAAACCCTCGTTCCAGCCGTACAGTGCCATATATCAGTAAAGTAACAGGCATTCCAATCGTACCACTTGCAACGCAGGTTATCATCGGTAAGAAAATACGTGAATTAGGCTATACACCGGGACTTCAGAAAGAAGCAGAGTATTTTGCGATCAAGATGCCGGTATTCTCCTGGGCATCTCTGTGCGCTAACATCCTGATTATCGCCTCTTTCCCAATTCTGACCGTCACCATCGCGCTGCTGACCCTGGATCGTTACCTGGGCACCCATTTCTTTACCAACGATATGGGTGGCAACATGATGATGTACATCAACCTGATTTGGGCCTGGGGTCACCCGGAAGTGTACATCCTGGTTCTGCCGGTGTTCGGGGTCTTCTCCGAAATCGCCGCGACCTTCTCGCGTAAGCGTCTGTTCGGTTACACCTCTCTGGTGTGGGCAACCGTCTGTATTACCGTTCTGTCGTTCATCGTTTGGCTGCACCACTTCTTCACCATGGGTGCTGGCGCGAACGTAAACGCCTTCTTCGGTATTACCACCATGATTATCGCGATCCCGACCGGGGTTAAGATCTTCAACTGGCTGTTCACCATGTATCAGGGCCGCATCGTCTTCAACTCGGCGATGATGTGGACTATCGGCTTTATCGTCACCTTCTCCGTCGGTGGGATGACCGGTGTGCTGCTGGCGGTACCGGGCGCGGACTTCGTTCTGCATAACAGCCTGTTCCTGATCGCGCACTTCCATAACGTTATCATCGGCGGCGTAGTATTCGGTTGCTTCGCAGGTCTGACCTACTGGTGGCCGAAAGCCTTTGGCTTCACCCTGAACGAAACCTGGGGCAAACGCGCTTTCTGGTTCTGGATCATCGGCTTCTTCGTGGCGTTTATGCCGCTGTACGTGCTGGGCTTCATGGGGATGACCCGTCGTCTGAGCCAGCAGATCGATCCGCAGTTCCACCCGATGCTGGTTGTTGCAGCTTGCGGTGCGGCGCTGATCGCCTGCGGTATCCTGTGCCAGCTGATTCAGTTCTACGTGTCTATTCGCGACCGCGATCAGAACCGTGACCTGACCGGTGACCCATGGGGTGGCCGTACGCTGGAGTGGGCAACCTCTTCTCCACCGCCGTTCTATAACTTCGCTATCGTTCCTCAGGTTCACGAGCGTGACGCCTTCTGGGAAATGAAAGAGAAAGGTGAAGCGTACAAACAGCCTGCTCACTATGAAGAAATTCATATGCCGAAAAACAGCGGCGCCGGCATCGTCATTGCCGCCTTCGCTACGGTATTTGGTTTCGCCATGATCTGGCATATCTGGTGGATGGCGATTGCCAGCTTCATCGGCATCGTAGCGACCTGGATTATTAAGAGCTTTGACGAGGACGTGGATTACTACGTACCGGTTGCAGAAGTCGAAAAACTGGAAAAACAGCATTTCGATGAGATTAACAAAGCAGGGCTGAAAAATGGCAACTGATACTCTTGCGCATACTGCCCACGCGCATGAACACGGGCACCATGATACAGGACCGATGAAGGTATTCGGTTTCTGGATCTACCTGATGAGCGACTGCATTATCTTCGCTACGCTGTTTGCTACCTATGCCGTTCTGGTGAACGGCACGGCCGGCGGACCAACTGGCAAAGATATTTTCGAACTGCCGTTCGTTCTGGTTGAAACCGCACTGCTGCTGTTCAGCTCCATCACCTACGGCATGGCGGCTATCGCCATGTACAAAAACAACAAGAGCCAGGTGGTTTCCTGGCTGGCGTTGACCTGGCTGTTTGGTGCTGGATTTATCGGGATGGAAATCTATGAATTCCATCACCTGATCATGGAAGGCTTCAGTCCGGATCGTAGCGGTTTCCTGTCGGCGTTCTTCGCGCTGGTCGGCACCCACGGTCTGCACGTGACCTCCGGTCTTATCTGGATGGCGGTGCTGATGTTCCAGGTTTCACGTCGTGGCCTGACCAGCACTAACCGCACGCGTATCCTGTGCCTGAGCCTGTTCTGGCACTTCCTGGACGTCGTGTGGATCTGCGTGTTCTCGGTTGTCTATCTGATGGGGGCGATGTAATGAGTCATTCTACCGATCATAGCGGCGCTTCTCACGGCAGCGTGAAGAGCTACATGACAGGATTTATCCTGTCCATCATCCTGACGGTCATTCCGTTC
>OIZF01000076.1_pt1 | contig 63951 bp, 60 predicted proteins | sample 1588471 | NCBI WGS metagenome assembly OIZF01 (sample SAMN03283279) | human gut metagenome | biome: human-associated habitat; material: feces | host: Homo sapiens | place: Peru | collected 2012
CATCTTCAAAAACAGACTGTATCGTTGAATAAGCCTCCGTTGAAATATCAATTTCAGTTACGATTGCTCCCAACTTTTTGAATAATTTTCGAGCCGAGCCGACATAACCGGTGTAGCCTTCACGCAGCGAAGCTGTTGGAATAAATGCGACTTTCTTATTTTCAATTTCTTCCTTTATCAGACTTCCTACACTTGAAAAGTGCGAACATAAAAACAGTTTCATCAATATTCTCCTTTATATATAAATTCCGATTTGTTGAACTAAGCAGAGTATACCATACTAGCCAATGAAAGAATACCCCTCTAGGGGAGAATTGGCCGAAAAAAGCGTTCAAAGTGCGCTGCAGAGCACTTTGAACGCGAACGATAAAAATATTATTTCCATCCCCGGTCGGTGGGGTCCAGCATCCCGGCGGCGGAATACACCAGCGCGTTGCAGATGGCAGCGGCAACATTGCTGCCGCCCTTGCGCCCCATAGCCACAATAGCGGGCACGCCGTGGGCGGTACACACCTCAAACAGCCGCTCCTTGCTCTCCACCACGTTCACAAAGCCCACCGGCACCCCGATGACCAGCGCAGGGCGCAGCCCGGCGGTTTCAATCAGGTCGGCAATGGTCAGCAGCGCCGTGGGGGCGTTGCCCACCGCAAGGATGGCACCGGGGTGCTCGGCGGCGGCTCTTTGCATGGACGCCACCGCCCGGGTAGTGCCGTTGGCCTTTGCCAGCGCGGCCACCTCCGGGTCTGCCATGTAGCACAGCGCTGTGTTGCCCAGCCGCGCAAGGCCCGGCTTTGTAATGCCGGAAAGCGCCATGTTGGTATCGGTGACGATGGGCGCAGCGGCTTGCAGCGCCGCCACGCCCGCCGCCACCGCGCCGGAGGTGAAGCGCAGATTGCGGGCGTAGTCAAAATCCGCAGTGGTATGGATGACCCGCTTGACCACAGCGGCAGTCTCCGGCGGCGGGGTCAGACCCATGGCGTCCAGCTCTGCGGTGATGATAGAAAGGCTCGTCCGCTCAATGTCGGCGGGCAGATGGTGCTGCGGGGTCATACGGTGTTCCTCCCTTCCAGTCCCATGGCGGCGTACAGGGCGTTCATGTCCAGCGCCCGGCGTACGCCGTCGGCCAGCAGGTCGAACTGCTGCTGGCGGTACTCCTGCATGGAGAGCAGCGGCGCACTGGCAGGGGAGATGCCCTTGCGGCTGCACAGCAGCTGCACCAGCTTTTCGGTCAGCTCTCCGGTATCGAACAATCCATGCAGATAAGTGCCCGCCACGTTGTCCTTTACGCAGCCCTCGGTGCTGCCGTCTGCAAGGCGGCAGAAGGGCACACCCTGCACAGCGGTGCGCCCGGTATGGATCTGGTAGCCGGTCAGCGCTGCCCCCGCCAGCTGCGGCGCGGTGACGGTGGCAGTATCCTGCGTGCGGTGCTTTGCGTCCGTAAACACAGTCTGGATGGGCAGCAGCCCCAGCCCGCGCATGGTCTGGCTGCGTCCGCTCTCAGTGCCCTCGGGGTCGGCAAGCGTCTCGCCCAGCATCTGGTAGCCGCCGCATACACCCAGCACCGGCGTGCCGGAGGCTGCCAGCTTCTGTACCGCAGCTTCCAGCCCGCACTGCCGCAGCCAGAGCAGGTCGTCTATGGTGTTTTTTGTGCCCGGCAGAATGACCACATCTGGTGCGCCCAGCTGCCGGGGGCTTTGCACATACCGCACGCTCAGCAGCGGGTGCTGCTCCAGCGGCATAAAATCCGTAAAATTGGAGATATGCGGCAGCCGCAGAATGGCAGCATCCAGCGGCTTGACGGTGGTGCTGCTTTCCAGCCGGGAGGAGAGGGAGTCCTCGTCCTCGATGTCCACCCGTAGGTAGGGCACAACGCCCAGCACCGGCAGATGGGTCTTTTCCTCCAGCATGGTAAGGCCGGGCTTCAGGATGGCGGCATCGCCCCGGAACTTGTTGATGACCAGTCCCTTGATGCGTGCCCGCTCGGCGGGCTCCAGCAGTTCTACCGTGCCGTATAGCTGCGCAAACACGCCGCCCCGGTCGATATCTCCCGCCAGCAGCACCGGTGCATCCACCAGCTTTGCCAGCCCCATGTTGACGATATCGTCCGCCTTTAAGTTGATCTCTGCCGGGCTGCCCGCGCCCTCTATAACGATGAGGTCCACCGCTTCGGCCAGACTGTCGTAGGCGGCTAAAATGTCCGGGATCAGGCTCTTTTTCAGCTTGAAGTAGGCGGCAGCGGGCATCTGTCCGCGTACCTCGCCGTTCACGATGACCTGACTACCCACATCGCTGCTGGGCTTGAGCAGAATGGGGTTCATGCGCACATCCGGTTCCATGCCGGCAGCCTGTGCCTGCACCACCTGTGCCCGGCCCATTTCCAGCCCATCCCGGGTGACAAAGCTGTTCAGCGCCATGTTCTGGCTTTTAAAGGGGGCTACCCGGTAGCCGTCCTGTGCAAAAATACGGCACAGCGCGGTGCACAGCAGGCTTTTGCCCGCACCGCTCATTGTGCCCTGCACCATGATACATTTTGCCCGGCTCATGCAAGCACCTCCTGTAAGGCTTTTAAAAGCTGCTGGTTTTCCGGCGCGGTGCGCACGGCAGTGCGGTACCAGCTGCCATCCAGTCCGGGGTAGTTGCCGCAGTTGCGCAGCACGATGCCGCGCTGCCGCAGGGCATCGCCCAGTGTTTCCGGCGCTTGGAACAGCAGATAATTCGCACTGCCATCCAGCACCCGCAGCCCCAATGCGCGTAGCCCGTCCCGCAAAATGGGACGCTGCTGCGCGATAAGTACCTGCACCCGAGCTACATAGGCGGTCTCGTCCAGCGCCGCCAGCCCCGCCGCCTGTGCAAGGCTGGAAACTGCCCACGGCTGCCCGGCGGCCTGCATCTTATCCAGTAGGGCAATGTTGCTACACAGGCAGTAGCCCAGCCGCACCCCGGCCATGCCGTACAGCTTTGTAAAGGCTTTCAGGATGATGAGGTTCGGGCTTGCCAGAAGCTTTTTGGCAGACAGTACCTCACTTTGCGGCAGAAAGTCCAGAAAGCACTCGTCCACCACCAGTAGCGCACCGCAGCGTTTGCACCGGCGCAGCAGCGCCTCCACCAGCGCTAGCGGCGTCAGCTGCCCGGTGGGATTATTGGGCTGACAGAGGAATACCATGTCGGTGTCCTCGTCCACAGCGGAAATGAACGCTTCCGTCACTGCAAAATCTTCGCTTTCCCGCAGAAAATGCCGCCGGACGGTGCAGCCTGCCGTTTCCAGCGCGGCGGCATACTCCGCAAAGGTAGGGGCGGGCAGCAGCGCAGTGCGGGGCTTTGCCGCCCACACCAGCCGGAAAATCAGGTCTGCCGCGCCGTTTCCGCAGAGGAGATACTCTGCAGGCACCTTCTCGTGCACCGCCAGCTTTGCCCGCAAAGCGCGGCAGAGGGGGTCAGGGTAGCGGTCTGCGGTTTCCAGCGCGGCGGTGATGGCCTTTGCCACCCCCTCCGGCAGTCCCAGCGGGCTGACATTGGCCGAAAAGTCCAGCGCGTCCTGTCCGTACTGCGCCCGGTAACCGGCCCAGTCGCCGCCATGTACAAGCTGCATCATAAAATACCTCGTATCACCAGCCCAAGCGCCAGCGCCAGCAGGCTTTCGGCGTACATCATGCGGTCAGCGCGGCGGATATCCTCCGGCTCAATGGGGCGCACGGCATCGCCGATGGTGGGCTTTTTATAGTATTCACCAAAATAATAGGCAGGCCCGGCCAGCTGCACGTTCAGTGCACCGGCGCAGGCGCTTTCGGTCTGGGCACTGTTGGGGCTGGCGTGGTTGCGCCTGTCCCGCCGCCAGATGCGCCACGCGCTGCGGGCATCGTTTCCGGTCAGGGCGGCAGCGGCTACCCACAGCAGGGCAGCAATGCGGCTGGGCAGGTAGTTGGCAATATCATCCAGCTTTGCCGCCGCACGCCCAAAGTGCAGATATCGCTCGTTTTTATAGCCCACCATGCTGTCCATGGTGTTGATGGCTTTATAAGTAAGTGCCAGCGGAGCGCCGCCCAGCAGCATGTACAACAGCGGCGCGATCACGCCGTCGCTGGCGTTTTCCGCCACGGTCTCCACAGCGGCCTTGGTCACGCCTTCGGCGGTAAGCGCCTGCGTGTCCCGCCCCACGATGCGGCTTACCGCAATGCGGGCGGCGGGCAGGTCGGGCTTTGTCAGCTCCCGGTAGACGTTCATACTCTCCTGCACAAGCCCCTTTGCCGCCAGTGCCTGCCCGCACCAGAACATCTGTACTGCCAGCCCCAGCAGCGGGTGCAGGGCGGCAGCGCCCATGCAGACAAGGCAGGTAAGCGCAAAGGTGCCCACCGGCAGACAAAAGGCTAAAATGCGCCCGCCCCAAAGCTCGCCCTCCGGCGTTTTGGGCAGGCGGGCACGCAGCCCTTTTTCCAGCGCAGAGATGGCCTTGCCCATATACACCACCGGGTGCGGCAGCCACGCCGGGTCACCGAAAACGGCATCCAGCACAAAGCCGCCCAGTACCGCGTAGCCGATCATGCCTGCGCCTCCTTCGTGTACTGCACGGTCTTTACCAGATGCAGCACCCGCTTTGCAGTCCAGTCCTTGGCATCCAGCACAAAGCCGCCGGCGTTGGGGGCGCACCATTCGTAATAATCCTTGTGGGGCAGGGCATAGCGTTCCATGGCAGCCATCTGGGTGCCGCCGTGAGCCAGGATGACCAGCATCTCCTCGCCGTCCGCAAGGCTTTTGTCCACCAGTGCGGAAAATGCTGCGCAGATGCGGTCACAAAACGCGGCCTTGGTCTCGCCGTCCGGACAGGGGCTTTCACAGTTGGCGGCTACCCATGCAAGGTAGTCCGGGTCGTGTTCCATCTCAATATAGTTTCTCCCCTCAAAGCTGCCAAAGCACATCTCCTTCAGCCCGTCTATTTCTACGAGCCTTGCGCCCGGAAACAGCACCTCAGCGGTCTGCCGGGTGCGGCAAAGCGGGGTAATATACACAGTCTTAGGGAAAATATCTGCCCGGCACAGCATAGCGCGCCCGGCGGCAGACAGCGGGATATCCCGCTGCCCCTGATAGCGCTTTTCGGCATTGTATTCGGTCAGGCCGTGACGTAATAAATAGATCAGCATTTCGGCAATTCTCCTTTCAAAACGGTGGGGATGCCGCAGAACATCTGCACCACGCACGCAGCACGCGCCGCCAACAGACAGGCCAGTCGCCCGGCGTTTTCCCGTGCGGTACGCTCTGCCGGGTCTATGGGCACCACACCGCCGCCCACCTCGGTGGACAGCACGATATCATAAGCGGATAATTTGTCCGCGAGTTTCTCAAGCTCAGCATTGTCCTTGCACCCGGCGGCAAGCTGCTGCGCATCCGCGATGCAGCGGCCGGGCAGGGTGCGGGCAAAGGTGCGCTTGCCGCTGTACAGTGGCCCGGTGATAAAGATCATAACAGCCCTCCCCACTGGCAGGCGCACAGCGCCGCCAGCATCCACAGCTCAGTCTTTTGCAAAAACCACCCGGCAAGATCGCCGGTAATGCCGCCCAGCTGCTGTACGGCTACATGGTGATACCACAAAAACAGCAAGATTGCAACTGCCGCCAGTGCTCCGCCGCCTAAAGCCAGCAGCGCCCCACAAAGCAGTATCGCCAGCACTGTCAGTACATTGCGCACAGCGGTACGGTCGGCAGCACAGGCAAAGGTGTGGGCAAGGCCAGTGTTTTTAGCCATGGGAAAGGCCGCCACCGCAAGGCCGGAAAGTGCCCGCTCCAGCACCAGTGCCAGCGTCCACAGCGCGCCCACCCGGGGGGTGAACTGCACACAGGCGGCAAGGCCGAGATAAGCCGCAAAATAGCTGCACAGCCGGATGACCGCAAAGGCACCGCAGTGCGGGTCCTTTAAAATTTCCAGCTTCTTTTCCCGGTCGCCGTAGCTGGCAAGGGCGTCACAGGTGTCGGCGTAGCCGTCCAGATGGATGCCGCCGGTCACCCACACCGGCACAAGACAGAACCCTGCCGCCCGCGCCGGGGCAGGCAGGGGCAGCACCCCGCACACGCACCACAGAGCCCCGCACAAACACCCAACCAGCGGGAAGGCGCACAGCGCGTACCGCATATTTTTTTCGTTCCACCCAAACTGCGGCACCGGCACCGCCGAAAACATGGCAAAGGCCACCGCAATGGTCTGCAAAACGATCATTTTTCCACTCCTTTATAATAGACAGGGATGCCGCACACCACTCGCACTACGGCGTCTGCCCGGGCGGCAAGGGCGTTGTTTACCTGTGCCAGCGCCAGCAGATAACGGTCCGTGTCCCCGGCATAGTCCGCGCCGCCACTGAACACTTCGTTGGAGACAACGATCAAATTTTCGCACTGTGCGGCAAGACTATCCAGCCCCTGCAAAATGTGCTCGGCAGCGGCATCGCCCGCGCCGACGGGGTCGTACAGCTCGTTGGCGGTCAGGTTGCCCAAGTCCTCCAGCAGCGCCGTGCCCCTGCGGGGCAGACGCACTGTCTCTAAATGCAGCGGGCACTCGATGGTCTCAAACTGCTTTGCGGCGCGCATTTTGCGGTGCTTTTCCACCCGGGCGGCGCACTCGGCATCCCACACCTGCATGGTGGCCAGATAATACCGCGGCAAAGCACTGTGCAGCACAAGGGCTTCTGCATATTCGCTTTTGCCGCTGGCTGCGCCGCCCAGTACCAGCGTCAGCATTGGGGCGTATACGGCGCAATGCCGCCCTCCGCAAAGGAATAGCACCCATCGTACACCGCCAGCGCCATGTCCCACAGCGGGATGCTGGCCACTGCGCCGGTGCCCTCGCCCAGATGCAGCCCGGCGGTGAGCAGGGGCGTTTTGCCCAGCGCGTCCAGCACCAGCCGGGCGGCAGGCTCGGTGGAACAGTGGCTGGCAAACACAGCCTTGGATGCTGCCGGGCACAGCCGCACAGCGCACAAAGCTGCCACTCCGCTGATAAAGCCATCCATCAGCACGGGCACACCCGCCAGCGCTCCGCCCAAAAACATCCCACACAGCCCAGCGATATCAAAGCCGCCCAGTTTGCCCAGTACGTCCAATACGTCATCGGGGTCGGGGGCATTGCAGGCGATGCCCCGCCGGATGGTGTCCACCTTGCGGGCAAGCCCTGCGTCGGAAAGCCCTGCACCGCGCCCGGTCATGGTTTGCACCGGCTGTGCCAGCAGCACGGCGGCTACGGCGCTGGAGGTGGTGGTGTTGCCAATGCCCATCTCGCCGGTAGCCACCAGCCCGTAGCCCTCGGCGGCAAGCTGCCGGGTCAGGGCGATGCCCCGGCCAATGGCCTCCACTGCCTCGGCGCGGGTCATGGCAGGGCCTTTGGTAAAGTCCGCAGTCCCGGCGGCAATGCGGCAGTCCCGCACGCCGGGTACGGGAGCACCGGCAATGCCCAGATCCACCGGCAGCACATCGCAGTGCGCCGCCTGTGCCATCCTGCATACGCTGGTGCGCCGCGCGGCAAGGTTCTGGGCTACGGTGCGGGTCACGCTCTGGTCGGTTTGGCTTATGCCCTGCGCCACCACGCCATTGTCCGCACAGAGCACCGCCACCGCCCGGCGGGAAAAATCAAACTGCGCCGTGCCGGTCAGTGCGGCGGCATCCTCCAGCATCGTCTCCAGTGCACCCAGCCCGCCCAAGGGTTTAGCAAGGCTGGCCCAGTGGGCGTGGGCGGCGGCGCGGGCGGTTTCGTCCGGCGGGGTGATGGCAGCAAGCAGCTGCATCAGTTCAGCTTCGGTCATTTTCGTCATCCTTTGTGTTTCAAAAAGTGCTGTGCTGCCTGCACAAAGCGGCGGGGCAGGGCAGTGCCTGCCCAGTAAAGATGCGGGAAACCGGCGTACAAATGCGTGTTTGCAAAGCCACATTCCCACTGCCTTTTTTCGGTTTTGCGCACAGAAAATCCTGCACCATTCTCGGAGGAATCCCAGTGGTGAAATTCGTGGACGGGCAGTGCTTCTCCGGCGTGGAAAAGCATACTGTCGGCCTTTGCCGTCATGGCGGCATAGCCAAAGCGCACCAGCCGCCCGGTGTTGTGCCCGCTGCCCGGCAACATACCCGCCATGGGGTAAGTTTTGCCGTCCGTACCCTCCAGCGTCTGGCCTAAGTACAGAAAGCCGCCGCACTCGGCAGCAGTGGGCAGACCATTCTGAACAGCCTCCCGGACAGCAGCACGCAGGGCGAGGTTCTCACTCAGCTGACGGGCGTACAGCTCCGGGTAACCCCCGGGCAGGTACAACCCGCCGATATTTTCCGGCAGGGCGGCATCCCGCAGCGGGCTGAAAAACACAAGTTCTGCACCCGCATCCCGCAAGGCGTCCAGCGTTTCGGCGTAGGCAAAGCAGAAGGCTTCATCCCGCGCTACGGCAATGCGAACGGAGGGCGTGCACGGTGCGGCAAGCGGCGGCGCAGCCGGGGCAGGGCGGTCGGTCAGTGCTGCCAGCTGTGCCCAGTCCAGCACAAGGGTATCAGCAAGCTTGCCCAGCTTTTGCTGTAAGTCCGCAACCTCCCCGGCGGTTTTCAGCCCGAGATGGCGGCTCTCAATGGCGCATCCCGGCAGATGGGGCAGATACCCCACCACCGGCAGCCCGGTCTCGGTTTCCAGCATCGGGCGCAGCGTTTTGTATAAGGACTCAGAGCAATCGTTAAGCAGAATGCCCACGATATGGCTGGGTGTGCGGAACTGCAAAAGCCCCCGCAGCTCGGCGGCAAGGGTAATGCTTGCCCCTTTGGGCTGCACTACCAGCAGCACCGGCAGCGCCAGCGCATCGGCCAGCTCCCAAGCGCTTGCACGGGTTGTCAGTCCCTGCCCATCGTAAAAGCCCATGGCACCCTCGCATACGGCAGCGCCGTGCCCGGCGGCATACCGGGCGTAAAGCGTGCGCACCGTATCCGGGGCAGAGAGGTAGAGGTCTAAGTTGTGGCTTTCCACCCCGAGCGCGCTGCGGTGAAACATAGGGTCGATGTAGTCCGGCCCGCACTTGAAGGCGCAAGGGTCAGTCCCGCGCCGCTGCAATGCGGTAAGCACTGCACAGGTAACGGTGGTCTTGCCGCTGCCGGAGCGCGGCGCGGCGATGAGAAACTGCATCATGTCCGTGCCCCCGTAATGAGAAACACAGGGTTGTTAGCCATCAGCAAATGCAGACTGCCCGCCGTTTTTGTGCGGTTGACGGCAATCTGCGTCACCTCCGCAGAAAGGCCGTGGGCGGTCAGAGCAGCTACGGCGGCACTGAGCGTTTCCAGCGCAATGGCGGCAATGCACAGCCGCGCAGCTGAATTTTTGTGCAGTACAGCGTCTATAACAGTGTCCATATTGCCCTTTGTGCCGCCGATGAATACAGCATCCGGGGCGGGCAACGCGTCCAAAGCATCGGGTGCCTTGCCCTCGATCAGGGTCAGATTGTAAGCAGCAAATTTCTCCCGGTTTTTTTGGATCAGTGCACAGGCTTCCGGGTCACACTCTACGGCATATACCTGCCCGGCAGGGGCGGCAAGCGCCAGCTCCACGCTCACGCTACCGGTGCCTGCGCCCACGTCCCATAGGGTGTCTGTGGGGGTGACCGCCAGCTTTGCCAGCGCGGCAGCACGCACCTCCTGCTTGGTCATGGGCACAGCGCCCCGGATAAAAGCATCGTCCGGCAGGCCGGGGGTGCGGCGGGACGGCAAAGCCTCCCGTTCGATGAGCAATACGCTCAGCGGTGCAAAGGTTTGCTCTGCCAGTTCCCGGGCAAGGCCAAAGCGGATGGCTTCTGCCGGGGTGCCAAGGTTTTCACCCACAAGGGCATGAGCAGCGCCCAGCCCGGCAGCGGTCAGCTTGGCACAAAGGGTGGCAGGGGTGTCCCCGCCGCCGGTGAGGAAAAACACCTGTGGATGCGCTAAAATCTCAGCTACGGGGTCGCAGGCACGGCCATGCGCCGACACCAGCTTCCAGTCCTGCCAAGGGCGTCCTACAGCAGCAGCTAAAAGCTGAACGCTGGAAAGCCCGGGCAGCACCCGGACGGAGTATCCCATGACCCGCAGCAGGGGCAGCAGCTTAGCCGCACCGGAGTAAAACCCGGTGTCGCCGCTGTACAAAACAGCGGTGTCCGTATCCGGCTGTGCGGCAAGACACGCAAGGACATCCTCCGGCTTATACACGGCTTTGCAGTTGTCAGTGCACCACGCCGGTAAATGCTCCAACAGGCGCTTTGCCCCAAGAATCAGCCCTGCGCTTTGCAGTGCAGCCAACCCTTGCGCGGTCAGACTTTCCGGGCAGCCGGAACCCATTCCGATCAGAGAGATCATACCAGAACCTCCTTACAGCGTGCCAGAATTTGTGCAGCAGTTTGTCCGTTTTCAGCTGGGCGACGCACCACGATCAGCTGTGCACCGGTATCCTGTGCGGCCTGTGCTTTTTCGGCAAAGCCGCCCACAACACCACCGTCCTTGGTGACCAGATACCGGATGGAGAATTGTTCCATCAGAGCGCAGTTCAGCGCATAGCTGAAAGGCCCCTGCATGGCAATGATGTTCTTATGCGGGATACCGGCGGCCTCGCAGGCGGCAATGCCCTCCCGCGTGGGCAGCACCCGGGGGAACAGCCGCTCCGGGCCGAGCGCCGCAAAAGCGGCAAGCTCTTTCGCGCCGGTAGCCAGCAGCACATTGCCGCTGCACCCGGCCAGAAATGCAGCGGCGTGGGTGGCGGTGGCAAATACCATGCTCCCGGCAGGCAAGGGGCTTTCTTCCCGCAGCAGCCGGTGGTACTCCACCCCGGCAGCGGAACACGCCGTCCGGATGTTTTTTGTGGCGTCCACCGCATAGGGGTGGGTGGCGTCCACGCACAGGGCAACACCCTGCAAAAGGGCGATCATTTCCTCGGTAGTCAGCCGACCGCAGTGCACGGAGATGCCGTCTGCTTTGCCCTGTTCCTCTGCACCCAGCGGGGTGGCAACACTGACCAGAACCTCCGCTCCCAGCGCCGCCAGCTGCCGGGAGAACACCCGCCCCTCGGTAGTGCCGCTGAAAACCACTGCCTTCATCTGCGGTACCCCCGCGGGGTGACCATTTTACCGCCAAGCTGCTTTGTGGCAGCGTTGCCGATGTACACGGTGGTAAACATATCCACCGCAGTGTTTTTCAGCTGGGCAAGGGTCAGGATTCTGGCGGTCTGTCCCTCCCGGCCAATGTTGCGCACGATGCCGCAGACGGTATCGGCACTTTTGCCGTTTTCCAGTAGGATGCGCACCGCCTTTGCCAGATAGTCCGGCCTGCCCTTGGAGGAGGGATTGTACAGCGCAACGCAGAAATCCCCCATAGCGGCGCAGGTCAGCCGCTTTTCGATGACCTCCCACGGGGTCAGCCGGTCGGAAAGGGAAATGACGCAAAAATCGTGCGCCAGCGGTGCGCCCAGCACTGCCCCGCCGCTGAGGGCAGCGGTCAGTCCGGGCACGATCTCCACGGCAACGTCCGGATAATCCGGGGCAAGCTCCAGCAGGGGACTTGCCATGCCGTACACCCCGGCATCGCCGGAGCAGACCAGCGCCACCCGTTTGCCGGTGTGTGCCTTTTCCAGCGCCCAGCGGCAGCGGTCAAGCTCCTGCGTCATGCCGGTGGCATAGTATTCCTCACAGGGGAATTCATCGCGGATGAGGTCAAGGTAGACCTTATACCCGCAGATTGCGTCAACGCTTTCCAGCGTGTTCGCGGCCTGCTGGGTCATATAAAAAGGCTCGCCGGGGCCAAGCCCCACGACATAAACTACCTTCTCGGGACGGTCAATGTCAATTTCCATCACGTCAATCATTCTGCCACCTCCAGTCCGGGGTAAAGGGCCTGCACGCCAGCGCAAGGGTCACGCCGCTGCAGGCAAATTTCGGGTAAAACAGGCTGCCGTCTGCGTCCAGCACAGCCGCCCGCTCACAGACATTATCCACCCCGGTCACACTTTGTACAAAAGGGGAGGGGGTGAACTGTCCGGGCACGCTGCGCAGCTGTGCGGCAGAGTAAAACCGCGCCGGCCAGCCACGCGCCTGACAAAAGGCCAGCAAGCCCGGCTCGTTTTGCTTCAGGTCGATGCTTGCAGCGGCGGTAACTGCCTGTGCAGCAAAGCCGTGCCGGGCACAGAAAGCGGCAAAAGCAGCTTCCAGCGTTTCAACGCTTGTGCCCCGCTTACAGCCGATGCCCAGCACCCCGATGCGCGGCACAAGATGCAGTGCCTGCCCGGTGGGGCAAAGGGTGAGTGCAAGGTCAGCTTTTTCCGGGGTATCAGCGGGGAATAACCCTGTGGGCACAGTGCCTGTTACCGGGAAATCAGCCCGGTAATATACCGGCTGCCCAGCCAGTAATTTGCCGCTGACCAGCTTGATGCGTTCCGGCTCCAGTACCATGCAGTTTTGGCGCTTTGCCCACTCGTCCACCGCAAAAATGCCGTGGGCATCGGTGGCGGTGGTGATCACCGGCACGGCTCCGCATACAGCGGCAATGGCCCGCGCCAGATCATTCGCACCGCCCAGATGTCCGGACAGAATGGGCACGGCAAACCGCCCGCATTCATCCACCACCACCACGGCTGGGTCGGTGGTCTTGCTCTTGCAGTGGGGCGCGACAGCCCGCACCGCAATGCCCGCAGCGCCTACAAATATCAGCGCATCCGACTGCACAAACTGCGCACTTGCCCATTCTGCAAGAGAATCGCCATCCCGCCCGCACCGGGCAACACTGCCGGGCAGGGCGGCGGCCAGACGCTTTGCCAGCGCAAGGCCGGTATCCGTAAAGGCAAGGTAAGCGCGGGTCATACCGGTTCTCCTTTGCGGAACTCGGTGGTAAAGGCGGGGTCGTACAGCTTGCTGCGCTCGTACTGCGTGCCGAGAAAATCTCCCACTACGATAAGTGCCGTCTTGGTAATGCCCGCCCGGCGGGTGCTCTCAGCCAAAGAATCTACCGTGCACCGCACGATTTTTTCTTCTGGCCAGCTGGCTTTGTACACCACGGCAGCGGGGGTGTCCGGTGTATACGCGCCCTGCAAAAGCGCCGCCTGCACCTTATCGATCAGCCCGATAGACAGGAAAATCACCATGGTCGCACCGTGTGCGGCAAGGCTTGCCAGCCTTTCCCGCTCCGGCACAGGGGTACGCCCTTCCATGCGGGTGATGATGACCGTCTGGCTGACCGTGGGCAGGGTATACTCGGCGTTCAGCGCGGCGGCAGCGCCGCAAAAGCTGGAAACACCGGGGGTATCATCGTAACAAATGCCGTCTGCGTCCAGTGCGTCCATCTGCTCCCGGATGGCACCGTACAGGCAGGGGTCGCCGGTGTGTAACCGCACAGTGTTTTTACCGGCAGCTTCCATCCGGCGCATCACGTCCAGTACCTGCTCCAGCGTCATCTCGGCGCTGTTATAGATAGCACAGCCCGGCTTTGCCAGCCCCAGCAGCGCCGGGTTGACCAGACTGCCTGCGTAAATAATGCAGTCTGCGGCCTGTAAAAATGCTGCACCGCGCTGGGTGATCAGATCCGGTGCGCCGGGGCCGGCACCCACAAAATGTACCATGTATGTTACTCCTTCCATTCGTCTAACAGGCGGGCGGCAGTCTCGGTCTGTCCCAGCGGGCCGTGCTGGTTTGAAAACAGCACAGCGCCCACCCGGAACGCCCCGCCCGCGCGGCGGTCAAGATGCAGCTGGATGGCGGAAAGCAGGCTTTGCAACACCGGCTCCCGCAGTCCGGCAGTGTCCAGAATCTCCAGACAGGCATCCGTGGTGGCTGCATTGTACAGCGCAGTGCACACCTCCCGGCCAGCACCGCACAGGGCAGCATGGGTGCAGAACAGCTCCGTGCGGCAGTCTGCCGTGTGGGAATGGGTGTTCATAATGCCGCCCGCCAGCTTGCACAGCTTGCCGATGTGTCCCACCAGCAGCACCTGTTCAAAGTGCGCCGCTGCTGCCATATCCAGCGTATCTCCGATAAAGTTTGAAGTTTTGACCACCGGGATATCAACAAATTGCGGATACGTTTCGTGCAGATAGTCCAGCCCGTAATTGCCCGGGGCGAGGATGAGCCGCCGGTGGTCCTTTGCTCGCAGCGCCGCCTGATTCATCTCCAGCTGGATGGTGTCCAGAATGGCCTGCTGGCTCATAGGCTCTACGATACCGCTGGTGCCCAGCACCGACAGCCCGCCCTCCACCCCGATATGGGGGTTGAAGGTGCGCCGGGCTACCTCCTCGCCGCCGGGGATGGAGATAGTCACGGCAAAGCCGCCGGGATAACAGGCGGTTTCCGCCTCCCGGCGCAGCGCCTCGGTGATCATCTGCCGGGGCACATGGTTGATGGCGGCCTGCCCGACCGGCTGATCCAGCCCGGGCTTCGTCACCTTGCCCACCCCCGCGCCGCCGGTAATGCGTATCTCGGGCGTGCCGGGCAGCAGCGTCACTGTGGCGGTCACCGACAGACCGGTGGTCACGTCCACATCGTCGCCGCCGTCCTTTTCAATGGCGCATTCCGCGCCCTCGGCAACGGTGCGGCAGAACAGGGGGGCAACCTCCACCACAATGCCTTTCGGCGTGCGCAGGGCGACTGTTTCCGGCGCAGTGCCGGTCAGCAGCAACCGGGCAGCCCCGGCAGCAGCCAGCGCCGCACAGGTGCCGGTGGTGTACCCGCAACGCAGCAGCTTTTGCCCGCTGCGCACATAGTGCTCAAATTGGGGCTTTTTCGGCTTTGGTGGGTCAAAAACAGCGCTGTACTGTTCCTCGGTCAGGCCGTAGAGTGCTTTGATATTTTCCCGGGCAAAGGCCTGCTCCGGGGACATGGGCGCAGAGACGCCATGCGGCGAAACGCAGACCACCGCGTCCGCGATTTTTTGCGCCATGTCCAGCTCGTGCAGAGTCACGATGACCGCAAGCTGTTGCGTATGCGCCAGTTTTTGCAAAATGGTCAGCAGCTCTATCTTGCCTTTTACATCTAAAAATGACGTGGGCTCGTCCAGCAAAAGCACCTGCGGCTGCTGACAGACTGCCCGCGCCAGTAAAATGCGCTGCCGCTGCCCATCGCTGACGCAGTTAAAGTCCCGATCAGCCAGATGCGCCGCGCCCACCAGCTTCAGCGCACTCTGTACCTGTTTTTTGTCCTCGGCAGAAAGGATGCCCAGCCGCCCGGTGTAGGGGATACGTCCTGCCGCCGCAAACTCAAAGCAAGTAGTTAGCTCGGTGCGGCGGGTGTGGGGCAGCATCAGCGCCAGCTTTTGCGCCCGGGCGTTGCCGGGAATGCGGGCAAGCTCCTGCCCGTCCAGCAGTACCGCGCCGCCCAAAGGGGCCAGCTGCCCCGCCAACGTTTTGAGCAGGGTGGATTTGCCCGCGCCGTTCGGGCCAATGAGCGCCAGCACCTGCCCCTTGGCAGCGCCCAGCGCGATATCCCGGGCAAGGGCAGCTTTGCCGTAGCCGATGGCAAGGGCGTTGGTTTCAACAGAGTTTTTCATCGCACATCCTCCCGGTTACGGCGCAGCAGCAGCCCAATGACCACCGGCGCACCGAATACAGCGGTGACCGCGCTGATGGAAAGCTCCATGGGCGCAAACAGGCTGCGGGCAATTAAATCACACAGCAGGCAGAACGCTGCCCCGCCCAAGCAGCACCCGGGCAGCACATACAGCGGGCGGGCACTGCCTAGCAGCTGCTTGACAAGGTGCGGCACGGCAATGCCTACAAAGGAGATAGGCCCGGCAAAGGCGGTAACGCAGGCGGCCAGCAGGCTGGAAAGCAGCACCAGCAGCCGGGAAAACCGCCGCACATCCACACCCACACTGCGGGCGTAGGCTTCGCCCATCTGGTAAGCGGCCATGGGCTTTGCAAGGCAGAAGGCCGCCGCCAGCGCGGGCAGCACCACCAGCGCTGCCGTGCGCACGTTGCCCCACGTCATGCCGGAAAAGCTGCCCTGCGACCAGTTGTGCAGGTTGACGATGCTGCTGTCCTGTGCAAAGGCCACCACAAACTCGGTGATGGCAGAGCAGATGTAACCGATCATCACGCCGCAGATTACAAGGATGCTCATGCGCTGCACCCGGCGGGCAGCGGCCAGCACAAAGGCCATGGCCGCCATAGCGCCCGCAAAGGCTGCCAGAATGAGCACGGCAGAGCTGGTCAGCAGACCGTAGTTCAAAAACGACACCATTACCAGTGCCACCGCCAGCTTAGCCCCGCTGGAAATGCCCATCACGAAAGGGCCGGCAATGGGGTTTGCAAAAAAGGTCTGCAGCAGGTAGCCCGCCGCCGAGAGCGCAGCGCCCAGCAACGCGGCCATCACCGCGCGGGGCAGGCGCAGCTGGGTAATGATGCCTACGCTCAGCGCGTCCTGTCCGCGTCCGGTCAGGGCTGCAAGCACGGCCTGCGGGGTAAGCGCAACGCTGCCCCAGAACAGGCTCACGGCAAACAGCACCGCCAGCAGCATGGCAAGGCAGCAATAGGAAAAAACAAGGCGTTTGCGGCTGGTCATAAGCGGCTCCTTAGGTGATCTTGGTCAAAAAATGCAGGGTGTCGGGGTCGGCAGTTTCCCCGGTAAAAACAGCGTGGAGGTCCAGCATAAAATCTGCCAGTGCCATGCTCTGCTGGAAAAAGCTGGGTGTCGTGCACCAGATATTCCCGCTTTGTACCGCCTTGCACTCTGCCAGCAACGCGCAGCGGGCAAGCAACTCTTCCTTGGTGGAGATGGTGCCCTCGATGGTACCATTATAAATAAGCACATCGGCATCCTTGACCCCGGCGTAAAGATCCTCCAGCGGGATATTCATGGTGGAAAGGCTGTTGCCGCTGTCGGTAAGGGCCGTAAAAACGTATTCGCCACCGGCCATGCCGATCATCTGCGCCACATAGTCTCCGCTTTTGCGCACAGTGGCAAGGCCGCTGGAAGTAATGGAGAAAAACGCGCAGCGTTTGCCGGTGGAGGGCTGCTCCAGCAGCGGTGCAATGCGCTGCGCCTGCTGCGCAAAAACCTCCTCGGCAAGGGTCTCTTTGCCCAGCAAGATGCCGTACAGTTTGATCCATTCCATCCGCGCCAGCGGGCTGCTCTCGTAGCTGGAGCGCTCCACCAGCACCGGAATGCCGAACCGCTCCAGCTGCTCCTTCACCTCCGGGGTGTGGTAGATCATGGTGTTTTCCACCGCAAGGCCGCATTCTGCGGTCAGGATGCGTTCGTAGTCTGGGGCGCTGTACTTGCCCGCGTAGGCGATGCGCCCGGCCTGCATGGCCTGCTTTGCCTCATCCAGATACCAGCCCTCGGCGCGGGTGCCGGAAAGGGCAATGCTGTCCAGCGCATCCAGATGGAGGAACAAGTCCATAGCAGAGGTGGACACCAGATAGATGTTCTGCACCGGCTGCTGCAGCACGGTCACCCCGGCAGGCACGGTGCGCAGAGTGGCAGCGCCCTCCGGCCGGATAAGGAACTTTGCCTGTGCGTCCGGGATGGTCAGCAGGGTAGAGCCGTCTGCATAGCAGTCGGCGGTAAACTGGGTGGCATAGTCCAGCGGGTAGGCGTGGTCAAAAACCAGCTCGTCCGTATCGGCGGGTGCGGTGGGCGCGGCCGTGCAGCCTGCAAGCACCAGCGCGGCGGCGGGCAGAGCCTTTAAAAATTGTGCGCGGGTCAGCTTCATGGAAGGTTACTCCAAAGTAAAGGTCAGGGTGTATTCGATCTCGTGGGGCTTGCTCATGGCAACAGTGTCGGCGGTAACAGTCAGCGGGGTGCCCAGAGCAGCTACCGGGATCTCAAAGGTGGAGTTGCCCTCGGTGTTGGTGGGCAGATACTTCTCACCATCCACGATCATGTAGTCGTAGTTGGGGCTGCTCCACACGATGGTGGCGGTCATCTTGCCATCTGCCACGGTCAGGGCAGCAGGGCTTTCCACGGTGGCGCGGCCGGAGCCGCCCTCCAGCACTACGGCAGCAGTATAGGTGCCGTCTGCGGGGGTCTCAGCGGCCTGTTCGGTCTTAGGCTCGGCGTTGCGCACGCTGACGATGTGGTCGTACCACTTGCCCTTGGTGCCAAGCAACGCCAGCTGGAAGTCGGTATCCAGTGCTTCTACCGGGATGTCGTAGCCGTACACTTCCTCGGTGGTGCCGTCTGCATAGGTAACCGTGTCCACGGTAGGGATGAGCCATGCGGTCTTATTGGCTTCGGCATCGGCGGCAAGGCCAGGGTAGAGATTCACGATCTTTTTGGAAGCCAGACTGACGTGGAAGGTCATCACGCCGTTTTCCACAGTCAGGGTGCCCTTGCCGTTGCAGGCTTCGCTTGTGTGGAACATACTGCTATCGGTCTCGAAATCAGCGGTATATACGCCGTCCGGCAGAGCGGCTTCGGCCGCAGCAGAGGAAGCCACCACGGAGGAAGCTGCCACAGAGCTTGCTGCAGCAGAGGAGGCAGAAGCAGCCCCGCCGCAGCCTGCCAGAGAAGCAGCCAGCACCACACCGGCCAGAGAAACGGTAATAAACTGTTTGCAACGCATAAAATAAATACCTCAGTATCCTAAATTTTTGCCCGGCGTCTAAGCTGCCGGGGTAGGGGCACGTTCTCCTCGTGCGGGGAATGCGCCCATAAAAGAAGCCCTCTCCGTATGCTTGGCAGCGCCGGAGAGGGCTTCTGAATCCATTAGCCGTTCAGAAGATCCATAGCGGCCTTGGTATGTGCAATGTACAGCTGCTGGACATCCGCAATGCGGCCCAGACCGGAGATCTGGCACTCCACATTCTCAAAGCAGCCTGCGGCGGTAAACTGGCTCAGCCAGCTGTCGGCGTCCTCACCGGCCATATCGTTGTTGGCGTGGTCGCCTGCCACCACCATCAGCGGGCGCAGGATGACCTTGGTGTAACCGGCAGCCTTCACAGCCTCGATGACAGCCTCGCAGGAGGTCTCCTCAGGTTCGCCCTCCACCGTGCCGATGAACACGTTGTCGTAGCCCAGCGTCTGCATGGTGGTCTGCATCTGGCTGTAGCTCACCTTGGCGGTGTGAGAGGTGCCGTGACCCATAAAGACGAAAGCGGTCTTATCGGCGGCGGCAGCAGCGGCGCTGTCGTAACCGGCTTCCTTCACAGCGGCAGCGGTAACAGCCTTGGCAACAGCTTCCTTATCTGCATTGATGACGGAAGCATCTGCGCCCACCTCGCCCAGCAGGGGCTCGGCCACAGCAACGCTCTCAAACTTGTCGCGGTACTGGTCCAGCATCTCGTTCATCTCGTCGTACTCTGCACCGTGCATCAAATGGGTGGGCTGCACGATCAGGTTCTTCACACCGTTTGCCACAGCGCGGTCCAGCGCCTGCTGCATGTTGTCGATCTTCTCACCATCGCGTGCCTGCACATGGTTGATGATGATCTGTGCGGTAAAGGCGCGGCGCACGCTCCAGTCGGGGTAAGCGGCCTGCAAGGCATCCTCAATGCCCTTGATGTCGGCAGCGCGGCTGTCATTGAAGGAGGTGCCGAAGGACACCACCAGCAGCTCGTTCTCACCGATCTCATCGGCGTTGCGGGCATCGTCCTTGGAGGCATCGCCGGTGTCGCGGCCAAAGTAGTCGGGGTCGGCATTTTCGCCCTCCACCAGCTCCTTCTGGGCATCGGTCAAAGCGTCCCAAGCGGCCTTTGCGGCCTCGCACTGTGCATCGGTGTCATCGGTGCGCTGCTGCACATAGATGGCGTCGATCAAGTCTGCCACGTTCTGTGCGGCCAGCTCGTCAGCGTCTGCGCCGGAAGCCTCGCTGCTGGCGGCAGAACTGGCAGCAACAGAGGAAGCAGTGCCGGAGGCAGCCCCGCCGCAGCCGGTCAGTACACCGGCGCACAGAGCCAGAGCGGTCAAAGCGGCCGCCGTTTTACGGATGTTGCGTTTTTTCATCTTGTTTTCCTTTCCTGATGTGGATAAAATACGGCGCCGAACAGAAGGGTACAGGAAAGAGAATCGGCAAAAAACGGGGTCTTCTGCTTGCGAAATGGCAAAGCAAAAAGACCCCGTATCTTACAGGCTTTTTGGTACAACCAATTCCTCGTGATCTGGGGCGGCAAAGCCCCGGTACCAACAGCGGGCAGGTTTCCTGACTGAAAGCTCAACGCCCGCTGCCGCCTTCCCGAGCCGGATGGCTCAGTGACCGGTGCAAAAGCACCCTGACAGTGGACTCCCTTATCACAGTGACGAGATCGTGCGGGATCTGCACCCGCTTCCCTTTTAACGTTCCTGCCGCTGCCCGGTGGGGCAAAGTGACGGAACGCACCTGCTGTTTTCTGTTCAGTTCGTCAAAAAGTATAGCACAGCCCTATACAAAACGCAAGAAAAAACGGAGAAATGCTTGACCTTCCCCCCGCCGGAAGGTGTATACTTGGCTCGAAACTGAAAGCAAGGAGGCAGCCCATGTTAAAAATAGAACATCTGACCAAAACCTACGGCGGCAAGCCCGCCGTGCAGGACCTTTGCCTGCACATCCGCCCGGGGGAGCTGTGTGCCTTTATCGGGCACAATGGCGCGGGCAAGACCACTACCTTAAAATGCTGCTGCGGTATCCAGCAATTTGAAGCCGGAGAAATTTATGTGGATGGCATTTCGGCGCGGGACGACCCGCTGGAATGCAAGCGCCGTCTGGCCTATCTGCCGGATGACCCGCAGCTTTACGACTATATGACCGGCATCCAGTACCTTGATTTTGTCGCAGACATCTTCGGCGTAAGCGCCGCACAGCGGGCGCAGCGCATCCGGCAGTACGGCGATGCCTTTGGCCTGACGCAGGATTTAGCGCAGTCCATCGGGGCATACTCCCACGGCATGAAGCAGAAGCTTGCCATTATTGCGGCGCTGCTGCACGAGCCGAAGCTGATTTTAATGGACGAGCCTTTTGTCGGGCTGGACCCGCTGGCTTCCCATCAACTCAAGACCCAGATGAAGGCCTTTTGTGCGCAGGGCGGGGCAATCTTTTTCTCCACCCATGTGCTGGAGGTGGCCGAAAAGCTTTGCGACCGGGTAGCCATTCTGCGCAAGGGTCAGCTGGTGCGCGAGGGTGCTATGGAGCAGGTGCGCGGTGACGACACGCTGGAAGAGGTCTTTCTGGAACTGGAGGATACGGGGGAAGCGCTATGATCCGTGCATTGCTCAAAAAACAGTTACTGGAACTGGGTGCGGCCTTTGTGCGCAGCAGCAAAACTGGCAAGCGGCGCTCCCGGGCAGGAGCATTCGGGTATGCATTGCTGTTTGCGGTGCTGATGCTGCTGGTCATGCTCAGCTTTGGCTCTATGGCGCTACCGCTGGCGGTAACACTGGTTCCGCAGGGGCTGGACTGGCTCTATTTTGTGCTGATGGAGCTTTCGGCGCTGACGGTCAGTGTGCTGGCAAGTGCATTTACTAGCTACGGGCATTTGTTCCGCTGCCGGGATAACCAGCAGCTGCTGGCACTGCCCATCCCGCCGGGTGCTATTTTTGCGGTGCGCTGCGGCGGGGTGTACCTGACCGGGCTGATTTATCTGCTGCTGGCGTGGGTGCCCTCGGTGGTCTGCTATGCACTGGCAGTGCCCTGTCCCGGCGGAGCCCTGCTGGCAGCGCTGCCGGTGGCACTGGCGCTGGCGGGAGTTTCCATGGTGCTGGCCGTTCTGCTGGGCTGGGCGGTGGCGCTGCTCAACCGCCGCGCCCGGCACAAAAGCCTTGTCACCGTGGTTGGTACGCTGCTGTTTCTGGCGGTCTACTATGTAGTGTTCCAATGGGTGGGCAACGCGGTAGATGCCCTTGCGCTGGATGCCGTGAAGGCGGGCGCAACCGCCGGTCGTGCTGCTGCACCGCTGCGTCTGCTGGGTATGGCGGCAGTGGGCAACGTCCCGGCGCTGCTGCTGTTTCTAGCGCTGGCTGCGGCCTGTATGGCGTTTTGCGGCAAGGTGCTGGCAAAGCCCTATCTGCGGCTGCTGACCTTTGAGCCGGGCAGAGCTAAAGCGGTATACCGCGCAAAGGCGCAAAAAAAGCAGTCCCAGCGCCGGGCATTACTGCGGCGGGAACTGCTGCATCTGGGCGCTTGCCCCATGTGGCTGCTCAACTGCGCCTTGAGCAGTCTGCTGCTGCCGGTGCTGGGCGCAGCAGCGCTGTGGAAGGCCGCAGACCTGCGCGCCTTTACTGCTGCTTACCTGCCGGAGAGCCTGCCCATGCTGGTGTGCGGGATGGTGTGCGCCATAGCCGCCATGAACTTTATCACAGCGCCGTCGGTGTCTCTGGAAGGCGGCACCCTCTGGCTGCTGCAAAGCCTGCCGGTTGCTCCACAGCAGGTTCTGCGGGTAAAGGTGGAGCTGCAATTGCTGCTCACGCTGCCGGGGGCGTGGTTTTGCGCCGGGTGCGCCATGGCGGCGCTGCGCATTCCGGCAGGGCAGGGGCTGCTGGTGATGGTGGTGCTGGCAGCCTTTGTGTGGCTGACGGCGCAAATGGGCCTTGCCTTGGGATTGTGCCTGCCCAACCTCCACTGGGTCAGCGAGGCCGCCGTGGTCAAGCGGAGCGCCGCCAGTATGCTGGCGATGTTCGGCGGGTGGCTGCTGGCGGGCGGGGTGCTGTTTTTGCCCCTGATCTTACTGGACTACGCTGTGCCGCCGCTGGCCGCACAGACTGTTTGTCTGGCTGTGCTGCTGGGGCTGGATCTGCTGCTGCATCGCTGGCTGTGCAGCAGTGGCGCAGCCCGGTTTGCCGTCCTGCACTGAGGTGGGAAGAATTTTATTAGAGCAAAATCGGGCAGCCTGCGGGCTGCCCGATTTTGCGTTCTCACGAAAGGGGGTCACAATTGAAAACAGCGGCACTGCAGGCAGACCGATGTTTTTTGCAGTTACAGCGCATCCAACGCGGTGCGGGCGGCGCGGATGTTTGCTTCGCTGGTCTGCCAGATCTCAAACTCCGAAAAACCTGGCAGCCCCATGGGCACGCCTTCCCGCCGGAAGGTCATGCGGCTGTCCAGCACCTGCTTGCCGGAAAGGTGGAACGCCCGGGCACCAGTCTGGGCGGCAAGGGCGGGGATGTTGACGGCAGATACGCCTGCACCAACCAGAATCTCCACCTCCTGCCCGGCAGCTTCCACCAGCTGCCGCAGCAGGGCAGCGCCCTGTGGGGCGCTTGCTGCCTGTCCACTGGTCAAAATGGTAGCAAGCCCCAGCTGCTTTGCGGCTTCCAGTGCGGCAAAGGGGTCGCAGCAGACGTCAAAGGCACGGTGCAGGGTGCAGTCCACGGTGCGGTGTGCTTTTTCTGCCGCCTGCCGGGCGGCGGCGTAGATAGGGCGTAGAGCATCGGTGTCCAGTGCGCCCGCCGGGGTCAGCACGCCGGTCACGATGCCGTCGGCACCGGCGGCTACCAGCTCGGCGGCGCATTCGGCCATCTGTGCAAGCTCATAGCGGTCGTAGCAGAAATCGCCGAAGCGGGGACGGATAAGCGCCCGCACCGGCAAGCCGGTCTCAGCCTTGACCTGACGCAGCAGGGCAGGGGAAGGAGTGGTGCCGCCAATGATAAGGTCGGCGCACAGCTCCAGCCGGTCAGCGCCGCCGCGTTTTGCCGCCAGCGCGCTGGCGGTGCTGTCTACGCAAGCTTCCAAAGTGCAGTGCATAGCGATACCTCCATCTACAAAAAACGATTTTGAATGGCCGCCGCGTTGCTTTGGCCATTTTCAGCGGAATGAATACTTTAATTTATCAATGGGAAAATCTGCGGATTTTCCCATTGATTTTTTTAAAGGGAGGAGAGCAAAGGAAAAATGTTTTTGTTCGATGTTGTGCTCTAAAAAAGGCTGTTGCGCCATGATGTGTGCAACAGCCTCGGGGAGTTATGGTTTATTTTACGCTTTCAAGGAAGCGGACAAAACCGGCGCGGCCTGCTTCATCCAGCTTGTACACACCGGCATCGGCCAGCACCTGTGCGAACACATGGCCTACCTCGTCCTGCAAGATCAGGTGCACATTGTCGGCGTTCAGTTCCGGGTGCTTTGCAAGAATCTCCTCGGCCCACTCGGCATGCTTTTGCAGGGCTTCGGGATACTCTGCGGTGGGCAGATGCGCCACCAGCACATCGGCAAGGTCAAACAGCTCCTGCTTCAGGCGGCTGGGCAGCACGGCCAGACCCATCACCTCGATGAGGCCGATGTTCTCCTTTTTGATGTGGTGCAGCTTGGCATGGGGGTGGTACACACCCAGCGGATGCTCCGGGGTGGTGATGTTATTGCGCAGCACCAGATCCAGCTGATACTTGCCGTCCCGCATCCGGGCGATGGGGGTAATGGTGTTGTGGGGCTCGCCGTCGGTCTCGGCAAAGATGAAGCAGCTCTCATCGGTGTAGCCGCGCCATGCAGCCAGCAGCTTATCGGCCAGCTCCACAAGGCGTGCGTCATCTGCACAGGTCAGACGGATGCAGCTCATGGGCCAGTGCACGATACCGGCCTCCACATCCTCAAAGCCGGGGAACACCCAAGTCTTTTCAATGGGAGCTTTGGCCATGGCAAACTCGTAATGACCGCCCTGGAAGTGGTCGTGGCTCAGGATGCTGCCGCCCACGATGGGCAGGTCGGCATTGCTGCCCACAAAATAGTGGGGGAACAGACCCACAAAATCCAGCAGCTTGCGGAAGGTTGCCCGCTCGATCTTCATGGGTGTGTGCTGGTTATTGAACACGATGCAGTGCTCGTTGTAGTAAACGTAGGGGCTGTACTGCAAATTCCACGCGCTGTCGTTGATGGTCAGCGGGATGATGCGGTGATTTTCGCGCGCAGGGTGGTTCATGCGGCCTGCGTAGCCCTCGTTCTCCACACACAGCTGGCACTTGGGATAAGCGCTCTGGGGTGCAAGCTTTGCGGCGGCAATGGCCTTGGGATCTTTTTCCGGCTTGGACAGGTTGATGGTGATATCCAGATCGCCGTACTCGGTCTTGGTGACCCACTTCAAATCGCGCTTGATACGGTAGCGGCGGATATAGTCGGTGTCCTGACTGAACTTGTAGAACCAGTCGGTGGCGGCCTGCGGACCCTCGTTTTCGTACCGCTCCTCAAAGTTTGCGCGCACGATGCTGGGGCGCGGGGTCAGCACGCCCATCAGCTTGGTGTCGAACAGATCGCGTGCGGTGGAGTTATCCTCGCACGCGCCGCGGGCAACGGCATCGTCCACAAGGGTCTTGAGGATGCTTTCCAGATCGGTATAGCACACCTCGCCCTCCGGGGCGATAAAGTCGTCCAGCTGCATGGTCATCAGCAGTTGGTTGCGGATATAGATCTCATCATCGGGCAAGATCAGCCCGGTGTCCAGCCCGTAGTTCACGAGCTGCTGGATGGCAGTGGAGATCACAGCACAGCACCTCCTTCGGGACGGATGCTCAGCACATGGCAGCGGCCAGCGCCGAGGATCTTTTCCATGTTTGCCTTAAAGTCTGCCAGCATCTCCACCGGCACAAAGGCCTGCACCGTACCGGCAAAACCGCCGCCGTGCACGCGTACAGCACCCTTGCCGCCCAGATAATGCTTGGCAGCAGCGATGGTCACAGCCACCTCCTGATGCTCCTTGTAACCGGCGGGGATCACGTTCTGCAAATACTCCCAGCTGCTGTCGCCGGAGGCAGTTACCATCTGCAAAAAGGCATCAAAATCGCCCTCGCGCAGGGCAGCCACCTGCTGGGGCACGCGGTCATTATCGGCGTAGAAGTGGAAGGCGCGTAGCACAGCGCGGTCGCCGCACTGCTTGCGGCAGGCCGGAATATTTGCAAGGAAGGTCTCAAAGGGCACGTCCCGCAGCACCTCGCCGCCGCACACAGCGGCCACAGCGCGGCACTCGTTGGGGATGGCGGCGTACTCGTCGGTCAGGTCGGCGTGGTCTGCACCGGAGTCCAGAATGCACAGCGCCAGACCGGCCTTGGAAAAGTCCACCTGCACCGGTTCCACGTCGGGGTTTGCCTTGTCGGCAAAGTCGATGGTGATAATGTTGCCCACGCTGGAGGCCATCTGATCCATCAGGCCGCAGGGCTTGCCAAAGTACACATTTTCAGCCCACTGGCCGATCTGCGCAATGGCAATGGGGGAGACCTTTTCATCCATGAAGCAGTCGTTCAGAATCACGCCGACCAGCACCTCAAATGCGGCAGAGGAAGAAACGCCGCTGCCCTTGGGCACGTTAGAGGAAATGTACACGTCCAGACCGGACAGCTTTGCGCCGCGCTGACGGAAAGCCTCGCACTCGCCGCGCAGTAGGGAAGCGGTGGTGTTCTCCTCCTCCTTGCGGGCGGTCAGGTCATCAAGGTCAATGACGCACAGGTCGTAGCCCTCGCTCTGCACGCGCAGCTGGTTCAGGCTGTTGGGGGCGGCGGCAGCGATCATATCAATGTTTACGCTGCCTGCCAGCACACGGCCATGCTGGTGGTCGGTGTGGTTGCCACCGATCTCGGTGCGGCCGGGGGCACTATACAGACCGGCCTCGGTGTGTGCGCCAAAGGTGGTCTCCAGCCCGTCCAGAACAGCCGCATAGCGGGCTGCCTGTGCAGGGGTCTCGTCGGGGGTGCAGCAGTACAGCGCAGCCAGACGCGCAGCGTGTGCGCCCTCGGTCAGCTCCTGCTTCCAGGTGGAAATGGACTTCATCATGGAAATTTCCTCCTACTATTATGATCGGAAAAGTTGATGCAGCCGTTCGCAGCTGCCGTAACTGCTTCTATAATAGTCAAATGCAGCGCAAAAAACCATGTGTTATTGTTGCATCTCGATGAAAAGTTGCAAAAAGCGCCTGTGCAGCCCAATTGACTACTGTCGAACAAATAAAATAAAAGTTTTTCGGGCGAATCGAAATGCTTGGCATAAATGCACACAAATCCCGGAATTTTGAGCGCAGCGCCCAAAAAGACGGAATGGAAAATTGCACTTTGCACAAAAAATACCCCCGCACCGATGCAGCCATCGGGTGCGGGGGTGTGGTTCAGCGGGTAAATTCGCTGCCGGTCAGGCCGTCAAGATTCAGCATTCCTTCCAGTGCGGCAATGTCGGCGTTCACGTCCAGCGCATCGGCCTGGAACAGCTTGTCCAGCTGGTTTTCAAAGGCGGTCACCAGCAGGTCCATGCTGCGCTCGATGCTGTGCTTGGCCTCGGTAATGTTCGTGCCCTCCACCGCCTGCCCGGAAAGGCTGGCGTAGGTGTTCAGCAGCTTGAGCGCGGTGGGCAGGTAGTAGTTCATAAACTTTTGCAGCTGCGCTTTCTTGTCCGGGTCCTTCTGCGCCAGCGCAAAAATACGCCCGCTGACTTCTTCCAGCCGGGAGATCTTCTGGCTCATCACCGGGTCAGGAATGGCATCGTTCACCTCCCGCAGCTGGCGCAGCAGGGCGGCGTACTCGTCCTCTGCGGTGGGCTGAGCTTTAGGTGTCGGGGCTTGCGCGGGCTTTTTCGGCTGGGGTGCTGCGCCCCGCACCACCAGCGTGTCGGTGCGGTTGTCAATATAGGCATCCGCACCAAAGTATCCGTGCTCGATGGCGTTTTTTACGGCGGCACGTCCCCGGGCAGCGTCCACCCCGGCGGCGGCAAACAGCTCCGGCAGGGGGATGTTATCCCGCTCGCCCACAACTTTGTCCAGCAGCTGCTCCAGCTTGCGGGTGCGGTTCATCCGCAGACCGGTCAGCAGCGCACCGCCGCCGCCAATGACCATGGCGATATTCGAGAACAGGCCGCTGAAGCCCGGGTAAAACCGCCAGATCTCCAGGACGTCCACCGCATTCGTCACGCCGGCAAGCAGAAAGACCGCACCCATGATGGTGCAGAGGGTGGCAATATTCTTGTGCCATTGCTTGGCGCTTTTCTGCGCCTCGGTAGGCACATCGTGTCCGTAAACAGGCTCACTCTTCCGGTCGGGCTCCGGCCCAAGGTCGGCGCGGTAGTCGCCCCGGGCGCGGGCGGCTTCCTGCTCTTCCTTCTGCACCTTCTGGTCGATGCCCTTCAGGATGAACAGCAGCACCCCTAATGGTCCGGACATCGCCATCACGATAAAGATGGCAATGGTGGGAATCTTTGCAAAATAATGTTTTCTCGGCTCCATGAAACAGAATTCCTTTCACAGAAAGATAAAAATAAGACCGCGTTCCACTCTATTATAGCGGAGCGCGGCCTTTTTGTTAAGGGGGTATTTCTGTTCTCGTGAAAATGCGCTTGGAGCGGTCCGCAGACCGCGACAAGCGCAAAATTAGAAATCGTCAGCAACAAAAGAAGCCACTGCGCAAATGCAACAGCGGCCTCTCCATAAAAGTTTACTTCATCAGGCTGCAAACGGCCTCGGCATAAGCGGCGGGGTCATCCACGGGCAGACCCTCGATCAGCTGTGCCTGTGCGTACAGCAGGGCGCTGTACTTGTTCAGCTTCTCGGTGTCGCCAGCCTCCTGCGCGGCCTTCAGGGCGGCAAACACGGGGTGGTTCACGTTCAGCTCCAGCACCTTGTCGCTCTTCACGCCCTCGCTGCCGGGCTGCTTGGACAGCACCTTCTCCATCTCGATGGACAGCGGGCCGTCAGCGCTCAGGCAGACGGGGTGATCCTTCAGGCGGGTGGAGACCTTGACCTCCTTCACCTTGCCGTTCAGCGCGTCCTTCATGGCATCGAACAGAGCCTTGTTCTCGGTAGTGGCATCCTCGGCGGCCTTCTTCTCCTCTTCGGATTCCAGACCCAGATCACCGCTGTTCACGTTCTTGAACTCCACGGTGCCGTCCTTGCCCTCGGCATCCTTGCGGGGGTAGCTGTGCAGGGCCTGCAGGCAGAACTCATCCACATCCTCGGTCAGCAGCAGCACGTCAAAGCCCTTGTCCAGCACCAGCTCTGCGGAGGGCAGCTTTGCCAGACGGTCGGTGGAGTCGCCTGCGGCAAAGTAGATGTACTTCTGCTCTGCGGGCATCTTGTCGATGTACTCCTGCAGGGTGACCATCTTCTGCTCTTTGGCAGACCAGAACAGCAGCAGGTCGCGCAGCAGTTCGGCGTGCATGCCGTAGTCAGAACAAGCACCAAACTTGATCTGACGGCCGAACTCCTTCCAGAACTCCTCGTACTTTGCACGGTCGTTGTTCAGCATGGCGTGCAGCTCGTTCTTGATCTTCTTTTCCAGTGCGTTATGGATCAGCTTCAGCTGGCTGTCCTTCTGCAGCATCTCACGGCTGATATTCAGGCTCAGATCCTGACTATCCACGATGCCCTTTACAAAGCTGAAGTAATCCGGCAGCAGATCGGCGCACTTTTCCATAATCAGCACACCGGAGGCGTACAGTGCCAAACCCTTCTCGTAGTCCTTGGTGTAGAAGTCGTAGGGACGGTGGCTGGGCACGAACAGCAGGGCGTTGTAGTTGGCAGTGCCCTCGGTGCGGCTCACGATGACCCGGGCGGGGTCGGCGTAATCACCGAACTTATCCTTGTAGAAGCTGTTGTACTCCTCGTCGGTCACTTCGCTCTTCTGCTTCTTCCAGATGGGGATCATGCTGTTCAGGGTCTCCAGCTCGGTGTAGGTCTCCCACTCGGGCTTGTAATCCTCGGGCTTGGGGTCCGGTTCCGGCTTCTGACGGCTCTTTTCGCGCTCCATCTGGATGGGGTAGCGCACATAGTCGCTGTACTTCTTCACGATGGCTACAATGCCGTATTCATCCAGGAAGTTGTCATACTGCTCGGTGTCAGTGTCCGGCTTGATGTGCAGAATGATCTGGGTGCCAACGGTGTCCTTCTGGGCGGGGGTCATCTCGTAGCCATCCACACCGGAGGACTCCCACTGCCAGGCCTCGTCCGAGCCGTAGGCCTTGGAGATAACGGTCAGCTTATCGGCCACCATAAAGGCAGAGTAGAAGCCCACACCGAACTGACCGATGATATCAATGTTCTCGTCCTTGTTGTCCTTTTTGAAATCCAGAGAACCGGAGTGTGCGATGGTGCCCAGATTCTGCTCCAGCTCTTCCTTGGTCATACCGATGCCGTTATCCTCCACGGTCAGGATGCGGTTTTCCTTATCGCGGGTGATGAGGATGCGGAAATCGCCCTTGTTCATGCCCACGGAGGTGTCGGTCAGGCTCTTATAGTACAGCTTATCAATGGCGTCCGAAGCGTTGGAGATCAGCTCCCGCAGGAAGATTTCCTTATTGGTATAGATGGAGTTGATCATCATGTCCATCAGCTTTTTGCTCTCTGCCTGAAATTCTTTCTTGGCCATAATACAAAACCTCTTTTATCACATATTTGGTGCGCCGTACCCGGCAAACCGCCAGAATGCTTAGCACTCATAACTTCCGAGTGCTAATATACAACGACTTGCAGGGAAAATCAAGGCTTTTCATAAAAAGTTAAAATTTGTTCTCCTGTGCGCGAAGCGGCGCTCCGGATTCGTTTCTTATATGGAAAATAAAATTTCTTGCAAAGTCTTTCCCACTTTTGCGCGGACTGTGCTATAATGAAACGAGTATGCCGGAAGGATGTGAGAAAATGTCAAAACAGGGCGATGCCGCTTACGCATGGTTTTTGCAGGGCTATAATTGCAGTCAGAGCGTGGTGGCGGCGTTTGCACCGCAGCTTGGCCTGACCGAAGAAACAGCGCTGCGCCTTTCCGCAGGCTTTGGCGCGGGCATTGGTCGGATGCGGGAGGTGTGCGGGGCGTTCTGCGGCGTGGTGACCGTGCTGAGCATGGTCTATGCCGACCCCACAGACCCCAAGGATAAATCCCGGATGTACGCACTGGTGCAACAGGCGGCAGAGCAGTACCGCACCCGCAACGGCGGCGGCAGCATCATCTGCCGGGAGCTGCTGGCAAAGGCGGGCGCTGCCCCTACCGGTGGCACGGCGGCAGAGGACCGCACCGCAGATTACTATAAAAAGCGCCCCTGCCCGGAATTATGCCGCCTGTGCGCCGACCTGTGTGCAGAATTTATTGCGGCGCATCCGGAGGGACGGCACGGATTTTACAGGGAGGATGCCTGAATGCAGCTTGAACAACTGGAATTGACCGGCGGCGGTACGCTGACGCTCTACCTGCGGGAGAGCGTGGAGGCCATGCCGCACTTCCGGCAGCGTCCGCTGGTGCTGGTGGTGCCCGGCGGCGGTTATAACCACGTCAGCCCCCGGGAGGGCGACCCCGTAGCGCTGCAATTTGCGGCGGCGGGGTACCACACGGCGGTACTGCACTACGCAGTAGGGGACAGCGCTCGGGATGCACTGCCCATGCGGCAACTGGCACAGGCCATCGGTCTTGTGCGGCAGCACGCGGCGCAGTGGAACATCCTGCCGGATCAGATCGCTTTGTGCGGCTTTTCGGCGGGCGGGCATCTGGCACTGTCCGGTGCGGTGTGGGATATCCCAGGCATGGAAAACCAGCCGCGCCCCAACGCTTTGCTGCTGGCCTACCCGGTGGTCACCGCTGGGGAATATGCCCACCGGGGCAGCTTTGTACAGCTGTCCGGCACGCAGGACGTTGCCGCCCACCAGCGCTTTACGCTGGAGGATAAGATCACCCCGGCCACACCGCCGGTGTTTGTCTGGCATACCATGGAGGACGAGACCGTCCCGGTGGAGAACACTTTGCTGCTGCTGAACGCCCTGCACAAGGCGGGCGTACCGTGCGAGGCACACTTGTTTGAAAAAGGCTGCCACGGCACCAGTATCTCCACCCCGGAGGTGGACGCCGACAGCGCTCACCGCAACCGCTGGGTTAAACTTGCGGTGGAGTGGCTGGATGATACCTTTTCTTTCCACGCCTGAGATAACCGACTGAAACAGGAAAAGCGTGTGTAAATTTTAGTCATACCTACAAAAAATTCACAAATAAACCGTTGACTTGCACAGGCGTATGCCGTATACTGTCCAACGGGGATAAAACCACGAAAGAAGGAAACAAAAATGGTTATGGATCCCACACTGCCGCGCATCAAGGTGCGCGATCTGCTCATGCAGGCATTTCTCACCGGCTGGGAGCGCTCAGATAAGAGTACCTCGCAGGACGAGTACCTGCAAAGCTCTATTCAGGTCATTGAGATGCTGCAGGTAGAACCGGAAAACCTCTATGCAGAGGAGGGTCTTGGCCTGCCGGACGGCGAAGAGGTGGATCATCTGGACGATCTGCTGCGCGCGGACGGCTTCTGGTTGTACTACGGGGTGGAAGCGGAAAACTTCTTCCTGATCCAGTGGTACCCGGATGAGGCTTCTGCCAATGCAAAGCTTGCCCAGCTGGAAGAACTGGGCGATGGCAAGCAGTATCTGGTAGATCTGTCCCTCAAGCGGGCAAATCCCTCCAAGGCCGAAAACTTTGGCAATTCCAATCCGGTGCAGCTCCGCTCTTGAATCATGTTTTGAGTTGAAAGGAAATTTTGCTCATGCAGCTTTCTGTTACGGAACGCGAACAGCTTTATGCCATTCTGGAAAAATACGACCGCAACCCCAAGGTGCAGCAGATGCGGGAGTTCATCCAGCATGGGGACGTTACCACCTATCAACACTGCAAGAACGTGGTACTGGTCAGCTGCTGGCTGAACCATCGCCTGCATCTGGGTGCAGACGAGACCTCGCTGGCTGTCGGTGCTTTCCTGCACGATTTTTATCTGTACGACTGGCATAAAAAAGGTACCTTCCATGGCATCCGCCGCCTGTTCGAGATGCACGGCTTCTCCCATCCGGGTCGTGCCTGCGTCAATGCAGAAAAGGTGTTCCATATCACCAAAAAGGAACAGAGCATCATTTCCAGCCATATGTGGCCGCTGACCTTCCGTCATGTGCCCAGCTGCCGCGAAGCTATCATCGTCTGCCTTGCCGATAAGTACTGCGCTGTGGTGGAAAGTATGTTCAAGCACAGCCGCGTGGCTGCCGCCAAAAACGCCAACGGCGAATACGACGAGTGGTAAAACTGAATCATCACAAATAACAGGAGCCGCTGCACTTTTTGGTTGCAGCGGCTCCTTCTGTCTTATACGTCGTGAAAAGGCAGAGCAGGAAAATCTGCGGATTTTTCCGCTCTGCAAATAAAAATAATTCTGCGTCCGGTGGGGCTGGTTACAGCTTTTTGAACCCCTCCGGTTCGTCTGCGGCGGCGCGGCGCTCCATCAGATAGGTGTCCAGCCAGTGGCCGCGGCAGTCCCGCGCAATGCGCTCCCGGCGCCCCACCAGCCGGAAGCCGCACTTGGCGTGCAGGGCGCGGCTGGCAGCGTTATCCTGTAAAACAGTGGATTGCAGCGTCCAGTACCCGGCTTTTTCGGCAGCGGCGCACAAGGCGCTTAAAAGCTGAAAGCCCAGTCCGTGCCCCCGGAACTGCTCGCCTACATAGATGCTTACCTCGGCCACGCCCCGGTAACACCACCGGGGGTCTACCCGGTGCAAAGCACACCACCCTGCCAGCACCCCGCCGGAAAGGATGACCAGACGGCACTCCTTTGTGTGGGAAGCGTCCCACGCGGTATAGGGCGGGCATTCGGTCTGGAAGGTGGCGTATTCCGTGGCAATGCCCTCAACATAAATTCTGGAGACCGCGCCCCAGTCCTCCGGCGTCATAGGCCGGATGATGATTTTATCCATACTTTCATCCTCGGCGGGCCGAAAATTGCCCGCATTCTCTTTCCACTCCCGGATAAATTTCAGTATAGCAGAATTTGCCGCGCGGTACAAGAAGCGGACTGCACAGAAATTGTTTTGACATCTCACCTGTTTGTGATACAATAAGGGAACAAGAATGCGGCGGGGGATGCGCCGTCTCCCATGGAGGATGTATGAGAAAAACTGCCTGGGTATTGCTGTGTATGGTTTGGCTTATGCTTTGCGCGGCGCTGCCTGCTTTTGGCGCAGAGAGTGCACCCCATGTCACGGCAGAAACTACAATGGCTCAGCTGCGCGCAAACCCGGCGATCCAGGGAACCGGCTATTATACATATTGCCGTGAGATGACGCCGCTGATGGTGGAACGCTGGAAAAACAAGACCTTGCACGATTATTTTGGCGACACCGACCGGGAATCCGGCATTGCTGCGCTGAACCTTATCATTGATAACTATAATAAGGGCGTCAAGGTCACCTATCAGGTCTACACTCCTGAGGAGATCGAACACAATTCCAGTCTGGGCTGTGTGCAGCTGTTTTATTATCCGGCCGAGACTCCCAACGCCAAAACCGCTATCGTAGTGCCCGGCAACGCCTTGACCGCAACCTCGGAGATGGGTGAGGGCGGCTCCACGGCCTACGAGCTGCATAACCGGGGCTATGCCGTGTTCGTGTTGCGCTACCGCACCTTTTTGGATCTGGGCAATAACGCCCCGCTGGAGGATCTGGCAAGGGCGGTGCAGCTGGTGACAAGCCTTGACGAGGAACTTTCCATCCATACACAGGGCTATGCGCTGGTGGGCTACTCCTCTGGCGGCCAGCTTGTGGGCGTGTTCGCAAATAAGGAGCGCGGCTACGGCCATTACGGCGCTGCAAAACCCGGTGCACTGCTGTTGGCTTATCCGGTAGTGAACTTTTCAGAGGTAAAGATCGCGTATCAGGCGCTTATGGATACCGGCAACTATGGGTGGCACTATTACTGCTCCAGTGTGGCAGATCTTGTCACGGACGATTATCCGCCGGTATTTTTCTGGTACGGAAAGGACGACAGGGTGCTGCCTTGGATGATCAATCAGGTGCAGGGCCCGGCGCTGCAAGCGGCGCTGAAAGCCCACAAGGTGCCTTATGTTATGAAGGTGTTTGAGTCTGCACCGCATAGCATCGGGGTGGGCTATACCACCGATGCCGAGGGCTGGCTGACAGATGCAGTAGCTTTCTGGGAGCAGCAGACCGCTGCCTGACCATAATATAAAAAAAGGAGTAGAACATGATGGATCAGAATACTTGTTTTGTATACCTGAATATGGAGCTGCCGGACGATATCCGCCGTCTGAAGGAGGCGGGCTACTACGATGCCGCCATTGCGCGCATTGATGCCTGTCTGGCCGAGGACTGGACTGCCAGCCAGAACCAGCCCCTGCACCCGCAGGGCGCGCTGCCGGTAAACCCCACCCCCCACGGCGTGGATGCGTGGCGGCAGGGTCTGCTGGCGCACCGGGAGATTTTGCGCCGTCTGCCGCAGGATTACACCCTGACCGCCGACCAGCTGTTGAACCGGCTGCAGGCCACCCTGCGGGACTTTACCGCAGAGGAGTTTGCCGCACTGGACGCTGCCGGGCAGATGGACTGGCGTTTTGTGGAAGGGCAGAAGCGCTATATCTACCGCGCCGCCGAAACGCTGGTGGCTACCCATCCCGACCTTGCCGCCCGTCAGCTGGACCCGCCCGTCCCGGAGCGCAGCTGGGATCGTTTTGAACCCCAGCACGACCAGATGGTGCGCACCGGCGCTGTCAGTGCAGACATCACCCTGTGCACCAGCATCGGCATGACCGACGAGACCTTTGCCCGCGCCCTTGCTGCTGCAAAGGCTGAGGGCAGAAACACCGTGCACGTCAAGGTGTGGCTGCCGCTGCCCGCTGCCTGCCCGGCACAGAGCAATATCACGCTGGACAGCTTTACCGCCCAGCCCACCTATATTGCACCGGAGACCGCACCCCAGCGCACCGCATACTGGGAGGCAGACCTTGCTGAGAACTGCCGCTTTGGGGCACAGTACAGCTACCGCAGCACTGCGCACTACGCTGCCCCGCTGGAAATGCAGGCCGACCCGGTGCAGCCGGATTTCGACACCGCCGAGCAGCTGCCCCACATCGCCTTTACCCCCTATATGAAGGCGCTGGCCGCGCAGCTGACCGAGGGCATTACCGACCCGGTGCAGAAGGCAAAGCGCATTTATGATTTTGTCACCCTGAACGTGCACTACCACTTCCAGCCCATGTATTTTGTGCACGAGAACATCACCGATAACTGCGCCCGCAGCCGCCGGGGCGATTGCGGCGTGATGGCCGCAACCTTTATCACCCTTTGCCGCATTGCAGGCATCCCGGCAAAGTGGCAGAGCGGCATGGTGGCACGGCCGGAAACAGCCGGCTGCCACGACTGGGCAATGTTCTATATTGCGCCCAAGGGCTGGATGTACGCCGATTGCTCTGCCGGTGCCTCCATGGCGCGTGCGGGCAACGAGAAGATGCGTCTGCACTACTTCGGCAATCTGGACACCGACCGCATGGTGGCCAACAGCGACATCTGCGCACCTTTCGACCCGCCCATGTGCTCCTTCCGCGCCGACCCCTGTGATAATCAGGTAGGCGAGATGGAGGTAGACGGTGTGGGTCTGTACGGTCAGCAGGTAGAGACCAAGCAGGAGATCGTAAAGCATCAGGAAGTATAAGCATATCCGGGTCTGCCATTACCGCAAGACCCGGATTTTTGAGTTAAAAGGAGAATGTCTATGGAATTTTTGGCAGGACTGTACACGCTTCTGCTGGTGGCCATCTGTCTGCTGCAGGCGCTTTTGCTGCACCGCACCGGCAAGCCCGCCGCCCGGCAGGATGACGAAGCCCTGAAGGAGTGGCTGCACCAGCAGCTGGAAGCACAGGCGCGGGTGCTGGAAGAAAAGCAGGCGCAGCAGGCACAGCAGAATCTGGCCGCGATGGCGCACATCAGCGACACCTTGCAAACCGCAGTGCAGGGCATGAGCAGTACTCTGACGGCAGGGCAGAACACCCAGCAGCAGACCATGGAGCAACGGCTGCAGGGACTGGAAGCCTCTAATGCCCGCAAGCTGGAGGAGATGCGCAAAGCGCTGGCAGACGGCCTTGCCGCCATGCAGGCGCAGAACGCCCAGAAGCTGGACGAGATCCGCCACACCGTGGACGAGCAATTGCAGGACGCGCTGCAAAAGCGGGTGACCGAAAGCTTTAAGGCGGTCAACGATCAGCTGGAGCAGGTGTACAAGGGCTTGGGCGAGATGCAGAGCCTTGCCGCCGATGTGGGCGGGCTGAAGCAGGTACTCTCCGGCGTCAAGACCCGCGGCATTCTGGGCGAGATCCAGCTGGGCGCGATTCTGGAAGAGATCCTTGCGCCGGAGCAGTACGACACCAATGTGGCCACCATTCCCGGCAGCACCCAGCGGGTGGAGTATGTCATCCGGATGCCCGGCGTGGACGGCAACAGTGTCTGGCTGCCCATCGACTCTAAATTCCCCGGCGATACCTATGCCCACCTGCAGGATGCGCAGGCCTCCGGCGATGCACAGGCAGTGGAAAACGCTCGCCACGCGCTGGAACTGGTGCTGCGCAGCGAGGCAAAGGATATCCGGGAAAAATATGTGGAGCCACCCTATACCACGGCTTTCGGCATCCTGTTCCTGCCCTTTGAGGGGCTGTACGCCGAGGTGGTGAACGCCGGACTGCTGGAAGTTTTGCAGCGGGATTATCAGGTGAACGTGGCCGGCCCCAGCACCATGGCGGCGCTGCTCAACAGCCTGCAAATGGGCTTCAAGACCCTTGCCATCCAGAAGCGCTCCGGCGAGGTGTGGCAGCTGCTGGGGGCCGTCAAAACCGAGTTCGATAAGTTCGGGCAGGGGCTTTCCAAGATGCAGCAGCGTCTGCGCCAGACGGACGAAGAGCTGGACAACCTCATCGGGGTGCGCAGCCGCGCCATCAGCCGCAAGCTGCGTGCAGTGCAGACGCTGGACGAAAACACCGCCGCCACCCTGCTGGAACTGGACACCGAGCCGGGCAGACCGGTAACGGCACGTCTGCCGGAGAGCGGGGAAGAGCTTTGATGCGCAGAAGCTCCCCGCATTATCCCTTGCGAAATTTCTGACGATGTGCTACAATAGGAATTGTTCTCAGAAATATTTGCCAATTTACGGCACAAGATAAACCCAAAAGGAGTCTGAACGGTATGAGCATGAAAAAAATCAGCGAAGCCATCCTTGGTGTGGGCGTGGACGATACTACCATCGACCTGTTCGAGAGCCAGTATCCGGTGCCCACCGGGGTCAGCTATAATTCCTATGTCATTCTGGACGAAAAGACCACCATTCTGGACACAGTGGATGCCCGCGCCACCGAGCCTTGGCTGGAAAACCTTGCCGAGGCACTGGGCGGCCGCAAGCCCGCCTATCTGGTAGTCTCTCACATGGAGCCGGATCACGGTGCCAACGTGGCAAAACTGGCAGCACTTTACCCGGAAATGCAGGTGGTGGGCAACGCCAAGACCTTCCAGTATATGGAGCAGTTCTTTGGTGCAGATGCCATTGCCCCGGAGCGCCGCGTGGTGGTGAAAGATGGCGAGAGCCTGAGCCTTGGCACCCACACTCTTACCTTTGTGTTCGCTCCCATGGTGCACTGGCCGGAGGTTATGGTCAGCTATGAAAGCAGCGAAAAGGTACTGTTCTCTGCCGATGGCTTTGGCCGCTTCGGTGCAGTGGCAAAGTTTGACGAAAACGCCGACTGGGCCAGCGAAGCCCGCCGCTACTACCTGAACATTGTGGGCAAGTACGGCCCGCAGGTGCAGGCATTGCTCAAAAAAGCTGCTGCACTGGATATCAAGACGATCTGCCCGCTGCACGGCCCGGTGCTTACCGGCGATCTGAGCAAGTACCTGAACTACTACGATCTCTGGTCTAGCTATAAGGCAGAGGAGCCGGAAAAGATTCTGGTAGCCAGTGCCTCCATCCACGGCCACACCCGTGCCGCTGCCCACACCATGGCTGAAAAGCTGCGCGCACAGGGCGCAAAGGTGGTGGAGATGGATCTGACCCGCACCGATGTCTCCTACGCTGTCACCGAGGCCTTCCGCTGCGGTAAGATCGTGCTGGCCTGCGCTACCTACGACGGCTTCCTCTTCCCGCCGATGGAGAATCTGCTGACTCACCTCAAGACCAAGAGCTTCCAGAACCGCACCGTTGGCCTGATGGAAAACGGCACTTGGGCACCCATGGCTGCAAAGCTTATGCGTGCCGAGTTGGAGAGCATGAAGAACATCACCCTCTGTGAGAACGTTGTCACCATCCGCTCTGCCGCCAACGCCGCTGCCGAGGCACAGATGGACGCCCTTGCCGCAGAGCTCGTTGCAAAGTAACACGGCATAAAATCAAGTAAACGCAAACACTCCCGGGCTTTCTAAAAAAAGTCCGGGAGTGTTTTTTGCAGCAAAAAATAAAGCCTCCGGCGAAACCCACGTAGAATCCGAAGATTCAAGGAGTAAACAGCCGGAAGGCTTTATAGATGCCCTCCGGTGGTACCCGTGCAGAATCCGTAGATTCCAGAAGTAGATTGCCGGAAGGCTTTATAAAAGTTCTCCGGTGGAACCGTCACCGGAGCGGAGAGCGCCGATGCCAGCAGATTGCCGAAGAACTTTATAGAAGCCCTCCGGTGGTACCCACGCAGAATCCGAAGATTCAAGGAGTAGATTGCCAGAGGGCTCTCCTCAAAGTATAGCACGGTCTGCCGTTGAAAGCAAGCAAAAATAAAAGCAGCCTTACAACGGTATTCAAGACCGAGCAGGGCAGTAACGCCCCTAAGCTGCTTTCTACTTTTTATCATAACACAAGCTGCTGCCAAAGGCAATAAAAAAGCAGAAATGCGCTGGCACGGTCTTCAAGACCGAGGAGGGCGGTAAACGCCCGGGCATTTCTGCTGATAGGAGTATAGCATGATTTGCGGACGGAAGCAAGATGAAACAAAAAGCGGTGAAACGAACAAATTTTGAACGTTTCACCGCTATATTCTGGAGCAGGATACGGGACTCGAACCCGCCGCCTACTGCTTGGGAATAGGCACACGCGAATATTTCTGAACGTGAGCAAAACGGCTTTTACGTGATTTATCGTTTGTTTTTGCTTGAATGAGAGCGGATAAAAAACAATAAAAATGAATGGGATAAGGCAAAAATAAGGCACTTTCCAGAATGCCCTGCGCAAAAGAGAATCCGGCCTACAGGCCCGGCAGAAACATTCCTGTTTTTACAGTAAACCGGGACATTAGCGGAACACTTAATCTATTATAGGGAACACCCGGATAAATTGCAATGGCTTTGTAAGATTGCCCGTCGGTTTCTGTGGGGGCAACAGCGCATTATCAGGTACAAAAAATTATGCGTGGTCCTTTTCCCGGATGCGGTCGAACACGCTTGCAAGGGCATCCGCCGCCGCTGCATCCGCTGAACGGATGAACCCAGCGTAAATATCCGTGGTCGTGCTGGTTTTGGCGTGGCCCAGACGACCGGACACCGTTGTGATTGGAACGTGCGCCGCGATCAGCAACGATGCGTTAGTGTGTCTCAGGCTGTGGAAGTGTACCGGCGGGAGATCGTGCGCGGCAAGGAACTTCCCGAACCATGTTGTGATGCTGTCGGGGTCAATGGGCGCGCCGTTCCAGCGGGTAAACAGCAGGTCATTTTCCACTTGTTTCCCCTCTATTTCCACTTTGCGCACCCACTCGGAACCGATTTTGAAACGTTCCGCCTTTTGGTGTTGGCGGTATTCCTGCAAAAGCTGCATACAGTCCGGGCTCATTTTGATGCACCGCCGGGAGTGCTTTGTTTTGGGCGTGTTGAATATCCGGCCCACTCCCGGAATGGTCTGCACTTCACGGTTGAAAGAGATCGTGCCCGCTGCAAAGTCGATGTCAGACCATCGCAGGGCGCACAGTTCGCCCCGCCGTGCGCCGGTGAGCAATGCAAGCTGTGTGATAACACTGTATTGCGTGGGGGCGTCCTGTAGGGCTTCTAACAGGCGCGCAACGTCCCTTTCTTCCAACACCTGTATATCTACTTCTTCTGCCTTGGGGGATTCTGCCCGCTTGCACGGATTGTCCGCTACAAGACCCCATTGCACAGCTTTTGTGAACACGGCGGATAGCATCCGGTGATAGTGCTGCACGGTGTTTCCGTTGAGCTTTCCGCCCGCTCTGGCGTGTTCTGTGAACGCCTTGGAAAAGGGAAGCCCGGCGGCATCCGCGACTTTCTGCGCCGTTGCGCGGCTCATTTGGCAGCTATCACAAAGCCGTGTCATGGTTCTTTCTCCAATGCCCGCCGCCTTTGTGATCGTGTTTCGCTGACCCCGTGGCAGCAGCTCCAGCAGGGCAGGTGTTGCGGTATAGGTGGAATCTTCCCGCACGCCCTGTTCCTCTAGGTTTGAATAAAAGGCCATCAGGTGCGCCGGTTTCACCTGACACACTTTCAGCTGACCCAGCCCGGCGGAGATGCGCGGCACAAGTTTCCGGTAATTGTAAACGGTCTTGGGTTTCAGCTTCTTTTCTGCATACTCTTTGAACCAGCGTTCTATCAGAGCATCCATTTTCATGGATGCGTCAAGCATCACACCGGCTTTCACTTCCTGTTCAAATGCGTCTGCCTGCCGTTTGAGCTCCTTTTCCAGCTTTTTCCCGGTCATTCCCGGCGGGGGTGTGAACGTGCGGTTCACCAGCACTTGACGGCCCAGACGGTCATAACCGTTGGAAACCCGGATGCAGTATGAAAAGGAACCGTCTTTCTTTGTGCGCCTTGTTATCTTTGCCATGGAATCACGCTTTCTTTTTCAGGGTGTAGGGTATGGGCAAGGGCTTTGATTTGTGCGGTTTGCCCTGCTGGTGAACACGATCGGCCGCGATCAGCAACGGAAAGAGGACAGGTAAAGAATCCCGGTCCGGTGCGCTCTGGTAAGGGGGACAGGGAATCCGCCGGGAAGTTCATTTTTCTTTTGGGAATGTGTTGTCGGGAGCATCCTCGGCAGAATTTGTTTTGGTGCCCATATACTGGTCGGTAAATTCTTGGGGCAGACCGTCCAGTACAAGTTGCTCCAACAGAAAATCTAGTTCGTCTTCTGTTACTTGCAAATCATCAGAAAGCTGTATTTTGTTTCCACTCAATAGACCAGCACTTTCTGCTTCAAGTAAAAGAACTTGTTTCATTTTTTGTACGGTATCAGATAATTCGTTGTCTGAATATTCCGTAAGACGTGTTAATTCTTGGACGCGTTTTATAGCTTCTTCTTTACCTGCATGGTTCAATTTACCGAAAGCAACTTCCAGTTCGGCATGTTGCTTTCGTGCTGTATGGTCTTGGAATGCAATTCGACCGATGTATGGAATGAGGCTTTTTAATTTGGAGTTGGTTGTTTTATCTAACAATCTTAAACCATACAATTCCCCGGCTCCCACGCTTAGCGCATCCGCAATTTTCTGAATATTCTGTGGTGAGACGCGATTGCTATCGCGTTTCACCATGTTGTAAATTGTTGTATAAGGGATACCAGCACGACGGCTCAATTCTTTTAGGGAAATTCCCTGCTTCTGTGCTACATTCTTTATGTTTGCGCCAATTCCCAAAATAGTCACCACCTTTATAACGGTCAATAAAAGAATATCACAAAAATACCCAGTTGTAAATAAAATCGTGATGTGTTATTGACAAATTCTCACAAGGGTATTATACTGATAGCGGTCCCCACATGAGAATTGAGAGGTGATTTTGTTGAAAGTCTGTAAAGAAAAGCTGCTTTTTCTTGAATGCAAAGCCGGACTGACAGGAAAACAGGTTGCACAGAAAGCTGGTATCAAAGAACAAAGTTACTCAATGATTAAAAGACGCGGCTCCTGTAGTGCCCCAACTATTGCAGCCCTTGCACGCGCCTTTGACGTTGATGTTTCTGAGTTGTTAGATGTACCAAGAAAGGAATGCTGATGTATGGGTGAGTCTATCCGCTATCCCAACATGGGCAGCACAAAGAAAGCTGCTGAAATCTTCGGTGTGACCCCGCATTATATTCGCTTGTTGTGTCATGCTGGAAAGGCGCGCTATGTAATGCATGGGCGCGCTATGCTGGTAAATCTGGACAGCCTTGCCAAATACTTTGAACAGGGCGACGGCGACCCGGCGGAACAGTATAATAGCCCGGCTCATAGCATCCGGCAACAGTGGGGTTAAACATGAATGGCAAGAAAGAAAAGGGTAAATCCCTTGCCGTTTTGGATGTCAGCCGCCACAGACTGCAAGGAAAACCGTTTTATTCAAGTAGGGGACACCCTGCTACATAGCATAAAGTTCAAGAATCTCAGCCCGGCGGCAAAGGTACTGTATTTCTGTTGCGCAATGGAATCTGCCGGGCGGCAGAGCTTTCAAATGCCCGCATCGTGTGCCGAAAAGTACGGCATTGCGCCACGTTCTCTGCGTCGCCAATTAAAAGAATTGGAAGATGGCGGCTTTATTCAAGTCGTAAGAAGCGGTAAAAATACCCGCACTGCTAATGACTATCAGTTTTGCATGAACTGGCGGAATGAATAATTTTCTTTATCCCAGACCATGCAAACACAGCTCCGCAAGGCAAAGGGAAGACAACGCCGGGCAGGGCATTCAACATTTTTCTCCCGGCGGGTACGACTCGCCCCGCCCTCGTTTTCTTCCCCTTGACCCCTGCTTTCCCCGGCACAATAAAAAAGTACTGGCTGGCTATATATAATATATCTGTGCCAATTTGGCACAGTGTGTCGAAAGTTAAAACAACGTATCATCGTTTCCGCACTATGCCATTTTGGCACAGTCTCCTCGCTGAAAGCCCCTATACACTATGCCAATCTGGCATACGGCAGGGCCTTACACTGTGCCATTTTGGCATAGCCAAAAAAGTTTTCAGCCCCCGCCGGGCTGATTCTCCGCCAATAGAACCAGCGGCCAGACCTCACAGCCAAAAGAAAGGAGTATGCACCATGTTTATTTACACCCTCTATGCCCTCACCGGTGAGACTTTAGGCCAAACGCCTTTGCTTGAGCAGGCCATGCGCGCCGCCCGTATCTATGCCGCCGCCCACTGTGCGCCCTGTGTGGTGGAGTGCCGCCGCCTTGACACCAACGAAACCCGCCGGGTGCAGCTCAACGCAGATGGCAGCGTGGTCAAGCTCTGGCAGGCGGCATAAAGCCACACGCCACGCTGAAAGCTGTACCCGTATTCCACCGGGAGATCATGCAGGGGAAAGAGAGCCACCAGCACGACCGCCGGACCGGTGCACAGCAGACAGCGGCACATACTGAAAGCCGGACGGTACAGCCCGACGGGCAGATCAGCACCACAGCCGCCCACGATCGAGCCGCCACGGGAACACATTGCCAGCAGACCGGCACGCATTGCATGGTTTTCTGCATGATGGACAGCCCCGGCGGGTATAATCAGGGCACCAGAACCAAACAGAAAGGAGAGTGAACCCCAATGACAGTTGAAGCATTGAAAAGCGCGTTGCCTGCCTATGAAAAATACAAAGAAGCGGAACGCCTTTTGATTATTCTTCACAGCCCTGTTACAGGCTTTGAGACAAACGGTTGCTCTGTTAGCATTCCGCCGGAACTGGCTGAACCCGTCCGTGCAAGCATGGCTGCGGCCATACAGCAGGAGTGCGACTGCCTGCAAGCAGAGTTGGAAGCCCTGTAACCACCTGCCCCGTCGTGCTGGAATGCGGCCAGCCCACCGGGAGATCACAAGTACATGACTGAACACTAATTGAAAAAATTTGAGGGAAAAAAATTATGCCGAGCATATCAGTTGATAAGGATTTTCTGGAACGGAATCTTTCTGATTTGGAAGATGCGTGGGGCTTGTTGGATGGGCTTCGCGGTCTGTTGTCCAAACGGCCACCCTTGCCGGGCTATGAAATCGCTGAGTTGAAAAAACAGCGTGGTGCAGAGTATGCAGAACTCTACAAAAACGCACTCATTGGCAAGTGGTACATCCAGAATCAAGAATTGTTTGAACCCATTTTGAATGCCAGTCGGAAAATCTGCTGCCGTGTCTGCGAAAATCTTGATGAAATCATTGAACCGGAGATTATGGCGAGAAATGAACCGGAACCCACCCGTAAACGTCAGGACGTGCAAAAAGCATTGGCATCCACAGAACCCGCTGCAAAGAAAGGAAAAAGTGCATGAAACGAGCAGCCACACCGGATGCAGCACGGTTGAAGAACCTTTGAACGCAATGAACAATCCCATTTGTGATATTGGCTTTTTTGTCGGTATGCGTTGCTGTGCTTGCTGAACTGGAAAAGATTCTATGCCCGGCCATTATAGCCGCCGCCCGGCGGGGGCACGACCGACTGAAAACCGAATTGGAAAGCCTGTAAACACCCGGCGGGGAACCATCCCCGCCACGATTGGAAAGGAATTGACCCAATGACAACCAAAAACAAGAAGGGGCATCAGCGCTCCCGCCTGCGGATTGACCCGTTTATTTTGCTTCACCTGCTTTGTGAACAGCATACAACACTTACTGAGTTGCAGCAGAAAGCCGGTTTTGCCCCGGAAGAAATCAAGCGCCTGCGTGCCGTCAAAACAATTCATCTTGACACGTTGAACCGCATTGCCGACGGTCTGGCCGTTCCGCCCAACTCCCTGCTGATTACGCCGGACAGCCCGTGGACTGTTCACAGCGGGGACAGCACGAACAATACATACGGATTTCACGATGCGTTCCAGGTCTTAGCTGACTATAGCCCCCACAGCCTTACACCGTTGTTTAAGTAACCCATGAGCACCAGCGTCTGCCCGGCGGCAACGTCGGACAGGCGCTTTCTATTGGGTAGCTTGAGCGAGCGACAACCACCAGCTTCGCTGGTGGAATAAAAACGGCTTTAGCCCTAGACAAAGAGAAACCTCCCCGTAGAATAGAGTGTGGGTTTGCCAACCACATTCTAGGAACAGGGAGGTTTATCTTTGAAATGAAAGATAACAAAGACGTAGATAGTTTAAGCCATACCACGTGGAGATGTCAATACCATGTAGTGTTTGCACCGAAATATCGGAGAATGGTAATTTACGGTCAGATCAAAAAGGATATAGGGCAGATACTGCGCCAGTTGTGCGAACAAAAAGGTATTGAAATCATTGAAGCGGAGGCCTGCCCTGACCATATCCATATGCTGATAAGTTTTCCACCGAAGTACAGCATTTCCTACGTCATGGGATATCTCAAAGGAAAGAGCAGTCTCATGATTTTCGACAGACATGCAAATCTGAAGTACAAGTATGGCAATCGGCATTTCTGGGCCAGGGGATACTTCGTGGATACGGTAGGAAAGAACAAAAAGAAAATCCAAGAGTACATTAAAAATCAACTGCAACAGGACCAGATTGCCGATCAGCTGAGCCTTAAGGAGTTCGTGGACCCGTTTACGGATAGCAAGGAAACTAAGGCGTAAATAAAAAGGCCCCTTGAGGGGCCTGCCACGAGAAAGGAATGCAGTTGACAGACCCATTCGTGGCCCCTTAAGGGGCTTTGCTAGTATTATGCCCCTCTAGGGCTTACTCAAACCACCGGCTCAGCCGGTGGTTTTGACTTAATGAATAAAGGAAATTTTTTGTTTAACTATTCTCACTATTATTTGATTTAGTGATTTTTTTCTTCTTTGGAGAAACCAGTTTGTGACCGGAATAAATGGACATACCCATACAAATCAATGAAGAATAGGCAAAGTATTTATGCGCAGTCATAGATTTTTTGATTCCAGAATAAATGCATCCCAACATACAGAAAAGTGCGCCTAAGGCCCAGTATTTATGTGATTTCATGATTTGATACCTCCTTTGATTTAACTGATTCAATTATAACGTTTTTTTACGAAAATGCAAGCATTACCGGGAACGCTTTCATGTGGATGCTGTGACTGCCGCTACGGTCATGATCGGTGGGCATTACGAACAAGGCTCACATGTAGCATTCGACTCCGAATATCAGCCGGCACACATATGAGGACGGAAAATGTAGCAGCTTTTGAAAAAAATTGCTTTTTTCTGCTCAAAGTGCTACAATCGGAATATACCGAATACAAAGGGAGGAAAGCTCCCATGCAAGGAATATGACTTCGTCACAGAAGAAAATCATAGATTTGCTACAATAAAAGCAGAAAAGCAGGAAGGAGTATCCACCATGAAAGAAACGAAATACGCAGGAACTCAAACCGAAAAAAACCTGATGGCTGCCTTTGCCGGTGAGTCCGAGGCACGCAACAAGTACACCTATTTTGCATCCAAGGCCAAGAAGGAAGGCTTTGAGCAGATCGCGGCACTGTTCCTCAAAACCGCTGATAATGAGAAGGAACACGCCAAGCTGTGGTTCAAAGAACTGAACGGCATTGGCGACACCGCAGAAAACCTTCTCTCCGCCGCTGAGGGTGAGAACTACGAGTGGACGGATATGTACGATGGCTTTGCCAAAACTGCCGATGAGGAAGGCTTTCATGAGCTGGCCCAGCGTTTCCGCCTGGTCGCCGCCATTGAAAAGCACCATGAGGAGCGCTACCGTGCCCTGCTGCACAATGTGGAGATGGCGGAGGTCTTTGCCAAGAGTGAGGTCAAGGTATGGGAGTGCCGCAACTGCGGTCACATTGTGATCGGTGAGAAAGCTCCGGAGGTTTGCCCCACCTGCAACCATCCCCAGAGCTATTTTGAAATTCACGCAGAAAACTATTAAAGAAAGAAAAGGAGAATTATCATGGAGCAGAAGTTTTACATTTGCAAGCATTGCGGTAACATCATTGCCAAAGTTAAGGACGTAGGCGTCCCTGTCGTCTGCTGCGGCGAGCCGATGAGCGAGATCGTTCCCGGCACCACCGACGCCGCCGTGGAGAAGCACGTCCCTGTCTGGACAGTGGAAAACGGCATCGTCCATGTCAAGGTCGGCTCCGTGGAGCACCCCATGCTGCCGGAGCACTACATCGAATGGGTATCTCTCCAGACCAAGCAGGGCAATCAGCGTAAGGAACTGCATCCCGGCGAAAAGCCGGAGGTCTGCTTCGCTCTCTGCGAGGGCGATGAGGTCGAGGCGGTCTACGCCTACTGCAACCTCCACAGTCTGTGGAAAGCGTAATTCACCTTCTTAAAATCCGGTGCTCCAAAAGCACCGGATTTTTTTTATCAATGTAACCTCGTCACAGAAAAAGACTTTGTCCTGCGGTATGATAAAGCCACAATCAATAAACAAGAAAGAGGTGACGAACATGAAAATCAAGCTCAATCCCGATCAGGAGATTGTCAATATGAAAAGGAACATGGCTTTTCGCTGAATGGAAAGCGAAGCTGACCCGGGCTGGGGCGGTCTGTATGAAAGCGATATTTTTTTTGAAATAATCTTGACAAATTTTATCAAGATTGATATGATGGTATTAACAAGCAAGCGAAAAGAGGATGTGGAGCATGATCATCACCAAAGAGACGGACTACGCGCTGCGCATTTTGCGGGTGCTGCTGGACGGGGAGAAGCATTCGGTGGCCGAGATGTCGGAAACGGAATTGATCCCCAATCAGTTTGCCTACCAGATTCTGCGCAAGCTCTCCGCCGGCAATTTGGTGCGGGTGAGCCGCGGCGCTCTCGGCGGCTGCGCGCTGTCCTGCGATCTGGACGCGACCTCCCTCTACGATCTCATGGGGGTCGTGGGGGAGCGGGGCATCCTGTGCGCCTGCATGGAGCCGGGATATGAATGCCGCTGGAAGGACAAGCATGGGCGGTGCGCCATCCACTGTCAGCTGGCGGCCTTGCAGCAAAAGCAGGACGAGGCGTTCCGTGCCGTGAGCCTGCGCAGACTGCTGACCGGCGAATCCGATCCCCAAGATACAAGTGAGCTGTAAAATTTTAAGAGGAGGTACCCGTATGCTGTTTCAAACCACGGCGGCGCACGAAGAGCTGCGCGCGAAGATCCGGAGTTTTGCGGAGGAGGAGATCAAGCCCCTCGCATTTTTAATGGATCAGAACAACGAGTTTCCCGATGAGGCTGTCAAGAAGCTGGGCAAGTTGGGCTGGATGGGCATTCCCTACCCCAAGGAGTACGGCGGTGCCGGTCTTGATGCTCTGAGCTACGCCATCGCGGTGGAGGAGCTGGCCCGTGTGGACGGCGGCACGGGCGTAATCCTCTCCGCCCACGTCTCCCTCGGCTCATGGCCCATTTTCGCCTATGGCACCGAGGAGCAGAAGAAGAAATATCTGGTTCCGCTGGCCAAGGGTGAGAAGATCGGCGCATTCGGCCTTACGGAGACCAACGCCGGATCTGACGCCGGCGGCACGGAGACCACGGCGCTGGATAAGGGGGACTACTACCTCCTCAACGGCGGCAAGATCTTCATTACCAACGCCCCTAAGGCGGACACCTATGTGGTTTTCGCCGTCACCACGCCGGACATCGGCACCCGGGGCATCTCCGCTTTCATCGTGGAGAAGGGCTGGAAGGGCTTTGAGTTCGGCGACCACTATGACAAGATGGGTATTCGCTCCTCCTCCACGGCGGAGCTGATCTTCAACAACGTGAAGGTTCCCAAGGAAAACCTATTGGGCAAGGAGGGCGAGGGCTTCAAGATTGCCATGTCCACGCTGGACGGCGGACGCATCGGCATCGCCGCGCAGGCGCTGGGCATCGCCCAGGGCGCGTTTGAGCACGCGTTGAGCTATTCCAAGGAGCGCGTCCAGTTCGGCAAGCCCATCGCGGCCCAGCAGAGCATCGCCTTCAAGCTGGCGGATATGGCAACCAAGCTGCGCTGCGCCCGGTTCCTCATCTACTCCGCGGCGGAGCTGAAGGAGCAGCACGCGCCTTACGGCATGGAGTCCGCCATGGCGAAGATGTACGCCTCGGACATCGCGCTGGAGGTCACCAACGATGCCTTGCAGATCCACGGCGGCAGCGGCTACCTCAAGGGCATGGAGGTGGAACGAGCCTACCGCGACGCCAAGATCACCACCCTCTACGAGGGCACTAACGAGATCCAGCGGGTGGTCATCGCCTCTCATCTGTTGGGCAGGCTGGGCAAGAGCTCCGGCGGCGAGAGCCGTTCGGCGGCCAAGAAACCCGCGCCCATCACCGGCATTCGCAAAAAGACCATCTTCCGGGAGGGGGATGCTGCCCAGCAGGTGGCCGACCTTGTGGCGGCGCTGAAGAAGGATGGTCACGACTTCTCCGTGGGCATCCCTATGGATACGCCCATCCCGCAGGCGGAGCGGGTGGTCTCCGCGGGCAAGGGCATCGGGGAGAAAAAGAACATGAAACTGGTAGAGTCGCTGGCCAAGGCCGCCGGCGCGGCCATCGGTTCTTCCCGCCCTGTGGCGGAGACTCTCAAATATCTGCCGCTGAACCGCTATGTGGGTATGTCCGGTCAGAAGTTCACCGGCAATCTGTACATCGCCTGCGGCATCTCCGGCGCATCCCAGCACCTTAAGGGCATCAAGGACGCCTCCACCATCGTGGCCATCAATAAGAACGGTAACGCGCCTATCTTCAAGAACTGCGACTACGGCATCGTGGGTGATGTGGAGGAGATCCTGCCCCTGCTCACTGCCGCGCTGGATAGCGGCGAAAAGCTGCCCGCGCCGCCCATGGTAAAGATGAAGCGGCCCACGCCGCCGAAGCCCGCCCCCATTGGCGACCGCTACGTCTGCAGCGGCTGCGGCTACGAGTATGTGCCGGAGTTGGGCGACGAGGACGGCGAGATCGCGCCCGGTACGCTCTTTGAGCAGCTTCCCGCCGAGTGGGTGTGTCCCGAGTGCGCGGAGACGAAGGATCAATTTGTAAAGGCTTGAGGCCGTGAAGGAGGCAAGATAAGATGTATTGCGTGCGTAAAGTAACGAACGACCTCTACTGGGTGGGCGCCAACGACCATCGCCTGGCCCTGTTTGAAAACTGCTTTCCCATTCCCCGGGGCGTAAGCTACAACGCCTACTGCCTGCTGGATGAAAAGACGGTGCTCTTTGACACGGTGGACTGGTCTGCCTGCCGCCAGCTTTTGGAAAATCTGGCGTATGTGCTGGATGGCCGCGAGCTGGACTATCTGCTGGTCAACCATCTGGAGCCGGATCACGCCGCCTGCATCGAGGAGATCCTGCTGCGCCATCCCAAGGTGAAACTGATCTCCAACGAGAAGGCATTCATGCTCATGCGGCAGTTCGGCTTCCATGTGGACGGACATGAGTGCATCGAGGTGAAGGAGGGCGACACCTTCTCCTTCGGCAAGCACACCGTCACCTTTGTGGGCGCGCCCATGGTTCACTGGCCGGAGGCTATGGTGACCCTCGACGTCACCGACGGCGTCCTCTTTTCCGCCGACGCCTTCGGCACCTTCGGCGCGCTGGACGGCAAGCTGTTCGCCGACGAGGTGGACTTCGAGCGGGACTGGCTGGACGACGCCCGCCGTTACCTCACCAACATCGTGGGCAAGTACGGCCCCCACATCCAGCTCCTGCTGAAAAAGGCCGGCGGCGTTTTGGATCAGATCAAGTACATCTGCCCGCTCCACGGCCCCGTGTGGCGCAAGGATCTGGGCTGGTTCATCGAAAAGTACGACACATGGAGCCGCTATGCCCCTGAGACCCAGGGCGTGCTCATCGTCTACGCCTCTATGTACGGCAACACGGAGAACGCGGCGCAGGCGCTGGCGACGTCGCTCTGCGATAAGGGCATGAGCAAGGTGGCGATGTACGATGTGTCCTCCACTCATGTCTCCCAGCTGATCTCCGAGGCGTTTAAGTACAGTCACATTGTCCTGGCCTCTGTGACCTACAACCTCGGCATCTACCCTGCCATGCATGACTTCCTCATGGATATGAAGGCACTGAATCTGCAAAACCGCACCTTTGCCATCATTGAAAACGGCTCATGGGCGGTGAAGTCCGGTGACCTCATGCAGAAATTCGTCAACAATGAGCTTAAGAACATGACGGTGCTCAACGAGCGGCTCAGCCTCGCCTCGTCCATGGGCACGGACAAGCGCACTGAGCTGGAAGCTCTGGCGGACGCCATTCTGGAATCTATGAAGTAACTGGCAGGAAAGCCAAAACCAAGACAACAGACAACAAACAGCCCCGCCGCGTCGGCAGCAGAAAAACCGGCTTTCAAAAACAGAGCGGGCAAGCGTGATACTGCGCTTGCCCGCTCTTTGCCCAAAAGGACATGAGAAGTGACCGGAGAAGATGAGAGGATCGAAATGGAGATCAGAAAACGAAACGGGGAGTCTGTTCCCTTTCAACAGGAGAAAATCTTCAACGCCATGAAAAAGGCGTTTGACGGACAGGGCAAGGAGATCGGGAGCAGAGAGATGGATGAAATCCTCGCCACCGTTCTCAACAATCTCTCCGTCACAGTGCCGCTCACCGTAGAACGTGTGCAGGACGAGGTGGAGCGAACGCTCATGGAGCGCGGACACTATGAGGTGGCCAAGGCGTACATCCTCTACCGCGAAAAGCGGTCTGCGCTGCGCCGTGTCCGGCATACCATCGCGCGGACGGTGGGGGATGACTCGCTTGACGAGGTGCTGCGCCGCATCCAGATGGATTTTACCGAGGAAGTCTACTCCCTCGCGGCGCTTCAAATGAAGTTTGAGAGTTTCTGTCGCCTGGGCATGACGGAGGATGAGCGGGCTGAGGCACTGACCAAGGCGGCGGTAGAGCTGACTACGGCAGAGGCACCCAAGTGGGAGTTCATCGCGGCGCGGCTTCTGAACCACTCCTTTCGCTGTCGCAACGCACAGGAATGGGAGGGGCGCGGCGTCGGCGACCTCTATGGCAAGCTTCGCTATCTGACGGATAAGGGACTCTACGGTGACTATATCCTTGCCCACTATACCCACGAGGAGATTGCCATGGCGGAGGACTTTCTCTGCCCGGAACGGGACGAGCTGTTCACCTACTCCGGCCTTGACCTGCTGCTCAAACGCTATGTGATCCAGTCACGCAGCCGCGTGCCGCTGGAAACACCGCAGGAGATGTTTTTGGGTATCGCGCTGCATCTTGCTATGAACGAAGGCTCTGACCGCATGGGGTGGGTAAAACGCTTTTACGATATGCTCAGCCGTATGGAGGTCACGATGGCGACACCTACCATGTCCAACGCACGAAAGCCCTACCATCAGCTTTCAAGCTGCTTTGTGGACACTGTGCCGGACAGTCTGGACGGCATCTACCGCTCGCTGGACAACTTCGCAAAGGTCTCTAAATTCGGCGGTGGAATGGGGATGTACTTCGGTAAGGTGCGCGCTGCAGGCAGCACCATCCGCGGCTTTCAAGGGGCGGCGGGCGGTGTTATCCGCTGGATTCGGCTGGTCAATGACACCGCCGTGGCGGTGGATCAGTTGGGGATGCGGCAGGGCGCTGTGGCGGTTTACTTAGACGCATGGCACCGGGATCTGCCGGAATTCCTTCAACTGCGCACCAACAACGGCGACGACCGCATGAAGGCACATGATGTGTTTCCCGCCGTGTGCTATCCGGATCTCTTCTGGCGACTGGCGGAGGAGAACATAGACGCGCCGTGGCATCTCATGTGTCCGCATGAAATCCTCACGGCCAAGGGCTACGCACTGGAGGATTACTGGGGTACAGAATGGGAGAAGCGGTATCTGGACTGCGTCAATGACCCGCGCATCGAAAAGCGCAGCGTCACCGTCAAGGACATCGTGCGGCTGGTGCTTCGCTCGGCAGTGGAGACCGGCACGCCCTTCGCTTTCAATCGAGACAGTGTAAATCATATGAACCCAAACGGCCACACGGGAATGATCTATTGCTCCAATCTCTGTACGGAGATCGCGCAGAACATGGCACCCATCGAGCACATCAGCACTGAGGTGCACACGGAGAACGGCGACACAATAGTGGTGACGGCCACACGCCCAGGTGAGTTTGTGGTCTGCAATCTGGCGAGTCTGTCTCTCGGTAATCTGCCGGTGGAGGACGAGGCCTATATGGAACGCACGGTGGAAACGGCCATCCGCGCACTGGATAATGTGATCGACCTCAACTTCTACCCGTTGGAATACGCGCGGCTTACCAATCAGAAGTACCGCAGCATCGGCTTGGGCGTCAGCGGCTACCACCACATGCTGGCAAAGCGCGGCATCCACTGGGAGAGCGATGAGCACCTTGCCTTCACCGACGCAGTGTTCGAGCTCATCAACTACGCCGCCGTCAAGGCGGACACAGCACTGGCACGGGAAAAGGGTCGTTACGCGCTCTTTGAGGGCAGCGACTGGCAGACGGGCGCGTATTTTGAAAAGCGGGGTTATACCTCCGAAAAGTGGCGGGCGCTTGCGAAAACGGTGGCGATGCAGGGAATGCGCAATGCCTATCTGCTGGCGGTCGCACCGACCTCCAGCACATCTATCCTCTCCGGCACGTCGGCGGGCATAGATCCAATTATGAAGAAATTCTTTTTAGAGGAAAAAAAGGGCAGCATGCTGCCCCGCGTTGCTCCGGAGCTTTCTATGGATACATGGTGGTACTATAAGGCGGCGCATCTGATCGACCAAAGCTGGTCGGTACGCGCCGCGGGCCTTCGCCAGAGACATATTGACCAGGCGCAGAGCATGAATCTCTATATCACCAACGACTATTCCATGCGCCAGGTGCTCAGACTGTATTTGGAGGCGTGGAGGGCCGGCGTCAAGACCATTTACTATGTCCGCAGCAAGGCCCTTGAGGTCGAGGCCTGCGAAAGCTGCTCGTCATAAGGAGGATAGCATGACGGAACTGAAGAAAAAGCCCCTCTTTAACCCGGAGGGCGACCCTGATGTGCGCCTGCGGCGCATGATCGGCGGCAATACCACCAACCTCAATGACTTCAACAATATGAAGTACGCTTGGGTCAGCGACTGGTACCGGCAGGCCATGAACAACTTTTGGATTCCGGAGGAGATCAATCTCTCGCAGGATGTGAAGGACTATCCCCGCCTGCTGTCAGCCGAGCGCAGCGCCTACGATAAAATTCTGAGTTTTCTTGTCTTTTTGGATTCCATTCAGACAGCGAACCTGCCTAATATCGGCGCCTACATTACCGCCAACGAGGTCAATCTCTGCCTGTCCATTCAGGCGTTTCAGGAGTGTGTCCACTCACAGAGCTACAGCTATATGCTCGACACCATCTGTTCCCCCGTGGAGCGCAATGACATCCTCTACCAATGGAAAACGGACGAGCATCTGCTGCGCCGCAACACCTTCATTGGGGACTGCTACAACGAGTTTCAGGAGCGGAAGGACGCTCCCACGCTGCTGCGCGTGATGATGGCAAACTATATTTTGGAGGGCATCTATTTTTACAGCGGCTTTATGTTCTTCTACAATCTCTCCCGAAACGGGAAGATGCCCGGCTCGGCGCAGGAGATTCGCTACATAAACCGCGATGAGAACACGCACTTGTGGCTGTTCCGAAATATCATCACGGAGCTGCAAAAGGAGCAGCCGGAGTTGTTCACCGCCGAGAGCGTACAAGCGCTGCGCGAGATGATGCGTGAGGGCGTGGAGCAGGAGATCGCATGGGGGCATTATGTAATCGGCGACGATATCCCGGGGCTGAACCGGCAGATGATCAGCGATTACATCCGCTATCTCGGCAACCTCCGCTGGACGAGCCTTGGCTATCCCGCATTGTATCCAGGCTTTGAGAGCGAACCGGAGAGCATGGAATGGGTCAGCCAGTACGCCGACGCCAACATGGTCAAGACCGATTTCTTTGAAGCACGCAGTACCGCCTACGCCAAGAGCACCGCACTGATAGACGATTTATAAGAAAACCAAAGACATCAGAATAGGAGATATTACTATGAATTACAGCGCTATGATTCAAAATCGCAGATCCGTTCACGCATTCCGCGAAAAGGAAGTTCCGAGCGAGGCTATCGGCCAGCTCCGATCCTACTATGAAAAGACCTGCCCCCGTCTTGTCCCGGAGATTGCAACTGAGTTGATCGTCTTGGACAAGGATGCACAGCCGGCGCTGGAGAGCTCAGCGGGCTATAATCAATTTCTCATCGGAGCACCGCACTACCTGCTCCTTATGTCTGCCCCGCATTCCTATGCGGCCATCAACGCCGGCTACATGATGGAAGATCTCGTCCTCAAGCTGACTGAGTTGGACATTGACACCTGCTGGATGACCTTCACCGACAGCGACAAAATCAAAAAGGAACTGTCTCTCGCCACCCCGTTAGAGGTGGCGGCAATCGTTGCCTTTGGCTACGGGGAAAAGACCGCAAAAAAGCTGCGGCTGAATATCCTAAGTATGTCTCAAATCGATGTGCGGGCCGAGCAGCAGTACTACGCGCCCAAAAAGGGCGTGCACGATTTGGTTCACATGGGGAGCTGGAGCAACAAGTCTGGGCTTGACGAGATGATGGACTTCTACGACGATATGCTCTGGCAGTCCATCTACGCCGCTTCGCTCTCCCCCAGCTATCTCAACCGTCAGCCCTATGGCTTCCTTGTGCAGGACCACAGCATCTATTTGGTGCAGCAGGAGGATGCCTACACCGATAATTTGGATGCCGCATTGGATCTCGGTATTGTCATGCTCCACTTCTCCGCCGTCGCCTCCAAGTGGGCGGGGCAGGTACGCTGGGAACTTTCACCTGCTGCGCCCGACGGCCTGCCGGAAGGACTTCGCTCCGCTGCGGTGTACCACATGTAACGACTCTGGGGGGAAGCAAGGCAACGGTAAAATGCGCGATCGTCATCTCAGGATGAGGTCACAATGTGGTGTGAGGCGAGACCGGAGTCTTGAGAATACCCAAACAAAGGAAAGGAGCTGACAGATATGGCAGCTATGAATATGAATCAGGAGCAGTTTAAGCAGTTGATCCGGGAGGAAAAGCCTGTTTTGGTGGATTTCTGGGCGCCCTGGTGCAGCTATTGCCGGAGGATCGGCCCTGCGTATGAGAAGATTGGAGAGGAATACGCGGACAGCCTTGCTGTCGGCAAGATCAATATTGACGAGGAGCCGCAGCTGGCGGGGGCCGAGGGGATTGAGGACATCCCAACTCTGGTGCTGTACCGGAACGGAAAGGCCGTGGATTCCATCATCGCGCCCGGCTCAAAGGCAGAAATCGACCGTTTCATTCAGGAAGCCTTGGCGAAATAACGGAGGGTTCAGATATGAACAACAATCATGTTTATGATATGCTCGTGGTGGGCGGCGGACCGGGCGGCTACACCGCCGCCCTGTACGCGGCACGGGCGGGGCTGGACACCATCGTGCTGGAAAAACTGTCCGCCGGTGGGCAGATGGCCCTGACCGAGCAGATCGACAACTATCCCGGCTTTGAGGACGGGATCGACGGCTTCTCTCTGGCGGAGAAGATGCAAAAGCAGGCGGAGCGCTTCGGGGCACGCAGCGAATACGTAGAAGTCCTCCGCATGGATCTGACGGCGGTTCCCAAGCTCGTGGAGACCAGCGAGGGGATCTTCCTGGGGAAGACCGTGGTGCTGGCCACCGGTGCGAACCCCAGAACGCTGGGCGTGGCCAGAGAGTCGGAACTGGTGGGCCGAGGCGTGGCCTACTGCGCCGCCTGCGACGGGATGTTTTACAAGGGCAAAACGGTGGTCGTGGTGGGCGGCGGCAATTCCGCCGCGGCAGATGCCCTCCTTCTCAGCCGCGTGGCGAAAAAAGTGATCCTCGTCCACCGCAGAGACACCCTGCGGGCCACCAAGATTTATCACGAGCCGCTGACACAGGCCGAAAACGTGGAATTCCGTTGGAACAGCGTCGTTTCCGCACTGCTTTCCGGGGACAGACTGACCGGCGTCCGCCTGCGGGACACCGTCACCGGTGAGGAAAGCGTGGTGGACTGCGACGGCGTATTTGTCAGCGTGGGCCGACAGCCCGCCACGGCGCTGGCGGTGGGTCAACTGGAGCTGGACGGCGGCGGCTATATCGTGGCCGGAGAGACCACGGAAACCAGTATTCCCGGCGTTTACGCCGTGGGCGACGTGCGGACGAAGCCCCTCCGTCAGGTGGTCACCGCCGTGGCGGACGGCGCGGTGGCAGTTCACATGGCGGAGAAATATATCGCGGAAAACCGATAAGGGAGGTGGATTGAAAAAGCCATGTTTAAGGTCAGGCCGGATACGACCGCAGTGGGGATGCCGACATATCTGCAAGGCAAACTGCCAGAGTGATGGCAGCTAAGAAACCCATGTAAGATTGGGAGATATGTTGTCTCTCCATATCCAGTCCACGCAACAGTAAGCAACTGAACACAAAACACAGCCACAGATGTACTCTGCGGCTGTGTTTTTTTGCGTAGTATAGCAGCTTCTTCCATCTGCAAAACCCCGACGCTCCGTGGCTGACGGGGTTATCCGCACTTGCCAATACGCCCAAAGAGGGCTCCTTAACGCGCAGAAGGAAAGGGACGGTCAGTCTCCGGCGTTTTGAGAAGGAAATGGCTTTTGTGAAAGTCGAGCAGGCCCTCATCCCGCATTTTTCCAAGCTCTACAGACAGCCCGCTGCGATCCACACCGAGGTAATCCGCAAGCTGCTGCCTTGAAAACGGAATGTCGAACTCATAGACGCTGCGCCGCTGTGCCTCGGCGGAAAAATAGGACATCAGCTTTGCACGCGTCGTGCGCTGGGCCATGTGGGTGAGCTTTTCGTTGAGCCGCAGGTTCTTCTCTGCCAGTTCGTCCAGCAGGTTGCGGATGATCCGGCTGTGGTGGGAGCAGGCGGAGGGGCACACGCTCAAAACGCGCCTTATGTGCAGAAACATCACCGTCACCGCGCTCTCCGCCTCTACGCTCACGTTCAGCACCGCTCCCGGCGCGCAGGCGAATACCTCCGCGAAGGTCTGCCCCGGCCCGGTCTTAGAGAGGATGTTGCGGTTTCCCCAGATATCCTCCTGCACGATGAGGGTGCTGCCCGCCAGCACGAGACCCACCTCCTCCACCGGCTCCCCGGCGCGGAGCAGGCGTGAGCCTTTGGGGAAGGTGTCGATCCTCGCCCCAAGGTAGGAGAGCATGACGGCAAGCTCATCGTCGGAAATGCCGGAGAAAAGCGCCGCCGTATGAAGTACCGGAAAAAATTCTTTCATAAAAAGTTCTCTTTCGTTGAAAATTCAACTGACTTGTTGCTCTTAGTATAGTACAATGAACGCACAAAGGCAACAGGAGGATCGAACATGAAACGACGGATCATTGAAATCGATCAGGATAAACGCCCCGTATTTTGACGGCGCACGGCTCCTGATTGCCGCTGACTGCACCGCCTACGCCTACGCCGCTTTCCACGAGCGGTTCATCAAGGGACACATCACCCTGGTGGGCTGTCCTAAGCTGGACGGCGTGGGTAAGGATTCCTTCGAAGAGGCGTGAGCTTTCTGCAAGAGAGGCAAAGACTATGAGTTATGAAAACTGGAAGGACAAAATCGGCACATTTGAAGTGATGGACGTGCGGGGCAAAAAGATGGACTTCTTCCCCGCATTGAAGGCAAAGGCTGCCGCGCTGAAAAACGGCGAAGGACTGCATATCATCCAGACCTTCGAGCCTGTTCCCCTGTACCCGGTGCTGGCCCTCATGGGCTTTGAGCATCACACGGAGAAGGTGAGCGGCAGCGAATATCACATCTGGTTTTATCGAGTGAAGAAAGGAGAATAACCGCATGAGCTACGAAAACTGGAAGAATAAGGCGCAGGGGTTTCAGACCGTGGATGTGCGCCATATACAGGGCAGCTTCTTTGAAGGGCTGAAGAAAAGAGCCGAGGCGTTGGAGGTGGGCGAAGGATTACACATCATCCAGACCTTTGAGCCGCATCCACTGTACGCTGTCATGGAGGGCTTGGGCTATGAGCACCACACCGAGCGGCGGAGTGAGGCTGAGTTCCATGTCTGGTTCTGCCGTGTGGAGAAGAAGGAAGGCGACAGCTCCGCTCCCTTCAAGCCGCTGGCTCTTTTGAACTATCCCATGATCGATGAAAAGCTGGGGCAGATCGCCGTAGATTTTTGGGAGACCACATGGCAGAGCGAGAAGCGCGTACTGCCCTACGAAACGCGGCTGCTGCTGTCCCTGACCAACGCTGTCGGTGCGGGCCGGATGAGGCAGGCGGCGCGGGAGCTGGTAAAGGCATATATCCACGGTGTGGAGAGCGCCGCGTTGGACGACGTGTTCGAGCTGCTGGCATGGAATCAGGGCATCGGCTTTTTCAGCAGCGAGATCGGCCCCTCGGCGCTGTTTCAGGCGTACAAGCTCATAAAAAACGGTGAGAAGCAGGGCAAGTCCCGGGAGGATATCTGCAGTGCGCTGCGCGAGAAATTCGGGGAGAAGAACCCAGAGATGCAGGTCTTGAACAGATGATAAGGAGTTGTTTTTTATTATGACCATTCAAACGGTAACAGATGCCATCCGCTATGTAGGGGTGGATGATAACACATTGGCACTCTTTGAAAACCAGTACCCCGTCCAGCCTATGGGAGTGAGCTACAACTCCTATGTCATTCTGGACGAGAAAATCGCCGTGATGGACAGTGTGGACGCACGGGCGGCGGAGGAATGGCTTTCCAATGTAGCGCAGGTGTTGGAGGGGCGCAACCCCGACTATCTTGTGGTCACACACATGGAGCCGGATCATTCTGGCAGCCTCATGCGGCTGGCACAAAAGTACCCGGAGATGAAGATCGTGGGAAACGCGAAAACATTTACCCTGATCAAGCAGTTCTTCGGCACAGATGCATTGTCGGAAGACCGTATGCTGGAGGTTGGCGAAAGAGATACGCTTTCCTTGGGTTTGCACCGGCTGCGCTTTCTGTTGGCGCCGATGGTACACTGGCCGGAGGTGATGGCAGCGTATGAAGAGGAGGAAAAAATCCTGTTCTCGGCGGATGCCTTCGGCCGCTTCGGTTCACTGGAACGGACTGCCCGTGCCCCCTGGGCGCCGCAGGCCCGGCGGTATTATTACAACATCGTCGGAAAGTATGGCGCACAGGTGCAGGCACTGCTGAAAAAAATCTCCGCGCTGGAGATCAAAACGATCTGCCCGCTCCATGGCCCCATGCTCACAGAAAACTTGGGGGAGTATCTGCGGCTCTATGATCGCTGGTCACAATGGAAACCGGAAGAACCGGAGGGCATCCTGATCGTCCACGCGTCCATCCATGGAAATACCGCATACGCATCGGAGGCCCTCAAGAGCAAGCTGGAGGGAAAAGGTGCGCAAGTCACCATGTGCGATCTGACGGCAACAGACCTTTCCTATGCCGTGACCAGCGCATTCTACTGTGGGAAACTGGTGTTGGCCTGCGCCACCTATGACGGAGGACTGTTTCCGCCCATGAAGGAGTTTTTGGAACATTTACAGACAAAGGGATTCCGAAACCGCCGGATCGGCCTTATTGAAAACGGCTCATGGGCCCCTGCTGCCGCGCGGCTGATGCGCACCAAATTGGAGGAGATGAAGGATATCCACCTTTACGAAACGGTAGTGTCTCTGCGTGGTGCATTGAACCAAACCAGCGAAGCGCAGATGGACGCTCTGGTGGCTGAGCTCTGCGCGGAGTAGGCGGCGAGTCTGGCTTCGTCCGGCCGCCCAATGCCTCAAAAGCAAAACATCGTCGCTGATTTATTTAGACAACAATATGGCGTTGAGTGATGCCGAAGCTTTGAAAATGGATCGAAGCGCAGCCGCAGAGAATATCTGCGGCTGCGCTTTTTGCATTTTGACCATGGTGCAAACGGATGGCTTTGACCGTTAAGGTACTTCGAGGCAGCTTTTGGCGCACAAGCCCTTTGTGGTTGTTGACAGAGAAAAAAATATAGGTATAATAAAAGCAAAATAATAAGACTCATTCTTGCATTTGGAGGGTTGGCTGTATGCCAAAATACGCAGAGGAGATATTGGCCGCCGTAACGGAGCTGCAACAGCATCCTACGGCGGAGCAGGTGTTCCTGGAGATGAAAAGGGAGCATCCCAGCATCGCTCTGGGTACGGTATATCTGCCCCGCCTGCCGGGAGCAGGAAAAAGAAAATCTTATGGAGGAAAAGTATTATGAACGCTAACGTATCTAAGCTGCTCAACGAGCAGATCAATAAGGAATTCTACTCCGCCTATCTGTATCTGGACTTTGCCAACTACTACGCCGCCGTCGGACTGGACGGCTTTGAGAACTGGTACCGGGTACAGGCGCAGGAGGAACGGGATCACGCCATGCTGTTTTATCAGTATTTGCAGAATAACGGCGAGGACGTCACCTTTGAGGCTGTCGCAAAGCCGGAGTGGGAACGAGGCGACCACATGACCCCGCTGAAAAAGGCACTGGAGCACGAGAAGCTGGTCACCGCCAGCATCAATGCCATCTACGCCGCCGCATACGAGGTCAGGGACTTCCGCACCATGCAGACGCTGGACTGGTTCATCAAGGAACAGGGCGAGGAGGAGAAGAACGCCGCCGACCTCATTACCAAGATGGAGCTGTTCGGCGGTGACAGCAAGGGGCTGTATATGCTAAACAGCGAGCTGAAGGCACGGGTCTACACCGCGCCCTCGCTGGTGCTGTAAGCCCCGCGCGTCTTCGGGCTTTCGCATCAGGCAAAAGGCAGACTGCATACAGGTGGCCTGCCTTTTCTTCCACCAGACGGTTAGATTATGCTAACTGCGTATAATAAATAAGCAGCGCCCGCAGGGAGATCTCCCGGCGGGCGCTGCTGTGTTCAGAGGAACGTTATTTTTCTTGCCTTACTTTGCGGCATCCACCAGCACACCAACGTAGCCGGCAGTATCCACCAGCGTGGCACCGGAAACGGCGTCCACAGCCTTTTCATCTTTGCTCAGAGCCTCGGCGTCGGCAATGCTCATGCCGTTCACGTGGTTCTGGATGGCGTCGTAGTTGGCATCCAGCGAAACGGTGGAACCAGCCTTTTCGGCCATCATCTTGCTGTAGTAATCGGCGTTGACCCGCTTGGACATCAGCACCTTGCCCTCGGCGTAGCCTGCGCCGAAGTCAGAATCGGAGTTGGGCACACCGACGACCCCGGCGTCCGAACCGGCAAACTGGAACTCGTCAATGTAGCTCAGCACGATGGTGTCCCCGGCGGTGGCGACAGCGCCGGAGGTGAAGCACTTGGTGCCATGTGCGGCCCCATAGACCACATTCAGCTTCAGGTCCTCGGAGCTGCCGTTGAACTCCACGGCCTGCGTGGTCTGGGCGTTTTTGGCGGCATCCACGATGGCAGAGAGATAACCGGCAGTATCCACCAGCGTTGCGCCGGAGACGGCGTCCACTGCCTCGGCACCCTTGGCGGCCACATCCTCCAGCTCGGAGATGGTCTTGCCGACGGCAAAGTTCTGGATGGCGTCGAAGTTTGCATCCAGAGCGACCGTGGAGCCGCCCTTTTCAGCCATCATCTTGCTGTAATAATCGGCGTTGGCCCGCTTGGACATCAGCACCTTGCCCTCGGCGTAGCCTGCGGCAAAGTCGGAGTCGGAGTTGGGCACGGCGGTCACGCCTGCATCGGTGCTGGTGAACTGAAAATCGTCGAGGTAGGCGGCGAGGATGACGTCATCCTTCACCACAGCCACCGCTTCGGTGAAGCACTTGGTGCCGTGGGCGGCAGCATAGGCCTGACCGATCTGGATGCCGCCTTCCACCGGGACGATGGCGGCGGGCTCAGCGGGGGCTGCGGCAGCAGAGTCGGCGGGGGCTTCTTCGGCCAGCTCCACACCCAGTGCGGCGGCAACGGCCTTCCGGACGGCCTTGGTGGTCACCGTGGCACCGGCAACGCCGTCGATGGCGGGGCCGTTGGCGGCCACGACCTGCTTGGACAGCTCTTCCAGTGCAGCGCCGCCGATGCTCTCGGTCTCCTGTGCGCCTTCCAGCTTGCAGTCGGTAACGGTGCCGTTGGCATCCACGGTCAGGGTGGCGGTGACAGCACCGCCAAAGCCTTCGGCAGAGCCGGTCTTAGTCACACCAGCGGCGGTGGAGCTGCTGCCGCCGCCGCAGGCGGCCAGAGAGACGCCAACAACGAGGCTCATGGCCACGGCAGCGCCCAGTTTGCGGATGATCTCCTGTTTCATGGGTCTTTCCTCCAGAGAAAAATCGGTTTGTGTTCGATCCCCAGAAAAGGTCATATCTTTTCAAGGATGTTTACAAAAGATAACATATTTTGTGAGGTGCTGTCAAGAGATTTTAGCACATACTTCGTGAAGTTGGAAATCGACACAACCATATAACCGTCTTTGATGAAACTATTTTTGTTTCATCGATGACATTGTACCAGCAAGCAGTGCAGACGTATATACATCTGCTTATTTTGCGTTGCAAAACGCTTGTTGGGGAATGCCCCAAGCCCCTTTGATCTGCATT
>OIZF01000077.1_pt1 | contig 63274 bp, 38 predicted proteins | sample 1588471 | NCBI WGS metagenome assembly OIZF01 (sample SAMN03283279) | human gut metagenome | biome: human-associated habitat; material: feces | host: Homo sapiens | place: Peru | collected 2012
CTTCACTTTTCCATGTTAGTGTCTTATCATCTGTTGCATCGCTTGGATTGATCGTTGCTTGTAATGTTTCACTATTTGTCTTTTCTACTTTTAACTCTTTTTTATTTAATGTGACTGAATCAATATGACTTAAGACATGTATTTGACATTTTGCTTCTTTTCCATTTTTTGATTTGACAGTAATTGTTGTATCTCCGCCACCTACTGCTTTTACTTTTCCATTTTCATCTACTGTTGCTACATTTGTATTACTACTTGTCCAAGTATAAGACTCCGTAGCATCCATTGGTTCTATAGATAATCCTAATGTTATTTCTTTATTCTTTTCTATTGTAATATCAGCATTATCTAATTTTATACTTGTAATCGGTTTTATAACGTTAATTTTACATGAAGCTGTTAATCCGTTAACAGATGTTGCTGTTATTATAGCTACACCTACTTTATTGGCTGTTATATTTCCATTTTGATCGACTTTCGCAACTTCTTCATTGTCTGATTCCCAAGATAATGTTTTATCCATAACTGTATTTCCTGGAATGATTCTAGATTTTAATTGATATATTGAATTTAAATTCATATATAACTCATTTTTATCAAAGGCAATTTGTAATATTTTTGAATTGTCTTCAACCAATCTAAATCGTATAGCTTCAATATTATTCTTTTCATCTCCTGCTATTTGTCCCGATTTTACCCAATTTTGCCAGCCGATGTTTGATGAATGAACTTGATATTCTAATCTATATCCTGGCAGATCCAAGTTTAAATTTATAGCTTTAATTGCTTTATTTTGACCTGTTGTACCTAAAACTGTATTTGGATTTATTTCATCATAATTTTGCCAACCTTTTCCATCTACATATACTTTTCCCGAAAGGTTATATTCTTCTGCATTGTCTATTCCCAAATGAAACGCTTGCAAATAAATTGATTTTCCAACGGTTCCACCTATTTGTGAATCAGGAACATAATTTAGCCAACCTTTATCTGCAATATGTCCATTATAATAAATCTTCGGAGCAGTTACCTTGATATCATCATCTTTCACTAGCTTAAAGTCTATTGCTTGAATTTCATTATTGCCATCACCTGCTTTATTTCCCTGTTTTACCCATGATTGCCATCCTAAATTAGAACTATGAACACGATATTCTAAATGATAACCTGGAACATTTTCTAAACCAAAATTAACTTGCGTCATTGCTTTTCCATCAATTCCTATCAATGTATCATTTTCAATATTATCATAATTTTTTTGTCCAGCTGTAGTTTTTATTGTTCCATAAAGGTGAGTTGAATATGGAACATTTAATAAATTCATTTTTAATTGATATAGCTTAAGTGATCTTCCCGTTGTTCCTGTTGAATTTGGTTCTGTTACTTGATTCTGCCAACCAATTTTTTGAGTTTTTGCATTATATTGAATAGTTGGTGCATTTGATGCCTTTCCCGTACCTTGATTAACAACATTGCTAGTATTCCTATCGTTTTGCGCATAGCTATTATATGCTGAAACAACTAAAGACTTAAAGCTTTCCCATCCCATAGTTCCTTTTGTTCCTTCTATAGTATTATGTGGACAGTTTTTCCCACTCCAATCTCTATGCATTCTTATCGCATCACTTGGTAAACCACATTCATATAACAATCTAGCTGCTAGGTATGCCGCATTTCTTTCTGCTTGTGCATAATTTCCATCTGAATTTTCACAAATTTCAATAGAAACCGACCCACAATTTCCCATTGCTTGTCCATCACCAGCGTGCCAGGAATTTTCATTGATTGGAATACTTTGCCAAATTTCTGTATTATCTACAGTATAATGCCAAGAAGCCGTTCTATTATTTCCATTATACTGCAAATTAGCGTGAGCACGAGCATTAGCACCTTTCCCCGAACTTGCTGTATTATGAATTGTAATATACTTTGGTTTCATACTATAACCAGCTCGTGCATCATCTGAATATCGAGGAATTATTTTTTGATAGATTGGTATACCATTGACACTTCCTACCGACAAACTACTTGGAACATCTAAAAATGTCATTCTTCCTCCACTAATATAATTCCCATTATTATCACAACTTGTACTAATCCATCCATCCCCATAATCAGTTTCAACATAAACAAATGAACCTGCAACATATTTAGCAGTATAATATCCAGCTGGAATAGTGGTATTAGTACGATACTTACTTGAAAATGCTGGTTCTTTAAATAAAGTAGTTGCTACATGTGTTTGTACAGCTGTATCTGTATCGATTATCTCTCTTACTTTTTTATAAGTTGTCGATATACCTCCATTATTTAAATAAAATGTAGAGCCTACTCTATTATAAGCATAATATACATTATCATCATTTCCATGAACAACGTAATTTCCTGATCTTGTATAATTACTTGCAAGATACCTTACTAATCCATTATCATCATTTTCAAATGAATCTATTCCACTTTGATCTTCAAATTCCTTAGCAAGTTCATCTCTTCCTATTTCTTCGTTATCCTGATCTAAATTATTAACATCCTGCGAAGATACTAATTCATCTCTGTTTTCTAACTTTTCATTATTATTTATATCATTTATTCCTCCTGTAACATCAATTATCTCATTAGAATAAGCTAATGCATTTATAGTTAAATCACGATGTTTTAGATCCACCTCAATAGTTGGTGGCTCATCATCATTATGTTTGAATGTTGTAATTTCTACATTATCACCTTTAATATGAAGTGTAATTGTGTTATGCTTCTCACCATTATTATTAACAATATTATACTTGCTAAATAAATTTTTAAGCGTTGGTGTATCACAATTTGTGCTAATATCATAATCATTAACCTTAAGACCTAATAATGTATCCCTTACACAGCCACCAACAAAGTAGCATTCATAACCATTTTCAAGTAATTTTTCCTGAATTTTTTTAATATATTTAGGTACCTTTAATTCTATCTTCATTTTCTTGCCTCTTTATATAGCATTAATACCAAATCATTAAACTTATTGTCATCTATTTTATCTGGTAGAGTTGTTTCTTTCTTAAGGTCTTCACACTTAGTACTTAAACTAGCAAGTAATTGATAAAATTCATCTTTAATCCTACCATCTTCTTCTCTATAATTGCCATTTCTAATATCCATTAACAAATCATGCTCTTTACGATAAGTATGAACCGTTTTATCCGCAAGAATTTCATTACACATTAAATAAATCCTAATCAGATGCATCATATGTTTATTTAAGTGGATATCATCCTTTTTATGATTTCTATGGGATACTGTATTGTTATAGTCTCTTAAAACATTAGTCATTTCCTCAATCATACCTCTAAGCTTTGCTAAAGGATAACGTTCAAGCTTAAAATCAACTAATATTTCCTCCTTATCCCCCGCCTGCCAAGCTCCCACGTAGGTTTTTATTGCATCAGGTGGAAGCTTATACTTTGTTTCAAATGACTTTGCCGCATTGATGACACTACGATTAATATGAACCATTGCATCATAATGTGGTATTGTATCTCTTGCTAGGGCATTTTCTAATCTATTTAATTGTGCATTAGCATAGCCTCCAAAGGAATAAGCTGCTCTTTTAGTTAAAAATAAATCCCGATTTTCCAGAAGCTTTTTCCCAACTGGTGAGACATAAAAATAATGTTCAGGCTTAGCATAAAGCATCTCAATAATATTAGGATTACACTCCCTTGCAAGTTTCAAAAATTTCTTTAAAGAATATATAACTGTATCCGTTTTAGTATCAACATATTGCTCAAAATCAGTCAAGCCTAAGCTATCTGTTTCTCTTTCTAAAACTACTCCTCTAATATCTAAATCGGAGCCTAGAATATTAGTACCATAGGCATAGCTTCCTCCTACTGTTAAAAAAAGGATTCGATCCTTAAGTAAAGGATTATTCCTCAAAAAATCATATTCTTTTGATTCTAATATGCTTTTAATATCCATAAAATCACCTTCGTCCATAACTTTATATTATTAATCTTTCTGGATTTATTATAGCATATTAAATTATAAAATATTTTTAAATACTTATTGAAGAAATAATGAAAAAAGAATAGAATTAAAAAAGTAATGAAGGTGGTACTTATATGAAAAAAATAAAGATTCTTTTAATAAGTTTTATTCTAATTTTAGCATTGTCATCATGTAATCAAATTTCTATATCACATAATGATTTGAATACTTATGAACAAGAAATAACAAAAGAGGATACATCCTATATTGATAATCCAGATCAAGGTTTTTATAGTCCTGTATGTATTCAGGTGGTTGATAATTTTAAGGACAAAGACTATGTCATAAATGCTAAGACAAGATTATATCATCTAAGAATGGATTTAAGTACCTTTTCTTCTAAATATAATAATGATATAGATAAAAAGCTTGGTGATACTGACTTAGAAAATATTGATAAAATGCTTGCTAAATATCTAGCCAAAGAAAAAAATGTAATTATTAGATTTGCCTATGATCATAATTATGAAGGGAAAAAAGATCAAGAGCCATCACTTTCAATGATGGAAGAGCATATTAAGCAAATATCTCCAATCTTAAATAAATATGAAAATTGTATTACGGCAATTGAAGCAGGGATGATTGGCCCTTGGGGTGAAATGCATTCAAGTGCTTGTGCTAACAAAGAAACAATCAATGCTATTATTGATACTTACCTAAAAAATGTCACTAACATTCCTATTTTAGTCAGAACTCCTAAAATGATTTATAATTATCTAGGAATAACAATGGCTGATACATCAAGCTATGTAATAAAGGATGACAGTATTAGCTACCGCTTAGGATTATTTAATGATGGCTACCTTGGCTCAGATAGTGACCTTGGTACTTATACTAATCGTGAGCTTGAAACCAAATGGTTAGCCAATCAAACTAATCATCTTCCCTATGGTGGTGAGGTTGTAATTCCAAATTCAGCATTACATGATATTGATAAATGCCTTCCCGAAATGAAGCTAATGCACCTTTCTTATTTAAATCAAGCTTGGAATGATGAAGTAATTAAAAAATGGAAAAATACATGCTATGATAAATTTTGTGGTAATGATAAGGATTTTTATGGGGTAAGTGCCTATGATTATATTAATGCTCATTTAGGCTATCGTTTTGTTTTAAAAAAATCAACTTTATCTTATAATGATACTTCTGATATTCACATAAATCTTGAAATTGAAAATAAAGGCTTTGGCAATTTATTAAGAAATAAAAAGATTGAAGTTTATGTTTTTTATAATGATACAACCCTTAAAAAATATGATACAAAGCTTAAAACTAATAAATTAGAAAATCTATCTCTTACTATTCCTAATACTGGGAAAAAAGGAAAAATATATTTAAGCATTAAAAGCGATAATGATAGTTATCCTATAAGGCTTGCAAATAAAAATATTTATGATGAAAATTTAAAAGCTAATTTAATTGGAACAATTTAAGAAAAAAGGTCACACTAAATTTGCGACCTTTTTTTGATTCATGTATTTAGTTCTTCTTTTTCCATTTAGCATAAATTGTAATATTTTCTTTGGAAATAAGCTTATCCACCTTTTTAGTGAATTTTTTATCATAATACCAGCCTTCAAATTCAAATAATGAATCGCTTAAATTAGGAAGCTTAACTAGTCTATTTTCCTTAACATAAAGCTTATTAAGGATATTATCATAATCGCTAACTAGTGATATTTCTTTATATTCACTATAATTTGTTTCATAGGGAGGTGTAATTTTACCAAAGCCTAAACAATTTGTAGCTGACCAAAGCTCGCCCGTCTTAGCATTTACTCTTACACAAACACTTGAACCTCCACCATACACGTCATTTTTTATAATTGAGGTTGTTGTATTAGTTGTAAGACAGCTAAATGTTTGTCCCATATCACAAGATCTAAATACATTACTATCAGACTGATAGCCATTAGATGAACCACCAATATAAACAATTTCGGGATGAGATTTATCTACTGCAACACTATATACACGTCTTGCATAATATAAATCTCCGTAAATATTAAATTCATCAGGACCTGGCATTGATTCATCTTGCATCGCAACGGGAATATTACCTGATAGTTCCTTAACATTAGTTCCATTTTCGGATACAACAAATAAAGCACACCACTGAGCTGCAATATATAATCTATCCTTAGTATCATCATATGATAAATCTGACAAATAAAGTCCATCCTTAGCATAAGGGTTTAAAGATAATGATTCAATGTAGGTTTGCCAGGTTTTGCCATCATCAATTGATGTTACTACTCTTGAGGTGTTATCATCAATTCCAAAAAGTTTACCATTTGATGAACAATCATATACTCCTGTTACTCCCATCATCTTCTGCCACGTTAAGCCAAAATCAGTACTTCTTAAATTACCACAAAACAAGATATTAGCATTATATGGAGCTTGATAGCTTATATAATTGCTTTGAGCTGTTAATCTACCATTTTTTCCACTATCAAGCTTATAATTATCATCATTACGATGATTTACAATCGTTTTTCCTCCATCATAGCTAATACTTAAATATCTATCGCTACTCCAAGATTTAGCAACTGCACCATATACTACATTCTCACTTGCAGCATAGCCTGCATAAACATATGCATTCCAAGCCTCTCCTTCTGACTGTGACAAATTAATATATTTCCAGGTATTACCTCCATCAACAGTTAAAGCTCCTGCATAATCTTGAGAAGCAAAAAACATAATATCGGAATTATTAACATTAAAATTAAACTTTCCCCCAATCATTACACCATTAATACCATTTGAATTATAATGAAATGTGTGACCACCATCAGTTGATGCACTAACAATATCATTATTAAAATTAATAATATAATTTTCATTAGTTGGTGACCAATAATAATCAGTAGCTCTATTTCCTAAAGGAAAAAATTCATTTGTCTTAGTATAGGTTGCAATATGCCATGTTGCACCACCATCTTCTGTATAAAGTGTACCATTAGAATAATCATACCATGATAAATAACCATTCCTATAGCTTATAAGCATTTTTTGACTATTAGTGGGACATACTTTCAAGGTTAAAAGCTCATGAGATAAGCCTTCATAATGATATTCATTTTTTGTATCTCCTCCACTCTTGACAAAAAAAGGTTGCCAAGATGGATCAGTTATTAAATCTATATTGTTTGTGTTAAATGATACCATTTTAATTAATTTATTATTATATTTATAAATAGCAGCTGATTCAACAAGCTTATTATTCTCACATAAATTATCGGTTAATATATATAAATCATCTTGATTAATATCAAGACCAGTTACCTTAGCATCTAAAATTTTATTGAAGGTTATACCTTTATCCTTACTCTCATAAAGGCCATCTAGTTTGCCAACATATACATATCCTTTAGTTGAAACCTTAACAATTCCATCCGATAGTTCATTATTTAGAAGATACCAAGATAGTCCACCATCATCTGAAGCGTAAAGTCCTTTTGTTTCTTCTGTTAAATCACCTTTAGATGAATCTCTTTCATAGAGTAATGATGTATAAACACGACGTGAACCATTTAAGCTCTCATCATAACTTGATGGATCATAAGCTAATGATTCAATTGTATCACGAGCACCTCTTACTGGAAAATGAAAATTAAATTTCCAAGATGTGCCATAATTATCACTACTATAAATTCCCGTCGTATAACTACTACGATTTCCATTAACGCCTAAAGCTAAAACCTTGCTATTATTATTGGGATCAACTGCAAAATCACTTGCACCTAAGGCCAAAAAATCCGTCATACACTTTTCAAATGTAGCACCATAATCCATAGAACGATATATTCCTCCGACATCCGTTCCATAATATATGTACTGTCCAGTTGAATCTCCTTCTAGTGTTAATGGCCATTGACAACCTTCACCACCAATATTTTGATTAGCCTGTGCTTGATTTCTAATCGAAATTTCTTTCCAGTAGCTTATTCCAGATTCATTTGCATCATCAATGCCTTTAACATCTTGATATTCTACAGCATGATTTTGAATATTACCAGACGATATATTATCATTTGAGAAATTACTTTCTATATTAGATGAAAGCTTACAACTTACAATACTACTTAAAAATACAGTTATTAACATTCCATTTATAAAAGCCTTTATTTTCATAGTAACACGCTCCATATTGATTATACACGTTTAATTAACATTTTACAAAAAAAAGACAACTCAGCTTTTGCTAGCCGAGTTGCCATTAAATTAAGCTAAATAGCTATAATTTATTTCACTATTTATAGTTTTATTATCTAAACTATAGGAAATATTAATTTTAGTAATTTTAAAATCGGATATAGTCATTTCAATTGAAACATCAGTACTTGAGCTTACAGACTCATCTTGAAAATAATCCTTAGCATTTTGGGCTTTAACCTTCAAAGAAACATTTGTCGTAGAAATTGATTTAGATGAGAAATAGCTATCATCTAGTTTTCCACTAAATAATGTATCAACATCAAGATTTTCAAATGTTTTAACATCTGTAGTTTTTGTAAGCTTAAACTCTGAATCCAAATTATAGTAATATGTTACACTAGATCCTTTTTTAGTTGAAGTATCCTCGATACTTATGGTTCTTTCAACTCGATAAACAGTTGTATTTCCATCCTTAACTGTTGAATTAGATTTAACAAGATATGTATTATCAACAGAATATTTTATAACATTATTAAGGTCTGATAGATTTTCAAGAGATGTAGGCTTTTGCACATTTCCTGTTGAACCACTCGTTGTAGGATAAGTAGTTTCCGTTTCAGATGTTTTATTACCAGAACATGAACATGAAGTAAATGGAACGACTAAAAGGACTGCTAAAAAGATTAATTTATATGGTTTAATTCTCATTTTCAATTCCTCCTAGTAAAACTTCTTAACTAAACATACTCCAGCAACTGTAATTACTGAAATTAATGATAAAACAGTAATTGCAGCTGCACCAGTATAATTATATGTACTATTTAAAACACCATTTACACTATTTATTGCAGGCTTTAATGTTTCAAGATAAGCATTATATGAAGCCATTAAAGCATTATACTTAGTCAAATCAAGAATATTTCTTTCTGCTAACTTAAGTTTATTAAGTCTTTCAGCGAATGCTTGAAGTTCTCCTAAACGATCAATTGTAAATGATGTATTAAGTGAATCAATTTCAGCTTGTAAAGCTTTAACCTCTAAAGAAGCAGTCTTATATTTAATTTCTCGTATTTCCTTTTGAGCCTTTATAAGACTATTCTCCATATTCTTTAGTTCTTCTTCTGTATAACCAAATCTAGTTAAATCAGTGGAAATATTATTATATGCAAGACCACAATTTGAAATTAATGAATCATCCTCAAGAGAAAGAATATTTTTATTCATTATCTTTTCAATTAATTCAAGATATTTTACAGCATTGCTGTCCATAGCTTGGTAATCACTTCTTGTAGCATTTTCAACGCCACCGAAATATACCTCAAATAAAATTGAATCATATCCTGAAATTTCATCATTCTTAGGTAAAACCATTTTGATTGGATTATTACGTCCAATTGCATCAATAAAATTAGCATAATAAAGTTCAGTTCCAAAGGCATTGTAATATTTATGAATAATTGCATAGCCTGGATCTTCCTCTGTTAATAAATTTTGACCTGGAGTGCTTGAAGAAGAACGATCAAGAATAGCAGTATAATAAGCTTCCATTGAAGGAGCATTAACTGATCTAAATTCTACTTGCTCAAGTTTAGAAAGTCCATAGAAACCGTATGCCCCTATAACTCTTAAAGAATCTGGAAGAACAATATTTTTTATATTTTTATTAGCATTACCAGCAAATATATCAATCATATGGGTTCCTTCAAGAACTGTTAAGGTTTCAATATTAAGTGCCGCTGGAACACTAACTAACATTAGTTTCTTTGGTGTTAAATATGTATAAAGAATACCATTATCAACATAAGCATAATCATTAATCTTACCTGAATTCTTAGTAGCACCAGTATCATCAACATAATTAATTTCCTGAAGATTATTAGAATTATAGAATACTAATTGACCAATTTCAGCAATATTACTTGTTAAAGTAAATGATTTAAGTGCTGTTTGATAGAAAGCACCTTCAGCGATATTTTGAAGCTTTAAAGCATTAATTGCCTTAAGACCTGAGCCTTTGAATGCATATGAACCAACTGTTTTTAAACTTGGAGTTTCTAAAGAAACATTAAGACTACTATTTGCGAACGCTCCGTCTCCAATTTCTTCTACACTAGTTAATGAAATATTATCAAGCTTTAAGGTATTTGCAAATGCCCCTTCTTTAATAAGCTTAACCTTTTCAAGGTTAATATTTGTAAGCGAACTACAACCTGCAAAAGCGTATGAGCTAACCTCAACCACACTTTGAGGAAGGCTAACATTTGTAAGTGATGTACATGCTGCAAAGGCATAATCAGAAATATTTGTAATTCCTTTTGGTATAACTATACCTGTCAACTTATTAGCATAAGCAAAAGCATAGGCACCAATTGATGTTAACGTACTAGGTAATTCAATCTCAGTAAATTGAGGGGCCATAGCTCCATCAGTAAGCTTTGTAAATGCATGATCAGCAATTGTCTTAACATTTAGAATACTAATCTTTGTAATTCCATAGCAATTAGCAAAAGCATAGGCACCAATATGTTCAACATTTTCAAGATTTGCAGAGACAATTTTACCACAGCCTGAGAATGCATAATCACCAACAGTACCAACTAATTTACTTAAATCAATTGCCTCTAGTGAATAACAATTAGCAAAACCATGAGAACCAACAGTTATAGTTGCATCATCTGGCATTATAACTCTTGCCAATGTTGAAATTTCATTGAAAGCATAATCGCCAACTTTAGTATTATCGCCAAGCTTAATACTCTTAATTCTCGCTTGTGCAAAAGCATATGAACCAATATTTGTATCACTACCAAGAATAAGGTCAATTCCAACACCTGAACCAATTTGCTCAAATGAATGAGAACCAATTGATTTAATATTTTCAATATTATTTAAAGTTATTAATTTTGTACAAAGAGCAAATGCATAGTCTGAAACCACTAGATTACTTGGGAAAGTTACTTCTTCTAGATTAGTACAATTAGCAAAAGCATATGCTCCTAACTTAATTCCTTCAGGTAAAACTAATGTTTTAATAGAAGTTATACCTGAAAAAGCACCTTGACCAATCTCTTCAACATTTGTAGGAATTGTATAATCACCATATAAAGCTGCTGGTGCTGCAAGAATAATCTTATTTCCTGCTAATAATAAATTTCCATTAGTTTGATAACTTGCATTATCACTTGCTACATTAAAAGTAGAAACGTTTGTACCATTTAAGAAATCAGCACTAAGATTTTTTAAATATGTATTTTTTTGGAATTTTAATTCTTCAAGTTTTGTATTTCCAGATAAAATACCATTTTCTACATTAACGGTACTATTTGGTAAAGTAACACTTAAAAGACTTACATTATTTGCCATAGCATTTTGATTCAAATATTCAACTGAACCATTAATTACAATAGACTCAAGCTTAGGATTATTTGCGAAAGCATAATCACCAATTGTAACGACATTACCATTTACAACAATTGATTTTAATTCCGCACAATTAGCAAAAGCACGAGCTGGGATTTGTGTTGAATTGATAGCCGCAGTTGTTAAACCTGAATTATAGAACATTTCTTCTCCAAGTCTTGTTTGACCCTTTGAATCAGTTACGTAACTAGTTAAATTTGTACAGTTTTTAAATACACCACTGCCTGAGTTTCTTAATTTAGAAATATCAACTGTTGTTAGACCTGTACAGCCTAAGAATGCTTCATTACCAATTGCGTAGCACGTAGACAAATCAAGACTTGTAAGTTTTGCACAATTAGCAAAAGCATGGGCACCAATAACTTCTACATCCTTAAGGTTAATATTTAGAAGACTTGAAGATGCATCCTTACCCTCAGATGTTAGAGCATTTGTATTGTATGAAAATGCATATTCTCTTACATATCTAATTGTTGAAGGAAGCGTAACGGTTTCAAGAGCTGTACAATTATAGAATGCGTACTTCTTTATATCCTCTACACCTTCAGGAATTGTTACAGATTTAATAGTTGAGTTTGTACCTGGTGTCTTATTATAATCATCATCGTCATCAGGATTTTGAATTGTTCGATCGGTTGTATAAAGTGCAAACGCATATTCTCCGATATAAAGAATTCCCTTATCATCAGGAATTACTACATCGCCACCTAAGCCTTTATATGCTGTAAGTGTTCTACCTTCAATTACGAACTCACTCATTACCGTAATTTTAATTGAAGCACTTATTGTAGAATTATTTTTCTTTAAAGAGATATAAGCAGTTCCTTCCTTTAAAGCTTTGATATTTCCATCTTCATCTACCGTAGCAACCTTTGTATTAGTAGATGACCATGTTGCATTAGATATATCAGCATACCAAGGGTCTAAGTAAGCATGTAGCTTAACTGATTCGCCTGGATACATTTCAAGGCCTGATAGACTTGAAACATAAACACGGTCTCCAGTTGAGCCTATTTTACTTGATTCACCTGCAAGCGCATAGGCATTTGTTGTATCAAAATAATCAAATGTTATCTTGTTAATTTCGGCATCGCCTGTATAATTAGAACGCTTAGCTGACTTATTGCTACTAGCATTTAACACCTGAATACGAATTGTAGCAGATTTTCCTGTTACCTTATCAGTACAAGTAATATTTACTGCACCACGCTTATATGGAATTACAATACCATTTTTTACATCAGCAGTAGCTGTATTAGATGATGACCAAGTTAAATATTTGAAATATGATTTATCAACTTCTGTTGTTGATGTTAAATACTTAGTTAAATCTAATTCAGTATTTACATTTGCAGTTAAGCCATTAAGTGCCGTACCATCTGTTTCACCATTTTCTCTAAATGATAATTCACCAGTTGTACCAGGAAGTTCAACAACATAAATGTTAGAATTTAAAGCATAATCATCAATATTAAATGAAATTGCATTATTTACAAGTGCATCTGATGATAATAAATCCATATAATCAGTAACTTCAATCTTAACAGTTGCATCCTCACCCTTATTTCCATATACAGGAATTGGATGTTCACTTAGTGTTGTATAAGATGACTTAGATGTGAAAATTACTGGTGTAACAGCTTGTACATAATGATTATCATATACAGTTAATGTTACATAGTAACGGTCCTTCTTTAGCGTATCATCATATTCTTTTTCAAATGAAGCATTTTTAATGATTGGAGCTTCATCATCCATAGTGAAATTAAAACTAAATGAATTACGAGCGTTTGTTTCAAGGCCACCGTCACCATAATCAATTGTACCTAGCATATTAAATGTATATGTACGATTATTTTGAAGCCCTAGTGATTCAGCTGTTTGACGAATATATTTATAATATGGCATAGCACTACCATTATAACCAAATGCCTTATGGCAGTTATAATCCGTAAGATCATAAACAACCTTACCTGTTACATCATCAGTTATTGTATAATGCATTGTCTTAGCATTACGTAGGCATCCTGCATAAATAGTACTGATTCCATCGATTGTACCAAAAGTAGATGAAATAGCAATATGATCTTCGCTTCCTGGAATTGCGTCATACTTTGATTCATCCAATGTATAAATATAAGTACCAAGAGGCATAATATAATTATACATATAAGAACCATAAGGACGAGTTGCCCAGTAATCAGCTTTAATCTTATCCTCATCATCAATATTTCCATTATGAGCTTCTGATTCTACTTCATAATATGTCTTATCAAATAATGGAGCTTCTGTCCAATCACCGTAGAAGGCAAGGAATGGAACATTTAAAGAAACCTCAGAATCACTTGCAACAGCTTTAGCAAAGCCTTCAACATAAATTCCATAAGCAAAGTTACTTTCAATGTATGCTTTATCAGTATCATTTAATTCATATTTATATGTAATCGTTAAAGAACCATTAGCAGGAACTGTAACCTTCTTATTAGTTACCTCAACATTATTAACATATGCTTTAAATGTATTATCAAGCATATATGATTTTTCAGCCACATAATTTGAATCAGATGAAGATACACTCTCTGTCATTACATCTAAATCTAACGTATATTCTAAAGCCTTATTTGAAATATTATTAATTGTATATTTCATTTCATAAGAACCTGTGCGATTTTTATCATCACCAAGTTCAATTTTAGGCTTAGTACTATTTTCAACTGAAATATACGCATTTGATTTAGTTGCGTTAGCTAAATTGGCAAGTCCTGCACCTTGTTTACGTGGTGTATAAGGATTACCTTCTTCATTTAAAGCAATCGTAGCAGTTGACATTAATAAAGAATTTGTAAGATTTTGAAGCTCAGTTCTTGTAATATTAGGATATTTTTCCTTTAAATACTGACGAATAAGCACAACAATACCACACATGTTAGGTGATGCCATTGATGTACCACTCATCTTGTCATATCCACCACCAGGAATACTTGATAAAATTTCTCCACCATGAGCAGTAATTTCTGGTTTTAACTCTAAAGATGGAGAAGGTCCCCAGCTTGAGAAATCAGACATAAATGGACCTGCTAAATATTCATCAGATACTGTAATAGTACCAGAAGACTTCTCTGCAAGTTTTAAACCATCTTCTTTAAGAATAGAAATAGCTGGTATATGCGTTGTATCACTAATAGTCATAGCGATATCACCCTCTACATTATTATAAATAATAATTGCAAGAGCACCATTACGCTTAGCAAGCTTAGCCTTATCCTCAAATGAATTATCACCACGCTTTACAAGTGCAATTTTACCTTTAACATTAACACTTGTATAAGACGCACTTGAACCAGTACCAGGAATAGTAACATATTCATATGTCTTAGTTCCAGCTGCGGCAAATTCAGGATCAGCATCCTTAAGTCCTTGAATAAAGTCATATTCCTTACTAGTGATTGTTCTTGATTGTAGGAAAAAGAATGTATCAGTATCATTAGCAACAAGATATGGACTCTTACGTCCACTAATTGAAGCTACAGATAAAGTACTTGTATAAGATGAAGGTGAACCAACAGTACCTGAATCAGGATTACTAGTCTTATTAGTATTTCCATTAGGGCCACCCATTCCTGAAGAATAATCATTACTTGCAGCTGTAATTAAAGAAATACCGGCAGCTTCTACTGCATCGTATGTTTCATTAATTGCGTCATTATCAGCCTCACGATTAAATCCACAAGATGTACCTAAAGACATATTAATACAATCAACACCTAAAATAACCGCGTCATTAAGTGCTGCAAGAATATCATCTGTTTCAGCACCACCAGATGTATCGGCAAATACCTTCATTAATACTAATTGAGTATTAGTCGCAACACCTGTAATAGTATCATCTTTTCCGCCAATGATACCAGCAACGTGAGTACCATGCTCAGAATCATATGGATTTACATCATAATCCTTATCTGCATAATCATATGTATAAGGAATTTTTTTGCTATAATATAAATCCTCAGCTTTTAGATTTGATGTAAGCTTAGAAGCATTTAAATCTGAAAGTTTTGAATTAATTAAATCTAAACTAATCATTTCCTTTTCAGGTTGATTTTGGAATACTGTGTGGGAGCAATCAAATCCTGAGTCTAGAATTGCAACAGATGTTCCTTCACCATTATATTCAACATTTGAAGAATTAAAAATACCAGTATCATATACATCTACAACATTTGTAACTGCATTTGCTGATTTTGAATCAGTTGATAAGGTTGTAGTAGGTAAATTGTAAGCATCTCCTAAAATAGCTTGCTTAATTAGATTGCATTCTTCTAATTCTTTAAATTTACCATAGGTTGTTTTGACTGAAAAACCATTTAATACAGCTGTATATGTTTGTTCAACTGAATCAAAATAACCACCGGCAATTAATTCGTTAATAATTTTCTTTTGTTCAATTTCAAGATCTCTTCTTTTAACGATACCTTTAGGACTTTCATAAAAATCTGAAACACTATCATAAGTATTGCCATAGCTTGAATATAATTCCATCATTGAAGCTGAATTAAGTGTAATAATAGCACTAACTACATCTGAATCCTTGTAGCCATCATTTTTGATTAAATATTCAGCTTTAATCATATTTTGACGAGACGCATCAGATAATTTGCCATCTGTTAATGTTACACGAAGTGAATTTGAATCACTTGTTGTATTGCTGCTGTCATTCGAAGAATTAGAATTACTTGAGCAGCTAACAACTAATAAAGCACCAATAGCTGTTAAGGATAAAATACTAATTTTTTTAAATATTTTCATTTTGGACTCCTTTCATCATTTTAGCCAAAAATAAAGTAAAATCATAACTAAAGTGAAACACACTATTATCCCAAATAATATGGGTAAAAAGTGTAGTAGAGCAGCTCTAATAACTGCTCTTCTTTCCCTACGCGTTAAACCTAAACCTTCATTATTTTTAGGTCTTTTATTGGGCATACCATCAACATCCATATTATAAATAGTATGTCCATCATCGATATATTTAGGTTTTATTTTTTTCTCTTGATCATCCATTTTTGGAACCAATTTTTATCTTTAAGCATTTCCTCTTCCAAAGCCTTCTTTACAGCGGCTTCATGCTCCTCGCGCTTTAGTTCTTCATCATACTTAGCTAAATTGTTCATAACCTCTTCGTTATAAAGGTGACATGCAACAAAATGATTCTTAGTATGTTCAATATATTTAGGCTCAAGCATCTTACAAACACTCATACACTCTTTACAGCGAGTATGGAATTTACATCCCTTTGGAGGATTAGCTGGTGAAGGAATATCACCACTTAAAATGATTCTTTCCATTTTGGCATCAGGATTTGGAACTGGTACAGCAGAGAATAACGCTTTCGTATATGGATGTAGAGGATTATCAAAAATCTCATCAGTATCTCCATATTCCATCATATTCCCTAGATACATTACAAGAATTTGATCTGTAATATATTTTACGACTGAAAGGTCATGAGAAATAAACACATATGTTAAATCCATTTCATTTTGAAGCTTCTTTAAAAGATTTATAACCTGTGCTTGAATAGAAACGTCAAGTGCACTTACTGGCTCATCACAAATAACAAGCTTAGGTTTAACTGCAAGAGCACGAGCAATACAAATTCTTTGACGTTGTCCACCAGAGAATTCATGTGGATAACGATCATAATATGAAGGTTGAAGACCACATTGCTCCATAATCTTTAAAACATAAGATTGTACTTCTTCTTTAGGAACAACATTGTGAACCTTTACAGCCTCGCTAATAATACTACCAACAGTCATTCTTGGAGGAAGACTTGAGTATGGATCTTGGAATACAAGCTGAATATCAACACGAAGATCGTTCATCTTGTTTCTTTTGATTTCAGTCAAATCCTTACCATCAAACCAGATTTTACCACCATCAGAATCATAAAGTTTTAAAATAGTACGTCCAAGAGTAGTTTTTCCACAACCTGACTCACCTACAACACCAATTGTCTGACCTTTTTTTACGCCAAATGATACATTATCAACTGCACGTAAATAAGTTTGAGGCTTACCAAAAAAATTACGATTTAATGGAAAGTACTTCTTTAGATTTTTTACTTCAAGAATATATTCCGGATTAGGTTTTAATTCCTCTTGAACAATTTCTTCTTTATTTTGTTCCATCTTCTGAAGCCTCCTTTTTATCATATAAGTAGCATGATACATAGTGAGTATCGGTTACATAGGTATAGCCTGGATAAGGTCCCTCACACTTCTTTATACACTTGTTACATCTTCCTTTAAAAAAGCATGTATTTGGAAGATTAATTGGACTAGGAACAGAACCAGGAATTGAATATAAAGGCTCACGTGAATCAGATGTAATTAATGGCTTACTCTTTTGAAGTCCAATAGTATACGGATGAAGAGGATTATTAAATATTTCTCTTACCGTGCCATGTTCAATAACTCGACCAGCATACATTACAACAACTTCATCAGCCATTTCGGCAATAACACCAAGATCATGAGTAATAAGCATAATCGAACAATGCTTTTCACGTTGAATCTTTTTTAACAATTCAAGAATTTGAGCTTGAATTGTAACATCTAGAGCCGTAGTAGGCTCATCAGCGATAATTAATTTAGGATTACCAGCTAAAGCCATCGCAATCATTACACGCTGTCTCATACCTCCTGATAGTTCATGAGGATATGATTTATAAACACGCTCAGGCATTGAAATACCAACTTGATTTAGCATATCAATACTATGGGCCTTAGCTTCTTCTTTTGTAATTCCTTTATTATGAATAAATGAAACCTCGTCAAGCTGATTTCCAATTGTAAAAACTGGATTTAAGCTTGTCATAGGCTCTTGGAAAATCATTGTAATATCATTTCCACGAATATTGTAAAGCTCCTGAGTTGGCATTTTAGCAATGTCATAAGCAAGCTTATTACCTGCCTCATCATAACCAAGAGCTTCACTATTAAATCTAATTGATCCACCGGTGATTTGACCCTGAGGAGCTTGTACAAGCTGCATAATAGATAAGCTTGTAACTGATTTTCCACAACCAGATTCACCTACAACGCCAATGATTTTATCCTTAGGTAGATCAAATGAAACGTGATTTACAGATTTAACAGTTCCATTATCAGTAAAAAAACAAGTAACTAAATCATCAATTTCAATAATATTATTAGGATTTTTCATCACGGTTGTATATTCAGATGGATCCTTTTTGCGCTTTTTCTCTTTTTCATAATAGCGCATTTGCTCAACATTATAGCGAGCAATTTGCTTACTTTCTTTATTAGAAAGGTAATTTGAATTTTTCTTTGCCATACAAATACCTCCTACTTCTTACTCTTAGGGTCCATAGCATCTCTTAGACCATCACCAATAAAGTTAAATCCAAGTACTGCAAGCACTATCATTAAACCAGCAGGAAGCCAAACGTTAACGTGATACATTAGCATTAAACGTTCCTTACAAGTTGAAATCATTGTACCCCATGATGCAGTATCACCACTAACTCCAAGTCCTAAATATGAAAGCGTTGATTCATAAAGAATAACACTACCAAGACCTAAAGTCATAGATACTATTAATTGAGGCATAACATTAGGAATTAAATGTTTGAAAATTCTTCTCCAAGTAGGAAGACCCATAACCTCAGTTGCTGTAATATACTCTTGTTCACGTAAATATAAAATTTGACCACGTACAAGACGCGCAGTACCACTCCAACTAAATATGGTAATAATTATCATTATGAAATAAATTTTAACACTATCAGTTAGCTTCCAAGCATCAATAACCATTGATGCAATAAGTAAAATAGGAAGAGTTGGTATACAGTTAAATATATCAACGATACGCATGATAAGACCATCTACCCAGCCACCAAAATAACCAGCAAGTCCTCCTAATAGTACTCCAATAATTGTTTCTAGAATAACTACTACAAATCCAATCGTAAGAGATATTCTACCACCATACATTAAACGCGTTAAAACATCATATGACTGAGCATCTGTACCAAGCCAATGCTTGCTAGATGGATCAGCTAAAATATTCATATCTCTTTTAGTTGTAACAGTTTCGTATATAGTATATAAAACATTTCCATTCGAATCCGTAACATCAATTGCTTGAGTAGTTTCAATATAGACAGTTGAAAGGTCTTGTTCAGCCTGACCATATGATGAAAATAATGGGCCAACAAAGCTAAACAAGAATAACACAACAATAAGTACAAGACCAACAATTGAAAGCTTTGAACGGAAGAAACGTCTAAAAATTAAACGAATAGGACTCATTTGCTTAAATGTTTCTTCTTGTTCTTTGATTACTTCATCTTCAAATTCGCCTTCTACAATTGTGACTTCTGAGGATACATCCTCTAAATTTTCTTCAACCATTTTAGAATCATCCACAAAAATCACCTACTTTCCTAATTTAACACGTGGATCAACCACTGAATACATAATATCTGAGAATAAAGTACCAAGTACCGTTAATATAGCAAGGAACATATTATATCCCATAATAAAGGGAATGTCACCCTCAGTTAAAGCCTTATAAGCCATTCGACCAATACCAGGAATACCAAATACTTCCTCAGTAATCATCATACCACCAAAAAGTGATGGTAAAATACCGGCAAGCAATGTAACAATTGGAATCATTGTATTACGAAATGCATGCTTATAAATAACCTTCTTTTCGCTTAAGCCTTTTGCTCGAGCCGTACGAATATAATCAGAACTTAATACTTCAAGCATATTTGTACGAGTATAACGCATTAATCCACCAATTGAAAGAATAACAGAACAGAAAATAGGTAAAATCAAATGATGAATAGTATCAAATAACTTTGCCCACCAACCTGCAAAGGTAGCTTCAAATACCTTTGACGAATTTAAACCCTCGGTTGGAAACCATCCTAAGTCAACAGAGAACACTTTAATTAAAATAGCACCAAAGAAATAAGTTGGAAGAGAAATACCAATCATTGTTAAAACTGTAACGATATAATCTCTTGCACTATATTGGTGAGTTGCACTAGTAATTCCAAGAGGAATTGCAATTAAAAACTGCAATGCCGTTGCAATAATTGCAATTGAGAAAGAAATCCACATGTTTTCACCAATAACATCACTTACCTTACGGTTATACTTCCAAGAGTCACCTAAATTACCTTGAATAGCCTGAGAGAACCATTTCCAATATCCCTTTAAGATACCCAAAAATGAATTATCATTTAAGCCAAGTGGTTCCTTCATATTATAAATATCTTCCATAGTCATTTGACCATTCGCAAGTTGTGATTGATATTTATTTTCAATGAAATCGGTTGGCATAAGTCTTACAATCATATAAATTACAACTGAAACTCCAAACAAAACTAGAATTGAAATTCCAATTCGTTTTAATATGTATTTAAACATAAAACACACTCCTTTATTTTCGCTAAAAGTGGCTATGTTTAAATAGCCACATAAAATTTTAGTATAATTTAATGATTAAGCAACTAATGATGCACGCCAAATTGCAGCTGTAACACCCTTTAGAGAAGTTAATTCTTCGCCAACATTTAATGAATTCTTTTCAACAACCTTACCATTGAATGCAGATAAATCTTTTCTTTGGTATGTAGGAAGTTCAATTGCAAGCTGCATTACATAATCAAGAGCTACCTTATAATAATTTGTACGTTGATTTTGATCTGTTGTCTTTCTTGCTTGCATAATTACATCAGAAAGCTTATTAATAATAGCATACTCTTCAGAATATTTAGAAGAATTATTTAAAATTGAAGGATAACCCCAGTTAAGAATGGCAGTAGCCTTTGAATCCTTATGATAAACTTGATACATATCTGGGTCAAGAGCTGAACTCCATGCAGCAGCCCATACCTCAAGTGATCCACTTGTTAATTTAATTAAAGCTTGACTATCCTTAGCTACAGTAATTTGTAATCCACATTTATTTAAGAAAGTCTTAGCAGTATTAAATGCATTATAAGCTGGATGGTCATCAGAAGCTCCGGCAATAGTAAATGTATAATTTAAGCCATTATATTGTCCGTTACCATCTTTTTGTACCTTACCTAAAGTACCAATTAAATATTCAATGAAGCCCTTTTGTTCATCCTCACTCATCGTCTGTCCTGACTTTTTGCCAATACTTTCAACATATTTTTTATAATTTGGACTTACAACATCTAAGTCATTTGGAATAGGATCACTAACATAAGGATAATAAGCTGTACATCCTTTTGGATAAGCCCATGACTCTGAAGACATAGAACGATTAATTCTTGTTGCAGTTGCACCATAATATGAAACAATATCATCAACCTTAATTGAGTGCATAATTGCTTGTCTTACATATAGATTCTGAACCTTACTAGCATTAAGTCCAATATATCCGTAGCCTTGCGTTTTAACATCAACCGTTTCATATCCTTCTTCTTTCTTAAGTTGAAGTTCTGAAACAGTTTCAGGCTTAGCACTTGGCTCACAATAATCAACACTATTACTATATAGGGCATTAAGGACACCCTCAGTTGGAACTACACGGAAATAAATATTTTTGATAGTTGCAGACTTACCTGTTTTACCATCCTTAAAATATTCATTTCTTTCAAAATAAATAGTTGTTCCATCAAAGAAAGTACCGCCAGTAACCGAACTTGAACCATTCTTTGATGATGCTTTATATGCACCAGCACCAACTGGGACTAAAATCTTATTTTCATCCTTTAAAACTTTGTCACGGAAATCTTGATCATTATAAGAAACACCAAAATTCTTCTCATAATCAAATTTAGAAATTTGTTCTTGATTTGAATAATAATACATAGGAGCAACCGCAAATGCAAAGTTCCAAATAGCCTTAGGGTCCTCACCATTAATTGTAATAGATAAAACTTGATTTCCATCCTCTACATTTCCATCTTTATCTACTGTTGGAACGCCATATTTTTGACCATTTACTGTTACTTCACTTGTTTGATTAGCATACTTTATACCAGAAATATTATTATATTTCATATTATTATCTAGATGCTTTTTTGCTAAATCATTTGCAATATATGTTCTTAATTCTGTTGCTGTTTGGAAGAATTGAATAACCTGTCCAAATTGTTCAGGAATATATGCATCAACTACTAGTTGTTTACATTGCTCTTCTGTTAACGCTTTAATCTCATCAAGTGAAGAGTGAGCGGTAAATTCAAGCTTTGCATCCTTTTTATTCCATTTAATAAATCCTTCATTATATAAGAAGATTTCTTGTGGAGTAGAGAATAAATTTTTATGCTCATTATTATCTTTGTCAGTAAAAATTATATCTTCTGGATTAGTAGATTTTGCATTTTTATAATCGCTATCAATTTCTTCCTTAAATAATGAACAGCCCTTTGTATAGTCCTCAACTAAATGCTTATATGATTCAATTTCACCTTGATCATCTTGATATTCTTGAAGTTTTTCTTTAAATGAAGACTCAGTGAACTTGATATCGGCATTTTTATCCATAATATCTTCCCAAGCATCAAGTAAATTGTTAATTCTTTGATTAGCTTGTTGATTAAATGTATCCATGAAGTTATCTTGTTCATTTTCATTATCTGATTGAGTACGATATTGCTTTAAACCAACGATATCAGTTGAATACAAAGTTGCAGAACCATTATATGTAGGATCTAGATATACATATAGATTAAATAATACATCCTTAATAGTTAATTGAGAACCATTTGAGAATTTTACATCGTTTCTTAAAACAAAATTATAAGTAGAAGTGTTGTTTGCAGTATTTTTGACAATTTCATAATCTTCTACAACAACACTAGCACCTTGCTTATGTGTTTGAGGATTACCATCCTTATCATTTGATAGCATACTAATTTGAGTCATACCAACAACGCTTGCATCTGAAGTTGATGATGAATAAAATGGACTAAATACTTGATCTACCTCTTGAGATGCCATTACAAATGGTCTTGTTTCATTATTCTTATTTGTTACATCAGTTGGTGTTGTTGTAGTTGACTTACCACAGCTAACTACGCCAAGTGAAGCTACTCCAACTAAACCTAAAGCTAATAATCTTTTAAAAGTTATCTTCTTATTCATAGTTTTTTCTCCTATTATTTCTTTTTATATGTTATTGTTACGTTATTTACTTCATAATTTTGAGAATTTGATACATCATAAACATCATTTGCTTTTCCTTCAGTATCATTTTCATTACGAGAATTATATGTGTATGAAATATTTATATTAGTAAATTTTGAATTTGAAGCCGTTAAAGCCAAACCAGTTACTAATACAGGAACATCCTTACTTCTACCATACCATGTTACTTCAAAATTAACATCATGAACATTAATGTTTGTTGCATTATGGAAAATACTAATTTCATAGAATGATTGAGCTTGATCATTAGTATAGCTTTGTTGATAATTAGTAGTATAAGTAATAGTATGACCATTTCCAATTAATTCTTTTGTCGTTGTTTGAGAATTAAGACCTGATAAATCAGCATAATCATTAAGATTAATGTCTTCCATTAAGTAAATTCCGTCATAATCTGAAATATATATCATTGCATTCTTAAATTCAGTTGGATTTGAAACAAGATAATAATTGCCCACGATATAATCAACATAAATAACATATTCAAAATCAGAATCAGTTTCTGGCATTGTGATTTCAGAAATAGTTGTTTTATCATATTTTTTAGAATCTACTTCAAATTCCTTAATATATGTAAGATTATGTTCCTTAAGTGCTCTTTTAATTTCAATTTCTAAACTTTCACTTACATTTAGTTTGCTTCCTGCTTCATAATTTTCAGCGGTAGTTAAAACTACATCTTCATTATTAATCTTTGCTTTAAAAACAAACTTATTATTAATTGAATTTTTCCATTTAGCATATAAATCAAGTGTTTCTTTATAGCCGATTTCATATTTTGTATCAACTAAATCTTGATATCCATTTTCTGTTTTTGTTTTATACCATCCACCTAAAACCTTATTTGTTCCTGGTGGAGATATTGTATCAATCTGATCAATAGTTTTAGCTATAGCTAATTTTTGACCTTCTTCAACGGGATAATACATTGTAACATCAAGCTTACTACCTTTGTATTCGCCATCCTCTAAATGGTAAATAACCTTAGCATAGTCAGCATATTTATCACTACTTTTCCCACAACCTACAAGGAAAATAGCACACATAAATGCTACAACGAATCCAGTTATTATATTAATTCGTTTTTTCATAATTTCCTCCTATTTGACTTAGTATATATTGATTACTTTTTTAAAACACTAAATGCAAAAGAAGTTGTACTTGCACTTTCACGAACAACAAATACGTAATGTTTATTTTGACTTGCTTCTTCTTCAGACACAGTGAATGAATATTTAAAATTGCCCTTATTTCCTGAATTATCATCGTATTTATTAGGATCACCAATCTTTTCGATATCATTTCCACAATATCCAATAAGTAAATCAGATGTCTCATTTGCATATGATTCTATTTCATATGTTCCTGCTTCATTAATATCAAGATAAAAATATACATCTTTTCCTTTTGTTATTTTTGCAGTGTAGTAGCCTAATTGAGAAAGTTGCTTAGGACTAGTTGATGTCGCTGTAGCATCAGTAATTACTGTTGCATCCGCAAGCTTAGTTATAACTGCATCACTAACATGATTATCTTTATTTTGAACGATTTCATATGGATTAAAAGTATAGCCAGCAGGAAGATTATTAACATGTACATTAAAATCTCCTTCGATTGTTTCTAACTCATTTGTAAATGCTTGGCCATTATCATCAACAGGAATCATTGAGTAGCATGTACCATTTCCTACAGAACACCACTGAACCTTAGCACCCTTTACAGGTTCTCCGTTTGGATATTTAACGTTAACCACGTATGACTTATCATTTTTTACTTGACCAGATGGTGTAGTTCCAGTTGTTGTAGTTGAAGGTAAAACGTCAGTAGGCTTAGGAGTACTTGTTGCACCACTTGTTGAACTTTCTGTTGTATTCCCACATGATGCAAGAGCAATACCTGCACCAATTACTGATAAAGCTGCAAATAATTTATATTTTTTCATTATTAACCTCTCTTTAAAAATGTTTATTTTTGGTATAATTTAATACATTGTAATTGTACACTCTTTTTACCAAGAATACAACAAAAAAATCAATTTTTTTCAATAAATATTGTTTTTTTATGTTTTTTATTCATTAAGAATCGAAGAAAAAACTAATTTTTATATTTTTTAAGTTTTTTTCAAATAAAATAAGAGAAAATTCGAAAAAAATTCGGTTTTATTATATTTTTTACCCTAAAGTTACTATAAACACACTATTTTAAAACTTAAAATGTTGAATAAATTTAACTTATCACTAATAATAAATAAAACGATATTACAAAAACAAGTAATATCGCTTAATATTTTTCTTTTATTTATTTGATAAAATATCTTCTACAACTTTTAATAGTTCGGCCTCGCTTAATTTACCAACACGATTAAGCCTAACAATTCCATCACCGTCTACTACAATTGTAATTGGATAAATTGATGTGCCACCTAACATTTTAAAGTATGAATCAGATGCATCATCATGTCCCCATTTAATTGGAGCATTTTGATCCTTAATATAATCAGAAGCTTGTTCAAGATCATAATCGCTTAAGAATGTTGTACCTTGATGGATTGCAACCATCTCTAGGACATCACCATACTTTGTAGTTATATCATTATACACATTTATAAAGCCTGGTAATTCCTCTTTACATGGTGTACACCAATAACCCCAGAAATTAATTACGGATACTTTTCCTTTATTTTGAGCCAAACTGAAAATTTCACCAGTTTCTTTAGCATTTTGGTCAATTAAATTAATATTTTTAGAATAACATTTTTCTCCAACATTAAAGCCAAATGTTATACCTTGATTAGCACTTCCGATAAAATCAAGCTGTTCACTTAAATTTTCAGTTGATGAATACTTAACATTATTCTTCTTATCTGACCATATATAATAAGGATAAATTTCTTCTTTAACAAATGTTTTAATTGCAGATGATTTTTCGGTATCATATGCAAAATTTATTGCATCCATATTTATATTATCTTTATTTGCAATAATACTGTTATAGTTAGATTCATGATTTTTATAACTACTAATGGCATAAACCTTTGCACCATGATCGTATGCCCTTGAGACTTCATAAATTTCATCTATATTAAATGTATCATAGAAATATAAGGCAATAATATCATTATTATTAGCATAAATATTTGTTTCAGTACAATGTCCAGATGTAATATCATCTTCATGATATAAATTAACATCCACTTTATTTACAACATGATTGACTTCAATTGTTTTTTCAACTGACCATACACTAGCATATAAAATTACACAAGTAAGAACAGCAAGCATAACTGAAGTAACAATTACAGTTATTTTGTTCTTGGCAATTTTATTCCCTAGTTTTTTGAAAAAATTAACGAAACTATTTTCCTTCTTTTCTATATCTTCAAATTCTTCTACATCAGTTTGTGAGCCTTCTAGCTTTAATTCTTCCGCCGTATTCTTAGAAGCATCAATATCAGCTTTGACCTTATTACTAATTGTCTTCCAGCTAATTGCACATGAATGACACGTCTTAATACATTCGCCACATTGAATACATTCATGATCGCCAACTTCCATAACATCCATCTTACAATTAGAAACACAAGCACCACAATGATTACATTTAGATTTATCTACCTTAACACCAATAATTGATAATTTATTAAAAATACCATATAAGGCTCCAAGTGGGCAGAAAAATCTACAGAAGAAACGATAAATGAAAATAGAACCAACTATGAAGGCTACTAAAATTGCGAACTTCCATGTAAATAGTGGACCTAATTGAGCAAAAAATGTTGCATTATTACCATTAGCAAGAAGTAATACACCACCCTCAAATGTTCCAAGAGGGCAAACATATTTACAAAATGCAGGAAGTGGTAAATTTTGAATAACACCATACATAATCGGAATAATAATTACAAGAACAACTAATAAAACATATTTAAAATATGATAATGCTCTCGTAACCCGATTCTTCTTTAGTTTAGGAGTTTTAATTTTATAAAGTAATTCCTGAAGTAATCCGCCAGGACACAACCATCCACATATCCATCTTCCAAAAATAATACAATATAATAAAATGATACCTAATACATATGTTGGAGCCTTCGTTTTGCTTTCAGCAAGAGCATTCTGAATTGAACCTAAAGGACAAGCCCCTATGGCGCCAGGACATGAATAGCAATTCATACCAGGCAAACAGAATGTTTTTGTATTACCAACAAAAATATCACCAGTCACGAAACCACGCATATTAGCGTTATATAATAACATCGCATAAATTTGAATTAATCTTCTTTTAGAAGGCCAGTTAAGAACTAAGAATCGATTAATCTTAAAGCATACTGCGGTTATCTTGTCTTTAATTTTACTAAATATACTTTGTTTTTCCATAATTCTAACCTAAACCTATACATTCTGAGCATATCTTAGCAGCTTTAGCGTAAACACGAGAGGGGCCACCATTGATAATACCTGTAATAATAAATACAATACCGATAACAATAATTAAACCACGAATTGCCCATAAAAGCTGTACCTTACGTTTGTTTTCAGCTTTAAAGCTGATTTCACCTTTTTTATATTTAGCAAGTAACTTTTTAGCAACGATAATTGAATTATTTGCACTATAATTTTCATAAAGTACCGTGGCAATAAAGCATACAAACCCTATAACCACAAATGGTAAAATATGAAGAATCATATCGATAACTTGTCCTGTTGCATGACCATTTGCAACAAAATGATTAGGATTAAATAGATACATAAATGGAAATACTGCAAGTCCTAAACATATCATAGAAAAAATCAAATATGCGATTTTACGATTTTTATCATAGCTTTTAAGTAAAATATAATCCTCATCTGTTTCTTCTATCTTATCATAAGGTAAGATACATGTAATTGCTTTAAGCTTAACAATATTACTATTTTTAGCCTTATTGTTGTAATCCATTTTTTTTATAAATGACATTATAATTCCCACAACAACGACCAAAACCCAAATAATAATAAGAACTAAAATTTGAAGTAAATATTGACCGACCTTTTCTCTTGTAAAAATTTCTTCTCCATCAGCTCTTCCAAAATAAATTCGTAAAACCTGTACAACAAAGAAAATGCCAGTAAGAATTGTTTGAAATGAAATTAAAATCCAAATTAAATTTCTAGTAAATTTATCCTTATTCTTCAAATTAAACACCTCCTATTTAAATACGAATTAATGGTACAAGAGGTCATCCTGTACCATTTAATCATTTTTATTTTTTTACTTACTACCTAAAGTAACCTTGAAGTAGCAAACTTTCAACCATGAATCAGCTACATCCTTAAATGTATACTTATCCATTAATTTTTGAAGTAATCCCATTAAGCCTAAATTAACTTTAACAGTACCATATGTTACAGAATTTACATCAGTATCCATTTGAGCTAAATATTGCTTAATTGTACTAGTTTCATCACTACCACCTGCAACAGCATTTCCATTTTCATCCTTACTAAAATTAAATCCACCTTTTTCAATGATTTGTTCTAGTGAGTTTGAAGAGAATACACCTGTAGTATATTTGAAATCGGCATAAATATACTCATCATTAATAGCATTGCCATTATTATCAGTTGGATGATAGAATCCATCATTTCCAAGAGTTACTTTAATATTAGAAATTGAAATTATATTACCAATTGAACCATCAGCATTTTCGTTATATGTGAATGTTCCTTCTGATGCTTGAGCTAAATATTCTTTATATGTTCCATAGTAATCAATACGGAATTTTAATAAATGCTCAGTATCATCAATATCAAAGAACACAGGTGCAACGTAATATGTTTTACCAGCTTCATAATACATATATTGATCAAAATCTTCAGCATATTTTACATTATTGTCATATCTTGTAAAGTTATCACGAGATACATATGCTCTTGAATCTTCTTGTCTTTCAGAGCCAGTTCCATAGAAGAAACATTCAGTAGATTGTCCACTTATACCATAAAGATGATATACACCAGATTTTTCAGGAGTAAACTTGAATAAATATCCACGTGGAACTAAAGGGAAATCAAATTTAATATAGTTATAATGATCTTCTAGACTATCTTCAGGATTTGTAATTTGAGCTTCAATTGCGTTAAATGTTGCAAGTCCTTTAATAGGGTCGCCAATCTCTTCACCTTTTGGAGTATTGTACTCACTGATATAAACACACATTTCAAGCCATTGTAAATCAAAATCCTTTAATTTTTCATCGCCGAATTCTCTAGCAACGAACTGTAATGCAGCTGCAAGTTCTTTAGTAATTGAAGTTAAACCATTAGTTGGTAAATCAAGCATTGTGATTGAAGAATTATCACCATAATTAGCATATTGACTAATAATTCTACCATAATCAATTGGATTTTTAGGATCAGTCTTATCAACAAATAACTCAGGATTTTCAGCTAAGAAAGTAACAATTGATTTATTAGAAAAATGAGTATTTGTATCATTTAATGCTGCAAGTAGAAGAGGTCCATCTTCACTACCTACGTGATAGTAGCCATCATTTTCATTAAATACTGGAGTTATATAGTTTGACCATTTTAAAGTAAATGGATTAATTTCACCAGATGCAGCTTGACGAATAACTTGGAACTTACTTGTCAATTCTGATTGTTCCATAAATCTAACATTATTTATATACACAGTATCATCAAACATTGCTGTCTTTGAATCCTTATAGAAGAAGAATTCAACTGAAATCTTTTCATCAGTATTACCTGCAACATATAAATACTGTGTCTTAAATGACTTATCATTACCAGACATTTGACATAAGCGCTTACCATCAAGGAATATACCTAACATATCGCCATCTTCACAAGATGCCTTATAGTCAATAGCAAGTACCTTATTAGCAGGAACCGTAATATCCATCCAAGCTATAGAATATGAACTATTAACACCTTTATTTGAAGGCTTGATTGCTGTGCCATCTTCAGTGGCAACCCAAGGCCAAATATTCTTATAAGTTTCACGATCTTCTTCTTTAAATGTAGCAGATACATTTTTAGCTAAAGCAGCTTTCTCTAATACTGCTGATCCTGGGAATTCAACATCAGGAACAACATCAGAACCTGATGCTTCATATGTAGGAACATAATTGTCACCAGTATATTTTGCAAATAGACCGTCCCATTTGTCCTTGGTTGTAATTGCTCCTCCTTCTATCATCGTTATAGTACCATAACGATCAATAAATACTGATGTTGGGAAACCCGTAACACCAAATGGAACAATTAAAGATGTATCACCAACTGTTGACATGATATTAAGCTTTTGTTCACTAGCAAATGTTTTAACAGTATCTACTGTATCATTATAGCTTTCACCTGGGTTAATACCGATAACCTTAACCTTATCAGTGTATGCCGAATATGAGTCAACTAAAAATGGGAATTCACGTACACACCATGAGCAGGTTGTATACCAGAAATTTAAAACGACAAGTTCATTATCCTCAAGTAAATCAGACAATGTCCATGTTACTTTTTCACCAAAATTAGTCTTACTACCAAAATCATAACCTTCAAATGTGTAATCATATGCTTGATCATTTTCTGCGTATTTTGTATTTTCAGGCATTTGTTCTTGAATCAATTGAGGTTTAAATTTAATAATTATTTCCTCACCTGAATCGTCAATTTGAATTCCATCAGACGATGAATCAACAACATAGCCTTCACTTTCCATGTCTTCACATTGAACCTCATACGTTCCAGCAGGTGCTTTTATTGAGGCCTGTCCATTTGAATCAGAGAATTCAGAATATTCACCATTTCTTCCTTTTAATGTAACGTAAGCATTTGATATTGGCTTTCCACTGATTGATTGAGTTTTAACATTATATGTAACGTAATCAGCTGGAACCGTAGTAGATGCTCCACTAGTAGTTGTTCCACTGGTAGTTGTTCCAGTAATTCCACTAGTAGTTGAACCACCAGTTGTAGTTCCTCCTCCTGTCGTAGTTTCACCAGGAGTAGTTGAACTATTAAATTTATCACAAGATACCAAAGCAGCAATAGATGCAGTTGCAAGTGATAATACTGACAAAATCTTAACGATTTTCTTCATTTTATTTCCTCCTAAAAATTTAATAATTTATAAAATTAGTCTAATTATATTCATTCTTTAAACTATTACGAAAGAATTATATCTTTATTTTCAAGAAAATGCAATATATTTTTTCAATATATTGCATTTTTAGAATATTATTTTAATTATTGATTTGAATAGAAACCACAGGCAAACATCCATTCACTACCATCAGCTGCATAAATATTTCCCTCTGTTTCTAGCCAGCCATATCCATCGAAGAAATAACTAGTTGAATTGCATAATTTTTGTAAGAATGTCACTAATTCTTTTGTAACATAAATCATACCATCACTATTGACACAACCAATATATTCAGCGTCTAAGAAATATTTATAATTTTCAATAATTCTTAATCCATTTTCATCATACTGATTAGTTCCCATCTTAGAAATCCATAATTTTCCATCGTCTTCAACACCGACAATACTTACCCCTAAAATGTCTATGATATTTGTTAAATTAGCACATACTATATTATCTTCGCCATTTTTAATGTAATGATAATATCCATCTTCCGTATTGTATACCAAATTTTTTTGATTTAAAATAACTGAAGAGCCATTTTGGAAGGCCGAATATGAAATAAAATTATAATAAGATGATTTTCGCTCGACGCTTGCAATTGTACTTTTTAATATATAATCACCATCAGGGGATGAAATATACTCACCATTAACAAGTTTAAATCTTCTTCTTAAATATTTATTATGAACACCATCATATACATAACTAGGATCTATTAATTGATTATAGAAGGTTGAATTATGACTACCTCCTGCACCAAAATCATAATCATAACTTTCCTCACCAGGAGCCATTTTTACATAATTAAGCACATAATTTCCATTTTCATCAACTATATAATTTCCATCATTATCACGCTTATAATACATTTCTTCGGCATACATTACTTTATTATTAACCATTGAAACATTATATTCACCTTGATAAGTAATCTTAAATGGAACAGTTACGGGATATGATATACTATCATTTATTTCGGCTTTGATACCAAATTTTGCAACACCACCTAATGCTCTTTCCGTAAAATCAACTTGAAATTTAAAATTTCTAGTATAACCACCATCTAAATAAGCACCACCGCTATTAATCTCTTGATCAAACTGAGCCGTAGTCGCAGATCCTGTATAAAAAGTTAATACTTTCGGATTGACTTTATTATCAAACATATCAACCATTGATTCTATCGTGTAGGAACCTGCAACCTTAGGAACAAATTGATAATATACAACATCACTTGCACTATTTATTGTAGCCTCAAATGCATAACTTTTTCCAACCGCATTTGGTTTTATATCTGAAATGCTATAAATCTTGTCAAATAAATCTTTACCTGAACCAGTAGATGGTTTAGCTAAACGCATTAATTCAATGCTACAATTAGGATTATCCGTTGTAACAATTGTCGAATTAGGATCATATGTATAATTCTTTGGAGTTTTAGTTAAATGTACATAATACTCTCCATCTAATCCTTGTGTTGTAGCAACTGAATCCTCATTAAATGGAGCTTGTACCGTTGTTGTGTTGTTTTGCCAAATAGCTTCTATTTCCGGATCTGTTAAATAAAATGGGTTTCCATTAAGATTAAGAGTTGCAGAAAAAGTTACATTCTCATTAGGCTTTGGCGTTGTTGAGCTTGAAGGAGCAACACTTGGCTTAGCAATTGATGTTCCTCCATTAATTTCCCCACAGCTTGCAAGTAAAGATAGGGATCCAATAAGTAAAAGACTACCAATTCTTCTTTTCATATTAGTTCACCTTCTTCTTTCTTGTAAAAATATCTTTAATATCTTGCCATCTTAGTTTTCTAATAGCAATATCACATACAAATAATACACATGAAATAATCATAAATAATGGTGTAAACTCATATGTATACGTTGTAATAGGTAGATTATCATTTGATACAATAAGTTTACCATCCTCAGAAACCTGTCCATCACTAGTAATCAAGTTATATAAATAAGCTGAATCATATGAAGTAAATGAATCATATTCTGAATAATATGAAAAATTAAATCTTTCAATTATTTCTATATCATTATATTTTACAACAAGTTTATAAGAACCAACTAGATTAATATTATAATCATAATAATAATTATTTGAACTAATATTCATCTTATATTCCGTAGTATTACCAGAAGGATCAATTACACTTAAAACAACATTTGCATTTGGATTGACAGTCTGCGGAATAACTGTAATTCGCATTTGATCTCCATTTTTTTCACAATTTATTTTAAATGATGAATAATTTTGATTGTTAGGAGTTGAAGATGTAATAATATTTGATAAGAAAATGTTTTCATTAGAACCTTCACCACTTAGAACATTATTTAAGCTAGTTGCTAAAGATGTTACTTTACCATCACCAAAATTCCATGTAGCATATAATGGATAATTAACTTTCTTATCAACTGTTTCAAGAATTGTATTTGCTGACGTTTTTTCTACTCCAGCATAAAAATCCTTTATTTTTTTAGATATACCTGAAACATTAGTCAATACTTCATGATCTTTAATGGCAACATTTACCGCATAATTACCTTCATCTCGATGAATATTAGTTACCTTATCTGCAATTTCTGAAAATACGGCACTAGATGCATCTTCTTCTCTCGTAATTCTCGTAAATTTTCCTATAATATTATTTTCGTTACCTTCAATTGAGCCCTTTAATGTACTAAATCCAGGGATTTCAGCATCATGATTTTCTTCATTTACACATACCCAATCAATATTAATGTTAGCCCATTTCATTTTACTTATTGCTTCTTTAATACTTGTTTCATCCTGACTAAAAGAACGTCCATCTGATATAAGCATTACTTGCTTAGTCTTATAGTTAGCATTAACCAATTTATTATATGCAACATTTAAGGCTGCACTTATATTTGTTGCTTGTCTACCTGTAAGATTTTTAATTTCTTCCTTAACATAATCAATGTTTTTCTTAGTAGCCTTACCTGAAAAAAGCTCCATATTATCACCATAAAAAGGAACAACAGTAAATTGATCTTTTTCCGTTAATAGGTCTAGCAAATTATATGCAACTTGTTTTGCCGCTAAAATATGACCGGCTTGGAACATACTCTTAGAAATATCAAGTAATATAATGTATGAACGATTTTGATTGGCATCCTTATCAAAATTTACAGGAAGCATTGTGCTTAAAGTTTTATAAGCATCATCTCCGGTTGAACCCTGAACGTAAGTATTGCCAATTGTAACAACACTTTTTCCATATTCAGATACAATAGTACTTAAATTATTAACAAACATATCTGAATTTTGTTTAAAATTTTCACTATTAACGTTAAAATTGTTTAGTACAATTTCATCATATTTAGCTAAATCCGTAAGCGTTACAGGAATATTTGTATCATCATTAATAAACTTTGTAACCTTATACTTAGATTCATCACCATAAATAGCCTTAAATGTATTATATTCAGCACTACCATTATCTTCTGAATTTGAAAGATATAAAATATTTATCTCCTCAGTTACATCTTGATCAAAATAATAAACATTATTATATGGATTTGTATCCGTTTTATCACGGTGTTCATCATCAGTATATTCTGATATTTCAGCACGGAAGGACTGGGTACCAGCCACACTTGTATCAAGATTAATTTTAAATTGATTAGATCCTTTTTCAAGTCTTACTGTTTGATTACTTACAACTTCATTATTATGATATAAATTTAAGTTTGCGGTCATTACCTTCTTATTAGAATCAACAGTAATAGTTACATTTTCATCCTTACCAATATAAGTTTTAGGATTATATGATACATCAGTAATTTGGAATTCATCGGCGTCTTCCTTTAAATTATTATCAAGATAAATTGCGTCAATATGAATATTTCTTTCCTCATAATCACTTATAAGACCGGAAATACTCTTTTGATTTGTTTCACCACCATCTGAGATAATAACGATTCTTTTAATCGCATCATCATTAAACAATGTTGTTGTATATTCAAGAGCCGGTCTAATATTAGTTTGGGTATCATCAATATTATTTTCTGATACACTTTTAATTTTTTCACCCAAATTAGTTAGGACCTCATAATCCTTACCATAACAAATAATACCTAATTTAGAATTATCGGGTAAATTTTTATTTAAATCCTTTATATATGTATCAACTGTGTCCAAATTTTTAATTGAGGAATATGAACAGTCAGCAAGAACATATACATCTGTTTCTGTCATCACTAAAGTTAAAGTCATTCCTGCAAGAGCAAGTGTAACTAAAACTGCTAGTACACCATGTATTACAAGTGATGTAATATTATGAAAATTAAATCCTATTTTCTTAATTGATAGAAAGAAAGGAACAAGCACAACAGCTAGTAAGGCAATACCAACAAATAATAAATAAGGATTAGTAAAGCTGATGCTGTTCATAACAATACACCATCCAATCTGCTACAAAAAATAGCGCAACACAAATATATAGAATTATCATTAAACTAAATGAACCATTTCTATTATTATTTTCCGAAACACCTTCAATAGAGGCTACTGTAACATCATTTTTGTTCTCATCTTCAGGATAATTCGAATAGATACTAAACTTCTTCTCCGTTCCATTTTCTAAAGAAACCACAAGCTCATAGGTTCCTACCTCAGTAATCTTAATTGTTCCTGCACTTCCACTACAATCTAAATATGATGACGTACCAGATGGAGCAATAAGACGCATATTTTTTGTTTGTGGTAAAACACTATAGCTTAACTCATCACCAGAAATAATGTTAGATGAACTGATAACAGTAGGAAATGAGAAATCTAGCATATTACTAAATAATCTTAAGGCATTTACACTCATTGGTAAATTAGAATAATGAAGATCAAAACTGAATACTATTTCGCGATTCTTAGACTTGCCAGTTGTAGTACCTGTAAAAATAGCAGGTTTTCCATCACATGTAAATAAAGTCTTAAAATTACGACTTATTGAATATTCTGTATAACGCTTAACAACAAGCTTATAGTTTTCAGAATCAATATAACCTTCAACTAGGTTCTTTTCCTCACCATATACATTAGAACGCTCTAAGGTAGCAGATGAAATCTCTTTATTTGCATTTAAAACAGCAAACCCAGATCCAGAAATACTCTTTGTTGGGTTAAACATCCAAATTGTACCATCAGTTGGCAAAACATCAGGGGTACAATTAGAATCAAAAATGTAAAGATCATAACCTGTAGGAGTATTAAGCTCATACTCTTCATAATTTTTTACATCAATTGTATCAATCTTACCATATGCCTCTAATGTAGCGGCAATATAAAAGGGATTTTCACTGACAATTAATGCTTTATAATTATGTTCAGATACTAAATCATACACAATATAATGATTATCTAAATCAAGATTATCTTCATTTGAAATAGATACTTCTAAGCTATTGAAAGATTCTCTTTCAACTTCAAAAGTAAAGCTACTAGCATTATTATCAAAAGCTCTAACACTTTGAGTAGCTGCAACAGAGTCATTTACCTTAAGCTCAAGATTTAAATCCGTATTATCGTTATAGGCCATAACTTCACCTATAATTTGAAGCTTTGCAGGTGTATTGACTGTACCATCTTCATTATAAGTTGCAGCATGAAGCTTATAATTACAATTTAATATTGAATAATTAACATCAGTGCTTGCAACATTAACAAGCTCAACATTTTTTGTTGTATAAGCCTTATCACTAATTAAATACGTCTTAATTGAAGCATTATCATTAAAATATGCTTGAGCATAAGAAATAGCATCTACTGTATCACTAGCAATATCTGTAGCCTTAAGCTCTGATAAAATTTCAATAGCCTTCTTCTTATTTTCAAGACTCTCGCAAAGAATTTGCGTATCATTTCCAATAAAAATAATTGTATATGAACTACCATTTTTAGATTCGTTAATTAACTTTTCAACTTCATCCTTAGCAAGATTAAATCTTGTATTTCCATTTTCCTTCTTATTCATTGAAGCACTACCATCGACGATAAAGCAATAATCATTTGCTCCACCCTTAATTATTAAGGATGGACTTGAAATTAAAAAGGAAAGAAAAAGAACAATTAAGCATTGTAAAATAAGACTAATTAAGCCTCTTAGCTTAGAAATAGGCTTTTTTCTTTTTAAAAAGCGTTCACTAAGTTTCCAAATATATGTACTAGCAATTGTTTGCTCAGTATATTTATTTTTAATAATATAAATGATAATTAGAATAGGGATTCCAATTAAACCTAATAATCCAAGAGGATAAAGAAAACTCATTATTTAAGTACCCCCTTCTCAATTAATTCATTTAAGAAAATATCATTAATAGATTTCTTCTCTTCACAAAGAAGATATGTTGCACCACGAGATGCACAAAAATCAGTCATAGAGTCAATAATATAACTTAAAGCAGCTCTATAAGCATTAAGTACATCCTTATTAATGTTTTTCCTATAATCATTAAGTGCATTTTCAGAATCAAATAAATGTATCTTTCCATTAAACATTGGTCGCATTTCATCACTTGCAAGAACCTGACAGCATAATACATCACGTTTTTTGCTAATTAGATAATCAATACCACGCTCAAAATCATTTTCCGTCAAGAAATCAGAAACAACAATTGAAATACCATCTCCATAGCCAACATTAGTTGGTAAGATTGCTTCACTAAAATTGAAATCACCATCAAAATCAATTTCATTAAGCTTCTGAATGTTATTAAAAAATTGGTCTTTATTTGCAATATTTAATGCAAGGTCATATACATGATCATCTTTAATATAATAAATTGAAACCTTATCCATCATAACAACTGATAGATAGGCAAAAGCTGCAGCAACCTGTAATGCTTTTACCGCCTTGTTACTCTTGTTATAATCCATTGAACGGCTGGCATCTAAATATATTTTAGTATGAAGTCGTCTTTCGTCTAAATACTGCTTTAGATATAAATGTTCAAAACGAGCATATGCATTCCAATCAATTTTAGTAATATCATCGCCCGGAATATAATCTCTATAATCGGCGAATTCACAAGATGAACCGAAGCTTTTACTTTGATGATTTCCACCAAATACTCCGGCTACATTATTTTTTAAAATTAATTCTAATGTTTCAAGTTGTTGCAAAAAATCTTCATTAATTGCATACTTTGCCATAATTATTTGCAGTACCTTTTAGTTTCACTGATTAATAAACCAATAACATCATCAACTGATAAATGTTCATTGATTGCAGTATAATTAATCTTAATTCTGTGTCTTAATACAGGATAAGCTAATGTTTCAATATCTTCAATAGATACATTAAAGTTACCATTTATTAATGCACGAACCTTAGCAGCTGTAATTAAAGCTTGTCCAGCACGTGGAGAAACGCCATATTTAATATACTTTCTTGCAGTTTCAGATGTATTTGGAAGCTCTGGGTGAGAAATTGAAACTAAAGTCATCGCAAAATTAAGTACATCATCAATAACAGGAACAGTCTTTGAAAGCTCACGCATTTCAAGAATTGTTGGTCCATCAACAACTGCATTTGCAGTTTCATCAAGAGTGATTTGTGTCATATTAACGATATCTTTTAATTCCTCAATTGTTGGGAAATTCATAACTAATTTAAACATAAAACGGTCCATTTGAGCCTCTGGAAGAGGATAAGTACCATCTTGTTCAATTGGGTTTTGTGTTGCAAGGACAAAAAATGGCTCTGCCATCTTGTATGTTTGATTTGCAATAGTAACCTTGTGCTCTTGCATTACCTCAAGCATGGCTGATTGTGTTTTTGGAGTTGCACGGTTAATTTCATCAGCAAGTACTAAATTGGCAAAAATAGGTCCCTTTTGAAAAACCATCTTCATTTTACCACTTTCATCCTTTTGAATAATATTAGTACCAGTAACATCAGATGGCATTAAATCTGGTGTAAATTGGATTCTTGAGAATGGTAATGATAATGTTTTTCCTAAAGTACGTACTAATCTTGTTTTACCAACACCTGGTACACCTTCAAGAAGTACATTACCACCAGAAATAATCGCAATAATAACATTATCAACAATGTCTTCTTGTCCTACTACGTCCTTATGAATCTCGGCTTTAATTGTTTTAATTGTTTCACTAAACTTTTTTACTTTTTCAATGTTTTCCATATTGTTCTCCTAATTTTTATTTTTTTCACTATCAAGGCCAGTATTTAACTTATTAAAATAACTTTCAATAAATTCACGCATTTCATCAGTTAAAACACCCTCATTTGATAAGGCTTCAAAATAGCCTTGATATGTTGTATAGAATTTTCCATATGCATAGAATGTAGACTCACCTGTTGAAGGGTCATAATGGAAGAAATAATCATCGTGAGCATACTTTGTCTCACCTTCACCATATCCACCACCACTAACTTTATCAGCTGTTGATTCATTTGAACTGTCATCATCACTTGAAGCATCTTTATCTTCTTCAAGTTTGTCATCAATTCTAGTTGCAGGATCTAAGCCAAATATATCTCTTAATTCATCCTCAATATAATAAACCGTATCACGATTTTTCATTTCTAGATTAACTAAACTTGTAATATTTTTCTCAAGATTATCTACTGCTGCATTAATTAAATCTAAAACCTTTGATACTGATGTATTTTGTACTTTATTAATGGTATCACTATACTCAATAAAAGCTTTATAATAATCATTTTCTACTAGATTTGTTGATTCAATTGCCGTCTTTATCGCAGTTGAATCCGCAACTGTTTTAGCATATGTATATTGCCAACCATATAATCCGCTTGAAAGCTCAGAATAATCATCTTTAATTCCTTGAAAATAATTGTTTAAATTACTTTCAAAATTATAAATTGCTCGACCTAAATCTCTAATTTTGGTATATCCTTCATACAAATAATAATTCTCTTCATTGTATGTAATATAGTCATTTCCCATAATGACTTCACAGCTTTCAGTCTTACTACCTGGAATAAATCCGGTAATAGTATCACCTGGCTTATTGTTACCTGATGCTAATTCATTTTCAAAGGCATATGATTTTCCACTAACATTTACTAATGTTTTCGTAATTGTTATTGTTTTTTTCTGTTCGTCCTTTGTCATCCACTTGCCAACAAAAGCGTTTTTTCTTGAAGAAACAGGCTTGAATTTACCATTATCATCATAAAATGTACTTTCAATACTATTTAAAGATTTACCAATAAGCTTATTCTTATTAGTATCATTCATTTCATTAGTTATTTTTTCAATCGTTTTGAGCACTTCTTCATTTACTGTGTCTTGCTTAGTTATTACTTTTAGCTTTTCTATTAATGCATTCAATTCCTTCTCATAGCTTGAAGTTAGTTCTGAATTAATATTAGATTCTTTAACTTTTGCAATAACCTCTTCAATTCTTTTGATTTGAAGTTCAGTTAAAGTAAATGGCTTTTCAGGTTCAACAGGACTTTGTTCGTGTTTCATAGGGATTGAAACAGCTGTAGTTGTAGATGCAACACCGATTATACCAAGTACAATTAAAGCGATTGGTAAATTAAATTTTAAGGCTTTTAACGAAATGGCTTTTAATTTATTTTCTGTATCTTCTCTTTGAAGGCATGCGATAAATTCATCACTATCTTTATAATCCACCATAGTTTGAACTTTTTCATTAAGCTTAAGCTCATGGTCTAAACGCTTTGCAATTTTCTTATCACATGGCTTTAATAAAAAGTATGGTCCACAAAAGCTAATAATAAAGCAAGCTACAGGAATAATTATTACTGTCCAAATTGGAAGAGAAATAACTTGTAATTTCCACAAAAGAAATAATACACCAAAGACTATAAGACCAAGAGAAATAGAGAATACTAAGCATTTAGTTAAATGTTCTTTTAATATTTTCTTTTTAAAACTTATAAATCCCTCATTCATACATTTTCCTCCTCATCTTGTTTAGAATAACAAAATAATTGAAATTTTAAACATTATGTTATTATTCTATTACATTATACATATAAAATCAATAATTTTCGACAACATTTTCGAATATTATTCGAAATATATTTATATTTTTCTTATACTATTATATTTTTCAACTAAAGGTACTTGATACTTACTATTTACATGATAAAAGACCGATATAATTATCGATCTTTTACCTTATTTATCTAATTTTCTTAGTCAACTTGTTTTGTATAAGTAACTTCATTATATACTAATGAATTACCTGTAATTGTAATAGAGATACTTGTAGAATTTAAAGATGCTTCAATTGTTAGAACACCATCTACTAAAGATTTGCTATCAATCGTATAGGTATCTTTTCCAATTAGAATTCCACTAGAAATAACAGCAATTTGATCATTACCATTTACATACCATCCAGCATATGATGATAAATCAACTTCACCATTACTTTCATCTGATGTTTGTTTTGAAAAAGTATACCATTCAGTAGGTCCTTTTCTGATTTCAAGCTTATTAGTAGTCGTATTAATACCACCAATATACTCAACATCATCATAAGTGAATGATAAATCTCCTTCACTATAAGCTACACCTGTACATTCAATATCATTCCAATTTACACTTGATGCACTAATTACTAATGTAATGTTATTAGTTTCATCTTTCCATGTACCTTGAAGTGATTCATCAATCTCTACAACTGTAGATGAACCTTTAAGATGAATTTCAAATGTTGCACTCGCATCTGTTGTAAATGTTATTTTTTGATCTGCACCAACTACAAACAAAACAAAGAAATCAGGAGCAGTTTCATCTACAAACTTATAGGTTCCATTTTCAACACTACTAATTGTATAAGTATATTCACCATATTTAACAGTTTTTTCGCCAACTTCAATAGTGACATTTTCAGATGAATCCTGATTGAATCCAACATAAGTTCCTTGAAGTTCAGTTGGAACACCTAATACACCTTCAACATCGTTCTTTGTATATACTACTGTACTACCATAAATAACAACATTCAATGTTTTTGAATCAACAAGAGTTATAGTTACTTCTTGATAATAACTATCATTTACAACTATTGTGTTGCCATTTGTTGATACGATTGGGGTTGCATCATATCCATAATTAGCAAATTGTACACCACTTTCTGAAATTGTTATTGGATCATATCCACCCTCTTGAGTTGTTGACCATGTTCCATACATTTCTTCTGGAATTTCAAATTTATCAGGTGTTTCATTACCACCTTTTTTAGAAAGTCCGAAATTATTATTGTATTTTGTTAAATATAACTTTCCATCAACAAATGATAAGCAATCATCAATATATTTATTTTTTCCAGAAATCCTTGTAACCTTTATAGCACCTGTTGCCTCATCTAAACTATATGTATAAGTACCAGACTTAGATGAATTACCATCCGTAATACATACAAGTGTACCTGTCTTAGCATCATCAGTATTTGCAGTAAATTCAAATTCAAATACTTGTTTATTACCATTAAATGATACTGTTGCTTCATATTTTCCACTAAATATTTGTGAATAATCTGCATTTTGACTTTCAAGAATATTATCTGAACCACCATATGTAAATACAAGCTGTGAATCATTATTTATTGATACAACGCCATATTTTAATGGATGACTACCAGTTCCAGTATATGTAGGTACAAGCTTTCTAGTTTTGGCATCGAACTCATAAGTATATGTATACTCTTTTGGAGTTCCATTTCCTTCATCTACATTAACAACTAGTGAACCAGTTCCTTTTTCATCTCCAGGTGCAAAAGCAAATGAATAATTTACCATACCATTCATTACTGAGCATGTATATTTGCCCTTTAATAAAGCTAAATCCTCATCTGTAATGTCACTTGTAGGCTTCTTAAGAATATAACTTGCTTTTGTATCAACATCAACTAATGATAATACATAGTAGTTGCTCATTGTAAGTTCAAAATTCTTATCAATACCTGAAGCATTTCCTCCTGGAATACAAACAAATGTTCTTGTTCCTGCATCATAAGTATAATCATATTCTGCATACTTTGTATGGTCATATTTATTATAAACAGTAAATTTATTATCAGTAAATTCTAAAGAATAAATTTCGTCTTCAGAAACTACTGCTTCATACTTATTATCATACTTAGCTAAAATACTAGCCAAAGTTGGGTTATCAGCAACACTAATAGTTACAGTTGTTGTTGCAGCAGCTCTATCAGAATCTGGAGTTGCACCTGTTAAGGTAATAACGTAGTCTCCTGCTTCTGTTGCTGTAAATGCATAGCACTCAACATCCTTGCCATTTACACTTAAAGTAGTCTTTTCAAGATTTGCAGTTGTCTTATCAACAACAGCAGTGAATCCAGGTTCAAATGCATCTCCATTTCCACCATTATTGTCGCCAATATTTGCACCAATATAAATCTTATTTGACTTATACATTGCAAAAGAACTTTCAGGACTAAATGAAGAATTCTTTTCACCATTATGAACTGTACCCTCAATAGTAAGTGGTGCTTCATAATCGACACTATAATGTATCGTCTTTGTTACACTAGATGTTTTAAATGTAACATCATAATCACCAGGTCTATTAAAACGTAAAGTAATACTTCCATCATAATTACTTACCGTTGCATACTTATAATCAAAATCTCCTACAATATGTCCATCTTTACCAACACCAGATACTTCAACATCTATTGCATCTAGATTAATATTTGCAGTTTCAGGTAAGACATTACCAATAGAGAATGTTAATTCAAATCTATGATTTCCTTCATCCTTAATACTATTACCATTATCTAGGTCTAAAGAAATACTGTCACCATCATTAAGTTCTTTATTATCTGCATCAAAAATCTTAAAATCAGAAACAGTAATCTTACTTGCTAGATATGGATTTTCATCATCTGAAGCCTTAACGCCAGACTCCTGATTAAATTTCCAATTACTTGAATCAGAAGGAGTAGTGTCTGCGCCATCTTTAAATACAAAGTACTTCTTTGTCAAGCCTGCTTCATCTTGCTTTTCTTTTATTTCAATAGGTAGGTCAGAAGGTAATGCTGTTCCAGCTTCATAATCTGTCTCACCATAAGCCGGATTTTCTTCACTAATATATTTATCAATATTAATATAAGCTTTATTAATTGCTCCAGCCTCAGTTAAAGTAAATTCAACTGTAACCTTTTCATAATACCATCTATTATAAGCTGATCTTAATCTATTATATCCAAATTTGAATCCTGTTGCATTATCAAGATGAGAACATTCACCCAATTCTTGATATGGATCACCAACAACTCCTTCTAACTCTTTATATAATGCATTAATAGTATTATATAATCCGTTATATTTAGTTCCATCTTTAAAAATATTTAATGGTAAATATTGCGCATCAATAGCTTTTGGATTAAATTCCAAATCAGTAGGAATATATGGGTCTCCTGTTTCATCACCATTTTCATCCAAATCTACTGCCACAACAAATGGCTCACCATTTGACTTTAATGAATAATATAGATTTCGCTTTTCACCATTATATGAATTTTCCTTTTTAACTTTTACAAAGCTATTACCATATACATAGTCATATGAATCAGTATGGATTTGAGGCTCATCACCTACAACATATGTTGATTCATAGACAGCACTTCCTGATGCAATTGAAGACTCAGTCTTGCTTGCAACTTCCATTGCTTCTGCAATTGTTTTAGCATCTACTGGCACACATTTTACTGTAAAATTGCACTTAGCATCATTATATGAAACCTCAACCTTATAATCACCAATAGCTGGGAATTGAGTACCAATTTCAGTATTATTACTATCAGTTACCTTAAATGCAACATCCGCATTATTTAAAACCTTTTTAGTAACCTCATTTGTAACTGGATGCTTATATAAAGCACTAATTACAACATCATCAAAATTATATACTGTATACAAATGATAATTTAAATCAGCCTTAGATGTATCTGCTTCAATACCAGTAAATACATATTCTTTAACCTCAACCTCATAAGAAGTTTCCTTACCTTGACATGTAACCTTAACAGTATACTTACCTGCCTTAGACGCATCTACAGCACTAAAATCAAATTTAGCAGTTGCTGTAGAATCTGAAGATGTACCATCTGAGTAATTAATAGCAACTCTTGCACTTGCACCTGGAGCAATAGAATCGCCAATACCATACACAGTATTTTGTCCTGTCACACTAATTCCTGTTACTGTACGAGGAACAGACTCACTAGGAGTTGATGTTGTCGTTGAGCCTCCAACAAACTTATCACAAGATGCTAAAGTTGCAGCTGATATTCCACTTAAAGCTAACACACTTAATACTAATAATTTTTTCTTCATAATCAAACTCACCTCATAAAATATACTTAACTCAATTCCTAAAAATATTGTTTATTATTTCGAATATTCTTCTGAATTTCCTACATTATACAACTTTTATTTTAATGATGCAATATAATTATTAAAAATTATTAATATTTTTTGAATAAAATTCTAACTTTTTTCTTTTTATCTTAATATAATTTTATCATTCGTGATATATTTTTTTCATTACAATGCTATTTAATTACTTTTTTAAGCAAAGAAAACAATTTTTTAAAATCAATAGGCTTTGATATATGTTGATTCATACCAGACTTTATTGCATCATCAACATCAGTTAAAAAAGCATTTGCAGTCATTGCGATTATCGGAACACTCTTAGCATAATCCGAATTTAGATTTCTTATTTTTCTTGTGGCTTCATACCCATTCATTACTGGCATTACCACATCCATAAGAATGCAATCATAATTATGATTTAATCTAACCTTATTAAATCCTTCTTCACCATTACATGCAATATCTACAATTATATTAATTTTTTTAAGAATTTCCGTTATAAGAATTATATTTATTTCATTATCCTCTACAACTAATACTCTTTTTCCACCTAAATCTAAATCATTATCCATAGATATATCTTGAGTTACTACTTTAACCGAATCATTAACAATTCCAAAATCAAATCTAATTGTAAATTTTGTCCCCTTATTTTCTTCACTTTCGACATTTATTGTTCCCCCAAGAAGATCAATAATATTTTTAGCAATTGGCATACCTAACCCAGTTCCTTGAATATCCTTTACTTTGTCTTTCTCTCTAGCAAATGGTAAAAAAATATCATTCACAAAGGTCTTGCTCATACCAATTCCATTATCTTCAATTATAAATTCATATTTTCCAACCCTCGTTGATTCATTAGGTAATTCCTTTATATAAAAAGTTACAAGCCCGCCATCATTAGTATATTTAATTGAATTTGAAATAACATTAGTAAAAACCTGGACAAGCTTTAAACTATCAGTTTCAATGTTATTATGTTTTATATTTCTCTTATAGATATTAAATGTTATATTTTTCTTAATAGCCAATGGCTTAATAATCATCTCTACTTTTTTTAAAACATCATCAATGTTAATAACTGAAATATTTAAAGTTTGTTTGCCAGCTTCTATTTTCGATAAATCTAAGATATCATTTATTATATCCATTAGGATCTTACTAGAATAATTGATTTTAGAAGCATATTCCTTAACTTTTGTATCATCTTTGCTTTCAACCAAAAGATTTGAAAATCCTAAAATTGCATTCATCGGCGTTCTTAAGTCATGGGACATATTGGCAAGAAAAGAGCTCTTAGCATGATTTGCTTGCTTTGCCACGTCAAGTGCCGTTTCTATTTGCTCATAATTTCTTTTTTCCTTCGTTCTATCAGCTAAAATACAAATAAAAATATCATCATTCTTTTCTTTTAAATGATATAGTTTATCTAAGCACCAATAAGTCTCTCCTGTAACATTATTTCTAAGTCTTCTTTCAACTTCAATACTTTGACCAATTTCAAGATTTTTAGCATTATTTATTAAAGGATTAACATTAGAAGCATCACATTCAAACATTTTATTAATATCGGCTTTTATTTCAACTGGTGAAACCCCTATTAGCCTTAGTGAATTAGGACTTACATACACAGGCTTTAGTTTTTTATCTAATAGTACAAATATATCATCCATATTTTCTGATAAGGTTTGAAACAAAATATTTTGCGTAGTCAGTTCCTTGTTTTTAAATTTTAATTTTTTCTTATAATATAGAAAGACATTCAAGGAAATACAACTCAAAATAATTCCTCCAAAACCACTTAACATAATAATTGTATCCGTTTGAATTTTACTTACTGCCAAATGCATTGCTTGCCGTGGAATAAGGCCAATTAATATAACACCATCAATTATTGTTTTTTTAAAATGCAAATAATAATCCTTATTATTATACCTAAGCTCATAAGTACCATACTTTTTTGAATTTATATCTTTAGCAAACGATATATCCTTATTCTTAAATTCAAATTGTTCTAGCAATTCAAATATATTATCATAATTCCAAAAATCATTTTCAAGATTAGATAAAAGCCTACCATCATTTAAAAAAATACCTGAATTACATTCTTGTCTATAAGCTTTAATTGAGACATTTGATAAAAAATTATCCTCATCATAGGTTATAGCTATTTTATTATATTTAATATTAAGATAATTCTTTTCCTCAACATTCAATATAAAATAAAATATTTGTCCGTCAAATCTAAAATTTTCATCCATGCCATAAGAACTAAAAGAAGCCTCATTAAATATAGCTTTGCAATCAACATTATAAAAGCCATTATCATTTACAAAATAAAAATCATCGATATCCGATTTTGTTATAACCGATTTCAAATATTTTTTGATTGTAATTTCATCTTTTTCGTCATTTAAATATACGTTAATCATTTTTAAATCATTATTCTTCTCTTCAATTTGACGTGAAAAAATTTGACTAACCGCATCATATGTTGATTCTAAATTATTTGAAGCCATATTAAAACGATTTCTATTAAATTTTAAAGAATAATGAAATAATGTAATCATTAACAAGCTTGAAACAGCGACTAATGAAACTAAAAAGAAAGTAATGTTTTTAAATATTTTCATTTATCCACTCACCCCATTTTTATAATCTTTATTTAACATAGTATATAAAAATAAATTAAATCCTTCAATCTTTTTTTGTAAAACTTTTTACAAAAAAAGAAATATTAAATTCATTTCAACAACAATCGACATAATTTTACTTTTTTTCTCATCATTTTATCGAATTTTGTCATTTCATTTTTTATGACAAAATTTATATATAATTTTACATGTATTGATAAATATAATATTATCATTTAACATAATTATTGTTAATATTTACATTATATGATATACTAAGCACATAGGAAGTTGGTACTGATATGCGAATAAAACGAAAATCATTACTTAAACTTAATATTTTACTTAAAGGCCTTTTCGCTTAATTGCGGAAAGGTCTTATTTTTTTGCGAAAAATTGGAGGATTACATATGATTAAAGACAGAAATAACGAACTTTTTGAGAAAGACTATTTTAAGGATTTACAAGGAATCAAGGAGACTATTAGAACCAATCAAAATAAAGCTATGGTTGTAGTAAATAATACGATGATTATGACTTATTATGAGATTGGTACGATTATCAATAAAAGGAAAACTTGGGGTAGTAAATATATTAAAAATTTAGCTAATGATTTAAAGGAATATGGAAAAGGTTATTCTTACAATAATCTAAAATACATGAGCCAATTTGCTAATGAGTTTTCTTTTATTGAAATTAGCCACCGAGCTGGTGGCCAAATTCCATGGGGAACGATTGACACTATTATGCAAAAATCATCAACTCACGAAGAGTTATAATTGAGCTTAAAAATACTAAATTTAAGCTTGAATATTTAGGTCAATTATTATTTTATACTAATTATATAGATGAATTTGTTAAAAATGAAATTGATTCACCAACAATAGGAATTGTCCTTTTAAAACAAGCAAATAGTATTGTGTGTAAAATGTCTCTTAAGAATACTAAGAATTTAGCAATTTCCAAATTTAAAATTTTAGAAGAACTACCAACATATTTAGAAAAGAAATTAACATATCAAAATTAAAAATAAATACATAAAAACAAAAGAACCACCAATTTTGGCAGTTCTATTTGTTACTAGGTGCTTCATAAGGATAATAATAATTTATTTCCTCATCAAAGGTAATATAGTCTAAGTAAATTGAAAGAAGAAGGTATCGCATATTTGTTTCGTCATCGGAAATAATAATGTGATCTTTTCCGGCAGCCTCTAAAGTTCCTTTAAATATTTTTGAGCCCCATTGGCTTTGTTCAAAATTCATATACACTGAAACTTTTTTTCCCAGATTTAATCTTAAGATATTTTCAATATATGATTCTTCATTAAATGTTTGTTGCGGAGCCTGTTGATAAGACATAGGTCCCATAAAATAAGGATACTGCATATAACCACCACAATAATTCATAAATTTCCTCCTAGTAGCAATTTTCACTTTCAAGTGGCTGGTAGAAGCAATGACTTTTATATTTTCCACTGTTCCATTGCCCAAACCATGAGGCTCTACATCCTTTACCGAAAGGATTATAGAACCATAAAGCTGTTTTAGCTGGACTAAAGCGTTCACCATTAATTACTCTTTTGGCTAGCTTTTTGTCAACCTCACGAGCTCTTTGATTAAAGTATGATTTAGTAGTTGCTTCAAAGCCGCCAGGTGATTGATAAACCATTTTTGTAATAGTATTAATATTTTTAAAATCGAGACAATTGCCCCTAACACGATTGATTCCTACGTTTCCAACAAGTAACATCCCCATTTTACCATCACCTTCAGCCTCCGCTCGCATTAATCTCGCAAGTAAGGCTATTTCTTCATTATTGTATTTAACAACTGCCATCAAATCACCTATTAAAATATATTCCGATTAAATTATATTATGCTTGCTTAAACAAAATAATATGTTAAAGTTTAATTTTTATTTAAAGTGTTAATATGGCAAACGATACAAAAAAAATTGTTAACAGGTTCACTTTGGAAGGGAATACTATTTTTAGCTTGCCACTATTTGCTTCTAATTTATTACAGGACCTTTTTAATATGACTGATGTGGCTGTAATTGGAAAGCTTTCTTCACCAGAGGATTTAGGAGCGGTTGGATCCACAACTATTTTAGTTACATTATTTACGGGATTTTTAATTGGGCTTGAAAATGGAATCAATGCTTTAATTGCAAAATACTTAGGTCAAAGAAATAGTAAAAATGTTCATGATGCCTTGCATACATCATTATATTTAGTTTATATATTTTCTTGGGTCATTACCGCTATTTTTGAAATCGCATATTTCTTATATGCTTATAAGCGTGAGCTTAAAAAGAGTAATGATGGAGATAGCTGCTAATTACTATAAAAAATAAAGGAGGCACAATTTTATTTTGCCTCCATATTTTAATATATAAATGCTTCAATTGATACATCATTATCAAGAAATTCAATTTCGATATGATTATTTTTAGAATTCAATTTTATATAATATAACTCATCAAATTTAACTATTTGTTCATTTCCGTTAATTGTAAGTTTGATTTTGGCATTAGATTCTAATATCTTAATTCCAAAATAGTCATTAGTTGTATCAAGAATAATAATACCATTACCTTTAATTACGTAGCCATAGAAGGCTTGAGTAAATTCTTTAGTAAAGCTTTGATTATTCTTAACATAATAATTAGCATTAACAGGATTAACAAGATTATCATTAACTTTAATTGCCATTTGAAGTTCAGACATTGCAACATAACGATGCTCATATGTGTCTGTTATTACAATTTTGTAATATCTTAAATATGTTTCCTTAAATGATACAGATGCATTTCTTCCCGAATAGGTAATATCGCTATATTCACCAAGAAGAGTCATATTATCAGTGTTTGTACCGCCATATAATTTAAATGCTGTAGGATTTTGACGGCTATTTCCGTTATAGCCTGTAATCATAAGTGTATTTACAGTATAGGCATTACCTAAATCAACTGTAAATTCAAATGGTTCGGTTGTAATATATTTGTTCCTGATACTATGATAGCTTGTTGAAATATCACCATCAACGATATTTTCAATCTTTGTTGTTTCATCCCAACTTGCAAATGACTCAGTATGAGATATAACACTTGCATCAGTGTTAGGAATTACTTTTGATAGACCAGTATAGCTACGGGGATAATTATCACTATTTTCTCTAATTGGTGCTTTAGTAGCTTCATCATTTAGTAAATAGCTCATGCTAATTCTTTGTAAAATATTATCATAACTACCATATAAGTCCGCAAAGCCATCAGGATGATATGATTGAATAATTACTTCAAAATAAATATAATCACCTTTTTTAACATTGAATGTTTCATTTGTAGTATTTACATCTATAGGAGCACTTCTTGGAGAATTAATTGTTTTAGAATATGATTTTGTATTAAGGCCTAAACGAAGACGAGTATTACTACGATTAGATGTTCTTACAGAAATAGTATAATTACCTGATTTTGGCATATAAATTTTTCCATGATATACACAAATCTTATTATAGCCAATACCATTGATGAAATGTGTATTAACTATTTCGTTTTCAACATTTGTATAGTCCTTAAAATTTGCCTTTTCAGCTTCATCAATCGAATTATAAATATTACCAGAATAAGTATAGGTAATCTTATCAATTCCTTGATATTGAGGTTTAAGTTCAAAAATAATGGTTTCTTCTGACTCTAAATTAAGGCTTTCATTTTTTAATTCGATTGTTAATTTAATTTCGCCAGATGTCTTCATTCCAAGAGGAGTATAGGTTAAAATGTTACTATTTCTTTTTAATGTACCATTACTTGGTTTAGTAATGTTTTTAATAGTATAGGTAAAGCCTTGAGGCATTGTTAAGCTAGTATCTAAATCAATTGTATAATCCTTATCTAAATCAATTGGGTAAGGAAGTACAGTTACAATATCATTTCCATTAATAACTTTGCCTGTTTGTTCGTTAAGTGTTACTGGAATAAAAGGCTTTAAAGTATTATAGCTTTGTGATACTTCATCAGATACAGTTTGATTTAAAAGACTAAAATAATAATTCATATTATATCCTGTTGCATCTGACAAGGCTTTATACCAGGCATCAGCACCACCCTGACCTTTACCATTTTTTGCAGCCTTAATAAATGTATCAACACCAAAGGTATGAATAATATCAGCATAGGTATTTAAAGAAGATGTTGACTCGCCTTTTGTGTTTTGTTCTAGGGTTTCTTTAAGACTAGTTGCGGGATTTAAATATTTATTCCAACCATCTAGATTAGGACGATTTGCACTAATTTGCGTATAATTAATATAAGAAAGAAGGCTTAAAGCATTGTTAGTAACTTCATCGCCAGGAACGAAACCATAGCGTTGAAAATGGTGATTATATTCATGAATAGGACCCCAATTTCCGTTTGTCATAAATCCTTCATAATCAAGTGCACCATTCATCCAATCAGGTGGTAAATTGCACCAGTTTCGACCAACAAAGGCTACGGCAGCACCAGCTGCGACAAAAGGGTCATATAAAAAGTTAATACCTAAATTAGCACTAGAGCCCATAGGAATTTGTCTACTAATATTAGATACACTTAACCAGAATGCTGATATTTTATTTAAATTATCATAATCTAGGTTAGCGTATGCTTTAGGACCGGAGTGCCTTACACATTTATCCCAAACCTCTAAATCAAAATACGGAGCTGATTTTTCTTTAAGGCGGTTAAATTCCTCTTCAGTTGTAAGTCCATAAATAAAATGACAATATTCGAGTGCACCACTTATTTTAACCGTAAAGGTACATTGTTTGTTAGGAGTGATATAAATAGGACCTCCTAAAAAGCTTCCTACATAGCTTGTTGTTTCATTAGCAAGCATTTCATTTCCCATTTCTGGCATTCTTGAAAAATCGCTTCGATCTTTCCAAATATTATTTAATTGGTTGTTTTGGGAATACTGTCCGATTTCAATTTTAACTCCACCTGTATTTTTTAAATCTTCCTCTGTCATTTCAACGGTAATAACCTCACCAGCAGGAGCATAAAGTCCGGTTAAATGATTTCCTCCAGGTCGAGCTTCAGTCGTGATTTCCTTTATAACTGCAAGTTCATTTGGATCAGGACTACCATAGTAGTTATATGAAGCAGTTGTATGCTTATATAGCTTACGATTAAGCTTTTCACCATTTAAATAAAGATTTCCATCCTTATCCATACTATCATAAGTAGTTGAACTACATCTTAAATAACTAGATTCAGCAAGTAAGGCATCTTTTTGCTCATCTGTTATATTTGGAATGTTTGTTCCATAAGTAGGATAAGCTGGTGATCCCTCGTTTCTTTCTTCTGGATGTTGTCTTATAACGGTTCCTAAAAGCTTGAAGGACTGACCAATCTTTAAGTTTTCACCTGTAAAATTTACTTGTGTCATACTAGTTGATGAAGTCTCATTTCCTCCACTAGTTGTATTGTCACCGGCTTGATTAGAATTACTTCCATTAGGTGTTACTACTACATTACAGCTTGCAAGACCAATTCCTAAAGTTAAAGACATTAATCCAACTAATATTTTTCTTTTCATAATTAACCTCCATCGGTATTTATATTTTGATAAAAAAAGACATATAGAAGAATAACATAAACATAACATTATTGCAAAGTATTTTTTATAAAAATAAATTGGTATAATTGTTTGATTTACGATTAATAAAACTAAAATTTATTGGATGTAAAGAAAAGCTAAAAAAGCATTGACGTTTTATTTGAATTCCATCCTTTTAAATTATTTTTAATAAGTTGATTTTATTATTTGTTGTAGGTACCATATTGTATTTATCTGCGTTTTAAGCTTTTAATTCAAATATAGTAATATAAAAATCAAAAGCTTTATGATTCAACATTCTAGCATTTAGTTATGCTGAAAAAATGAAGAATTTAAAAAAATGATACATTCACAAAATTATCCCCACAAAAGGAAGAACTCGATAAATGTAATTCAAAACTTTATAACAAAATTAATTATTAAAATATATGATGATTTAGTGCTTGATCTTAAAGATGTCGGAACCGAAAAATATTAAAAAATCATACTGTATGTCATTGATTTTATAAAATATATCTAATTTTTATAGTGATTTATTGTTAAAAGTCCCTTGGAAAAGTGTAGTGAAGTCGAAAAAAGTCACTTGAAAAAGTGTAGTGAAGTCAAAAAAACTTCCTTGAAAAAGTGTAATAATCATTTGAAAAAAGTGCTAATAAAGTGTAAAATGTAATTAGGTGATAATATGCTTAAAAGAAAAATAATGAATTCTTTAATTGAATGGAAAGAAAATACAGTAACTAAAAAAAAAGCCCTTGTAATTAAAGGCTTGAGGCAAATTGGTAAGACTTACATTGTTAGAGAGTTTGCTAGGCAATATTATCAAAATCAAATTTATATAAATTTCAAAAACAATGATGATTTAAAACCAATTTTTGATGAGAATTTTGATATTGATAGAATTATGATGGATTTATCTGCCAAAATGCCTAAAATTAAAATCATTCCTTATAAAACGATCTTAATATTCGATGAAATACAAGAATGTGCAAATGCAAGAGCATCGCTTAAAGCTTTTGTTGAAGACGGACGTTATGATATAATTGCTACAGGTTCTCTTTTAGGAATAAAAGGCTATAATCAAAAAAAAGGAAAAGGAATACCGACTGGTTCAGAACGTATCATTTATATGTATCCACTTGATTTTGAGGAATTTTTATGGGCCAAGGGGATATCTCAAGATGTCATAGATTATTTAAAAGAGTGCTTAAATAAAAGGACACCTATAAGTAAGGCTGTACATGAATCAATGTTAAGGTATTTTAAGGAGTATATTTGTGTTGGTGGACTACCAGAGGCTGTAAATATATTTATAAAAACAGGAGATATGAATCAGGTGTATCTTGAACAACGAGATATATTAGAGGAGTATAAGGATGATTTTGGTAAGCATCTAGATGAAAATGAAAATGAAGAGGTAGATGAATTTTTACTTGCAAGAATTGAAGAGGTATTTGATTCAATACCAAGTCAATTAGCAAAGGAAAACAAAAAATTTCAATATTCTAAAATTAGAGTAAAAGGTAGAAGTGCTGATTATAGAGAAGCTATTCAATGGTTAGTTGACGCAGGCATTGTATCACAATGCTTTAATTTATCAAATTTGGATGCCCCTCTTGAAGGGAATAAAATAGATAACACCTTTAAGCTATATATGAGAGATAGTGGTTTGTTTGTGGCGATGCTTGAAAAAGGAACTGCAGGTGATATACTATCTGGTAATCTTTCAGGATATAAAGGAGCTATATATGAAAATATCATTGCGGATGCTTTTTCAAAAATGGATCGTAAATTATATTACTTTCATAAAGATTCTGGCTTAGAGGTTGATTTTGTTACAAAATATCAAAATGAAGTTACATTGATTGAGGTAAAGGCTACAACAGGTAATACCAAGTCAACTAATAATATTTTGAATAACTATAGTGAATATAAGGTAAAAAAGTGTATTAAGTTTGGAGAGTATAATATTGGTGAAACTGACTTCAAGCTTACCATTCCTTATTATTTAGTATTTATGCTTCAAGAGTAAGTATATGAGTGTTATAATTATACGAGGAGGATTCTTATGAACTATCAATTTGAAAGACTAGAAAGAACAAAAGTATTTAGAGATCCTATATATGGTTATATAAATGTTGATTATAAAATAATTGCACGTTTAATTGATACCTATGAATTTCAACGCTTGCGAAGAATTCGTCAATTATCGGGTGTTTCAATGGTATTTCAAACTGCTGAGCATTCGCGCTTTACGCATAGCCTTGGAGCTTATGAACTTGCTAATTTATGTGTCAAGGGAATTGAGGGATTAAAGGAATCTTTAACGGAATATGAGCAATTGGTATTTTTGATTAGTGCCTTACTACATGATGTAGGACATGGTCCTTATTCTCATGCTTTTGAGCATGTTATGCAGGTTTCACACGAAGAAATGACGGTTAGATTAATTGTAGGAAATACCGAAATAAATCAGGTTTTAAAAGAAATTCCTGGAATGGCTAAGGATGTTGCAAGTGTTATTGCTCATGAGGGAAAATATCCTTTAATTGAAGCTTTAACATCTTCTCAGCTTGATGTTGACAGAATGGATTATTTATCAAGAGATGCTTACTTTACGGGTGCTTGCTATGGTAATATTGACTTTAGAAGAATTATTCGCTCTTTACTTGTTTTAGACGGTAAACTTTATTTGAGAGCATCAGGTGTTAATTCAGTTGAATCTTATATAATGGCAAGATATCATATGTATTGGCAAGTATATTATCATCCTGTTGCGAGAGCTTATGAATTGCTTTTACAGTCAATTTATAAAAGAGTATATGATTTAACGACAAATAATATTAATATTAACGCGTCTGTTTCAGCTCTTATTAATGTTATTAAGGATTCAAATGACCTAGATTCTTATGTTCTTCTTGATGATTCTTATGTAAATGGTATGATTAAGCAGCTTACAAGTGTTGATGATGAGATCTTAAAGGATTTAGCTCTTTCGTTTGAAAAAAGACATTTGTATAAATATAAGGAGCTTGTAACGGAAGCTGATGAGATATATTTAAATGAGATAAAAAAAGCGATTCCTTCTAAATACTTGCCATATTATTACATTGAAACGAAGGTTTCACAACGTGCATATTTGCATGTTGAAGAGGATAAGTATGATATAAATGATATTAAAATTATAACCCAACAGCATGAAATTATTTCACTAGAGGAATATTCACCTATTATAAGGGGCTTAATATCATCTGCGACTAAAACAAGTATTAGAGTATTTTATAAGGAGATTCCATGTCAAAAATAGTAGTAGTAGAGGGCACTCATGATGAGGCTTTAATTAAACAAGTATTTAAAGGCCAAGCTTGTATTGTGACTAATGGATCGGAAATATCTAAAGAAACTTTAGAAATGATTTCTTCGCTTAGTAAAGATAATGATATAATTGTTTTTACAGATCCTGATTATCCAGGTGAAAGAATTAGAGCTAGAGTTCATGAGGTTGTCCCAAAAGCGATTGATTGTTTTATCAAAAAAAGTGATTGCATTTCAAAAAACAAAAAGAAGGTTGGCGTTGAACATGCGACCTCAGAAGAAATAAAAGAACTTTTAGGACCCTATTTAGAGGGTGATATTAAGGCTAAAGGAAATATTACAAGAAATGATATTGTAGCTTTAGGTTTAACAGGAAGTAATTCTTCCCCTTTAAGAGAAGCTGTTTCTTCAAAACTAAATATTGGTCGTCCTAATGCTAAAACTTTCTTAAATAGAGTTAATATGCTTGGAATAACAGTAAAGAAATTAAATGAGATAGTTGGTGAAATTAATGGAAAAAATAGGTAGTGTAGAGCAAACCTTAAAAATAATTAACGAAAATGATTTTTATATAAAGAAAAAGTTCGGCCAAAATTTTATTATTGACCAAAATGTTTTAAATGCTATTGTAGATGCTTCTTTAATTGATAAGGATACATGTGTAGTAGAAATTGGGCCAGGTCTTGGAAGCTTAACTGAGATACTGATAAAACGGGCTAAAAAGGTTATGTCATTTGAAATAGATAAGGATTTAATTCCTATTCTTAATCATAATTTAGGTCAGTATGATAATTTTATTTTGATTAATGAAGATATTTTAAATATAGATATTAATGCTTATTTAGATAAGTATTTTAGTGACTCAAAAAAAATAGCTTTAGTAGCTAATTTGCCTTATTATATTACAACACCGATTATTTTAAAGCTTTTATCTGAAACAACGCGTATTAAAACCTATACAATGATGATGCAAGATGAGGTTGCAAATAGAATATGCTCTAAGCCGGATGTTAAGGATTATAATGCATTATCAGTGTGTATTCAGTATCGTGCTTTATCAGCTAAGGTCTTAAATATATCACGAAATATTTTTGTACCTAAGCCTAATGTTGATAGTGCCGTTATTCGTCTTGAGCTCTTTGATATACCACCTTACAAGGCTAAAGATGAAGATTTTTTCTTTAAGCTTATAAGAGATGCTTTTTGCCAAAGAAGAAAAACCTTAGTTAATAATTTAAAACAAACAGGGTATGATAAAACGGTAGTTCTTGATGCACTTACGTATTTAGGTCTTCCAGAAGCTATTAGATCAGAGGCTTTAAATGTAGAAGAATTTGTTAAGCTTAGTGATTACTTATTGCCTTATCACAATAATAAATAATTCGTATAATATTATTGTGGTGGTTTAGTGGAATATGTTATAAGAAAAAAATATCATGGTGACATTTTATTTTATATTGATAAAATAGAAAATGATGTAGCATATTTAAGAGGTGTTTATGTTAGAATTTTAGCTTCTGCTCCTTTAAATGATTTAATTTATGTAAGTGAGGCTGAAAAGCCTTTTTATGAAAATAAGTGTAGACATAATAGACATTTATTTGATTTAAAGAATAAAACCTCTAAGCACATCACAGGTAAAATATTACATATTGATAGTGATTTAGAATATTTAAAAAAATGTAATGAAATATATGAAAAATTAGGACTATATGCCATATGTGTCTATCTAGATGAGGAAGAAGCGGCATTGTATGTTCTTGATTTAGTTAAAGAATACAATATAGATATTGTTGTGTTAACGGGTCATGATTCATATAATCAAAATGACAGCTTTAATTTAGATAATTATCGTAACTCTAAGGCATTTTATAAAACCGTAAAAATGTTAAGAGACGAATATAGATTAGATGAACTTTTTATTTATGCTGGTGCTTGTCAGTCTAATTTTGAAGCTTTAATAGCTTCAGGAGCTAATATAGCATCATCACCTAAAAGAATAAACATTGATGCACTTGATCCTTTAGTATGTGCGGTAATAGCTGCGACAACACCATTTAATAGGCTTATTCCTTACGAAAAAATATGGGAGTATTCGATGTCTAAGAATGATGGTATTGGGGGAATAGATTCCTATGGTAAAATGAGAATATTGAGGTAGAATATGATACAAGAAAGAGCTTATGCTAAAATTAATCTTGGCCTTGAGGTTGGACCTTTAAGGCAAGATGGATATCACGAAATGAATACAATCATGGTACCAATTGATTTATATGATGAACTCACCTTTGATTTTAAGGAAGAGGAAGGTATTTTATTAATTGATAATACTAATATTAATACAGAAGATAATTTTGTCTATAAGGCAGCCACTTTATTTATGAGTGAGCTTCATATTGAAAAGGGAATTGTTATCACTTTAAAGAAAAATATACCTTCAGAGGCAGGTCTTGGTGGTGGGTCTGCTGATGCAGCGGCTACCTTAAGGGGACTAAATCGTTTATTTAGACTTGATATGTCACTTGCAGAACTTGCTAATATGGCCAAAAAGCTTGGTTCTGATATGCCTTTTTGTGTGTATCAAACACTTGCGTATTGTACCGGCCGTGGGGAAGAGGTTGAGGTTTTAGATATTCCTTATAAGCGTTTGGATGTTGCAATTATAAAGCCACCATATGGATTAAGTACGAAGGAAGTATATGACGGGTATTCCTTAGGAACGATTAATGTCCATAAGGAGCAATTTGAAGGAATTAAAGAAGGCTTAGTTAAAGGCGATTTAAAATTGCTCAATGAAAATATTTTTAACGATTTAGAAGAGTCGGCTTTTAATTTAAAACCTAATCTACAACTTTTAGCATTAAAAATAAAAGATATGGGTTTTGTTTGTGGTATGTCTGGTAGTGGTACAGCATTATTTGCGATTGGCGATAGTCATGAACTTCATAAAATGGCTCAGGAAATTAAATATCACCGTATTTATATTGGTAAGTTAAAATAATAAAACGCTTTATTTTAAGAAAAACTTTTAAATGTTTGAAAAAAAATTGTAACCATTGTATAATAATTGATGGAATAAAAAAATTAAATATATAGGAGTTTTAGAATATGGCTATTTTAGATGGAAAGAAAATTAAATTATTCACACTAAGTGCAAATCCTCAACTTGCACAGGAAATTGCAAATGCATGTGGTTTACCACTTGCCGATTGTGATGTGCTTCATTTTGCGGATGGTGAAATTAACGTAAGTATTAATGAGACAGTACGTGGTTGTGACGTTTTCGTTATTCAACCAACATCAGCACCAGCAAATGATCACTTAATGGAACTTTTAATTATGTGTGATGCACTTAAACGTGCTTCTTGTAAATCTATTTCTTTAGTAATCCCTTATTATGGATATGCAAGACAAGATCGTAAGGCTAGATCTCGTCAACCTATTAGTGCAAAGCTTGTTGCTGATTTAATTCAAACAGCAGGTGCTGATCGTGTTATTACATTAGACCTTCATGCTGCACAAATTCAAGGTTTCTTTGATATCCCTATTGATAACTTTATGGGATTACCAGTCCTATCTAATTACTTTTTAGATAAAAAGTTACCAAATGTATGTGTTGTATCACCAGACCATGGTGGTGTTACACGTGCTCGTGCATTTGCTCAGGTACTAGAGGCACCAATTGCAATTATTGATAAGCGTCGTCCTGAGCCAAATAAAGCAGAGGTTATGAACATTATTGGTAATGTTGATGGTAAAACTTGTGTTATTGTTGATGATATGATTGATACAGCAGGAACCCTTGTAGCTGCATCAAATGCATTAATTAATGCTGGTGCTAAGGAAGTTTATGCATGTGCAACTCATGGCGTCCTTTCAGGCCCTGCAATTGAACGTATCAATACGTCTGCCATAAAAGAAGTTATTATTACTAATACAATTGCTCAACCAGAGTCAAAGGTTTCACCAAAGATTAAGGTATTATCTGTTGGTTCTATACTTGGACATGGTATTTTACGTATTATTAATGATGAATCATTATCTGGCTTATTTACATATAGCTATGATAAGACAAAGCGTAATTTACTATAATGAAGCTAATTGTTGGTTTAGGCAATATTGGGTCTGAGTATGAGCATACTCGTCACAATGTTGGCTTTGATACAGTAGATGTTTTAGCAGCTAATTTAGGATTAACATTTAAAGAGGACAAAGCTTTTAAGGGCTATATTTGTCAAGCTAATATACTCGGACATAAGGCAATATTGTTAAAACCTACAACTTATATGAATTTGTCTGGGGATAGTATCTTACTTGTAATGAAGTTTTATAAAATTGATGCTAAGGATTTAATTGTAGTATCAGATGATCTTGATATGAATCCAGGAAAAGTTAGGTTTCGCCAAAAAGGTAGTGCAGGCGGTCATAATGGCCTTAAGAGCATTATTGCAAACCTTCATACGGAGGAATTTAAACGAATAAAAATTGGTATTTCTCGTGATGCATATATTCCGATTGTAGATTGGGTTTTAGGACGTCCTAATAAGGAGGACGCCTTAAAACTTAATGAAAGTTTTAATTTTGTAGCAAAGTGTTTGGAGGATTATATAGTGTCAGAAGACGATGCTAGACTTGCTCAAGAAATTGCACGATAAAAAAAGGAGTAGATTATGGATTTTAAAATATTAGAATTTATACGCTTACACTGCAAATGTAAATTTATGGATTTTATTATGAAAAACATATCTACTTTTTTTAATTATTCCATTGTTTGGATGGTTTTAGGTGTAGTATTGATTTCATTTAATTCCACAAGAGTAATTGGATATGAGATATTTGTGTCATTAACGCTTGAATTACTCATTTGTAATGCATTTGTTAAACGTATTTCAAAAAGGGCTAGACCATTTACTAAAAAAGAAGAGGTTAATTTACTAATTAATCCTCCTAAAGATTATTCATTTCCTTCTGGTCATACCTTGTGTGCGTTTATGTGTGCAACAATAATTGCGGCACATGTATATTGGGCAGGAATAATTTTATATGTAGTAGCCTTTTTGGTTGCTTTTTCAAGGATGTATTTATATGTTCATTATCCAAGCGATGTTTTAGCAGGAGCCTTAATGGGTATGTTTATTGCCTTACTTGCTAATCAATTAGTAGAGCTTCTTATTAGTCATGGTTGGATTATATTTTAAGATGTTATCTTTTGGTAGCATCTTTTTTTGTTATTAAAGGCTAAATAACGTTGAAATTGGCCTTTCTTTTCGTAAAAACGTTTTCATATATATTTTTTTAAAAATCATAATTTTTAGCTCTTTTTTAGGAAAAATCTTAC
>OIZF01000081.1_pt1 | contig 62331 bp, 64 predicted proteins | sample 1588471 | NCBI WGS metagenome assembly OIZF01 (sample SAMN03283279) | human gut metagenome | biome: human-associated habitat; material: feces | host: Homo sapiens | place: Peru | collected 2012
AAAAAGGAATTTTCAAAAAAATTTTGAAAATTTTTGGAATCTTTTGGAATTTTTGTTGCGAAAAATGTGAATTTTTTAAATTTTTTTGTAATTTTTTGAATTTCTTTCAAATTCTTTTTGCATTTCTTTAAATTTCTTTTTGAATTTTTTGCAAGGGTTGAGAAAATTTTGTAAAAAATTTGAATTTTTCACAAGAATTTCAAAATTTTTCATAGGATTTTAAAATTTGTAAGGAATTTAAATTTTTGCAGGGGCGAAAAATCATAGAATTTAAATTTTTACATAAAAAAGTGCCAATTTTGCGCTTTGCTTGTCGTTGTGAGCGGTTAAAACGGCGTAGCAAGCCATAAAAAAGTAGCATTGTCATTAAATTTTAAACAAAACCCTAAATTTGCCATACCGATTTGTCTTGTCATACTAAACGCAGCGAAGTATCCATACAAAAGACGGAAAACAGACTACCAAATGCAGAGTGTCAAAACGAAAATTGTGTGGATTTTTCGCCTACGGCTCAAAATGACAAAATCCTTGTCATTTTGATTTTTTTATCGGCGAAGTATTCATAAACTTAAAGTATGCCTTAAAATCTTTGGATTTTTTGCTGCGGCTACGCCTTGCAAGCCGTTTGGTCGCTACGCCTAAAAAATGACAAATGTTTGAGCTTTTTTCGCTGTGGCTATGCTTTGCAAGTGGCTTGGGTTGTCTTTTTGCAAAGGTTCAAAATGACAGAGTTCTTGTCATTTTGAGTGATAGCGAAGTATCCATAAAATTTAAAGTGCGAATTGCACATTTAAAGTGTGGATTTTTCGCTTTCTAACGAAAGCTCAAAATGACAAGAATTTTGTCATACTGAGCCTTTGGCAAAGTATCTCAAATTTAAAAAAGAGATTTTTCGCCTTTTTACAAAGGTTCAAAATGACAGCGCGTGGATTTTCGCTTTGTGCTAATGCACTTTGCTCAAAATGATAAAATGTGCTGTCGTTGTGAATTTAGCGTGAATTTAATGCTCATCAACAATGCTGGCGTGGTATTTGATATTTTCGGCTTTTATATTATCTTGCAAGCTTTTTGGCACTTCGCCCTTAATGTTTTTTATGTCCTCATCTAAATCCTGATACGAAAACACCATACTCACAGCACTCGTGTTTTTAAGGGCTTCAAGGGCTTTGTAGGCTTTGAGTTCATCGTTCAAATTCTCGCTTTCTATCAGCACGATGAGTTTTTCGCCCTCCACAAGCTCCACAGAGCAATGCTCTATTTTCGCTATGTCCTCGCGCAAAGCCTTATGGTGCGTCTCTTTGGCGATGATTAAAACGCTTGATATGTTCATCATTTTCCTTTCGATAAACTCTTAAAAACAACGCTTTTTCCGCTGATAAGTGCGTAATTTTGCTCGTCTAAAAAGATGATAAATTTAGCAAAAAAATCGCCCTCATTCAGCAAAGCAAGGGTTTTCAAGTCCTTTGTGCTGATGAATTCAAGTGCGTTTTGTGAATTTGCCGCAAAGCTCGCAAAGGCTGCTGTGTCGCCACTTGGGCTTAAAGCGCAGCTGTAAGTGAGAAAGTCTTTTTGCAAGAATTTTTGCTCGCCCTTTCGCACTATGCCGATACGCTTTTCTTTGCCACAGCTCAACACCACGCCGCCTTTCAAATCCACTTGGTCTAGCGTGTCTTTGTTGATTTTGTCGTAGTTTGCTAAAAGCCGCCACGCCTTTGTGTCAAAGACTTGCAGTTCGCCGCTTTCGCTCGCCACAAGCAAATTTTGCCTATCTTCGCTCAAAGCAGCGTCATTTAGGCTAGTGGTAGAAAACTGAAATTCCTTTTGCGCGGCTAAATTTGGCAAATTTTGCGTGGCGTTTTGTGAATTTTGCCCGCTTGCAAAGCCGCTTAAATCCACAAGCTTTATCTCAGAGCTTAACAGCACGAAAAGTGCGGTGCGCTCGTCAAGCAAAAAGGCTTTTTTGATATTTGCAAAGGGCGATTTTATGGTAGCGCAGTTTGCCTTTACTTTGAGTGTTAAATTCTGGCACAAAGACACATTTTGCGAGCCAAAATCCCCCTCGCTTACAAGCAAAAAGGTGTTTTTTAGGCTATCAACGCTAAAAATTCGAGCTTTAAGCCCCTTTTCGTAGTGGTTTTGTATGTCGGGCAAGTGCCATAAAAGCTGGGGCTTCTTGCTTTGCAAGTCAAGCCTTATCAGCTCGCCCTTGTCCGTGCCGAAAAGCAAGGCGTTTTGCTCGTGTTTAAAGGCGATGATATTAGCGTTGAATTCAAGCGCACTCGCGCAAGAAAACAACGCTAAAAAAAGGACAAAAGCCCTTATCATTTGCCTTCCCCGTAGGTTTTGATTTTTTCCTCCACGACACCATCACGCGCGCTTTCCATAAAGTCAGAGCCTTTTTTTAGGGCTTCGCTCGTGAAAACAGCTTGGAATTTGTTGCCTACAAGCGGTTTAGCATCGGTTTGTGCTATGTGGCACTGGTCGCAGTTAAAGCGCTCGTTACTCACGGTTTCGCCGCTTGGTTTGTTCGCCTGAAAGTCAAAATAATGGCTCGCTGGGGCTGGTTTGGTGTTCATATCCGCTGCAAGCTCTTTGGTGTGGCAGGTTAGGCATATATTGTTGTCCTTTGTGATGGGCAGCATTTCCTCCATAGTGTGCGACACAAGCGGTGGGGCGTTTTCAAAAGAGCGTTCTAGCACGACAGACTCGCCCGCTTGCACGCCTGTGTAATTCACATCGCCAAGCAAAGCAACTGAATTTTCATTTTCCACACTACTTTTACGAAGTCCTATTTCGCTGTCGCTCAGCTCTTTTTCTTTTTTATCGCAAGCGACAAAACAAAGGCTCAAAGCTAGGGCAAAAGCCAACACGATTTTATTTGTCATTTTTTTCTCCTTGTAAATTTAAGATACTGAAATTCAAAGCGTCATCGTTGCAAACTTCAACGCAACGCCCACAGCGGATACATTCGCCTGAATTCACGCGCCCGCTTTGCTTGCCTATCATCGACAGCACTTGCTTTTCGGGGCAAATGCTGACACAGTTAAAGCATTTGGAGCATTTAGCGGAGTCGTATTTGACTTTTAAAAGCGCAAAATGCCCCGCTAGCGCGTAAAATGCGCCCAAAGGACAAAGGTGCGAACAAAGTGCTTTTGGGCTTAAAAATGTATCCACGACAAAGATGATAAAAGCCACCATCAGCCACGAAATCGTGCCAAAGATGACTCCCCTTTGGATAATGCCTATGTAAGAGATGCTTTCAAAGGCTGGTGTAGCAAGGACAAACGAGAGCAAAAGGCTTAATGCGAGCAAATAATAGCGGACATTTTTGCTTAAAATGAGCGTTGAGCCTTGAATTTCAAGCTTTTTACGCACAAAGGCGGCAAAATCCACGATTAAATTCACAGGGCAAACCCAAGCGCAAAACGCGCGCCCCGCAAACAAGCCATAAAAGGCGAGTATCAGCAAAGCCCCAAGAAAAACAGAGCCGCTTAATGCGCCTGCGCTTATGGCTAGTCCAGCGCATAAGAGTTGCAGCACCGCATAAGGGTCGCTCAAAGGCACAACACTAAACCACAGCGATGAGCTGAGATTGCCTTGCACGAAAAGGCTCGCGCCAAAGGCAAAGCAAGCTAAAACGCCTATTTGTAGCACTCGTCTTAAAATGAGATATTTGTGTTTTAACATTAAATTCATCACAAATCCTCCTCATTTAGATAGTCCAAAGCTCGTTGATTTTGCTTTGGCAAAGGCAAGTCTTTTGGCGCGTCTTTTAAACGCTCCTCGCCTTTGTTGTCCCAGCCTCGCACATAGTTGCTGCCGCCTCGCCCTAAAACAAAGCCTTGTGGCAGCACGGTTATCGCGGCTTTTTCGGTAACGCAAGCGCGTTCGCACTTGCCGCAACCAACGCAATAATCATTATCCACCACAGGCACGGTCAAAGCGTGCTTGCCCGTGCGTTCGTTGTGCTTTGTCTCTACTTTTAACGCCTTGTCGATTAAAGGACAAGCGCGGTAGCAAGCCTCACAGCGCAAACCCCAGTAGGCTATGCAGTTTGCCGTATCAACAACAGCCGTTCCCATTTTTACCTCGAAAATACCCTTTTCTTTTTTAAGGTATTTGTTATCAAGGGCGTTTGTGGGGCATTCTCTTATGCAAGGTATGTCATCACAAAGGTAACAGGGTGTTTTTCTTGCTTCAAAAAAGGGCGTGCCGTTTTGTGCTAAATCGCTTAAATTTGCAAGTTTGAGCGTGTCATAAGGACAAGCATCTACGCAAAGCCCACAGCGAATGCAAAGGCTTAAAAACCTTTGCTCGTTTTCAGCACCCGGCGGGCGCAAAAAATACTTGTCCTTGCGTTGCACGGCAAGGGCGGCTAAAAAGCCCCCGCCAGCGCAAAGACAGAGCATTTTCAGTGATGAAGCAAAAAATTCTCGTCTATCAGACATTTTACGCCTTTGTTATCTTTACAGCGCACTTTTTAAAATCCGTCTCGCCAGACAGCGGACAAGTGGCGTCAAGGCAAAGCTTGTTGATATAGACATTTTCATCAAAGAAAGGCACATAGACAAGTCCCACAGGCGGTTTGTTGCGTCCGCGCATATCGACTTTGGCTTTGATTTTACCTCGTCTTGACTCGATGAAAACGAAATCCCCTTGCTTTAAATTCATCTTCGCGCAATCTTGCTCGTTTATGTAGCACAAAGCCTCAGGCACAGCGCGGTAAAGCTCAGGCACACGCATAGTCATCGTGCCAGTATGCCAATGCTCCAAAACCCGTCCCGTGCAAAGCCAGAAAGGATAGTTGTCATCAGGGCGTTCAACGGCTTTCATAAATGGACGGAAAAAGATTTTTACCTTGTTTTTACAAGAAACCTTTTCCTGCTCCTTGCCCTCAGCTGCGGCAAAAGCGGCTTTCAAATCGCCCTTTGGCAGCGCGCCCTTGTTGCCATAAAAGGCAAAAGGCATATTTGGCGTGCCAGCCTCATCGGCAGCTTTTTTAGCGTAGTAGTCAAATTTAGTGTTGAAACGCCACTTTGTCTCCTCGCCATTTACCACAGGCCAGCGCAAACCACGCACACGATGATAAGTGTCAAATTCACCTAAATCGTGTCCCTCGCCCACGCCAAACTGCCTATACTCTTCCCAAAGTGCCTTTTGCACGAAAAAGCCATAGCCTTTAAATTCCTTGCCATCAGAGCCTACAACCTTGCGCGCGTCTCCAAAAACCTCGCTGTTGTCGTAGTCTTTAAGCATAGGGTCGCTCGCATCGTATCTTGTCATCTCTTTGTGAGCAAAAAGCACATCAAAAAGCGTATCTTCCTCGCTATAACCCATCTCTTTCGCCTTGTCAAGCACGCTTGGTAGGGTTACTTTGTCATTGACTTTCTTTTCGCCCCAGACATCTTTGAGTTTAAAGCGTTTAGCAAATTCCATCATTATCCAAGTATCGCTCATCGCTTGTCCCACAGGCAAAACTTGTTGTCGCCAGTGCTGCGTGCGGCGTTCGGCGTTGCCATACGCTCCCCATTTTTCGTAAATCATTGCCGTTGGCAGTATCAAATCCCCTACCTTTGCTGAAATTCCGGGGTAGCTATCGCTCACCACGATGAAATTGTCCATCTCACGCGCTGCGGCTATCCAGTGGTTAGCGTTTGCGGTGTTGTGCCAAGGGTTATTCACTTGCACCCACGCAAATTTAATGTTGCCGTCCTCCAAATCGCGCATTATCTTCATATAAGGCGCACCGATAACGCCATTGAGCGTGCCTTCGGGCAAACGCCAAATTTTTTCGCTGCGCTTTCTGTGTGCGGGATTTCCCACTACCATATCAGCAGGCAAGCGGTGCGCGAAAGTGCCGACTTCTCTTGCCGTGCCGCAAGCACTTGGCTGTCCTGTGAGCGAAAAGGCTCCGTTGCCCGGTTGAGCTTGCTTGCCGACTAAAAAATGCACCATATAAGCTTGCTCATTTACCCAAGTGCCGCGCACATGTTGGTTAAAGCCCATAGTCCAAAAGCTCACAACCTTGCGGTTTTTTTCCATATAGAGTTTGGCTAAATTCTGCAACTTTTTCTTGTAGTCCTCCAAACTCTCGCTATCATCGCCTTTTGAAACGCTTGCGACATAATCAAGCGTATAAGGCGCAAGGGCTTTTTTGAATTCCTCAAAGCTGATAGCCCAGTGGTTTGCGGCTTTGCCAGCGTTTTTCATCTCTACTTCATCGCCTGCCTTGTAGCCAAGCGCGCTTAACGCCATAGCTTCTTCATCATCAAGCGTGATTTTAAGCTGTTTTGCCACAGTGTCTTTTTCGCTGTCCTTGAATTTAGGGTGATTTGGGTTTGGACGCATTCCATAGCCTATGTCAATAGGTCCTGTGGCGAAAACGCAGTGGTTGTCGATGAATTTTTTATCCATAGCGTTAGGATTGTTATAGACGATTTCGCGTGCTATGTAGTTCCATATCGCTAAATCCGTGCTTGGCTTGAAGATGATTTCATAATCAGCTATGTTTGAAGTGCGGTTTGAAAAGGTGCTTAAATTCACAACCTTGACATTTGGGTTGCTCAGCTTTCTGTCTGAAACGCGACTCCACAAAACAGGGTGCATTTCAGCCATATTTGCGCCCCAAGTGATGATAGTGTCGGTATGCTCTATGTCATCATAACAGCCCGCTGGCTCATCGACACCAAAGGTTTGCATAAATGCCACAACAGCACTTGCCATACAATGCCTTGCATTTGGGTCTATGTTGTTTGAGCGAAAGCCCGCTTTCATCAGCTTCGCAGCGACATAGCCTTCTTGAATGGTGTATTGCCCGCTACCAAAGATAGCCACGCCCGTTACGCCCTTTTCGCTGTAAGCCTTGCGAAACTGCTTTTCCATCTCGTCAAAGGCGCGTTGCCACGAAATTTGCTGGAATTTGCCCTTTTTGTCAAATTCGCCCTTTGAATTCACGCGCAAAAGCGGAGCGACAAGGCGGTCCTCGCCATACATAATTTTGGCGTTAAAATAACCCTTAATGCAGTTAAGCCCGCGATTTACAGGCGCTGCTGGGTCGCCTTTGACAGCGACTATTTTGTTGTCCTTTGTCGCTACCATTATCCCACAGCCCGTTCCACAAAAGCGACAAGCTGCCTTGTCCCAACGCCATTTTTCAGGCTCTTGGGCGCTGAGCGTGCTTGGCACAGCCATACCTGCCACGCTTGCCGCACTTGCGATGGCAGTGTTTTTGATGAAATCTCGTCTATTCATCGTTTCCTCCCTTGTGTAAGATTTTCATTTTTTTATTATACAAGAAAAATTTTAAATTTTTTCTAAAATTTAGAATAATTTGCAAATAATTTTAAATACGACTTTTTTAGTGTTTTTAATCAAAGGCTAGAATGTTATTTTATTAAATTTTTACATATTTTTGAAAGCCTTGCAAAATGGCATTTTTTGCTCCAAAATTTCATTTTAACGACAAAAGAGTATAAATTCATACTTTTTTACTCTATATTAAATTTTATAAGATATAATTTTGCTATCCAAATTTTTACGCCCTTTTTATAAGCCTTGAAAAGCCCTATTTGTAGGGCAAAAGAGCATAAAAGCAAGCGTAAAGCTTTGGAAAATCAACATTTGGTTACTAAACCAGAAAGGCATAGTATGAAAAAGATAGCATTTGCTAGTCTTACGATTTTAGTTGCGCTCTTTTTGAGCGCTTGCAGCGGGGACTCTAAAAAGAGTGAGGCAAACGCCACTCAAAGCACCGCCACAAACGCCACAGGCACGCTTGCTAAGATAAAAGAAAACGGCGTGGTGCGCATAGGCGTTTTCGCCGACAAGCCGCCCTTTGGCTTCATCGATGCCAGCGGTGTCAATCAAGGCTATGACATAGTCTTTGCTAAACGCATCGCAAGCGAGCTTTTGGGCGATGAAAACAAGGTGCAGTTCGTGCCTGTCGAGGCTGCAAACCGCGTGGAGTTTTTGAAATCCGACAAGGTAGATATAATCCTTGCAAATTTCACGCAAACGCCCGAAAGAGCGGAGCAGGTGGATTTCACGCTGCCTTATATGAAAGTTTCGCTAGGCATTGTCGTGCCTGATGGCTCTACAATCGCCAGCGTGGAGGACTTAAAGGGCAAAAAACTCATCGTCAATAAAGGCACAACAGCCGATGCGTATTTTACCAAAAATCACCCAGACATTGAGCTAGTGCGCTTTGACCAAAACACAGAGACTTTCAACGCCTTTAAAGACGGACGAGGGGACGCTTTATCACACGACAACACCTTGCTTTTCGCTTGGGCGAAAGATAACGAGGGCTTTAAAGTCGTAGTGCGTGAGCTTGGCAGCAAAGATACTATCGCAGCTGCCGTGAAAAAGGGCGACACGGAGTTAAAAGGCTTTATCGATGAACTTATAGTAAAACTTGCAGACGAGCAGTTTTTCCACAAAGCCTATGAAAGCACGCTTAAAGAGGCTTTTACCAGCGATATAAACGCTGATGAAGTCGTCATCGAGGGCGGAAAATACTAAAAACGCGAGCAAGCAACTTAAAAGCTGAATTTTGCTTGATTTTAGATGAAAATTTTGGGCGAAATTCGGCTTTTTGCGTGGCAAAATCTTGCTTTGTGATAAACAAAATCCAACCTATAATTTGCTTAGCTTAAAGCGCAGGGCGGGTTTTTACCGCTACTAGCGAAATCTTTATGAGAGGATTTTACAAAAATTTAAAAGCAAAATCAATGTTGAATTTTAAAATACAAAAAGAATAAGTAGGGGCTATCAAAGACTTCGCTTGCCCTGCTATAACGCGCCCAAAGGCGTAAATCTTTGTTTAATGCAAGAATTATAATATAAATTTAACCCCTATGGCTTGCCACGCAAAAAGATATTATACAAGCCTTGTTTTGCAGCACTTTGCACGCTTTTGTTGTTGCCTTTGCTAGAAATATCATCTGTTTCTATGATAATTTCATCGCAAATTCGTTTTAGAATTGTGCTTGTTTGGGTGCATAAGCTATCTGTGAGTGGCTCTAACTCTCATCATCAGCCTTGCCTTGCAAATTGTCATTTTTTGCGCCATCTATAATCTCCAAATTCACAATCCTAGCTTTGCCCTTGTAAATTTTAAGCGTAACGAGTGCGCCAAAGCCGCTGTATTCGTCCTCTAACTCGACATTGCCCGTCAAAGGAATTTCACTAGCACTTCTTAAAGCATTGAGCTTGCGTTCGATTTCGAGTGCCTTTTCTTTGGGCGCAAAGTATTTCTCCGCCCCGATTACTAAGGTATCGCTCCACACATAAGTGCGCTTTGCCTTGACATAGAGCGCATTTTGTGGCTCATCAAGCACAATGTCGCCAAATTTAAATACGCCGTTTTTATTTTCATCGACAAGCAAGACAAAAAAGTTTTTTCTATTTTGAGTGGCGTTAAATTCGCTTTCTTCCACGCTTACGCCGTAGTCTAAACGCACAAAATTGCCCGAAAGTATGTCGCGCGGGTCGTATCCACGCGCTCGCAACTTCACTTCATCGCCAAAAAGTATGGGCAAATAGGCGTTAAAAAACACAAGCGCGATGAGTGCAAACTGCGCCACAAAGGCAAACACAAGGAATTTATGCTTCATTTTGCACCCCTTTTTGCTTTTTGCGTGCGATGATGAGCAAAATGCAACCAAATATCGCAAAGATAATGCTCGCGCCTATGTAGTCCCCAAGCAAATGGATATAACGCACCACAACAAGCGCACAAATCGTTAAAATGCCTAGCACTACCCACTTTTCTTTGATGAGATACACCCCAAAAATGAGCGTTAAAAAGGAGTAAAAAATTTGCGCAAAAATGTGGTAAAGCGTGGATTCATAGCCATATCCAAAAAGTTGATACGGCGCAAAATTCAAAAAGCCATAAATTTCAAGCCAAAACAACACGCCCAAAATGCCTAAAAAGTATCGTTTAAAGGCTAAATTTAAAAGTGCAGGCACTAAAAATGCAAGCATAACCAAAAATTTAATGAAAGAAAAATTCATACCGATGAGCGTTGGCGCGATGAAATCGGGCGAAGCGTAGAGATTAAGCAAAATGATAAGCGTCAAAGCGCAGGTAAAAAGGGCGTAAGGCTTGTAACTTTGCGCGTTAAAGGCTAAAAACAAAAGGCTAAGCGGAAAAGCAAGGTAAGGAAAGAGCCTAGAAAAAGGGGCATAAAACGCGTCAAAAAACCAAGGCGCGAAGTAAAGATAAGCCAAAAGGGTGAAAAAATTTACAAAGGCAAGGGCTTTTGAGCCGTTTTGCGCTTGCAAGATAAAGCCGCTCAAAATGAAAATGGCAAAAGAATGCGTGAAAATTTCATCATCTGCATTTATACAAAAGGCGATAATGGCGAAAATATAGGCTTGCCAAAAGACAAAGCCACTTTTAAGCGCAAACGCCACGAGCAAACTCACAAAAGCCACACCTAAAAAGGCACTTGCCGTGTCATCGCCAAGGTGATAAATTTGTGAAAGCAAGGCTAAATTTGCAAGCAAGACAAAGTTGCTTAAAATGCCTACAAATTCGCTCCAAATTCGGCTTTTGTCCTTGCAAAGATAAAGGGCGATTTGAGCGCATAAAAGTGTGCTTAAAAGTAGCGTGGTGCGGATAAAAGCGTGGATTTGCTCCCAGTTGTAGCCTACAAGCGTGATGAGTGAAAGCGAAAACAAAACCGCCGCAAGCACCACGAGCAAGGGCGAATTTGCCTTTGTTTGTGTGGGTGAGATTTGATAATGCGCGAAAATGCGCTCTTTTTGTTCGGCGTTTAAAAGCCCGTCTTTTTCAAGCTTGTTGAGTTCGCTTTTTAAAAAATTTTGTTTGTAAAAAATCAAATTTAATCCTTTTAAAGTGGTGTCCCGTGTTGGGATCGAACCAACGACCGCCTGATTAAGAGTCAGATGCTCTACCAGCTGAGCTAACGAGACATAGGACAGCTTGAAAAGCCTTGTTTATCGAGGTGATAAAGGACTTCCAAGCCTTGTGGCGCAGCGGACGGGGCTCGAACCCGCGACCTCCGCCGTGACAGGGCGGCGTTCTAACCAGCTGAACTACCGCTGCACTACAAAATACGGAGACAAACTACGGAAAACGGACACACAAGCTAGCTTTTTGCCTTGTAAAAAGCGCGCATTAGCTTCTGCGCTTCCGCATTTTAAATGGTGGTCGCTATAAGACTCGAACTTATGACATCCACTTTGTAAGAGTGGCGCTCTACCAACTGAGCTAAGCGACCATTTCGGCAAGCAAACGCTGCCACACAACCGTGGCGACCCCTAGAGGATTTGAACCTCTGTTACCAAACAGAGAGAATGGCGTCCTGGACCGCTAGACGAAAGGGTCAAACCCTTAAATTCTGGTGTCCCGCGTTGGATTCGAACCAACGGCCCCCTCCTTAAAAGGGAGATGCTCTACCGACTGAGCTAGCGAGACGCCACAAATGCACCTTTGCAAGCCTTTTTTACCACTTACAAAAGCAAAACAAAAGAGCGATTATACTAAATCAAAGCTATTTTGTCAAGGGTGATGAAAGAAAATTTAGCGAATTTTTGCAAATGCGTGCTAGCGTTTGGTTTTTTGTTTCGCACTTTCACCCAAAGCCCTTTCAAGCAAGGTTTTTGCGCCATTTTTTTGCGCCACAGCTTGCAATTCGCTTGAAATTTGGCTTAAATTCATCGAAAAGATTGAATTTAAAAGGCTTTCATAGTCATTTTTCGCATCAAATTTAAGATCATCTTGGGTAAAAATTTGACACAAGGCTTTGTCAAGCAAAAATTTCGCGTTAAAATACTGATGATTTTTCGCCGCATAAGGATAAGGGACAAACACCGCTGGCAAGGCGTTTGCGCACAGCTCAAAAAGCGTGCTAGCCCCAGCCCTAGACACAGCTAAATCCGCCTTAGTCATCTTTTGCTCCAAATGCTCGCAAAAAGCAAAGCAGTCAGCCTTTATACCCGAATTTGCGTAAAATTCTTGGCATTTTTGCAAGTCTTTTTCGCCACATTGATGAATGATTGAAACGCCCTTTTCATCAAGCTTTGGGGCGATTTTTAAGGCTAAATCATTGATAAAACTTGCCCCTTGCGAACCGCCCAAAAAGATGAGTGTTTTAAGCTCTTTTCGCTTTCTTGCCGACTCAAAGAACCTATCTGCCACAGGATAAGGCATAGGCGTGGGCGAAAACGCCGTATAAAAGCCCTTTGCAAAGGGTTTTAAGAGTAAATTTAAGCTTCCACTTTTTGAGTTTTGCTCGTGCAAAAAAAGCGGCACGCCCGCAAGCAAAGCCCCAAAACTAGCCGCTGCGGCTGAGTATCCGCCTACGCTGAAAACGGCTTGAATTTGGTTGTGTTTTAGGATTTTCTGAGCGGTGAAACTTAAATTTAAGATATGAAAAAAGGATTTTACCTTAGCAAAGCCCTTTTTATCGACTACTCCGCTGCTTGGCAAAAAGTATTTTGCGCTAAATTTCATCTCATTTTCAAACCACTTTTTATCCTGTCCGCTTTGCGAACCTATGTAAATGCACTCTAAATTTAAACTTAACGCCGCTTCAAGCAAGCATTTTGCTATATTTAAATGCCCACCCGTGCCACCGCCTGTAATAGCTATCTTCATAAACGCACCTTTTTAGAAATCATTAACACAAAACCAAGCCCTATGCAAATCGCCCACATTGAGCTGCCGCCATAGCTTAAAAGCGGCACAGCCACGCCTTTAAGCGGAGTGAGCGAGATAATGCCAAAGGCGTTCATAAAAAACGAGAAAAGCAAGAGCAGAGCAACGCCTGAGCAGAAAATAAAATGCACCTTGTTTTCGCAGTGTCCTGCTATTTTAAATATACGCAAAATCAAAAGCAAATACAGCGCACACACCACGCCCAAGCCCAAAAGCCCCACTTCCTCCGCAATGCCCGATAAAACAAAGTCCGTATGCACTTCGCTTAAAAAGCCCAGCTTAAAAATGCCAAGCCCCAAGCCCTCGCCGAAAAACCCGCCGTGCGCAATGGCATTAAGGGAGTGCGAGATTTGATAAGGCTCATCGTTGCCGCTTACTTTAAGCACATTTGCCAGCCACTCGGGAAAGAGCGGTAAAAAGGCATCTTGTATGTTGCCCCACCACAGCTGCATTCGCTGCGCGCGCCTTTCGTTGCTAAAAATCATCAAAATGCCTATCATCATAGCCAGCGCCAAAGCCCCAGCAAAGAGCCTTTTGCTTGCACCAGCGAAAAAGGCGAGCGCAAAGACAAGAAAAATGCTGATAACGCTTTGCCCCAAGTCATTTTGCGTGAGATAAATGTAGCCGATGACGATGGCTGAGGCGATGGAGTAGGGCAAGAGTATGAGAAATTCGCTTTTTATCGCCTTTTTACTCTCGTCAATGCGCCTTGTGTAGGACCACGCTAGAAAGTAGATGAGTCCGATTTTAAAAAACTCCACAGGGCTTATGGAAATCGCTCCAAGCCTTATCCAGCGTTTAGCTCCGCCGCTTGCTGTGGCTAAATTTGCGGGCAAAAAGGGCAAGATGATGATGGCGATGAAGCTGATGAGCAGCAAAATAGCCATAAAATACCCAAACGCCCGCCCATCAGGGTCAAAGCGTGAGAGTGCGAACATTATCAAAATCCCGCTGCCCCCAAAACACAGCTGTCTGACAAAAAAATGAAACTCATCATAGCCAAAATAAAGCACCGCAAAGGCACTGAGCGAGTAGGAAAACACTATGCCTATGGTGATGAGTATGCAGGCTAGGTAAAAAAGTCGTTTGTCAGCAAGCACGGCGCGTCCTCGTTTGCAAAATTTAAATGATATTGTAGCGAATTTTGTTTTAAAGGCGCGTTAAGGTTTGAGAATGTGAGTAAAAAATTTGAATTTTTTCGCTTTTTGTTTTTGTGCGGCTTTTGCGCCACTGCCTGTTTGGGCGTTTCTAGCTTGTGTGGCAAAGACTTTTGTCAATGCGCCCACACCAAAAAACACGAGTGTGATGAGGGTGAGAAATTTATTTATCTTGCTTTCTTTTGCGCGAAAAGGTGTTTTTAAAATGCACTTTTAGCGCGAGAATTTAGCTTTTGGGGTGTATTTGTGTGATTTAAAGTGTATTTTTGTGTGAGAATTTAACTTTTGGGGTGCATTTTGGTGTAGGAATTTAAGCCTGCAAAGCGGCGTGGCAAAAAGCGCAAGGTAAAAAGAGTGAATTTTAAATTTTCGTTCTTTTTTAAAGTGCTCATATAATTTAGCCACTTCAAGCGAAAATTCATTTTTTTGTCGCTTTGATAGCCACATTCAGTAATCCGTTCTCCGTGTTTTGTATGGATACTTCGCTTGCGCTCAGTATGACAAGACATTTGTCATTATTACAAGGGCTTTGTCGTTTTAAGCCTTTGCAAAAGGCGACCAAGCGAGTTTTGGGGTGTGAAAAAATCCATAAAAATTCAAAGTGCTTTTTGAAAAAATTTGTAAATTTTTGACTGAATTTTGGGCTAAATCAGGCAAATGCACGCGATATTATCAGCACAAGAGTTAAGGCTTACTTTGACAAAATGCTTGGGATTAGGGCTAAATTTGGGTTAAAAAAAGTAAGTGAGAGTTCGTCTTTTTCGTAGTTTTGACAATACCTTTCAAATTGCTCACTCAGCAAAAGTAGCCACTCGACAAATTCATCGCTCGCAGGTCCTTCAAATTTGTCAGCTTGGGCGAGCAAGTCCTCGCAAAAAGTGCAAAAATCCACTATTTGAGTGAGTTCAAGTCGCTTTGCCGCCCATTGTAAGTTGTGTGAAAGCGTGTCAAGCTCACGCAAACCCTCTTTGTATAGCTCTTTGCTCTTGCTGATTTTGATGATTGCTGGTTCAAAATTGTCGCACAAAACCCTGAAAAAGTGCAAAAACTGCTCCACTTCTTCATCGCGAAAATTCTGCTCTAAATTCGTCAAAATGCCCATTTAACGCTTTCTCCACATTGATGATGAGCGCCTTTAAACTCATCAAATTTAAGTCATTTTTTAAAATTGTAAGCAAATTCTAGCAAAATTTGGCTAAAATTGCGTTTGAAATTTGAAAATTTAGGGCAAATTTATATGGATAGGATTGTAGAGATAGAAAAATTCACCCCCGATGAAAACTACGAAAACTCGTTGCGCCCGTCAAATTTTGATGATTATATCGGGCAGGAGAGCATTAAGAAAAATTTAAGCATTTTCATCAAAGCTGCTAAAAAGCGCGCTGAGTGCCTAGACCACATACTTTTTAGCGGACCTGCGGGGCTTGGAAAGACTACGCTTGCGAACATTATCGCTTATGAAATGGGCGCAAATATCAAAACCACAGCTGCTCCGATGATAGAAAAAAGTGGCGATTTAGCGGCGATTCTCACAAATTTGCAAGATGGCGATGTGCTGTTTATTGACGAAATTCACAGGCTTTCAAGTGCAATTGAGGAGGTGCTGTATCCAGCTATGGAGGACTTTCGCCTTGATATAATCATCGGTAGCGGACCTGCGGCGCAAACTATAAAGATAGATTTGCCTAAATTTACGCTCATCGGTGCGACTACAAGGGCTGGAATGCTGAGTAATCCTTTGCGTGATAGGTTTGGTATGCAGTTTCGCCTTGAATTTTACAGCGATAGCGAGCTTTCTACCATCGTCAAAAAGGCGGCTGTCAAGCTTGGCAAGCAGTGCGAAAAAGATGCCGCCCTTGAAATAGCAAGGCGTAGCCGCTCCACGCCACGCATAGCCTTACGGCTTTTAAAGCGTATAAGGGACTTTGCTGAGGTAAAGGACGAGCAAAGCATTAGTTTAGAGCGAGCGAACGAGGCTTTAAACTCGCTAGGTGTCAATGAGCTGGGCTTTGACTCTATGGATTTGCGTTATTTGGAGCTTTTAACAGCGGCAAAAAGGCGTCCTGTGGGGCTTTCTAGCATAGCGGCGGCTTTGAGTGAGGATGAAAACACCATAGAAGATGTCATCGAGCCTTATTTGCTCGCAAACGGCTACATAGAGCGCACCGCAAAGGGACGAGTAGCGAGCTTTAAGAGCTTTGAGGTGCTGAAAATTCCCTTTGAAAAGAATTTGTTTGATTAGCGGTGTTATAATTTACGAAATTTAAACGAAAGGATAAAAGATGAGAAAAATTCTTTTTCTTGCGCTAATGCTTGTGGGCTTTGCTTTTGCTGAGGGCAAGCCAAAAATCGAGCTGCACCAAAGCCCTTATTGTGGGTGCTGCGGAATGTGGGTGAAATATATGCAAAACAAGGGCTACACGCTTGAAGTGCGCAAATATAGCGATTTTTACAAGCTCAAAGACGAACTTGGCATAAAAAACGAGTTTCAAAGCTGCCACACAGGGCTTGTGGAGGGCTATGCTGTCGAAGGGCATGTGCCTGCTGATGCGGTAGAATGGCTACTGAGTGAAAAACCAAAGGGTGTCATCGGCATAGCGGTGCCGGGTATGCCGATGGGGAGTCCAGGTATGGAGCAAGGCGGCGAGGACGAGGAATACCCCGTGGTGATAATGTTTAAAGACGGCTCGCATAAGATTTATGGCACTTACAAGGGGCATAAACTCATTAAAAAGGGCTAAAAAGGTAAAATTCGCAACTTTCACGCCAGCCTTATGAAAGGTTTTTCGTCTTTTAAAAGCTGCCTTACTTTGCCGATGATATGGGCGTTGATACCTGATTTTTGCAAGGCGTCAAGGGCGAATTCGGCTTTTTCGGGCGGCAAGGCGCACAAAAGCCCGCCAGAAGTCTGCGGGTCGAAAAAGGCTATGTTGTCTATGCTTTGCGGCTTTGCGTTTTGGGTGCTTGTGGGCGAATTTTGGCTTGAATTTTTGGATAAATTAGCGTTTTGGTTTGAATTTGTGGAATTTTTGCCTGAATTTTGCGTGGCGTTTTGATTTAAATTTGCGGGCGAGTTTTCGTCAAATTTGGCTGAATTCTCTTCAAATTTGACAAATTCTTGCACGGCTTTTTGGTTGTTGTAAGCCCCGCCTGGGACAAGTCCAAGAGCGAGTTTTTCTCTCACACCGCTATAAAATGGCACTTTGTCCTTGTGAATTTCTATACAAATGCTTTCATTTAGCATTTCTTTTGCGTGTCCTAAAAGCCCAAAGCCCGTTATATCCGTCATCGCAGTGGGCGCAAACTCGCACAAAATCCTACTCGCACGCAAATTTAAGCTCATCATACCAGACAAAAGCTCGTCCAAAAGCGCATTTTCAAGCTCATTAGCCTTTAAAGCCGTGCTTAAAATGCCCGTGCCTAGCGGTTTGGTAAGCACCAAAATGTCCCCAGCCCTTGCGGTGTTGTTGGCGACAAAGTTTCGCGGATGCACGCTGCCCGTTACGCTCAGCCCAAAAAACATTTCCGAGCTTGTTATCGTGTGTCCGCCCACCAGCACGGCGCCTGCTTCATCGCATTTATCCTTTGCGCCCTGTAAAAGCTCGATAAGCACGCTTTCATCAAAATTTAGCCTGTCAAAACCCACGATATTTAGGGCATTCATCGCCACGCCACCCATCGCAAATATGTCGCTCAAAGAGTTCGCGGCGGCGATAGCACCAAAATGATACGCACTATCGACTATCGGCGTGATGAAATCAAGGCTTTGTGCGAGTGCTAACTCGTCATTGATGCGGTAAATGCTTGCATCTTCGTTTGTGTTTATGCCTGAAAGCACTGCCTTGTCGGGTTTTAACAAGCCCGTTATCTTGTGAAGACTCGCCGAGTCTAGCTTGGCAGCACAACCAGCGCACTTGACAAACTGCGTCAAACGCTGATTTTTGTATATCATAAACTCACCACTTTGTCCTTGTCAAAGAGTAGATTAAGGATTTCCAGCGCGTTGCCTATGCGCCCTGTCTTTAAATCCTTGATTTTACCATAAAATTCAAGGCAAGAACCGCAGTTGATGATTTCTATGCCTTTGTTTGCTAGCTCTTTCATCGCTTGGTGTGCGAAATGCTCGCTATTTGTGTTGATTAAAACCGCTTCATTTACGCACACGATGATACTTGGAGCGTTGTCAGCCTTTTTTAAAGTGTCTAAAAAGCCCATTAAGAGCTTTTTGCCAAGCTCTCCATCGCCTACGCTAGCACTTTTTAAGAAAAGGATTTTTTTGCCACTTGCCTTTTTGCCGCTTTCACAGCGGTAAATTTCGCTTTCATCGTTTGAATTTAGGGCATTTGCTAGCTCTTTGTCCTTTACAACAATGATTTCAAATTCATCATCGCCCTTTTCTTTTAAAGCTGGCTCAAAGCCCTGTGAGCGCAAGAAACGGGCGACATTTTCTTTGGACGCGAGCGAATTTAGCTTTATGCTTAAATTTTCGCCGATTTTTAAGTCTTGCAAGGCTTTTTTGCTTTTTAGCACAGGCTCGGGGCAGGCTAAATTCCTACAATCAAGCTCTTTCATTGCCTTTCCTTTTTGTAAATTTAGCGACATTATAGCACATTAAAGCAAATTTTTCTCTTTCAAAATCACATACATTTTGAGCGTGGAGATGAAAAAGGTAAGTATGGCTGGTCCTAAGATGATGCCCCAAAAGCCAAAGGTTGAAATGCCCGCAAGCATAGCCAAAAAGATGAGCAATTCGTTGATATTTGTGGGCGTTTTGACAAGCCTTTCGTTTATCCACTTGATGATGAGCGGTTTGATGAAAGTGTCCGCGACAAGCGAGATGACGATGATGGAGTAGCCCAAAATCCAAAGGGCTGAGTAAAGCCCTGACGAAGCAAATTCATAAAGGCTGAGCGGTGCATACACCAAAAGCCCGCCCACAGCGGGTATGAGTGAGCTAAACGCAAACAAAATGCCCCAAAACACGCCGTTGTAGCCAAAGACACTGACGATAATGGCGAACAAAACGCCCTCAATCACAGCCATACACACCATAGAGTAAAGCACGACAGCCATTACATTGCTCACTTCGCGCAGGATTTCGTCAAGCTCGTTTTTTTGTATAGGCACGATGGATTTAAGATAGATGATAAGCTCCGTGCCATAGAGATTTGCAAAGAAATAAAACACGCAAATCAGCGCTATGTCGATGACAATCTTTGCGCCTGACTTGGTGAAGTTGCCCATATAGCCGAGTGCTTGCTTGATGAGAGCGTTAAAATCAATGCTCGCAGCGGTGTTTGTGCCATTAAGCGTGGCGTTTAAATCCACGCTGTTGAGCGTTTCGATGATTTTAGGCTTTAAAAACGCCAAAGATTCTGGCAAGAAGTCGAATTGATAATTTTTTATCGCGGCGAAAGTATCGGTGATAAGGGCTTTGTCAAAGTGTTTTATCGCCACAGCAAGCTCCGTAACGGCGTAGGCACAGGGTGCGATGAGAAATAAAATCAGCAAAATAGTCGAACAAAGGGCGGCTAGAACCTTTTGCCCCTTGAAAAGGTGCAAGAATTTAGCATTGACATTTGAAGTAGCCACAGCAAGCAGCGAGCCTATGATGATGACGAGCAAAAAGCCCTTGAAAAGGTAAAGCACAAGGCACAGCACCACAAGGATAAAGGCGATGATGAAAAGGCGTCCTTTTTGCACGGATTTGTCCTTTGTTGTAAAATTTGCAAATTTTAGTGCATTTTTTTAAATGTATTCTTGCTGAGATGAAAATTTAATGTGAATTTTTTTGAATTTAACACGCTGATTTTTGAAAATTTAAGGCGGATTTTGAATTTAATGCTTTGGGGTTTTGAAAATTTAGGGCATTTATAAATTTAAACGCTTTTTTAAATTTATAAATGCAAATGCTTTAAAATTTAACGCAAAATTTAAATTCTTACATTTAAAATGTGATTTTTTTTGGCTTAAAAAGTGGTTAAAAACAAGGCTAAAATTTACAATAAATTTGCAAAATAATCGCACCTTAAATAAAAAGCTATTTAACAAAATGCGCTACAATGCCTAGCAACAAACACAAGGAAAGCCTATGCAAAAGTTTTCAAGCACAATGCGTAAAAAGTATAAAGAAACAAACAAAAAATCAATCGCTATTTATCTCGCGTTAAGGGCGCTAGTCATCGTAAGTATGGTGTTTCAAATCATACTCGGCAATATCTCAAATGTGCTTATGTGTATGCTCGCGCTCGTTTTATTTACGCTGCCAACGATAATTTCTGAAAAATTTAAAATCGGCATTCCAAGCCTGCTTGAAGCGATTATATACCTTTTCATCTACGCGACTGCGATATTAGGTGAGATAAACAATTTTTACGGCATTTTGCCTTTTTGGGACACGATGCTCCACACTTTAAACGGCTTTTTGTGCGCTGGAATTGGCTTTTCGCTCGTGGATTTGCTGAACCAAAACAGCGAAAAAATCAAGCTCTCGCCTTTGTATGTGGCTCTTGTAGCGTTTTGTTTTTCGATGACGATAGGCGTGTTGTGGGAATTTTTTGAATTTGGGGCGGACAATGTCGCTAAAACCGATATGCAAAAGGACAGAATCATCACGCAAATCTCATCAGTAGCGCTTAACGCAAACAACGAAAACGCGCCTGTTAGGGTGAAAGATATCGTAAAAACGCAAATTTACTCAAAAGACGGCTCGGTAACGACAATAGAAAACGGCTATTTAGACATAGGTTTGATAGACACGATGAAGGATTTGTTTGTGAATTTTTTAGGGGCGGTGGTTTTTAGCATTATAGGCTTTTTATACATACAAAATAGAGAAAAATACAAATTCGCCGAAGGGTTTATACCGAAAAAAGAGTGAAATAACTTAAATTTTTTGAATTTTGAGCGTTGTTTTAACTTAAAATTTGACTTTTTTAGCTATGATTTTGCAAAAATTCAAGGCAAATTTCACTTGAAAAAGCGCAAAGTGCTAAAATGCCTTAAAAAAGCTTGATAAATGGTGTGAAATGATGAATTTACCAAACATACTCGCTTGCTGTCGCATAGTGCTTGCGCCTGTGCTGTTTTTTTTGCTGAGCTTTGAATTTACGGGGCTTCATCAAAGCTGGGTGGATTATTTTGCCGTTCTTGCCTTTGGTATAGCGGCTTTGACTGACTTTTTTGACGGCTACATAGCGCGCGCTTGGGGGCAAAAGACGAAACTTGGGGCGATTTTAGACCCTTTGGCTGACAAAATGCTTATGCTTGGGGCGTTTTTGGGGCTTTTACTGCGCGAAAGTGCTGTAAATGTGAGCGTGCAAAATGAAACTATCTATCTCATAGAGATTTGGACGATTTATCTTATATTAGTGCGCGAATTTTTCATCACAGGCTTTCGCGTGATAATGGCGAGTGAGCGTTTGGATTTAAGTGCGTCTTTTGCGGGCAAGCTCAAAACGGCATTTCAAATCATCGCTGTGATTTTTCTCATTATGCGCTGGGACTTTGGGCTGTATTTGGATACGATTTTCTTACTCATCGCCTTTGTGCTTACGATTTACTCGGGCTTTGAATACATTGTAAAATACCAAAAGCACATAAAAAAGGACTCTAAATGAAATCATTGCTCATCTTGCTCGCTATCATCGGCGTTGGCGTGTGGTTTTATAACGCAAGTTTCTTTGTAACCTTGCTTGTCATATCCTTTCTCATCTTTTTTCACGAGCTGGGGCATTTTTTGGCGGCAAAATGGCTCAAAGTCAAGGTGGAAGTGTTTAGCGTGGGGTTTGGGCAGGCTTTGTGGCAAAAAGAGTTCAAAGGCACGAATTATAGGCTCTCAGCCTTGCCACTTGGCGGCTATGTGCGCTTAAAAGGGCAAGATGACTTAAATCCTAGCACAGAAGTGCTAGAACAAGGCTCTTACAGCCTACTGCACCCCGCTCAAAAGATGATTATCCTTTTTGCTGGACCTTTTTTTAACATAATTTTAGCGTTTTTGCTTTATATCGTCATCGCTTTTTTGGGCGAGAGCAAGCTGGCTGCGGTAGTTGGAGAAATAGCACCAAATTCAGCCGCTCAAAGTGCGAATTTGCAAAGCGGAGATAAAATTTTAGCCATAAATGGCGTGCAAATTCAAAGTTTTGAAGAAATCTCAAAACAAGTTCGCGCCGAGCCTTTGCTTTTAAGCATAAAGCGGGGCGAGCAAGTGTTGCAAATCACGCTCACGCCGCAGCTTGGCAAGGGTTATAATGATTTTATACAAGAGATAGAAAAGCCACTCATCGGTATCAGCCCAAATGGTGAGCGCGTGAAAGTCTATCACAAGGGCTTTGAAAGCCTTTCGTATGCCTTTTATCAAAGCGTGGATAGCTCTTTGCTCATCGTCAAAGGGCTGGCAAAGCTCATCACAGGGGAGATTGACTCTAAAAATTTAGGCGGAGTGATTATGATGACGGACATTACGAGCAAAGCCACAGAACGCGGGCTTGTCGTGGTGCTGCTCATAACCGCTCTCATCTCCATAAATTTGGGTGTTTTGAATCTGCTGCCCATTCCTGTGCTTGATGGCGGGCATATCGCTTTTAACCTTTACGAGCTGATTTTTAGGCGCAAAGTGCCGCCAAGAGCCTTTGAGTATCTAAGCTATGGCGGTATGGCGTTGCTTTTGAGCTTGATGATATTTGCCACTTACAACGACATAGTGCGTTTGAGCGGGTTTTAAATTTAAGGGGAGCTTAAATTCGGCGTTGCGGGTTGATTTGGCGTGAATTTTCTCCGCGTAAATTTCATTTTTATCCTTTTTAAAAGGAAAAAATTTAAAAAATTCTCGAAAAAAACTTGACATTAAATCCGCTTTTTACTACAATCACATTTTATTTTTTCGTTAGCATTGTCTAACAAGTTCTTTGTAAAGGAAAAGTTATGGAAAGGATAAGGTTAAAGCTCAAAGCTTATGACCACCGAGTTTTAGATAGAACAGTTGCAGCCATAGTCGAGGCTGTCAAGCGAACGGGTGCTGATATAAGAGGACCTGTGCCTTTGCCAACGCACATTAAACGCTACACCGTCTTGCGTTCGCCACATATCAACAAGGATTCAAGAGAGCAGTTTGAGATGAGAATTCACACAAGAATGCTTGATATAGTAGCAGCCACGCCTGACACAGTGGATAGTTTGACAAAGCTTGACTTAGCCCCAGAAGTGAGCGTAGAAGTTAGAGCTATGGGCAAATAAGGGAGAAGTTATGGAATATATAGTTGAAAAGATAGGAATGAGCAGAACTATCGCTAATCCTAGCTTTGCTGTTACGCTTTTGCGGCTTGTCAGCACCAAAGTGTGCGAGGTAAAGGACGGCAAGGCGCTTGTAGCTTACATTAAGGGCAAGGCAAAAAACAAATGTATAGTAGGACAGCAAAAGAAATTTAACCTTTCGGCTGAATTTAACCGCTTTGCAAGTTTAGAGGTAAAAAACGAACAAGCAGGCGACATAGATGAAAGCCCTTTAAAAGAGGCTAAAATTCTCAAAGTGAGCTTTAATTCAAAAGGACGCGGTTACAGCGGCGTGATGAAAAGGCACGGCTTTGGCGGCGGTCCAAAGTCTCACGGCTCTCGTTTTCACAGAAGACACGGCTCTATCGGCAACAGAGAGTGGCCAGGTCGCGTGCAACCGGGTATGAAAATGGCTGGACACTTTGGAAATGTCCTAGTGAGCGTGAAAAATGAGCTTGTTTCTTATGATGAGAGCAACAAAATTCTTGTGCTAAAAGGTGCGGTTCCCGGATACAACGGCGCATTTGGCAAGATAAGGATAGCAAAATGAGTAAAGCCATAGTTTTAAACGATAAATTTGAAAAAGCAAGCGAAAGCGCTTTGCCAGCGGAATTTGACAAAATCAACCCGCACAATCTTTACTTGTATGTCAAATCCTATATGGCAGCACTTCGCGCCAACACAGCCCACACCAAAAACCGCAGTGAAGTAAGTGGCGGTGGCAAAAAGCCTTGGAGACAAAAGGGGCGTGGCGGAGCAAGAGCTGGCTCGACAAGGACAAATGTTTGGGTAGGCGGTGGCGTAGCCTTTGGTCCTAAAAACAACCGAAACTATTTCCAAAAAGTCAATAAAAAGCAAAAAAGACTTGCTTTTGAGTGCGCTTTGATGGATAAAGCAAAGGCAAATGCCCTTTTCATCGTGCCTAGCCTTAGTGTAGAAAGCGGCAAAACAAAGGACGCAAACGCTATCATCAAAAAGCTTGCCCTAAAAGATGCTTTAATCGTCAAGGACTTGCTCGATGAAAAAACGCTTTTAGCGTTTAGAAATTTAGCACATTGCTATGTAGTCGATATAAGCGAAGTTAATGCTTACTTAATCAGCGTTTTTAACGCCGTGATTATCGAAAAATCGGCTTACGAATCAATCATAAAGGGTTAAAATGGCGGACATTACTGATATAAAAACTATACTCTACACCGAAAAGAGTTTGAATTTGCAAGAAAAAGGCATAGTAGTGATACAAACTTCGCCAAAGATGACGAAAAACAGCCTTAAAGCCGTGCTGAAAGAGTATTTTGGTGTAAATGCTCAAAGCATAAATTCTTTACGCGTAAATGGCAAGGTGAAGAGATTTCGCGGGCGTTTGGGCGTGAGAAATGATTACAAAAAATTCTATGTTAAGCTGCCAGAGGGCGCAAGCTTAGGAAATATGGAGGCGTAAAATGGCGATAAAAACATATAAACCATACACCCCAAGTAGGCGTTATATTACAGGGTTAAGCTCTGAGGATATTACCGCAAAGCCAAGTGTGCGTTCTTTGCTTGTAAAATTAAGTTCAAGTGCTGGACGCAACAGCTATGGGCGTATCACAAGCCGCCACAAACAAGCTGGGGCAAAGAGACTTTACAGGGTTATTGACTTTAAACGCCGTAAATTTGGCGTTGAAGGTAGGGTTGTAGCCATAGAGTATGACCCTTACCGCACTTGTCGCATAGCACTCATCGCTTATAAAGACGGCGACAAACGCTATATACTCGGCGCAAAAGGCTTAAATGTCGGCGACATAGTTGCCGCAGCTGAAAGTGGGCTTGATATAAAGCCGGGCAATGCGATGAAGCTTAAAAATATCCCCGTAGGAACGATAGTGCATAATGTCGAGCTTAAACCGGGCAAAGGCGGACAGATGATTCGTTCGGCTGGGGCTTACGCTCAGCTTATGGGTAAGGAAGAAAAATATGTCATCTTGCGCCTTGCAAGCGGTGAGATGAGACAGGTTTTAGCCGAATGTATGGCAAGTATCGGCGAAGTAGGCAACGAAGAATGGGCAAATGTTACCATAGGCAAGGCTGGACGAAACCGCTACCGCGGAATTCGCCCACAAACTCGTGGTTCGGCGATGAACCCTGTTGATCACCCACACGGCGGTGGCGAGGGTAAAAAGAATTCAGGTCGCCATCCTGTAACGCCTTGGGGCAAACCAACCAAAGGCTTTAAAACTCGCCGCAAAAAGGCAAGTGATAAGCTAATCATTTCAAGAAGAAAGGGAAAATAAAATGGCTAGGTCATTGAAAAAAGGTCCTTTTGTCGATGAAAGCGTGATGAAAAAAGTCATCAACGCAAAAAAAGCAAATGACAACAAACCGATAAAAACTTGGAGTCGCCGAAGCACCATTGTGCCTGATATGATAGGGCTTACCTTTAATGTGCATAATGGCAAGAGCTTTATTCCTGTGTATGTAACTGAAAATCACATAGGCTACAAGCTTGGCGAATTCGCCCCAACACGCACTTTCAAAGGGCATAAAGGCTCTGTGCAAAAGAAAATCGGTAAGTAAAGGCTAGATATGAGTAGAGCATTGATTAAATTTATAAGATTATCGCCTACAAAGGCAAGGCTCATCGCAAGGGAAATTCAAGGTATGAACGCTGAACTTGCTATGGCGAGCTTGAAATTTATGCCAAATAAGGGCGCAAGATATATCGCTAATGCGATTTCATCAGCGGTGGCAAATGGAGGCTTTGAGGCAAATGAAGTTGAAGTTTTAAGTTGCCGTGTCGATGCGGGTGGGGTTTTAAAACGCTTTCAACCGCGTGCTAGGGGCAGCGCAAGCCGCATAAGAAAGCCTACTTCACACATTTTAGTTGTCGTGGGTAAGGCTGATGAAAAGGCGAATTTGCAAAAGCCAGCCAAAGCAAGCGCAAAGCCAAAAAAACCTGAAAGCAAAGCGGTGGCAAATTCAGCACAAGGCGACACAAAGCCAAAGCAAGGCGTAAAAAATTCAACAAAGGCTACAAACAAAGCCACAACAAGCGAAGCCAAAAAAGCTGAAAAAGCCCCAGCCAAAAAGAGCCAAAGCGTGGCAAATTCAGCTAAAAAGCCAGCTCAAAAAAGCCAAACGAAAAAGGAAAGCTAAATATGGGACAAAAAGTAAATCCAATCGGTTTAAGACTCGGTATCAACAGAAATTGGGAGTCAAGGTGGTTTCCCACTAAGGCAAATTTGCCCGAAAACATAGGCGAGGATTATAAAATTCGCGCCTTTTTGAAAAGAAAGCTTTATTATGCGGGCATTTCTCAAATTTTAGTCGAAAGGACAGCCAAAAAGTTGCGCGTTACTGTGGTAGCGGCTCGTCCGGGGATTATCATCGGTAAAAAAGGCTCTGATGTTGATGTGCTTAAAAATGAGCTGATGAAGCTCATCAACAAGGACATTACCATAAATATAAAAGAAGAGCGAAAAGCAGGCGCATCGGCTCAGCTTGCCGCTGAAAGCGTGGCTACTCAGCTTGAAAAGCGTATAGCCTTTCGCCGTGCGATGAAAAAGGTCATTCAAGGCGCACAAAAAGCAGGTGCAAAGGGCATAAAAGTCTGCGTTGCTGGGCGTTTGGGCGGTGCTGAAATGGCAAGAACTGAGTGGTATTTAGAGGGGCGCGTGCCACTTCATACCCTGCGCGCAAGGATTGATTATGGCTTTGCCGAAGCACGCACCACTTATGGAAATATAGGCGTTAAGGTGTGGATATTTAAGGGCGAAATTTTGCAAAAAGGCGTGCAAAATGACAAAAGCGAGAGCGAAGATGCGCCTAAAAAACCTAGACGCACAAGAAGGAGCAAATAATGTTAATGCCAAAAAGAACCAAATACCGCAAGCAAATGAAAGGTCGCAACCGCGGCTATGCGTCAAAAGGCACTGAATTCAGCTTTGGCGATTTTGCTTTAAAGGCTGTGGAGGCTGGACGCGTGAATTCTAGGCAGATTGAAGCTGCTCGTATCGCTTTAACTCGTTTTGTCAAAAGGCAAGGCAAGACTTGGATACGCGTTTTCCCCGACAAGCCACTGACTAAAAAGCCGCTTGAAACTCGTATGGGTAAGGGTAAAGGTGGAGTTGAAGAATGGGTGATGAACATTAAGCCGGGCAGAATTTTGTTTGAAATGACAGGCGTTGATGAGGCTATGGCGCGTCAGGCGTTGAGCCTTGCTATGCACAAGCTGCCCTTTAAGAGTAAATTCATAACAAGAGAGAGTCAAAATGAAATATACTGAGCTTAAAGACAAAACAGCCACAGAGCTTAGCAAAATGCTAAAAGATGAGAAGTTGCTTTTGTTTGAAAAGAAACAAAAGCTCAAAACTATGCAGCTTACAAACCCCAAAGAAATAGGGCAGGTTCGTAAAAACATAGCTCGCATAAACACGGCGATAAACGCTTTAAACAAGGATAAACAATGACATTTAAAAGAGAAATTCAAGGCGTTGTTGTGCAAAAAAGCGGCGATAAAACCGCTAGTGTTTTGGTGGAGCGCAAGGTCGTTCATCCAAGATACCGCAAAATAGTCAAACGCTTTAAAAAATACCTTATCCACGATGAAAAAAACACCGCCAAAATCGGCGACACCATAGTTGCTGTGGAGTGCAGACCGATTTCTAAACGAAAATCCTTTCGCTTAAAAGCGGTGCTTGCCACAGGAGTTGAGTGATGATACAAAGTTTTACAAGACTTGCAGTCGCTGATAACAGCGGGGCAAAAGAGTTGATGTGCATTAAGGTGCTAGGAGGCAGCAAAAGGCGTTATGCGTCCATAGGCGATGTCATCGTAGCATCTGTGAAAAAGGCTTTGCCAAATGGCAAGGTAAAAAAAGGACAGGTGGTAAAAGCCGTCATCGTGCGAACCAAAAAAGAAATTCACCGCGATAATGGCTCGCTCATTCGCTTTGACGAAAATGCTGCTGTTATCCTTGATAATAAAAAAGAACCCATAGGCACGCGTATCTTTGGTCCTGTGGGGCGTGAAGTGAGATATGCGAATTTTATGAAAATCGTCTCACTCGCACCGGAGGTATTGTGATGAAAAGAAAAATTAAGAAAAACGATGAAGTAAAGGTTATCGCAGGCAACGACAAGGGCAAGACGGGCAAGGTTTTGGCTGTCTTTCCAAAAACGGGCAAGGTTATTGTCGAGGGTTGCAAGGTCGCTAAAAAAGCGGTAAAACCAAGCGATAAAATTCCAAATGGTGGCTTTATCAACAAAGAAATGCCTATGGACATTTCAAATGTGGCAAAGGTGTAAGTTATGGTAAGATTAAAAGAACGATACAACAAAGAAATCAAAGCCGCACTCAGCAAGGAATTTGGCTTTAAAAATCCTATGCTCGTGCCGTGCATTGAAAAAGTCGTCATCAGCGTGGGTGCTGGCGAGCTTGCAAAGGACACGAAAGTTTTGCAAAATGTCGCCGATACGATTTCGCTCATCGCAGGACAAAAGGCTGTCATCACAAAGGCTAAAAAATCAGTAGCGAGCTTTAAGGTGCGCGATGGCTTTCCTGTGGGCGTTATGGTAACTTTGAGAAAAAACAATATGTTTATCTTTTTGGATAAACTCATCTCAGTTGCTCTGCCACGCGTGAAAGACTTTCGTGGGCTTAGCCGCGATGGCTTTGATGGACGAGGAAACTACAACTTCGGGCTTAATGAACAGCTTATGTTTCCAGAGGTTGAGTATGATAAAATTTTAAGGACACACGGAATGAACATTTCTATCGTAACTACGGCAAATTCAGACAAAGAGGCACAAAGACTGCTTGAACTCATCGGTGTGCCATTCGCAAAAGGACGACAAAATGGCTAAAAAATCAATGATAGCAAAGGCAGTGCGCAAGGCTAAATTCAGCGCACGAGCTTATACAAGGTGTCAAATTTGTGGTAGGGCGCATTCAGTGTATAGAGATTTTGGCATTTGCCGTGTGTGTTTGCGTAAAATGGCAAACGAGGGCTTAATCCCCGGACTTAAAAAAGCAAGCTGGTGAAGGATAAAAGATGATGAACGACATAATTTCAGACTCACTTTCTCGCATACGAAACGCGGGTATGAGACGACTTGAAAGCACAAAACTCTTGCACTCAAAAGTGGTAGAAGCACTTGTGGCTATCTTTGAAAGCAAGGGTTATATAGAAAGCTTTAATGTCATCGAAGAGGACAAAAAGAAATTCATTAGCGTTGTCTTGCGTTATGATGAGCAAGGCAAATGCGTGATAAACGAGCTAAAAAGGATTTCTAAGCCCGGACGCCGTGTGTATAAGGGCAAAGATGAGATTAAACGCTTTAAAAACGGCTATGGCACGATAGTTGTCAGCACAAGCAAAGGTGTTTTGCCAAACGATGAAGCCTACAAGGTGGGAGTCGGTGGCGAAATTTTATGCACGATTTGGTAAAATCGGCTTTTTATGGCATTTGGTAGTGATACCATAGACAAATAAAAAGGATAAAAAAATGTCTCGTATAGGCAAACAACCAGTGGCTATTCCAAGCGGAGTAGAGGTAAAAATAGAGGGCAATTTGCTCAAATTCAAAAAGGGCAATCTCGCCAAAGAGCTTGACACCAAAGCAAATGTGGGTGTTGAGATAAAGGACAATGCTATCGTATTTTCGCCAAAGGGCGATGACAGGCAAAGTAGGGCGTATTGGGGAACTTACCGCGCACTTGCTAACAATGTAGTAGTAGGGCTTACGCAAGGTTTTAGCAAAACGCTTGAAATCAACGGCGTGGGCTACAAAGCCGCCCTTAAAGGCAAGGTGCTAGAACTTTCACTTGGCTTTTCGCACCCTATAAACTACGCCATACCTGAGGGCATAGAAATTGCGGTGGATAAAAACACCGTCATCATCAAGGGCAGCGACAAGCAAGTCGTAGGGCAAGTAGCGGCGCAGATTAGGGAATTCCGTCCGCCAGAGCCATACAAAGGCAAGGGCGTGAAATACATAGACGAGCGCATTATCCGCAAAGCGGGCAAGACTTCTAAAAAATAAGGTGTGAAAGATGACAGCAAAGGTATTAAAAAGAAAACTCGCTTTACGCGTAAAGAGAAAAAAACGCATTCGCGCAAACATTTCAGGCACAGCGGTTTTGCCTCGAATTTCTGTGTTTAAGTCAAATCGCACTTTGTATGTGCAAGCTATTGATGATAGCAAGGCGCACACTTTGGCGAGCATTGATGGCAAAAAATTTGGCGTTAAGGCAAACAAAGAGGGCGCAAAGGCAATCGGTGCTGAATTTGCTAAGCTTTTAAAGGCAAAAAAGCTTGAAAATGCAGTGTTTGACAGAAATGGGTATTTGTATCACGGCGTAGTGGCTGAGCTAGCCAACTCTTTACGCCAAAACGGCATAAAGCTATAAGGGAGCAAGAATGCAAAGCTATAATAGAGAAGAATTTGAAGAAATCATTGTCGATATAGGCAGAGTAACTAAGGTCGTCAAAGGCGGACGCCGCTTTCGTTTCACCGCACTTGTGGTTGTGGGCAACAAAAAAGGGCTTGTAGGCATAGGCTATGGCAAGGCAAAAGAAGTGCCAGATGCCATTCGCAAGGGCGTTGATGATGCTTTCAAAAATATCATCGAGGTGAAAACCAAAGGCTCTACCATCGCACACGATGTTGAGGTGAAATTTAATTCTAGCCGAATTTTACTCAAACCAGCCAGCGAGGGAACGGGCGTTATCGCGGGCGGTTCAACTCGTCCTATAATGGAGCTTGCGGGCATTAAGGACATTTTGACAAAGTCCTTAGGCTCAAACAACTCCGCAAATGTCGTGCGCGCGACTATCAAGGCACTTACTATGTTAAAGGATAGACGATGAATTTACAAAAAGCAGCAAATTCCACACACAAAACCAAAAGAATAGGGCGCGGACAAGGTAGCGGTATGGGAAAAACGGCTACCAAAGGCGGCAAGGGACAAACCGCACGCAAGGGCTACAACGAAAAACGCGGCTTTGAGGGCGGACAACAGCCACTACAAAGGCGTTTGCCAAAGGTCGGCTTTACTTCAAAATTTGAAAAAGCCTACGCCATAAATGTCGAAAAGGTAAAAGGCATTTTAGAGCTTGCTGAAATCAGCTTTGAAAGCATTAAAAGCGTGCATAAATTTCCAAAGTCTGTTAAGCAAATCAAACTCATCGGTGCGGGCGCAAAAGAGCTTGCGAGCAAGATTAAAGACAAAAACATAAGCACCAGCAAGGGCGAAAATTCAGCTAAAAAAGCCACAAATTCAGCCAAAAGCGCAAAGCTAGGCGCACCAAAGCTTGACAAAAAGCCAAACACAGCTTCAAAGAGCGAAAATTCAGGCGCAAAAGCTGAAAGTGCAAAAGCCGAAAAAAGCGTAAAAACTGAAAAGGCTCAAAGCGTAAAAACTGAAAAAAGCGCAAAGGCTGAAAAAGGCACAAAAGCCCCAGCTCAAAAGCCAGCCGCTAAAAAGGCTGCCCCAGCGACAAAAGCCGCAAAACCAGCCAGCACCAAAGCTAAAAAAGAAAGCGATAGTAAATGAACAAAACCCTAACCAACAAAATCCTTATCACTTTGGCGTTTTTGTTTGCCTACCGCATACTTGCCTTTGTGCCTGTGCCGGGCGTAAATTCAGCCGTGATTACGGATTTTTTCAACCAAAATTCAAACAACGCGCTTGGACTTTTTAATATGTTCAGCGGCGGGGCGGCTGAGCGCTTTTCTATCATCAGCCTTGGCGTTATGCCTTATATCACCGCGAGCATTATTATGGAGCTTTTAGCAGCCACTTTCCCAAACATAGGCAAGATGAAAAAAGAACGAGACGGAATGCAAAAATATATGCAGATTATCCGCTACGCCACGATTTTCATCACGCTCATACAAAGCATAGGTGTCAGCATAGGGCTTGGCGGCTTGCACTCACAAAGCGGGCAGGGCGCGATAATGATAAATGATATGAATTTATTTGTCTTTCTCTCCGCTATTTCAATGCTTGCAGGCACTATGCTTTTAATGTGGCTTGGCGAGCAAATCACGCAACGCGGCGTTGGCAACGGCATTTCGCTCATCATCTTTGCGGGCATTGTGAGCGGCATACCAGCGGCGATAGGCGGCACGGTGGATTTAATCAACACAGGCGAGATGAATTTCTTAACCGCCTTTGCGATTTTACTCATCATCTTGCTTACTATCGGGGCGATTATCTTTGTGGAGCTTGGTGAGCGGCGCGTGCCTATTTCTTACTCGCGCAAGGTTGTGATGCAAAACCAAAACAAACGCATTATGAACTACATACCCATAAAGATAAATTTAAGCGGCGTTATCCCGCCTATCTTTGCGAGTGCGATTTTGATGTTTCCAGCGACTATTTTGCAGGCAAGCACGAACGAGTATGTGCGTAAAATCAACGACTATCTCAACCCTGAGGGCTATTTGTTTAACCTACTGACCTTTTTGTTTGTGATTTTCTTTGCTTATTTTTACGCTTCTATCGTCTTTAACTCCAAAGACATAGCCGAAAATCTCAAAAAACAAGGTGGCTTTATACCCGGCATTCGACCAGGAGAAGGCACGAGCTTGTATTTGAGCGAAGTAGCTTCTCGCCTTACGCTTTCAGGCTCGATTTACTTGGGGCTTGTGGCGACTTTGCCTTGGGTTTTGGTAAAGCTAATGGGCGTGCCGTTTTACTTTGGCGGCACTTCTGTGCTGATTGTTGTGCAAGTGGCACTTGACACTATGCGCAAAATTGAAGCGCAAATTTATATGAACAAATACCAAACTTTAAGCGCGGTAGGCTTGTAAATTCGCCGATGGCGTTTGGGCGAATTTACGGCTGTTTATCGCATTTAGGGCTGATAAATTTAGCTTTTATGGGCTGAATTTTACCAGCCTTATAAATTTTAATTTTAGCTTTACAACTCTATAAATTCAGCATTACGGCGATTTGTCTCACTTGTCTTTGCATTGCTAAAAACGGCGTGGCAAGCCATAAGTAAGGACTATCTAAAATTTAAATTTTCATTCCAAATTTAGCGCAAAATTTCCTAAACGCCACACCCAAAATGCCGATATAATTTTTTAAATTTACACTAAAAAGGATTTAAAATGATAAATTTCAGCACAAATTCAAACGCCTTTAATCCACTTGCAAATTTAAAAGTGAGCGTAAAAAATGCCGACAGCAAAGGCACAAATTCAAGTATTTTAAATTCAGCCACAAATTCAAGTAAAAACACAAATTTCACTCAAAGCATAAATTCAAGCACAAATTCCCAAATTTCAAGCTCGAATTCAAGCACAGCAAATCCACAAAGTGCAACAAATTCAACCCAAAATTCAAATTTTGTTAAAGACAAAAGTCAAGCCACAAGTGAAATTTTAGGCTATGGTGTGGATAATGATGGCTTTTTCACAAGCGATTTTAACGAGGCTGTGGGGCTTGATAAAGATTATAAAATTTATGCCAAAGGCGTGGAGAATTTAGCCCAAGAACTCGCCACAAACAAACATTTTAGCCAAATCGAGCTTACAAAAACGCTGGGTAATGTTTATAAACTTTTTTCTCAACTTGTCCCAAATGCCCAAACTTACGACAAAGAACAAATCTCACAAATTCCGCTGGGCTTTGATTATGACACGAAAAACTTGACAATCACACAAAAGCACAGCTCACAAAATGAGCTTTCAAAGGGAGTAAGCGCAAATGACAGCCCGCTATCTCGCACGCAAACAGCTCAAAGTTTTAGGGTAAATTCTTTGGGAAAAATCGATGAAATTTTTGAGATAAATTCGCTTAATCTTGGCAAAAATGCGTATTTAAGTGATGGCAAAGTAAGCAAAGGTGGGCTTTTTATGGCTTTTGCTGGGGCGCAACTTACTCAAAACCAAAATGGGCATATCATCGCTGGCAACACCACGATAAGCGGCAAACTAATGGGCTTTGATAAGAATTTAAGCAAAGGCGTTGTCAAAGATTTAAACGACTTTGTGGGCAAAAACGGCTTTTTAAATTCAAGCGGCAACACGCAAGAAAAATTTGCGCGAATGATGAAAATCTTTGATTTGTATAATGCTGATTTAAGCGTAGATGAGTTTAAATCGCAGTGGCTTGGGCTGGTAAATGGCACGAGCAAAATCGATGAAAAAGAGTTAAAATCTTTTGGCGAAATCATCGAAAATTTTATGAAAGAAAATGGCATTCAAGGCAAAGAAAATGCTACTTTGAGTAAAACTGAAAGCACAAATTCAGCCACAAACACTCAAAATTCAGCCGATAAAACACAAAACGAAAGTGAAAGTGCGGAGCAAGGCTTTAAACGCCAAATTATACAAGCTAAAAGCAAAAGCCCCATTTACACACAAGAGTTTTTTGCTAAATACAAAAACCTTTTACAAGATACGCAAAGACTTGATACCTTTAACATTTTATTTGGTGTAAGTAGTGGCTCAAACAGCACGGATTTAAACACAAATTTGATGAACTTAAATTTAAGCAAAATCAAGCCCTTAAATAAAGTGGATATTAAAGCGTAAATTTAAGCGCGCGCCGTGTAAATTTGCGCTGACAAATGCCATAAATTCACTCATTTTAGCTACAATGCTTGCAAAATTCAAAGGACAAACGATGAGAAGCCAAGTCAAAGCCCTGCAAGAGCTGATGAAAAGGGCGAATTTAAACGCCTTTGTCATTCCCACAGCGGACATTCACGCGAGCGAGTATGTGCCTAAATGCTTTGCGGATAGGGCTTTTGTGAGCGGTTTCACAGGCTCAGCTGGCACTCTTGTGGTGCTTGAAAACACGGCTCATCTTTTCACGGACGGGCGTTATCATCTGCAAGCGCAAAAAGAGCTTGCCCGCAGCGGCATAACGCTTCAAAAGCAAAGCCCACAGCACACTTATCCTAAATTTCTTTGCCAAGTGCTTAAAAGTGGCGATTTCATCGGCATAAACCCCAAAAATTTGTCAATATCCGCTCACAAAGAGCTAAAACACGCGCTCAAAAAGGCGAATTTAAAGCTCAAATTTGCGGATTTAGTGAGTGAGATTTTTGCCCGTCCGCCCTTGCCAAAAAGCCAAATTTTCGCTCACGCAAGCCCTTTTGCTGCAAAAAGCGCAAAAAGCAAGCTTAAAATCGTGCGCGAAAAAATGCAAGAGCAAAACGCAACGCACCATTTCATCAGCTCGCTTGATGATATAGCGTGGATTACGAACTTGCGCGGGCTTGACATAGCTTACAACCCCGTGTTTTTGTCCTTTTTGCTCATCAGCCAAAGCCACACCACGCTTTTTGTGGATACAAACAAAATCCCGCCAAATTTAAGGGCAAGGCTTGCAACACAGGGCTTTGAGCTGGCTGAGTATGAAAGCGTTGAGACGCATTTGCGTGAGCTTGCAAGGGCGCGAGTGCTGGTAGATAGCCAAAAAACGAGCGTTTTTTTTGCGCGGATTTTAAAAGATGGCGAAAACAAGCTCATCAAAGCCCCAAATCCTAGCACTTTGCTAAAAATTCACAAAAGCCGCAAAGAGTTACGACACTTCAAAAATGCGATGATAGCGGACGGCATAGCCTTGTGCGAATTTTTTGCGTGGCTTGAAAAGGCGATGAAACAGGGCGCAAAGCTCAGCGAGCTTGACATAGACACGCAAATTTCAGCATTTCGCGCTAAACACCCGCTTTACATTTGCAACTCATTTGCGACCATAGCGGGCTTTAACGCGAATTCAGCCCTGCCGCACTACCAAGCCACAGCGCAAGAACACGCGCAAATTTCGGGCAATGGGCTTTTACTCATCGACTCGGGGGCGCAGTATCAAAATGGCACGACTGACATAACGCGCGTAGTGCCTGTTGGCAAGGTTTTCAAGGCACAGCAAAGAGACTATACGCGTGTTTTAAAGGCTTTGATTGCATTAAGTAGGGCGATATTTCCTATAAATACGGCATTATCATCGCTTGATAGCATTGCAAGGGCGAATTTATGGCATTATGGGCTTGACTATATGCACGGCACGGGACACGGTGTGGGGTATTGTCTTGGGGTGCACGAAATGCCCGTGTCTATCTCGCAATTTGCGCGCCACAATGCCCACAACAAGGCAAATGCGGGTATAGTTACTTCCATAGAACCGGGCATTTACCGAGCGGACAAATGGGGCGTGCGACTTGAAAATTTAGTGGCTATCAGCAAAATCAGCACGCAAGAAAAGGGCTTTGGCGAGTTTTTACGCTTTGAAACGCTCACGCTTTGCCCTTTTGAAAGCTCACTTGTTGATTTTACAATGCTTGATAAGCCCGAAAAATCGTGGCTTAAAGGCTATCATCAAAAAGTCTTTCAAGCCCTAGCTCCGCATTTAAGGGGGCAAGCATTAAGCTGGCTTAAACGCAAGGTAGCGAAATTTGAAAGAAAAATTTGATAAATTTAAATGCTGAATTTACGCGCTTTTAAGGCTTTGCTTTGATTTTTAATGCTCTTTGCGCTTTTTGCTCTTTGTGCGTAAATTTAAAAATGCGTGGCGTAAATTTTTAAATTTTTGCCTATAAATTTGCCCGCAAAACTTGTTTTTGTCAGTGCCTACTTGCGTTTGCTTTGCGCCTTGTTTGCAAGGACGCTTTTGCTTAAAATTCATTGTAAATTAGCGTTTTTTGTGGCTTTAAATTTAGCGTTTTGCGGTGTTTGGCTTTAAAAAGCCCTCGCGGACTAAAATGTCTATGGTGTCCTTAAACACGGGCAAGGCACTTTGTGCGGCGTAGTAGCTGTAAGGCTTTGTCGGGTTTCGCACAAGCACGCCTATGGTGTAAGCGTTGTTTGCGTCATTTGCGAACCCAAAAAAGCTGGCGTTATAGCGGTTGCTCGTGTAGCCGCCCTTGCCCGCTATGCGTGCCGTGCCTGTTTTGCCACCTAGCACAAGCCCTTGCGTGAGCGCCTTTTTGCCCGTGCCTTTTTCTATGGTGTTGATGAGCATTTTTTGCATAAGCGCGCTGGCGTTTGGAGAGAGAATTTTTTCGCTTTTTTGCGACTCTTCTTTGAAAACGCCGTTTTGGTAGGTTTTTTCGCCGATTTTTGGCGTGATATACACGCCGCCGTTGTTAAAGACATTGTAGCCCGCTAAAAGCTGTATAAAGGTAGTTTTCAGCCCATAACCATAGCTTAACACTGATTTTTCAATGTCTCGTAGTTTTTTTGGCTCTGGCAGCTCGCCCCTTTGCTCATAAGGCAAGTCAATGCCGCTTTTTTCCCCAAAATGAAAGATTTTAAGCCCAGCGATTATCTCAAAATTTGAAAGCCGTTTAGCAATTTGTATCATTCCGACATTTGATGAATACACCAAAATGTCCTCAGGGCTCATCGAAGCGGCTTTGTGGTCATCTTGTATGGTGAAACGCCCGAGTTTATAAGAGCCGCCAAAGGTGTTTATGCGCTCATTTAGGCGCAGTTTGTCAAGGCGCAAGGCTGTGGTAAAGATAAAGGGCTTGATGACGGAGCCTGCCTCGTAGCTATACTCAATCGCGCTGGCGTTTAGCACGGACAAATCCTTGCCTCTCTTGCTTGGCTCAAAGCGGCGCGAGCTGGCTAGGGCGAGTATCTTGCCCGTTTTGCTTTCCATCACGCCCACGATGATTTCGCTTGCGTTTAAGTCGGCATTTCGCGTGTCTATCATTTTTTCTATGCTTTTTTGTAGCTTTAAAAAGACATTTATGTAAAGGTTGCAGCCGTTGATTTTGCGCTGTTGGACGGAGTCTAAATTCAGCACTATGTTGCCGCCTATGTCTTTAAGTCCTTGCACCTTTTCATCTTGCACGGCTTTTAAGCACTCATCATAGGATTTTTCAAGCCCTTTAACGCCGACATTTTTAAGCACGCCAAGTTCCTTGTCAAGCACCACGCGCGTGTAGCCGATGACGGGCGTGAGTGAGTCCTTTGACATATAGTTTCTGTCCTCTTTATGCTCGATGATACTCAGCCCGCGCGTTTCTACTTTGTTGTTGGAGTTTGTAAAAGCCTTGAAAAAGCCCTGCACATAGAGCTTTTTAGCAAGTTCTTTAAGATAGCTTGCTTGCTTGGAGTCTATGTTTTGCAAAAGCACGAAGTTGTGGCTTTTGGGGTTTTTGTTAGCAAGCCTTTTTTTAATGTCTCTCATCGTGGCATCATCAGCCCCGCTGTAAATTTGAAAGAGTTTTAAAAACAAATCAAATTTCGCGCCGTTGATACTTCGCAAATCAATCTCAGCGCGGTAAATTTCCTTTGACGAGCTAATGATAAAGCCGTCTTTTGTGATGATATTGCCGCGCAGGGCTATGTCAAACTGCTCTTTTTCGGTGTTGGGTAGGTTGCGTTTGGAGGTGAGAAAAAAAGTCGCACCCAAAAACACAGCCATAAAAAACATCGCCATAAAAAAGACAAAGGCGACTTTGGAGGCTCTGTTTTTGTTGTGCGTTTGCATTAAACTTAAATTTGCGTTCTTGTTATCTCTTTGTAAGCGTTTATCGCTTTGTTTCGCACTTCAAGCATAAATTTCATACTCATATCAGCCTTATTTATCGCAATGGCAGCTTGGTGCAAGTCCTTCACCTCGCCTGTGGCTATGTCCGTCATCGCTGCTTCGGCTGTTTTTTGCGTGTCATCTTGCTCTTCTAAATTTTGTTTGAGTAGCCTAGCAAATTCCTCGCCTATGGGCGTCATCTTTGCGTTTTGCTGTCTAGCTTCTTGTGAGTTGGCTACTTGCCCTATTTGTGTAATGTCCATTTTTAACTCCTTAGTAAATCTATCGCACTTTGAGCTATGCTCTTGGTGCTGTTAAACGCCGCGACATTTGCTTGATAAGCCCTTGTCGCTTCTATCAAATCCGCCATTTCGATGACGGGGTTTATGTTTGGGTATGACACATAGCCCTCATCGTTGGCGTCTGGGTGATTTGGCTCGTATTTGAGCCTAAATTCCTTGTCATCTCGCACAACCTTATGCACCACAACGCTCATTATGCTCGGGTCTGCGTCCTTTGGCGAGCTGGGGTCGTTCAAAGGGTTTTCGTATTCGAGCATATTGCTGTCGTCTTTGATTTTGCGGTTTAAAATCTCGCTAAAATCAGTCGCCTTAAAGATAACCGAACGCCTACGGTAAGGTCCGCCCTCAGCGGTGCGAGTGGTGTTAGCGTTAGCTATGTTTGAGCTGATGATATTGATACGAAAGCGTTGCGCGCTCAGTCCATATCCGCTTATGTCAAAATCGCTTAAATACGCCATTACCTAACCCCTTAATTCAACTTCGAGCTGGCATCAACTATGCCGCCAAAAATGCTGCCTTGCTTTTTCAGCACGCCATCAAGCGCATTTACCATAGCTGCATTTTTGCTCATCTCGCTCGTCTCCACATCTAAATCTACCGTGTTAGCATCATTTCGTGCTAAATGCCCGTCTCTCAAATAAATAGTCGATTTATTTGGGTCTGGAAACTTCCAAGGCTCTTGATGAGCCTCGTGAGTCAAAGCCACTTTCAGTTCTTTACTATCGTCTTTTTTGAAAATAACTTTTGCCCTATTGACTAATGCCGTTTCAAATTCTATGTCGCGCGCCTTGAAAAATGGCGTATCGACATTCGCAAGGTTTGAGATAATCATCTCATTTCTAATGTTGCGCCCTGCCAAAGCCGAGCTTACCAGCTCTTTGGACTTAAACGGAACTATCATTTTTATCCTTTTTCAAAGCATTAGTATCAATATGAAGCAAAAAGCGTTCCAAATTTTAAAACGGAGTAAATTTTTTGAGAAATTTTTAAATTTTTAACAAACCTTAAAAAAGCCCAAATTCCAAAGCCAAACGCCTAAAAATTCAAACTCGCCCCAAGCCGAAATTCCACGCTTTGCCCTTTTTCATAAAAAATTTTACGCGGATTAAAAAGCTGATGAAAGGCGTTAAATTCGGCAAAAATGTCAAATTCTTTAAAGGCATTTAGCCCAGCAAAAAGACTAATTTTGCTATCAAATCCTCGGTTGTTGTCGTTTAAATCATAATAAATTTGGTATTCGCCGATAAATTTAAACCCCTCAAAACTCGCCACAACCCCACTTTTAAGCGAGACAAAAGGGTTGTGGATAAGCTCATATCTATAACCCAAATCCCCAAGCGCATAAAAGCTAAACGCCCCAGCATAAGCGCCCACGCCAAGCCCTAAATCAAGCGTAGGAAAAAGCCTTGTGCGCTCATTTTGCTCGCCTTTAAAGTGCTTATTTGTCCCTTTGGCGTATAAATTTGGCTCAAAACGCAAGCTAATGAGCTTTGAAAGGCTGTTTGTCCGCAAAGTATCAGCCACGCTAAAAAGGTGCAAAAGCTCGATTTTATGCAAAAAACCTTGAATTTTTCGTTTTTATCAAGCCCCGCAAAACGCAGTTCAAGCGAAGCAAAGCGCGATTCTATTAACTCTTTGTAGGCGTTGTTTGCGTTTTTTATGTCTGAGTAAATGGGCGCAAAGTATAAAAAGCCTTGACGGGCTGAGCCGCCCAGATGCGTAAGCCCAAAAGAGATTTTTGAGCTTTTGCGAGTGTTTAAAATGTCGTTGCTGCCAAATTTTTGCACGAATTTTTGCTTGTTTGGCGGGGTTTTAAGCTCGATAAATTCGATTTTATCAGCATTGACAAGGTGTCGTATGTATTCTGTCGGCGTTATAAAGGGCTTTGGGCGTTTATACGCAAAGCCACTATCAAGCAAGGCTAAAATGCTCTCAATGCCGTCCGTGCAGTTGTGCGTGATGAAATTATAAGAAATTTGCTTATCTTTAAGCTCCCACAAATGCAGCGCAAAAAGCCGAAGTTGCGCCTTGCTCGCCAGCACCTTGTAAATGTATATGTTTCTTTGCTCGTTTTCAAGGTAGTCAAGCTCAGCGTTTTCGTAAGGGTTAAGCGCGTAAAAGCCTTTGAGCGTGCCACTTAAAGCACCTACATAGTCCAAAGGGTTGAAAAATTCACTCATCATCGCAAAATAACTCATCGCATAGTCCTGTTTGTCGCCTTTTTTGCGCACCAAAGTCTCTCCGTTGGCGGTAGCGTTGAAATCTTGCTTCGTTTGCCCACGCAAATGCAAAAAGATATGTCCCATCGCGCTTCCGGGGTAAATCTCGCTTTCAGCGGCAAATTCCAAATCCAGCTCATCAAGCGGCACGAGTTGCAAAAACTCATTCAGCCCCTCGCATTTGCCCGTGTCTATAAGCGCATTAAAACTTTCATCATTTAAATTTTGCGCGATGAAATAAAGCCTTGCAGGGTATTTGCAAAGCGTTGAATTTTCTAAATTATTTAAATTTGGTGTTTGCATTTGCTCAAAAAACGCCTCGATTGTCGCTGTGTATTCATCTTTTGCGTTTTTGTGTCCATTTTTAGCTAAAAAGAAATTTGAGCCTTTTTGCACTCTTGATTTGCCATTTTCATAATGCAAAAGCGCTAGCCATTTTGGATTTTCATAAATTTTTGCGTTTAAAAGCGTGTTTTTAAGGGCGTTTAAATCGTTTTTGAAATCTTTTGTATCGTCATCATAAGCCTTTGTGGCGTTTAAATTTGTGTTTAAACTTAAATTTTCATCTAAATTTGAGTGTGAATTTAAGTTTGTGCTTGAATTTATATCTAAATTTTCACTTAACTTTGAATTTTCATTTGCACTACTACCAAAAATTTGGGAACTTGCAAAAAGCAAATTCCCAAGAACGCAGAGTAAAAATAAGCGTTTTGGCACGCTTTACTTGCTTTCTTTATCCGTTGTTTTCATCACAGGGACAGAGAAATTTGGGTTAGAATACTGCCACATAGAGCCCGACAATGGATCTGTCGTGGTTATACCAGCCGAGCCACCCAAACCAGTGAAAATGAGTAAAGCGATATTGCCCCAATACCAAGGACCTACGCTTTCCTTGCCCTCAATGACGAATTCAGTGTTTCGGTAGCCCGGATTATCCTTAGCTAAAATCCTTACTCTTGCGCCATCGCTACGCCCGATAGCCACAGTTGCGGGCAATGTTACCACAGCAGTTTGCACCACGCCACTGCCAAACCAGCCGACTTGACTTTTGGTTTCAATAATGGCATTTAAGTTCGCTCCATCAGAAGCCCTAATGGTAACCATTTGGCTAGGACCTTCGCTGATAGTCGCACAACCCGTAAAAAACGCTAATGCTAGCGTCAAGCCTAAAATTTTTCTCATAAGAGTCCTTTGAAAAAGAATTTCTACACCCTTTCAAACCCCTTGTCTTTCGTGTTAAATTCAAAATTTTTGCCAAAAACTGACAAAAATTTAAATTTAAACAAGCAAAAAGTCTAAAAAAGTTTAGATTCTGATATTATAATGCCCCCCCCCCCTTAAATTAACCTTAAAAGAAGCTTAAACTTAGCTTAAATTTCAAAAATTTTTCGCCACTTGCGTGGCAAACAAATTTAAAAATCAAAGTAAAATTCAACGCAAGCGCGGAAATTTAGGCAAAAGAGCAAAAAGTGAAAGCTAAAATTTAAAAATTTAAGCGAAAATCAAAGTGTTTGAGTGAGAAATTTAAATTTTGAGTGGGAATTTAGCGTTTTAGAAAGTTTTGAAAAAAGGTTTTAAAAAAATGTTAAAAAGCTTCAAAAAGTTTTTAAAAAAAGCGTTAAAAAGCCTCAAAAAGTGTTAAGAAATTTTTAAAAAGCCTTGAAAATGTAAATTCCCCCTTGACATTAGTCCCAAAAAAGACTATAATTAGTCCTTGTAAAGACTAAATTTACTTGCTTTACAAGAATAAAGCGCAAAAAGATTAGGAAAGTAAGAAAAATAAAAAGAAAGTAAGAAAACAAATTAAGTAAAAAGTCAAAAAAACAAGAAAATATAAAAGGCAAAACGCAAAATAAAGTTAAAAAAGCAAAAATAAAAAAGGACAAAAATGACAAAAAATTCTCGCATTCGCTCGTGGATAATGCTGTGTTTGGCTATCGCGCTTGAAATCGCTGGGCTGAGTTTGCTTCAAGTTTTTGAGGAAAGCCCCGTTTTAAGCAAGGTGATTTTGGTGTGTTTTATGAACGCTTCTTATTTTCTTATGTCCTTAGCGTTGCGACAAATTTCGGTGGGTGTGGCGTATGCGGCGTGGGAAATCATCGGCGGCATAGGCGTTTTGTTTGTGAGCTTTATCTTTTTTAACCCTATTTTAAGCACTCAGCAATACTTCGGCGTAGCACTTGGTTTCATTGGCATAGTTTGCATTATCTTGGGCGAAAAGCACGACACAAGCGCAAATTCCGCGCTAAATTTAAAGGCAAAGGACTAAAATGGCGGCGTTTTTACTCATTTGCTTTTCGGGTGTTTTGGATATTTTTTCAAATTTAGCTTTGGCAAAGTCCGATGGCTTTAAAAAGCTATGGTGGGGGCTTTTGGCTTTGTTGCTTGTGGATAGTTGCTTTGTGGCTTTGGCTTTTGCGCTTGATTTGGGTATGCAGCTGCCCGTTGCTTACACGCTTTGGGGCGCGATAGGCATTTTGGGAACTACGGCTGGGGGATATTATTTTTTCGCTCAAAAGCTCAAACCCATAGGCTTTGTAGGTATTGTGCTGGTGCTTTGCGCTGTTTATTTGCTGCATTTTGCGTAAGGGTTGGGCTATGCAAATCAGCGAGGCTCAAATCCACGAATTTAACAGGCTTTATTATAAGATAAATGGCTTGTATGCGCGTTTTGAGAACGCAAAAAACATAAATAGCTCGGTGTATAAGGTTTTGCACGCACTTTTCATCAGCGAACTTCACACGCAAAAGGACATTATGCAAAGCTACGAAATGCCCAAACAAACGATAAACAATGTCATCGCAAACCTGCAAAAGCAAGGTTTTATCGACATTTCATCAAGCCAAAACGACAAGCGCGAAAGGATTTTAAATCTCACAGCTAGGGGCAAAGCGTATGCAAAGGACTACACAAGCGCATACACAGCCTTTGAGATGAAAGTGTATCAAAGTTTGGGCGCGCGAAATTTAAGCAAACTCACTCAAATTTACGCGGATTTTGAAAGGGTTTTTAATGAAGTGTTTAATGCGGAGTTTAGCAAAAAGGACTAAATTTGCGCCTTTAAAAAAGTGCGTAAATTTAACGCTTTGCGAAAAAAGCCTTTAAAATAAAGCATTTTTGACAATCAAAATTTCAAAAATCTAAATTCAGCACAAGGCTAAAATCTCCACCCAGCTTGCAAATTCGCCTTTATGCCTTTAAAATCGGTGTTGAAAACCCCAGCTACGCCATATCCTATAAACACGCCATTTGCAAAGCTCTCATAACCGCCAAGCTCTAATTCATAGCTGATTTTGCCGACACTTTTTTCATAAGTAACGAAATGTTGGGCTTTTGAAAGGCTTATTTCAAATTTATCGTTGCTGTGGTAAATGTCCTTTGTCGCCAAAAAACTTGCCCTGTAAAAGCCGTTTTGCTTGTAAAGCACATATTCAGCCCCAAAACCCACGCTTATAGCTGTGTCTTGGTGTGCTTTTTGCTTGTAGGTAAGGCTCTCAAAGGCGTTTATGCTGTCAAAGCTCGCTCGTGCAAGTATTTGTGGGTGCAAGGCAAAGCCAAAATCCGCTTTCAAAAGCGTGTCAAAGTATCCACCAAAGCCCTTATAATCGCCATTTTCGCCATTAAAATACAGCTTGCCGTCTATGGCAGAGACGCTTAACTCGTTTTGTAGCTCCAAAAAGCCCAAAAGCGCATTGCTATAAAGGCTAAAAGTATAAATTTTAGGCTCTTGACTTAACTTTTCGTCCTTAAACACCGAGTTTGTAAGCCCTAGCAAAGCCCCGAGCAAAAAATCCCCACCAAAAGCCCTTTTGTCATAGCCCACGCTTATGTTTTGAAAGGAAAGCGTGCTGTCATCGCCCTTAAAATAGCCCCCGCCAGCATTTGCCCAAACTCTATTTATCGGCTCATCAAAGTGCAAATTCGCGCTCACCCTTGCATCGCTTTGTATAAGGTAGTTTGCGGCATAAAGTTGATAGAAAATGTCGCTGTTTGCAAGGCTTGCCTTATCTTTGTCAAGGCTTGCTTTGCCGCTTTTTAGGGCTATTTGCCTTTTTGTTTCATCAAGCGCAAAGCGAGCTTGGCTAAATTTTACGCTTTGAATTCTTGCGTTTATGTCTTGTTTGTGGAGCAAGGGCAAGGTTTTGCTTATGTTGTTTGTTTTTGAAAGCCGCTTGAAATCTGAATTTAGCTCATCAAGCACTCGTTTTAAGCCTGCACTGTCGTTGGGTAGAGTGTTTGTGTGTTCGAGCAAAACTTGCAAAAGTGGCACTTGGTTTGGAGCGACATTATACGCGTTTAAATTATTGTTTGGCTTTGTGGTGCTTGAATTTGAGCCGTTGCCGTTTGTGCCGTTATTTGAGCCACCGCTTGAATTTCCATTGTTTCCACTACCATTTCCGTTTCCGCTTGAATTTCCATTGTTTCCACCGCCTGAATTTGAGCCACTACTGCCACCGCTTGTGTCTGTTTTGTTGTCCATTTCAGCACCTGTGTAAAGGGACAAATAATCCATCACATACACGCTTGTGGGGATTTTCTTGGTGTTTATAAAATAAGAAGTGCAAGAACTCATATCTTCGCTACATTCTTGCACCATTTGTTTTCCGCCATCTTTGGTGTAAAGTTCGAGTTTGCCACTAGATGAAGCAGAATCAGTAGCATACATTTTTATCATTTCGCCTTTTTCGTCAAATTCAGCACCCCAAATCGTAATGGCGTGCGCACCGCCACCTTCTATCACATAGCTTATCCCTACTGGGCTGCCTGATTTTAAAATATCAAAGGCATTTTTAGAAATTTCTGCATAACCTACATCGTTTGGTAACTTGATTTCAGTGTGAATTTTGCCGTAATAATCAACGCTTGGATAATAATTTATAAAAAAGTTAGCAAGCCCACGCTTGACGAAGTTGCCGTTGGTGTGATTTGCGAATTCGCTTTTAAGGTTTGCTATTATATCTTGCCTTGTTTGTGGGGCGTTGGTGTTTTTAATGAGCGCTTGACTTTGACTTTGCCAGTGGTCAAGCAAGGCAGAAGCCGTGTAAAGCCAGCAATAATTCGTGTTGCCTTGAAAAAGCGAAGGTCCCCAGCCTTTTTGCTCGCTCACTCCGCTCGCCCAAAAACTCGCTCCAAAGAGTTGGCAAACACTAAAACCAAGCAGCAAAATCTTTGCGATACCTTTCACACTCACTCCCTTAAACTACTTAATTTTAGCGATTTTTGTTTGCTTTGTCAATGTTTTTGTGAATTTAAACGCCTTTTTAAGTGCAAATTTTGTCCTAAAAATCCACTCTTGTGGCAAAAATTTGAATTTTAACTTAAATTTAATAAGCTTTTAAACAATAAAATCCTATAATGTTAAATTTTTAAGGATAAATATGGATTTTTTAGACGAAATGCTCAGCCACAGCCCAAAAGAGAAGTTTTTGCAAATGTTGCAAAACGCTAGCCCATCGGCTGTGGAAAGCGTTATGGAAAAATTGCTTAAAGAGCATATCGCACTGCGCGAGCTTTTGGAGCAAAAATGTGGCGAAAATTTGGGACAAAATAATGTAAATTTAGGGCAAAGTAGCGAAAATTCAAGCGAATTTGTGGGTGCTGATGAAATAAACGCTGATTTAAGCGTGCTTGACAAGCAAATCGCGCTTTTTAGCGTGGAAAATGCGGATTTGGTTGAAGAGCGGCTGAATGATTATTTCATCGGGCTGACGGCTGAAATTTTAGGCGTGGAGGGTTAAAATAAGTGCAAAAAAGGCTCAAAATAAGCAAGCTGAAACGCTCAAAGGCTAAAAATGCGGGCTAAAATGAGATTTATCGTGGGTTTTTTGCTTTGTGCGCATTTTGCAAGTGCTGTGCCACCGACTTTTGAGCATACTTATGAACTTTGGCTTGAAAAGGACGAGCGCGCAAGTATCGAAATCACCGAGATAGGCTTTGAAAATGAAAAGCAAAATTTTGACTTTTATTGGACTCTCTTTGACACAAACAAAATCGTCATACACACGAAATTTAGGCGTTTTCCGCGTCAATTTGTGCTGTCGATGCGCCGCAATCTTAATTGGCTCACACAAACGCTTATCCCTGATTTTACGAACCCGCACCTTGACAGAGCAAGGCTCATCATCGAATTTAACGACTTTGACAAGGGCGAGGCTAAATTTAAAATTTACATTGAAGACAAGGGCGCAAGGCTCAATGTGGCGTTTTTAGACCCTAACAAAACGCCGCTAAAACCGCCCTTTGCGCCACAAAATAACAAATTCGTGCCTGCCATTGTCTTTGGCGTGGAGCGCAACGACTCTTTTGGCAAAGAACCCAGCATAGAAAGGCAGCTTGGACTGCCAGAACGCTCAAACAACGCTAATAACGGCAGATAAAGGACAAAAATGCAACGCATAGATGAATTTTTAGCGCATTTCATCAAAGAGCTTGATTACAAGCCCATAAAAACAATGTTTGAAAGCATAAAGCAAGGCAAAAGGTTGCGCTCAAAGCTGATTTTAGCCATAGCGCAAAGTGGCACAAAGGCTTTAAATGTAGGCACGCAAGCCTTAAATTCAGGCGCAAATGCTAACAAATGCGCCGCGCAAAGCGACAAAAAAGGCGCAAATGACGAGTTTTACAAACTCTGTGCGATAATTGAATTCATACACCTTGCAAGCTTGTTGCACGATGACATTATCGATGAGGCAGAACTTCGGCGCGGAGCAAAGTCCGTAAATGCTGAATTTGGCGCGAAAAATGCATTGATGATGGGCGATATACTCTACTCTTACGCCTTTTGTGAGCTGACAAAATTTCCAAAAGAAGTAGCTTACAGCATTTCAAACGCCGTTACACGCCTTGCAAAAGGCGAGTTAATGGATATAGAGCTTTCAAAGAGCTTTAACGCCGATGAAAAGGCGTATTTAACGATGATAGAGCTTAAAACTGCGGCTTTGATTGAGGCGAGTGCGTTTAGTGCGGCGCATTTAGCGGGATTAGATGCGCAAAAATTTGGCGAATACGGCAAGAATTTGGGTTTAGCCTTTCAAATCATTGATGATATTTTGGATATAAAAAATGATGAAAAAACGCTTGGAAAGCCCGCTATGAGCGACTTTAAAGAGGGTAAAAGCACGGTTTGTTATATTTCATTGTTTAAAGAATTAAACTATAATGAAAAGCAAATTTTGCAAGATTTGTTTAAAAAAGATTTAAGCCAAAGCGAGTTGGAGTGGCTCAAAGATAAATTTAAAGAGCATAAAATCATCGAAAAAACGAGCAAACAAGCAAAAGACTTTGGTTTAAAGGCGATAAAAGCCGTTGAAGGCTTTGAAAATAGTGCTTTGAAAGACATAGTTTTAAAGATGATAGATAGGGAATTTTGATGAATTATTTTTGCGTGAGTTTCACTCACAAAAACACAGGCATAGCATTAAGAGAACGGCTCAGCCTTGATGAAAGTCGCCGCAAAGAGCTGTTGCGCCTTATCAACGCAAACGCTTACATAGAAGAAAGCTTGCTGATAAGCACTTGCAACCGCGTTGAAATTTTTGCCTTTGTGGAGCAAATCGATGAAATTTGCGAGTATATCATCTCTTGTATGGCTGTGCTGTGCGAGGTTGATAAGGAAATTTTGCTCCAACAAGCCGATATTTTCGAGGATAGCGGTGCAATTCATCATCTTTTTTCCGTAGCAAGCTCACTTGATAGCCTTGTCATAGGCGAAACGCAAATTGCTGGACAGCTCAAAGATGCCCTAAATTTCGCGCTCAAACACTGCTTTTGTGGCTTGAATTTAGAACGAGCCGTGCATTTTGCCTTTAAGTGCGCTGCACGCATTCGCAACGAAACAGAGATTTCTAAAAACCCCATTTCAGTGGCATCAGTAGCCGTAGCAAAGGCAAAAGAGCTTGTAAATTTAAGCGAAAAAGAAGCCATTATCATCGGTGCAGGCGAGATGAGCGAGCTTGCCGCCAAACACTTGCTTGCAAATGGCGCAAAAATCATCATCTTAAACCGAAGCAAAGACAAGGCAAAAGAACTTTGCGAAAATTTGGGAGAGGGCGCAAGTTGCGGAGAATTTGAGCGTTTGAGCGAGTATCTTAACCGCTATGAGCTGTTTTTTTCCGCCACAAACGCCAAAGAAGCGATAATCAACGATGATTTGTTACAAAGGCGCGATTTCACGCGCTATTTTTTCGACATAGCCGTGCCGCGCGATATTGATTTGAGCCAAAGCGAGCGCGTGCAAGTCTTTGCTGTCGATGATTTAGAAGAGGTTGTGCGTAAGAATTTAGCCCTGCGCGAACACCAAGCACAAATTGCCTACTCTATCATCGCTGCAATGACGAATGAGTTTTTCAAATACCTAAATGATTTAGCTCTAACACCTATCATCAAAGCCGTGCGCCTACAAGCAAAGCATTGCGCCGAAGTAGAACTAGCCAAAGCCCTAAAAAAAGGCTATCTCAAACACAGCGACAAAGAAGAGGCTAGAAAGCTCATACACCAAGTTTTCAAAGCCTTTTTGCATAGTCCAACGCTGAATTTAAAGCATTTGCAAAGCGGAATTCAAAGCCAAAGTGTTGTGAGTGCTATGCGTTATGTGTTTGACTTGCAAGATGAGAGCGAAAACGCCTTAAATGATGAATTTAAAACCTTAGAAAATATCTCTAAAATAAGCCAAAAGGACGATGATGAAATTTAGCAAACTCTACGCACCAAGCACAAAAGAGGCTCCAAAGGACGCCGTGCTACCTAGCCACATACTTTTGTTAAGGGCTGGCTTTATCCAGCAATGCGGTAGCGGGCTTTACAACTTTTTGCCACTTGGCAAAATGGTGCTTGACAAGATTTATGCTGTTGTTAAAGACGAGATGGACAAGGCAGGAGCTTTGCAAACGAGTTTAAGCTTTGTAACAAGTGCTGTTTTGTGGGAAGAAAGCGGAAGATATAAGGCTTATGGCAAGGAACTACTGCGTTTTAAGGACAGAAAAGAAAATGAGTTTGTGCTAGGACCAACGCACGAAGAGGCTATGCTTAACGCCGTTAAAGGCAAAATCACCAGCTACAAGCAACTGCCCTTGCATTTGTATCAAATCGGGCTGAAATTTAGGGACGAGGCGCGTCCTAGATTTGGGCTTTTGCGTTGCCGTGAATTTTTGATGAAAGACGGATACAGCTTTCACGCCGATGAAAAGGACTTGGGGCGTGAATTTGAGCTAATGTTTGAAACTTACAGCAAGATTTTCACGCGTTTGGGGCTAAATTTTAGAGCTGTGGAGGCTGATAGCGGAGCCATAGGCGGTAGCGGAAGCAAGGAATTTATGGTGCTAGCGCAAAATGGCGAAGATGACATAGTGGTGTGTGATAAATGCGAATACGCCGCAAATGTCGAGGTAGCAAAGCGTGCGCCAAAAACCTGCGAGAAAGAACGCCCACAAGCAAATATGGCGAGCAAATTTCACACGCCAAACATAAAAACTATCAAAGATTTAGCTGAATTTTTTAAGATTGATGAGTTTTACACCATAAAGGCTGTGGTGAAAAAAGCACTCTTTGACAAGGGCGAAAAAATCGTAGTCTTTTTCGTGCGCGGGTGCGATGATTTGCAAGAAACAAAGGCGCTTAATGCTTGTGGGGCGTTAGAGCTTGCCGAAGCTAGCGAAGATGAGCTAAAAAAAGCTGGTTTAAAGGCTGGATTTATCGGCTTTATCGGGCTAAATGTTGAATTTTTTGTGGATAATGAGCTAAAAAATGAGACAAATATGCTTTTGGGTGCAAATGAGGAAAACTACCATTTCATCGGCGTTAGCGTGGTAAATTTAAACGAAAACCGCTATAAAGACTTGGTGCAAGTGCGCGAAAATGACACTTGTGCTTGCTGTGGCGGGCAGCTTAAATTCAGCAAGGGCATAGAAGTGGGACACATTTTTAAGCTGGGGCAAAAGTATAGCAAGGCGATGAGCGCGACATTTTTGGACGAAAACGGCAAGGCTATGCCTTTTTATATGGGCTGTTATGGCATAGGAGTGAGCCGCTTGGTTGCTGTGGCGGTAGAATCAAGCTTTGATGAAAAAGGCATAGTGTGGAGCAAGGCTTTGTCGCCATTTGCGCTACATATCATCATCTCAAACACCAAAGACGAAGCCGCTTGTGAGTTTGCAAATGAGCTTTATGAAGCCTTGCAAGCCCTAAATGTCAGCGTTTTGCTTGATGACAGAAATGAACGCTTTGGCGTGAAAATCAACGATTTCGAGCTAATGGGCTTTTATTACGGCTTAATCATCGGCAAGGGGCTTGAAAAGGGCGAAGTGGAGCTTGTAAAGCGCGAAAATCTTGAAAAAAGCGTGCTAAAAAAAGATGAAGTGCTTGAAACACTGAAAAAGGTGCTGTTATGAACTACTATACTTTCTCAATCTTTCCATTTATCTTACTTGAAGTGCTGGCAAGCGTGCTGTTTGTGATGAGTTTTGGTTTTGGAAATTTTTTGCTTGTTTTGTTTGGCTCAATGCTCATAGGCGTTGTTTTGCTTGCGATTTTTTGGCGCAATATGCTTGAATTTAGGCTTTGCTCTATGCTTGAAATGCTGAAAAACTTTGCCTTTGTTATCTCAGGCTTTTTGTTTTTAGTCCCCGGGCTTTTAAGCTCGGTGTGTGGGCTTTTTGTGCTTGTTTTTGGGCTGGTTTTTGGATTTAGTAAGCAAAATACGGACAAATTCACTCAAAGCTCACCCCAAAACGATGAAATTATCGATGTAGAAATCATCGATGAAAAAAAGGATAAACAATGAACGAACTCATCATCGCCACGCGCAAAAGCCAGCTAGCCCTTTGGCAAAGCGAATTCATCAAGGCTTTTTTGCAAGAAAGATACCCAGATTTACGCGTAAATTTGCAAGGCTTTAAAACAAAGGGCGATGTGCTTTTAGACACTCCGCTTGCTAAAATCGGTGGCAAGGGGCTTTTCACAAAGGAACTTGAAGAGTCTATGCTCGCAGGAAAGGCTCATTTAGCCGTGCATAGCTTAAAAGATGTGCCAAGCTTTTTCCCACAAGGGCTTACTTTGGCGGCAGTTTGTAAAAGAGAAGAGCCAAATGACGCCCTTTTGAGCGAAAAATTTAAGGATTTAGCCAGCTTGCCACAAGGCGCAAAGATTGGCACGACAAGCCTTAGGCGCAAAATGCAGCTTTTGCTTAAACGCCCCGATTTAAACATAATCTCACTTCGTGGCAACATAAACTCACGCCTTGAAAAGCTCAAAAAGGGCGAATTTGACGCCATCGTTTTAGCTTATGCGGGGCTTAAACGGCTAAATTTGCAAAATGCGGTGAAATTTTTGTATAAATTTAGCCTTGATGAGATGATACCAGCGGCTTCGCAAGGCATTTTAGGCATAGAAAGCCTTGATGAACCCAAACTTTTGCAAACCCTTGCCGTGCTAAATGACGAGCAAGCCGTTGTGGCAAGTAGGATTGAACGCGATTTTATCAAAGAGTTGGAGGGCGGTTGTCAAGTGCCTATCGGCGTAAATGCTGAACTTTTAGGCACAAGCGTGCAAATCCGTGCTATTTTAGGCTTGCCAGATGGCAGTGAAATCTTGCAAAAGAGCCTGAATTTACCCTTAAACGAAAGCCAAAATGCAGGTATTTTACTCGCAAAAGAATTTATAGGCAAAGGCGCAAAAGAGCTTTTAAAACGCGCTGAAATGATGATTTAAGGCTTTTTGATGAAAGAATTTATAAAATTGCTCCAAGAAAATGATTTGCTGAAAATCATCGATGAAAGCGTGGATACCGAGCTTGAAATAGCGCACATTGCTTATGTGGAGGCGAAAAAAGGCGACAAGGGCAAGGCTTTGCTTTTTACAAAGCCCACGCACAATGGGCAAGAGTTTGAATTTCCTGTGCTGATGAACACTTTTTGCAACGAAAAAGCCCTAAATTTAGCCTTTACGCGCCCTTATGATGAAGTGGCAGAGCAAATAACAAGCCTTTTAAAGCTTCATATACCAAAGACTTTTGGGGCGAAAATCGACTTTTTCAAAAGACTTTTAAGCCTTAAAAATGTCCCGCCCAAACGCCTAAAAACAAAGGGCGAGTTTGAATTTAAAGAGCTAAAAAGCCTAAATGAACTACCTATCTTAAAAACTTGGGAAAAAGATGCTGGTAAATTCATCACTATGGGGCAAATTTACACGCAAAGTGTCGATAAAAAGCAAAACAACTTGGGTATGTATCGCTTGCAAGTAAGCGGTGAGTGCGAACTTTTAATGCACTGGCAAATCCACAAAGACGGCGCGCACTTTTTCCACGAGTATAAAAAAGCTGGCTTAAAGCAAATGCCCGTGAGCGTTGCCATAGGCGGCGACCCGCTTTACATTTGGTGCGCACAAGCCCCACTGCCAAAGGGCATTTTTGAGCTTTTGCTTTATGGCTTTATCAAAAAAAGCCCTGCAAGGCTTGCGCCGTGTCAAAATGGCATTTTCGTGCCACACGATGCTGACATTGTGATTGAGGGCTTTGTGAGTTTAGATGAGTTTAAGATTGAGGGACCTTTTGGCGACCACACGGGCTTTTACACGCCTGCTGAGCCTTTTCCTGTGATGAAAGTGAGCCGAATTTTAGCTAAAAAAGATGCCATTTATCAAGCCACCGTTGTGGGAAAGCCCCCACTTGAAGACAAGGTAATGGGGCTTGGCACTGAAAGGGTGTTTTTACCGCTCTTTCAAGCTACAACGCCTGATGTCATAGACTATAAAATGCCTGAAAATGGCGTTTTTCACAATCTCATCTTAGCTAAAATTCACTCTCATTACCCAGCGCACGCTATGCAGATAATGCACGCTTTTTGGGGCGTGGGGCAAATGAGCTTTGTCAAACACGCCATTTTTGTGGGGCAAAATGCGCCAAAGCTTGATGATTACGGCGCTCTTGTGCCTTATATCTTAAACCGCTTTGAGGCAAGCAAACTTTACATAAGCGAGGGCATTTGCGACCAGCTAGACCACGCTTCGCCAAATGCTTGTTTTGGGGGAAAGGCGGCACTTGATGCGACAAGCGAAAAAGAAAGCGGCGAAAAGCTTGAAATTTTAAGCGATGAGGCGTTAAATGAGCTTTTTTCAAGCGAAATTCCACTTCTTGCTTTAAGGCAGTTTTATGTGGATACAAGCGCGCCCATAGTTTGCGTGTTGCTTGATAAAAAAGAGCTTGTTAAAAAGAGCTTTGAGAGGCTTTTAAAATTTGCTAAACATTTTAAAATCATTGTTTTTTTAGACAGCCACAACCGCTTACAAAGCCCTTATATGCTTGTTTGGCGCGTGGTAAATAATATCGATGCAAAAAGAGACATTTTCTTTGGCAAGGATTTTATAAGCGAAAATTCAGCAAATTTTAAGGCAAAGGGCGAAAATTTAAAGCAAAATTTGGCAAATTCTAGCGAAAAAAGCACAAATTCAAATGAAAATTTAGCTCACTGCATAGGCATAGACGCCACAGCAAAGGGCGAGCTTGAAAAGCACCCAAGAAAATGGGCTTTGCAGGTTGATTGCACTCAAAAGGTTATCGAAGATTTAATCAAACGAAAACTCATCGACAAAGACAGCGCACTTTTTGATAAATTTGAGCTTTTTTAAAGGCATAAAGGCAAATTCAGCGCTCACATTGATAATTTAGCTTTTTAAGGATAAAAGCACTTTTTGCACTACATTGACAAAAATGTGAGTTTTTTAGGACATAAAAGCAAATTTTGCACTCACAGCACTTCGCCGTAAAGCACCATTCTACGCGGATTTGTGATTTTAACCCTTTTCATTTGCCCCAAAAGTTCAGCTCCGCCTTGTGTTTGGACTAAAAAGTTATTATCACTTCTGCCCGCTACGCCGTTTTCGCGCTGTTCTTCAAACAGCACCTCAAATTCTTTAAGCCTTTGACGCGCCACAATCTCATCTAAAATCTCATTTTGTCGCCCTTGTAGCTTACTCAAACGCCTTGTGGCAAGCTCTGGCTCGACTTGCCCGCTCATTAAAGCCGCCTTTGTAAGCGGACGCGGCGAGTATTTAAAGGAAAAAATTTGCTCAAAACGCACCTCATTCATCACTTCAAGCGTGTCCTCAAAGTCCTTTTCGCTCTCGTTTGGAAAGGCGACAATTATATCTGTTGAAATGCTGGCGTGTTCGCACATTTTTCGCACCTTTAAGGCTTTTTCTAAATACCACTCACGCGTATAACCGCGTTTCATCGCCTTTAATATGGCATTTGAGCCACTTTGCAAGGGCAGGTGTAAGGCTTTGCAAATTTTTTCATTGTGCGTAAAAACTTCTAAAAATTTATCATCAATGTGCAAAGGGTGTGGGCTTGTAAAGCGAATTCGCTTTAAATTTGGAATTTCACTAAGCCTTGTAAGTAAGTCGGCAAAGTCCATTTTTTCGTGTGCTTTTGAAAAATGCTTGCCATAATTATTGACATTTTGCCCCAACAAAAAAAGCTCTTTCGCGCCCTTATCCACAGCCTTTTGCGCCTCATCAAAAATCAACGAAAAAGGTATGGAGATTTCCTCCCCACGCGTGTGTGGCACTATGCAGTAAGTGCAGTGTTTGTCGCAGCCTATCATTATGTTGATAAAGCTTTTATAAGGACTTGAACGAAATTCAGCAAAGGCAAACTCGCTCTCATCGTAGTTTATGTCTGTGCCAAGAAATTTTGGCGTTTTGACAGCGCGTGTGATTTGAGAGACATTGCGCGCACCCAGCACAAAATCAACATTTGGAGCTTTTTTAAAAATCTCAGCTCCCAAATGCGAAGCCGTGCAACCGCACACGCCGATTTTTGCGCCCTTTTTTTTGAGCTTTTCAAAGCCACCGATTTCAGAAAAAAGCTTATGCACGGGTCTTTCACGCACGGAGCAGGTGTTGATGAGTATTAAGTCCGCAGTTTCAGGCTTGTTTGTTAGGGCATAATCTTCTTTTTGACTCAGCTCAGCGATGATATGCTCGCTATCTCGCACATTCATAGCACAGCCAAGTGTCTGTATATAGAGTTTTTTACTCAAAGAATATGCACCTCATACATATAATCACTCTCATCAAGCCCGTATTTAACGGGGCGATGATACACGCTAAATCCCTTTTTTTCAAAGTTTTGCACGAGTGCTAGCATTTGTTTGTGCGTGTTTTCCTTGTCAAAATAAAAAAAGCTTTGTCCTTCTTGGGCGAGCTTTTCTTCGATTTTAGCTAGGCTGATAGTCTTTGGCTTGCCGTTTGCTAGGTTTCTGGCTAGCTTTAAATCTTTGATTTCCATAGTTTTTCCTTTAAAGTTAAATTTAAAGCACAATTTTAGCAAATTTATAGTAAAATTCATAAAAATTTAAAGGAAAATTTATGCAATACACTATCGAACTCAACAATCACAGCGAAATTTTCGATGTGGATAAGGTCGCTAAGCAAGCAGCTGGTGCTGTTTTGTTAAGGCAAGGCAAAAGCGTGGTTTTAGCCACAGTCGCCCACGAGGACAAGCCTGTGGAGGAGGATTTTTTGCCCTTAACGGTGCAATATATCGAAAAAGCCTACGCAGCGGGGCGAATCCCCGGCGGCTACATAAAGCGCGAAACCAAGCCAAGCGACAGCGAAACGCTCACAGCGCGTATCATCGACAGAAGTTTGCGCCCGCTTTTCCCAAAGGGCTACGCTTATCCTACTCAAATCGTGGTGCTGGTGCTTTCGTGCGATAGTGAAGTGGATTTGCAAGTGATGAGCCTAAATGCCGCAAGTGTCGCGCTGTATCTTAGCGACATACCGATGAAAGCCCCTGTTTGTGGCGTGCGCATCGCAAGAATCAACGATAAATTTAAGCTCAATCCCACAAACACGGAGCTTAAAAAATCAACCCTTGATTTGTTTGTCTCTGGCGTGAAAGATGAGCTTTTGATGATAGAAATGCGCGCCCTGCCAAGTGAGGGCGAGTTTATCCCTGTGGTTGCGCCTTTTGCGGGCATTGACGGGCAGAGCATTCAAAATATGAACGAGTTGAGCGAGGACGAGATAGTAAATGCCCTAAATTTAGCCCAAAAAGCCATAGAAAACGGCTCAAACGCTTACGAAGAAGCATTCAGCAAGCACAGAAAAAATGGCGAATTCGAGCTAAAAGAAGAAAACGAAAACGAACAAATCATCAAATTTATCGAGCAAAACTACCTTGCAAAGGTGCGTGAGGCTATCACGCAAATGGCAAAAAGCGAGCGAGCGAGCGAGCTAAACAAAATCGCCAAAGAAATCGTAAATTTAGAGCTTGCCGAGCAAAACGAATGGAACGAAGAAGCAGTAAGCAACGCCTTAAACAAAGTCAAACGCCAAATCGTGCGCTCACTCATCATCAACGAGGGCGTTCGTGCGGACGGACGCGCCTTAAACGAAGTGCGCCCCATCAGCATAGAAACAAATATCTTGCCAAACGCTCACGGCTCGTGTCTTTTCACGCGCGGACAAACGCAAGCCCTTGTCGTAGCGACATTAGGCAGTGAAAATGACGCTCAAATGTCCGATTTGCTTACCGAAACGGGCGCACACGCTGAAAGATTTATGGTAAATTATAATTTTCCCGGCTTTTCAGTAGGCGAGGCAAGCCCGATAAAAGCACCGGGCAGGCGTGAGCTAGGACACGGAAACCTTGCGAAAAGGGCGTTGTATCCAAGTGTCGATGAGTGCTATCCTTATGTTATCCGCCTTGTGAGCGAAATTTTAGAAAGCAACGGCAGCAGTTCAATGGCTACGGTGTGTGGCGGTGCGCTTGCGTTGCGAGCTGCTGGCGTGCCAAGCATAAAACTTGTGGCGGGAGTGGCTATGGGACTTATCTTTGAAGAGGGCAAATCAGCCGTGCTTACCGATATAATGGGGCTTGAAGACCACGATGGCGATATGGACTTTAAGGTAGCTGGCTCAAAAGACGGCGTAACCGCACTTCAAATGGATATAAAGCTAGGCGGTATCGACCAAGACACGCTCAAAAGGGCTTTGTATCAAGCAAAAGAAGCAAGAATGCACATTTTAGGCATTATGGAGCAAGCAGAGCAAGAAATTGTAGTAAATGAAGAGATTTTGCCAAAACTTGAACTTTTTAGCGTAGATCCTTCTAAAATAGTCGATATCATCGGGCAAGCGGGCAAAACGATAAAAGAAATCATCGAAAAATTCGGCGTTTCGATTGATTTAGACCGCGAAAAGGGCGAAGTGAAAATCGCAGGAGCTGGCGGCGAGCAGGTAAAAGCGGCGAAAGATTATATCATACAAATCACCTCCAAAGAAAGCAAATTCGGCAAAAAACGCGAGTTTCGCAAGGACTATCCGCCCTTTGAAGTGGGCGAGGAATTCAACGGGCGCGTGAAAAGCATAGTGCCTTTTGGGGCGTTTGTGGAGCTGCGAGACGGCGTTGATGGCTTGCTGCACGCGTCCAAAATCAAAGGCGCGCTCAGCGAGGGCGATGAGGTGCGCGTTTGCGTGCGAGAAGTGAAAAACGGCAAGGTGTCGCTGGATTTAGCCTGAATTTGACGAAAAGCAAATGTTTCAAAGCAAGACTTATGAAATCAGCTCCACAGATGACATAGAACTTGGCATAAGGCGTTACTCAAAGCTCGAATTTAAGGTGAGTTTTGATGATACAAAGCCGATGAAAGCCTTGTTTGTCTTTATCAACGGCATTAGAAGTGCAGACTATGCAGGCTATGAGGAACATTTGGCTGAATTTGTGGTAAAAGAATTTGAAGTGGCAGTTTTGAGGGTGGATTATCACTGCATAGGCTTTCGCCCGCAAACGGGGGCGACTTTTTATATGGACAAAAGGGACAAGGAAATTTTCAAAGCACAATGCAGCGAAATCGCCCAGCATTGCGACATAGAGCTAAATTTGCCCGATGACTTGTCAAATGATGAAAATTTAGGGCAAAATGAAAGCTACGCCCTTTTAACCAGCCTTAACGACATCATTTTGGAGCTTAAAAACGCCCACAAAATTCCACAGGACTACCGCTCGCCGCTATCCATAAGCTTGCAGCCTACCAAAAACGAGTATCAAAACTTTGGGCTTATGCAAGCCCTTGACATAATCAACGCCATTTATTTTGTGCGAAAGCACCACGCTAAATTTAAGCTCGCTAAAACGCCCAAAACCTTGCTCTTTGGCACTTCGCACGGAGGCTATCTTGCGCTTTTGTGCGCGAAATTTGCCCCGTGGCTTATAGACGCAGTAGTGGAAAATTCAGGCTATGCAAATGCGCCGTTGAGATTTTTGGGCTTTGGCAAGGAATTTGACTATAAGGCTTGCTTTGAAAGCAACACGGCAAGTATGTTTGACCATCTTGCCATCTTTGTCTTTACCAAAACCTTTTTCACAAGCATTCAAAGCTCGCCAAAGTGCTACACCGAAGCGCACGACAAAATCCGCTCTTTGCCAGAACTCGACCACTTGCAAACGCAAGCTGCTTGCCACAAAGCCGTTTTCGTGTCTTACCACAGCGCAAGGGACTTTGACATAGCCCGCCCAGAGCCAAAACAAAGGCTTTATCAAATGCTTGAAAAACTTGATTTTGACGCCACTTTGCACTTGATAAAAGATGAAAGCGAAGTTGATGGCAAATTTATCAAAAATTTAAAGCACGGAATGGATATGTCCTTAAAAACGCTCATCAAAAAAGAGCTACCGCCTTTGCTTGCCCGAAAATTCACGCATAAAAAGAACCAAAAGCACGAAATCATCTACAAAAGCGAGAATTTAGAGTATAAATTCAAAGAAAAGGCTGATAGCATCGAGCTTGTCATCAAAAAACTCTAAATTTCAAGCGAAATTTGTGCTTTGCAAATTCAAAGTGATTTTTTTGCTTTATAAATTTAAAGTGAAATTTGTGTTTTGTAAATTCAAAGTAGAATTTGTGCTTGTAAATTTAAAGCGAAAATTGTGCTTTGTAAATTCAAAATGGAATTTGCGCTTTATAAATTCGAAGTAGAATTTGTGCTTGTAAATTTAAAGTCAAATATAAATTTTAAGTAAAATTTGTATTTTGTAATTTTAAAGTGGAATTTATGCTTTATAAATTTTTAGGGAAAATTTGTGTTTGTGTAAATTTAAAGACTCTTTTCTCAAAGGCGCTACTTGTCATACTGAGCTTTCGCAAGAAAGCGAAGTATCCATAAAATCAAAGCGTGGATATTTCGCTAACGCTCAATATGACAACGATTTGTTTGCTATATTTTTACCTTGTCATACTGAGCGCAGCGAAGTATCCATAAATACAAGGCGTGTTCTTAATTTTCTTTGGATATTTCGCTAACGCTCAAAATGACAACGATTTGTTTGCCATATTTTTACCTTGTCATACTGAGCCTTTGGCGAAGTATCCACAAATTTAAAGCGTTTTTAAAAGCCGTTTTTAAAGATTTCGGCTAAATTGCTGAATTTTAAGGCTAAATTCTCATACAAACAACGCTTTCTTGTAAGTTAATCAAATTTATAGTATCATCAAGGTGATGATTTGGAGTTTTAGGACGCGAGTTTCGCGTATTTGGGGGTTTGAGATGAATTACAGGCTACAAAATGCCGACAAAACAAGTGGTTTTACCATCAACACCCATCAAAAGTGCCTAAAATTTGACGATAAAACGCCGAAAAATGCGCTTAAATTTATGCAAAAAATGCGCCAAATTTTTAGCGAGTTAAGTGTGTGGCGACTTCGCCCTAAATTTTATTTGAAAAAGCCCTGTGTGAGCCTTTTTGTCGTGGGGGTTTTGGGCGCGAATTTTGCTTTTGGTGCTAATATCACTTCACTTAAAGAAACCCTAACACTCACAGCAGGCGAGCAAAAACACGACACAGCCGTTAGCGTAAAGGGTAACGGGCAAATGTATTTCTTTTACGATGAGCGAGCGGCGGCGACTTTTACACTCAATGGTGGTGTTGGCTCAAAATACACGCTTGATTCTGACAACCAAGTTACAATGTTCACGGTTAATTCTATCACACTCGGGCAAAATGTAAATTTAACTTTAAACAAATTCCACACCATAGCCGTTGATACAGCCATTACACTCGGGGCAAATTCTAGCCTTAATGCTGAAAATAGTGGTATGATTATGGGTGCTGGTGGCACTGAGTATGGCGGCGATTCAAAGGTGCGTTTTGAAAAAAATTCTCAACTCACTTTGGGCGAAAATGCGAGTGCTAGTTTTAGTCGCATATTGTTTTTTATCCACAAGGGCGACATTTCTTTGGCAAAAAATTCAACCTTAAAAATGGATTTAGTGTTGCGAGCTGTTCGCTTTGAAAAATCTCTTACAAACAACGGCGGTTCGCTCGTTTTAGGCTCGGCACAAGTTCCAGCTCGGGTTTATAATGTCGGCAATTATGCTATGGCAACTTTCACGCAAAATGGCGGTTCAGTGCATATAACGGGCGATTTTTACAATGGTGGCGATGTTACAGAAAATGATAATGCTGTGGATAAAACAGGAAGTGTGGCGGGTGGCTTTAATATATACGATACAGCATATAGCGGTGGCGGGGATTTGATACTCAATGGCGGGACAATGAGCATTACGGGTAAATTAGTTTCTCAAAAAAATTCTTTTGGCACAACTTATAATCCAAGCATTAAAATTTACGGAGCTACGCTCATCGTGGGCGGTGGATTAGAAAACAAGCAAGGTTCTACCATAACCTTTGGTGTGCTAAATGGCAAAATGGGCGAGTTTCAAGGCGCTTTGAAAAATGAAGGTGGCGTTGTGGCTGTTGATAGAACGGGCGCAAATTTAAATACGCCTTATAAAATCATCAACGGCAGTGCGAACATTGACTCCGTGAATTTAGTCGGCACAAATTCGCAGTTTTTCACTGCTACTTATAACAACGGCACCGTTACTATCACGGACGGAAGTGGTGGCGGTGGCGGTTCGGGCGGTGGTAGCTCGGGTGGTGGTTCGGGTGGCAATGTAAAATTTAATGAATGGCAAAAAACATTAAGTGAAAATGAGCAAGGCATTGTGAGCGCACTTTCATCTAAATTTGGTGGGGATTTGCCACTTTTGACAAATGTTGAAAATATCGAAACCGCCCTTGCCGATGCTGATAAAAGCGTTAAGGACAACCTTGTCTCACAGCCCAAAAATATGCTTGCTGCTTTTAAGGGCGATGTCTTGCTCGCTCCGATGAGTCAGGGTAGGTTTGTGGCACGCCGCCTTGCCGCAAGTGGTGCTG